>WNEY01003731.1_pt1 | contig 13473 bp, 14 predicted proteins | sample 5400531 | NCBI WGS metagenome assembly WNEY01 (sample SAMN13153338, study PRJNA577476) | soil metagenome | isolation source: 200 cm saprolite under Douglas fir tree site 1 | place: USA:California | collected 2015-04-18
CTGCCGGGGGCGGTACCCGCGCCCGCCCTGCGCGGGACGGTGCGGTTCGACGCGGTCAGCTTCTCCTACGAGCCGGGCCAGCCCGCGCTCGAGCAGATCGACTGTGTGGTGGAAGCGGGGCAACACGTCGCGCTGGTGGGCCCGTCCGGCAGCGGGAAATCCACCTTCGTGAGCCTCATCCTCCGGCTGTACGATCCGACCGCGGGCGGCGTGCTGATCGACGCGCGCGACATCCGCGAGTACACGCTCGCATCCCTGCGCGCGCAGGTGAGCGTGGTCCTTCAGGACAGCCTGCTGTTCGCCGCGACGATCCAGGACAACATCGCTTACGGCGCGCCGGGGGCGTCGCGCGAGGCGATCGAAGCGGCCGCCCGCCTCGCCAACGCCCATGCGTTCGTCGAAGCGCTTCCGCAGGGATACGACACTATCGTCGGGGAGCGCGGCGTGACGCTCTCCAACGGGCAGCGCCAGCGGATCGCGATCGCCCGCGCCGCCGTCCGGCGCGCCCCGCTCCTCATCCTTGACGAGCCTACGGTGGGCCTCGACGGTGAGAATGAACGTGCGGTCATCGAGGCGCTGGAGCGGTTGGCCGAAGGGCGGACCACGTTCCTGATCACCCACGATTTGCAGCTCGCGGCCCGCGCGGACGTGATCCTCTACCTGGAAGCCGGCCGCGTGCATGAGCGTGGCACTCACGCCGAGCTCCTGCAGACCGACGGACGGTATGCGCTCCTCTATCACTTGCAGACGGCCGGCGCCGCTCGGGGCCCAGACCCGCGACCCTCCCATGCGGCCACCACCTGACGCGGTCCCGGCGCCATGCCACGCGGCGGCGGCATGACGACCTTCGTCCGCGCGGATGGGCGGCCGGTGCGGGTCGTTCCCGGTTTCCGCGACCGGGTCCTCGGCTTCCGGCCGTCGGTGACGCCGCGGCCGGACTGGACGGCCGCGGACTACGCGCGGGCCGCGGATAAGAAGCTGGCCCGGGCGCGCCGCCTGGTCGCCGCGGTCGCGAAACGGCACGACCGCTTGGACGGCGCGGCCGTCCTCGATGTGGGATGCGGCGACGGGATCAACTGTCTCGTCCTCGCCGCGATGGCCGTGCAGCGCGCGGTGGGCGTCGACCTCCGGCTGCCGCTCTTCGAGTCCGGTGAAACGGCGGCGCCCGCGCGCCGGCTGGCGGGGCTGGTCCGCGAGCGCCTCGCGCGCGCGCGTCGGCGGGCCCATGCCACGGCCGGCGCGTCCGTCCGTTTCGTCCGCGCCGACGCCACGCGACTCGCGTTCCCCGATGCCTGCTTCGACGTGCTCGTGTCCCGGTCGGCGATGGAGCACATCGCGCCCGCGGAGCGCGCGTTGGCCGAGATGGCGCGCGTCGTGCGGCCGGGAGGTGTGATCCATCTGCGCGTCGATCCCTATTTCTGGCTCCGTGGTTGCCACAAGCGCGGGCTCGTGGATATCCCGTGGGCCCACGCTCGGCTGACGTTGGAGGACTTTCGACGCTTCGTCACGGAGAGCGAGGGAGCGGCGGTGGCTGCCGCACGCTGCGCGCGCTTGCAGACGCTGAACCGGCTGACGCTCGGCCAGTGGCGAGCCCTCATCGAGGCGGGGCCGTTCGACGTGCTGGAGTGGACGGAGGAGCCGTCGGCGTTCGCCGTGGCGCTCCTGGAGGAGTGCCCTGACGTGGGCGACTCGCTGGCGGAGGGGGTCGAGCGGCGGGACCTCGTCCACGGTCGTCTCGAGATCTGGCTGCGGGTGATGAAGCCATGAGTGCGGTGATGCTGGACCCGTTTGGCGCCCGGGCCGACCCGGGGCTGCCGTTGCTCACCCGGGCGCTCGATCCGGTGGAAGTCGAATACTACCTCCGTGCCGAGGACGCCGGGCCGCTCGGGGATGGCGCGCAACTCGCCCTGCGCGCGATCCGTGTCGTCCGCCACAAGCCCAGGCGTCGCTGCCTCATCGAGTACGACCTGGAAGTGACGCGCCGCGACGGGCCCCCCGAGGCCGTCACGCTTGTGGCCAAGGCCAGGGCCCGCGGCGCGGATACCGGGACGTTCCGCCTCATCCAGGCGCTCCGCGCCCGCGGCTTCGACGAGGCGAGCCCGGACGGGATCGCCGTCCCCGAGCCGGTCGGTGTGATCCCGGAGCTGGGGGTGTGGCTCCAGCGCAAGGTGGGAGGCACTGCAGCGACCGGGGCGCTGGCGGAGCCGAACGGAGTGTCGCTGGCGCGACGTCTCGCCGACGCCGTGCACAAGCTGCACGAGGCACGTGTGGCCGCCCGGCGCCAGCACACAATGGCCGACGAGCTGCGGGTGCTGCACCGGTGCCTGGAGTCGCTGCGGGAGACTCGACCAGAATGGGCGTGGCGGCTGCGGCGGCTGCTCGCCGCCTGCGATCGCCTCGGCGCGGCGACGGCGTCGAGTCCGCCGCGCGGCATCCATCGCGACTTCTATCCCGACCACGCGCTGCTCGATGGTGAGCGGATCTATCTGCTCGACTTCGATCTCTACTGTGAGGGCGACCCGGCCCTCGACGTCGGCAATTGCATCGCCCACATCACGGAGCAGAGCCTGCGCACGCGCGGGGATCCGGGAGCGCTCGGGGATCGGGAAACGGCGCTGGAAGACCGCTTCGTCGAGCTCGCCGGTGAGCCAACGCGTCAGTCCGTACGTGCCTACGCCCTGCTCGCCCTCGCGCGCCACGTCTATCTCAGCACCAAGTTCGCGGACCGGCGGGCGTTCACCGCCGCGCTGCTCGAGCTGTGCGAGCAGCGCCTCGACGGAGCCATGATGCCGCGCGTGGGGAGAGCGGGGAGAGCGGGGAGAGCCGGGAGGGCCGCTTCGTGAGTGGCCACGCTCGCACGCCAGGCCTCAGTGGCCTGCTCGCCGTGGTGTTGACGCTCGGCGCCCCGCAGCCCGCCGCGCCGCAGCAGACGGTGCCCGCGCCGCGAGCGTGGTCCGCGTATACGGGGCTCTCGAACGTCTACGACAGCAACATCGACCATACGCCGCTCGGCCCAGAGTCCTACGGTGTGCTCGTCGTGGTGGGAGGACAGTTCCGCAAGCGGTTCCCGGACGCGACGCTCGAGCTGTGGTACGACGGGGTGTTCCGCCGCTACACCAACACCACCATCTGGAATCGCCCGGGGCACGACGCCGGCCTGTCGATCGACCGACGCACCGGGCCCCACTGGGTGGTGGGAGCCACCGCGGAAGTCGAGCTCAACGGCTCAACCGAGGACCGGGTGCTGCGCAACGAGTACAGCATGCAGCCGCGGCTCGAATACCGCTTCACGCGGGCAACCCGGGTGCAGCTGTACGGCGAGTACCTCCTCAAGCGGTACCCGGACCCGCAGGGGGGCCAGAACGCCGTCGATCCGCGCGTCGGGATGCGCTTTCGGCAGCTGCTTGGGGCGCACGGGACCTTGGGGATGAGCGGCCGCTACGAGTACAACTATGCCGACAGCACCCGTCACCGCTACACCAGCTGGACCGGTGGCATGGACATCGCGACCGCGCTTTGGCCGGGAGCCCGGATCGCGTCGAGCGCGCGCTATCGCACCCGGCGCTACACGTCCCGCCTGGTCGACCTGGGCACCACGAAAGTCTTGCGGCGAGACGAGGACCGGGTGGCGACCGTCGTGTGGCAGCAAATGCTGTTGCGAGTCTGGGAGCTGGACCTGAGTTATCGGTACGAGATGTACAGATCCAACGACACGCGCCGGGAGTTCCTGGAGCACCTGGTGGGTCTGACGGTCAAGCGCTGGTGGTGACTCGCTCCTGACGCGCCGTCAGGTTGAACGCTGACTCGAAGGCCTGAATCACGGCTCTGACGGTCTCACCCCACAGTGCCGCTTCCCCCTTCCCCCCTCCCCCTTCTTTTTCGACCGACGTCATCTCCACGCCCGCGATCCCGCACGGCACGATGCGATCGAAGGCGGTGAGGTCCGTGGTCACGTTCAGGGCGAAGCCGTGCCACGTCACCCACTGCTTCACGTGCACGCCGATGCTCGCGATCTTGCGCTCTCCCCCGCGCGTCCATACGCCCGTGTAGCCTGGTTTCCGCTCGGCGGGAATGTCGAGGCGAGCGAGGGCGGCGATCAGCGCCTGCTCCAGCGTCCGCAGGTACCAGTGCAGGTCCTGGCGGTGGTTCGTGAGATCGATGATGGGGTAGCCGACGAGCTGGCCGGGGCCGTGGTAGGTCACGTCGCCGCCGCGCTCGATCTCGAATACTTCAATCCCCCCCCCGACGCTGTCCGCCAGGACGTGCTCCGCGTGGCTGTTGCGGCCGAGGGTGATGACCGGCGGATGCTCGAGGAGCAGCAGGACGTCGTTCGGCAGGCGACCCGCGATGCGGTCCCGGGCGAGTCGGCGCTGCCACTCCAGCGCCTCCCCGTAGGGCACGCGTCCTGCCTGGATCACCTCGAGCACGCGGTCGCTCACGGCGCGCGCTCCGGTTCCTGGATTCCCTCCGTCGCCGCCCGCACCGCCCACCGGCTCCCCAGCACGCCGCACGCGACGCTCGCGAGGCCCCAGGCGATCATGCCGACGAGCCCGAGGAAGCGGTCGGCGACGGCGGCGAGAAACGTGATCAGCAGCGCGCCCACCGCCGCCAGGACCCCGATCACGCCGCTCTGCCACAGGTTCTCGAGCGGCGTACTGCGCCGCCAGGCGAACAGCGCCGCGATGACGATGCCGGCGAGCAGGCCGGCCATGAGCGGGTCGCCGGCGACGCGCTGGTAATCCGCCGGCTCGAGGCGGGTTTGCAGGAGCTCGACGAAAATCTGCGCGAGCGTGCCGACGCCGCCGCCGAGTCCGGCCCCGGTGGCGAGGGCGCCCAGGCCGATCGCGAGCGGATCCTTCTGGGGTGTCGGGAGGGGGGGCCGCTCGCTCACATGTGGATCACTCGCCCGAGCGAATCGAGCGCCGCCTCCGCCACGGCTTCCGACATCGTGGGGTGGGCGTGAATCGCGAGTTCGACCTCTTCGACCGTGTACTCGTTCTCGCGCGCCACGGCGAGCTCGTGAATCATCTCCGACGCGTGCGCGCCGACGATGTGGGCGCCGAGGATCTCGCCGTAGTTCTTGTCGCGCAGGATCTTGACCAGCCCTTCGGTCTCCCCGGTGCCCCGCGCCCGCCCGTTGGCGGAGAAGGGGAACTTCCCCGCCACGTAGTCGAGCTTGCGCTCCTTGCACTGCTCCTCGGTGAGCCCGATGCTCGCCACTTCGGGGTGGCAATACGTCACGCTGGGGACGTTGTCGTAGCGGATGGGATGCGGCGTCCGGCCGGCGAGCAGCTCCGCCACCACGACCCCCTCGCGGCTGCCCTTGTGCGCGAGCATCGGCGGGCCCGCCACGTCACCGATGGCGTAATAGCCGGGCGTCGAGGTCTGCAGCCGCTGGTCCACCTTGATGAAGCCGCGGTCGGTGAGCTGGATGCCGCACTCCTTGAGCCCGATGCTCTCGGTATTCACCGCCCGCCCGGCCGCCATCAGCACCGCCGCCGCCTCGACGGTCTGCTTGGCGCCGCCGGCCTCGACATCCAGCGCGACCTTGTCCTTGCCGACGTTGGCCTTGGTCACCTTCGCCCCCGCGATCACCTCGATGCCGCGCTTCTTGTAGCTCTTGGTGAGCGTGTCCGACGCTTCGATGTCCTCCAGCGGCAGAATCCGGGGCAGGGCTTCGATGAGTGTCACCTTGGCGCCGAAGGCGTTGAAGATGTCGGCGAATTCCATCCCCACCGCGCCCGCGCCGATGACTGCGAGGGAGGCCGGCGTCTTCTCGAGGAACAGCGCCTCGTCGGAGGAGATCACGGTCGTCTTGTTGATCTCCAACCCGATCTGGGGGATGCCCTTCACCCGCGACCCCGTGGCGATGACCACGCCCCGCTTTGCCTCGTACACGTCGCTGCCGACCTTGACCTTCTTCCCCGGCTGCAGGACGCCGGCGCCTTTGACCACGGTGACCTTGTTCTTCTTCATCAGGAACTCGACGCCGCGGGAGTTCTGGTCGCTCACCTGGCGGGACCGCTTCATGGCGACCCCGTAGTCGGTTTTCACGCTTCCGACTTCGACCCCGAACTCCAGCGCGTCCTTGAGCAGCCGCGCGATGTACGCGGAGTGGAGCAGGGCTTTGGTCGGAATGCACCCAATGTTCACGCACACGCCGCCGAGCTTCTCCTTCTCGACAAGCGCGGTGGCGAGGCCGAGCTGGGCGGCGCGGATCGCGGCGACGTAGCCCGCGGGGCCGCCGCCGAGGATGATGACGTCGAAGGAATTGGCCACGAAGTCCTCTTACAGCAGCATGGCGAGGGGGTTTTCGAGCATCTGTTTCAGGGTCTTCAGGAACGCCGCTCCGGTGGCGCCGTCGATGACGCGGTGATCGCAGCTCATCGTGAGCCGCAGGCGTTTGCGGGGCACGAGCTGTCCTTCCAGAACCACCGGCTTCTCCACCACGGTTCCCACCGCCAGGATCCCGGCCTCGGGGGGGTTGATCACGGCGGTGAACTGGTCGATGTCGAACATGCCGAGGTTGGAGACGCTGAAGGTCGCGCCGGTGTATTCGTCCGGCTTGAGCTGGCGGCGCCGCGCCCGGTCGGCGAGGGCGCGCGCTTCGACGCTGATCTGCGACAAGCTCTTCTGATCGGCGTCGCGGACCACGGGCGTGATGAGCCCGTCCTCCACCGCGACCGCCATCCCCAGGTGGACCTCGTTCCAGTAGCGGATGTGGTCGTCCTGGAACCAGGCGTTGCACGCGCGGTGCCGGGTGAGCGCGAGGGCCGTCGCCTTCACGATGATGTCGTTGAACGACACCTTCCCCTGGTCGCCCAGGTCCTTGTTCAGCGCCACGCGCGCCTCGGCGGCGCGCTCCATGTCCACTTCGGTCGTGAGGAAGAAGTGGGGAATGGGGCCGAGCGAGGTGGCGAGGCGGCGCGCGATGGTCTTGCGGATCTGGGTGAGCGCGACGTCTTCGAAGGCGGCGCCCGTACTCTCCGGACGCGGGACACGGGAAACGGGAAACGTTGCGGCCGTTGCCGACATGGGTGCCGCGGCCGGTGCCCTCGTCGCCGCGGAATCCAGGTCGCGCTTCACAACCCGTCCACCCGGGCCGGAACCCGTTACCAGCTTCAGATCGACGCCCGCCTCTGTCGCGATACGACGTGCGAGGGGAGATGCCTTCACGCGGGTGGCATCACTGGGGCCGGGGCTGGCGCTCGGCACGGGCGTCGGCGACGGCGCCGTCGCCACGTTTCCCGCTTCTCGTTTCCCACTTCCCGAGGTCGCGACTGGCGCCGCAGTGCTCGCGTCGCTGACCTTCTCCCCCGGCGCCCCGATGTACGCGACCGCTGCACCTACCGGCACCGTCTTCCCCTCTGGCACCACGATCTTCACGAGGCTGCCGTCGGCCCGCGCGACCAGCTCCATGACCGCCTTGTCCGTCTCGACCTCGGCGAGCGTCTCCCCGGTCTTGACCGGGTCGCCTTCCTTTTTCGTCCATTTGACGAGGCGCCCTTCCTCCATCGTAGGCGAGAGCGCCTCCATATGGACCGTGGTGGCCATCGTCAGTCGAGGTAGAGGACCCGGCGCGCCGCCGCCACCACCTTCTCGGGGCTGGCCTTCGCGGCGCGCTCGAGGTGCTTGTTGTAGGGCATCGGCACGTCGGCCTGGGTGACGCGCTGCACGGGCGCGTCGAGCTGGTCGAAGGCGTCCCGCTGGATGATGTCCACGACCTGCGCACCGACCCCGCAGTGCGGCCAGCCCTCCTCGACCACCACCGCGCGGTTGGTCTTGGCGACGGAATCGAGGATGGCGGGCTCGTCCATCGGCCGCAGCGAGCGAAGATCGAGCACTTCGGCCGATACGTTCTGCTCCTGGAGCTGCTCGGCCGCCTTCAGCGCGACCGTCACCGTCTTGGAGTGACAGATCAGCGTCACGTCGGTGCCCTCGCGCTTCACTTCGGCGCGGCCGATCGGCACGACGTGCTCGCCCTCGGGGACGTCGCCCTTGGTGTTGTAGAGCATCTCGCCCTCGAGCACGATCACCGGGTTATCGTCGCGGATCGCCGCCTTGAGGAGGCCCTTGGCGTCGGCCGGCGTGGCGGGGGCCACCACCTTGAGCCCCGGGATGTGGGCCAGCCATGATTCCCATGCCTGGGAGTGCTGCGAGGCGAGCTGCAGGGCGGCCCCGTTAGGCCCGCGGAACACAATCGGCATCTTGAGCTGGCCGCCGGACATATAGAGCATCTTCGCGGCGGAGTTGACGATCTGATCGAGCGCCAGGACGGCGAAGTTCCAGGTCATGAACTCGATGACCGGGCGCAGCCCCGCCATCGCCGCGCCCACTCCGATCCCGGCGAACCCCAGCTCGGCGATCGGCGTATCCACGACGCGTTTGGGGCCGAACTCCTCCAGCAGGCCGCGGCTGACCTTGTACGCGCCCTGGTACACGCCGACCTCTTCCCCCATCAGGAAGACGTCGGCGTCGCGCTGCATCTCCTCGCGCAAGGCCTGATTCAGGGCGTCGCGGTAGGTCAGGACCGGCATCGCATCACTCCGCGAGTACGTCGGTGAGCAGCTGGTCCGGCTCGGGGTCGGGGCTCTGGTCGGCGTACTGCACCGCCGCCTCGGCTTCCGCCCGCACTTCAGCGTCCACCGCGTCCACGCCCGCCTGATCGAGCACGCCGTCCTCCATGAGCTTGTGGGCGAGCTGGGTAATGGGGTCGCGCTGCTTCTGCTCCTCGACTTCCTCTTTGGTGCGGTACACTCCGTGCAGCGGATCCGACATCGAGTGCCCCATGAAGCGATACGTCCGTACTTCGAGCAGCGTGGGATGGCGGCCATGGCGGGCCCGGTCGACGGCTCGCTTGGTGGCCTCGTACACGGCCAACGCGTCCATCCCGTTGACCACCTCGGCGGCGAGGTCGTAGCTGCACGCGTGCTCGACCACGTCGGTGACCGCCGCGACGCGCTCGAACGCCGTCCCCATCCCGTAGCGGTTGTTCTCGCAGCAGAAGATGACGGGCAGCTTCCACACGGAGGCCATGTTGAGGGTCTCGTGGAAGGCGCCGATGTTCACGGCCGCCTCGCCGAAGTAACAGAGGCACAGCTGGTCGCCGTCCCGGTACCTGATCGCGAACCCGAGCCCGGCGGCGAGCGGAATGTGGCCGCCGACGATGCCGTGCCCGCCCATGAACCGCCTGCCGACGTCGAACAGGTGCATCGAGCCGCCTTTGCCGCGGGAGCACCCGGTCGCCTTGCCGAACAGCTCCGCCATCGCGGCGGTGGCGGGGATCCCGCGCACCAGCGCCTGGCCATGCTCGCGGTAGGAGCAGATGACGTAATCGTCGTCGCGCAGCGCGTTGAGCGCCCCCACGGCGACGGCTTCCTGCCCGATGTAGAGGTGGCAGAACCCGCCGATCTTGCCGAGGGCGTACGCTTCGGCGGCCTTCTCCTCGAAGCGGCGGATGAGCAGCATCTGCCGCAACATGCGGCGATGCAGCTCGGCCTGGCTCTGATCCTTCGACGCGGGGGCGGTCGCGGTGGCCACGGGGGGTCGGCTCAGCGCGCGGCCCCGGCCGCGGCCGCCTGCTCCCACGCGTGATAGCTGGACCGCACCAACGGGCCCGACTCGACGTGTCGGAACCCCATCGCCAGGCCGAGGCGCTTGAGCGCTGCGAACTCGTCCGGCGTGTACCAGCGGGCGATCGGCAGGTGGTCCGCCGAAGGGCGGAGGTACTGACCCAGCGTCAGGATTTCCACGCCCTGGGCGCACAGGTCCCGCATCGCGACGAGCAGCTCGTCCCACTCCTCACCCAAGCCGCAGATGAGCCCCGACTTCGTCATGAGGTCCGGCGCCAGTGTCTTGGCGCGGCGCAGCAACTCCAGCGCGCGCGGGTAGCGGCCCCCGGGCCGGGCGATGCGGTACAGGCGCTCGATGGTTTCGAGATTGTGGTTCAGAATGTCGGGCCGGGCTTCGACCACGAGGCGCAGCGCTTCCGGGTCTCCCTTGAAGTCGGGGATCAACACTTCGACCGACGTGTGCGGCAGCCGCAGCCGGATCTCCGTGATGCAAGCGGCGAAGATCTCGGCGCCGCCGTGGGCCAGGTCGTCGCGGTCGACGCTGGTGATCACGACGTGCTTGAGCCCCATCTGCGCAACGGCTGCGGCGAGCCGCGCGGGCTCGTCCAGGTCGAGCGCGGCGGGCGTGCCGTGGGCGACGGCGCAGTAGGCGCAGTTGCGCGTGCACACGTCTCCCAGGATCATGAACGTGGCGGCGTGGTGCTCCCAGCACTCTCCGATGTTGGGGCAGTGCGCTTCCTCGCAGACGGTGTGGAGCTTGAGGTCGCGCATCATGTGCTTCAGGGCGAGGTAGTTGGGACCGCCCGGGGCCTTGACCTTGAGCCAGGAGGGTTTGCGCTGGCCGGCGGGGGGGAGCTCAGCCGGCGCGGCGGCGCGAGGAGAGAGTTGCACGAGCGGGGCGGCCATGCGGAACGGAAGATAGCGGCGGCCGGAGAGGTGGGGTAGAGGAAAACTCAACCGTTTGGTTGATTACCGCCCCCCTCTTTGAGCCGGCGTAACTCCTCCTCGACCTGCGCGTTGGAGCTGAGGGTTCCGTCCGCGATGTCGGCCAGCTCCTCGGCATCCCGCCACTCGCGTTCCAGCTCCTGGACCTCGGCCTGCTCGTCGACCGCCATCTCGAGCGCCAGCCGGCGCTCGGGTCGCAGGGAGCGCAGCGTCAGCTCGCGCCGGGCCACGTCCCGGATCAACCGGTCGGGTCCACCCGCTTGGTCCACGACCCGTGCGGCCTCCTCCGCGCGCCGCCGCCCCGCGCGAGACGTATTCAGGTAGGAGAGCCCTTGCCGCAAGACCACGTGCGCGTCGCTACCGGTGAGTAACGCCGCCTCGTGGTGGCAGCGAGGGCAGCTCACGACCACGGCGACGTCGGCGTGGGCCTCGGGCACCACCCGCGCGTGTTGCACGTGCTTGGCGCGCAGCTCGAGCAAGGCGCCGCAGTGCGCGCAGATCGGCGGCTCGACGAGGTTCACCTTCCGATTGCCCACGATGGTGACGTAGAGCCCGTCGGCGAGACGATGGAGATTCCACACGAACACGCCCAGGGAGCCACCGGCGGCGACGTTGGCCGCCACCCCCAATCCCACTGCCGCCACGGTCAGTGGAATCACATACTTGAGCCGCTCCTGCCGCCGCGCCCTCAGGCGCTCGCCATAGCGCCACGGCGCGAGCTCGATGCGCGGCGGCTTCCCGACGCGGACAAGATCGTAATGCTGCCACCGCAGCAGGGCCACCTGCTCGGTCGCGGCGAGGAGTTTCGCTTCGCGCGCCGCGCGGGCGACGGTCTCGATCCGCTCTAACCGGTCGTCCAAAGGGGTGAGGTTCCAGCGCGCGCACTTGGGGCAGATGACCCAGAGCCGTCCCTTCCACTCGTCGAAGGCGATGCGGCGCCCCACGCCGAGGCCGGAAGGACCGCCGTCCATCGGGCTTGAGAATGTCCTGCTCGGTGGCGGGGGTGAAGGTCCGTGTAGGGCTCAACGGCCCTAGGTCGAGGTCGGTTTCACCCTTGGTGAGCAGGTCGCCGATGACCTCGCCCGTGAGCGCAGCGAGCAGCACGCCGTTGCGACCGTGGCCGGTGGCGTAGAACAGACCGGCCACGTCGGGGTCGGGGCCGAGGATCGGCCGGCCGTCCGGTGTCACCGGCCGCAGGCCCGCCCAGCTCCGGGCCACGGTCAAGGACGCGAGGGCGGGGAGTAGCCGCACCGCGCTCCGGAAGATCTGGGCGAGTCCTTCATTGGTGACTTTGCCCTCGAAGCCGGCGTGCTCCATGGTGCTACCGAGGATGGCGTCGCCGCCGCGCGCGAGCACGTATCCGTGGCGGATGTGGTAGAGGATGGCGGGTGGGGTGTCGGCGGGCCAGGGCGTCATCGCCATCTGCCCGCGCACCGGTTCGATCGGGAGGTCGCGGGGGAGGCCGTTGAGCCGGGGGGACCAGGCGCCGGCGGCGAGCACCACGCGCGCGGTGGCGACGGTGCTGCCGGCGGCCCGCACTCCGGTCACGCGGCCCTCGGCGATCCGCAGCTCCTCGACCGGCGCGGGCACGAGGGCTGCCCCGAGCCGGCGGGCGTCAGCCAGCAGGGCGCGGGTCAGGGCCTGGGGATCCACGGCGCCGTCCTCCGGCGCGTACAGGGCCCCTACGCATTCCGGCGCGGCGGTGGGCCAGCGCTCGTGCACGTCGCGAGGCTCCAGCCAGTCGCAGCGCAGGCCCGCCTGCCGCTGGAGCGCCACGTACTCCCGGAGCTGGTCCACCTCGGCTTCCGCGAGCGCCACCGAGGCGATCCCCCCGCGCCAGAACCCGATGTCGATCCCGGTGGTATCTTTCAAAGCGGCGGCCAGGGGTTCGTAGTGGTCGCGCGACCGGACGCCGAGGCCGCCGAGGCGGCGGCGGGATCGGGGCCCGGCTCGAACACCACGGCGTGGAGTCCGCGTCCGGCCGCGGCGCGGGCGCAAGCGGCGCCGATCACGCCGCCGCCGATGATGGCGACGTCAGCGGTCGAAACCCGGCTCATCGGGCGGCCGTACGGTCACGGACTTGGAAATGGTTACTCCGGAGGCAACCATGTTACGCAGCATCCTCGGCTTCGCGGTGTTCGCGGTTCTCGCCTGGATCGGTCTGAAGATCGTGTTCGGACTGCTCGGCGGCTTGCTCAGTCTCCTCATGACGGTGTTGTATCTCGCCGCGCTCGGCTTCCTCTTCTACCTCGCGCTGCGCGTCGTGAGCCCCAGCACCGCCGACAAGGTCCGCGACGTGATCAAGGGGCGCCCCGCCGCGGACGCCTAGCGGTCCCAGGGTAGGACCTGGCTCGAGTGCACATGGACGATTTTCCAGCCGTCCGGCTTTTCCACGAAGACGAACGTCGCCCGTCCCGCCTCGGCCTGATTGGTCGTTAGGTTGAACCACCGGTAGTCCAGCAGCCCCCACGCGAACCGTCCTTCCAGGGTCACCGTCACGCTCGCGACGGTGACCCGGCCGCCGTAGCCCACGCCCGCGAAGCGCGGGAAGCCGAGGCGGACGCGCGCGTTTCCCACGACGATCGCTTCCGGCGCGTACAGCGTGTCGGCTTTCGGATCGGCGGCGGCGTCGAGGCGCACGGCCTCGCGCGCCATCGCCTCGACGCGATCCGGGATGCCGGCGGCCGTGCGGGGGGTGAGGCGCGCCACGGTGTGGCGGGTCGTGCACGCGGCCAGCCCGAGCAGCGCGACGAGCACCGCCCGGCTAGCGGGCATCGAGCCGCTCCAGCACGCCCCAACACAGCAGTGGGAACAACAGCTCGTGGTGGCCGGTCAGCATGATCCCGCGCCCGCCGGCGCGCGTGGGCCGCTCCACCACGTTGACGCGCGGCCGGTAGTGACGCTGCATGTCGCAGTCCACGGCCGTAAAGTTCGCGGGCTTTCCGCCGTTCAAGTT
>WNEY01002512.1_pt1 | contig 13466 bp, 11 predicted proteins | sample 5400531 | NCBI WGS metagenome assembly WNEY01 (sample SAMN13153338, study PRJNA577476) | soil metagenome | isolation source: 200 cm saprolite under Douglas fir tree site 1 | place: USA:California | collected 2015-04-18
AGCCGCATATGCCGCCTTCCTGGCCGGGCCCGACGACCAGGACGAGAACAGCCGGCTCCGCCGTGAGGCAGTCGGCACCAACCGCGCTCTCTTGGACGGCTTCAGGGAAGGAAATGCGGCACCGGGCACTGCGCTTTGACCCAAGACGCGTACTCCGACCGCCAGCCAAAGGCTCAGCCGCAACGCCACCGGGCACGCGCTGAACCCAGCACAGATGTAATGACCAATCCCTGCCGAATCGGTGTTCGTGAGGACGATGTTTCGTCATCACTTCAGCGTGCGCCGAATGTCTATTCGGCGCACAGTGCAGTTACTCATAAGGAAAATTACAGTCCCGCGTTGGCCTCTGGCAGCTTGAGATTTGTGTCAAGTTTCGCGCTTCCGCTTGTCATGCGCGAATAGGGTTGCTTGGCCCAGCAGATGGTTGGCTAGCAGACCGGCATAGTTTGAGCGGCTTCGACCCGGTGACGGTCCTGGGTTCCGATCGGCAGCCTACTACAATAGGCAAGTGAATGACTACTGAGAGTGATACGGTTGCCTGAGCTGTAACCGATCCTTGGGGGCGTTCAGGTTGCGAGCGGTAGCCGCGGCAATGGCTCTGACCAGGTGGCGGATTCGCGCCATGCTGATCCCGCTGATCGCGGCGAGCCTGCTGGCGTATGCGCAAGACGGGCGCGCGGAAGCCGGATCGCAGATGCAGCAAGTATCGTCGTCGGCCGGGCTTTTCCATTCGTGCGCTATCGAACACGGAAAGGCCTACTGCTGGGGTGACGACTCTTACGGCGAGCTCGGAAACGGCAGCACGGGCGGCTACTCCAGCGTTCCTGTGGCCGTAGACGTGAACGGCGCGCTGGAGGGCAAGGTCCTGGTCCAGATCACAACCGGCTACGACGATACGTGCGCGTTGGACAGCGCAGGCGTGGCGTACTGCTGGGGATACAACTATTACGGTGAACTCGGCGACGGAACCACTGCCGACTCCAGCGTCCCGGTGGCGGTAGACATGGGCGGCGTTCTGGCCGGAAAGACCCTCACGCAGATAAGCGCGGGCCATGTCATTACCTGTGCCCTGGATGCTGGCGGCGCGGCGTACTGCTGGGGTTACGGCGATGGCGGCGAGCTGGGCAACGGCGGCAATGCCAGCACCAGCGTCCCGGTTGCTGTTAACAGCGGAGGCGCGCTAGCAGGTAAGACGCTCACTCAGATCTCCTCTGGCTATGAGTTCACTTGCGCCCTGGACAGCGTCGGCGCCGCCTTCTGCTGGGGCGACAACGACTCCGGCCAGCTCGGCGACGGGACCACCACAGCTTCGGCAGTGCCGGTGGCTGTCGATACCGGAGGCGTTCTGGCCGGCAAGACACTCACTCGCGTTACGACGGGCGAGGGCCAGCATGCCTGCGCGCTAGATAGCAGTGGCGCGGCGTATTGCTGGGGATACAACAACGCAGGTCAGCTCGGGAACGGCACTACCACAGACTCTGCCGTGCCGGTGGCGGTGGACGCCAGCGGGGTCCTGGCAGGCAAGACCCTCACCGACATCACGGCAGCCGCTGAGAACACGTGCGCGATGGATGCCGGCGGGGCCGCCTACTGCTGGGGCATCAACGGCTACGGTGAACTCGGCGACGGCAGCTTCGCGGATTCGATCGTCCCGATGCCCGTGGATGCCAGCGGGATTCTCGCGGGCAAAACCCTCACTCAGATCTCAGAGGCCATCTGATCCCTGCTGATACCGGTGTGTCTTTCGGACGGTGAAGTCTTTGCCATCCAGGTCCCGCAGTTCCCGGGTATCGGGTGCTATAGATCACGGTCGTGACCAGTCGGCGTGCTTATCGCACTGATCTATCTGATGCCCGGTGGGAGCTGATCGAGCCGGTCCTTGCCCGGTGGCGGCAGGTTCGCGCCGAGGCGGGGCTGCGCCTGACGGTACCGGTCCATGACCTGCGGGAGATCGTGAACGCGGTCTTGTACGTAAACCGGACGGGGATCGCATGGGAGTACCTGCCGCATGATTTCCCGCCGTGGAAGACCGTGTACGACTATTACGCCAAGTGGGAGGCAGACGGGACAACGCGGCAGATCCACGACATGCTGGTCGGCAAGGTCCGCGAGCAGGCGGGGCGGGCAGCCGAGCCAACTGCGGCGATCATCGACGCGCGGGTGGTGAAGACGTCACCGAATGCGCCGGAATCCACCACCGGGTATGACGCGGGGAAAAGAACAAAAGGCCGGAAGCAGCATATAGCTACTGACACGCTCGGCCTGCTGCTCGCTCTGGTGATCACCGCCGCGTCGGTGCAGGACACCAACGGCGGCAAGGACGTGGCCGACCAGCTCGCCGCCGCTCACCCGGCGGTGACCGCCGGCTGGGTGGACGGAGGCTACAAGACCGGGTTCCTGGAGCACGCGGCCGGCGCCGGCATCGCCTTCCGGGTCGTCACGAAAGAGCCGGATCAGAAGGGTTCCGCCCCGCTGCCGCGCAGATGGGCGGTGGAGCGCACCTTCGGATGGTGGGTCCTGCACCGGCGGCTTGTGAGGGACTTCGAGACTCTCCCGGAACGTTCCGCCGCCATGATCTACTGGGCCATGATCGACAACATGAGCCGGAGGCTGACCGGAGAGACCACGCCAACCTGGCGAAACGACCCCGCCGAACCCGGCGAACCATCACCGATGTAAATCAGATGCCCTCTCAGGCCATGGCTACCACACATGCGCCACAGACACTGCGGGCGCTGTCTACTGCTGGGGTGACGACCAGGACGGACAGCTAGGCAACGACACCGTCAGCTCAGGAAGCGCCGAGACGGTCCTGACCGGGCCCGAACCGCCTGCCAACGTCACAGCGATACCAGGCGCTGCCGCCGCGACGGTGTCCTGGACGGCTCCGGCCAGCCTGGACACTGGCATGCTGACCGGGTACACGGCGATCGCGATGCCCGGCAACGAGGAATGCAGCACAACTGGGGCGACCACCTGCACGATTACCGGCCTGACCAGCGCCACGTGCATCGTGATCACGGTCGTCGCGCACACGACCGTCGGCGACTCCGGAATGAGCGCGCCGACCTGCGTTACACCAGGCAGCGGAGTGACATTCACGAGCAATCCCGACGACAGGGTCGCATTCGGCTCGGCCTTCAGGTTCACAGTCACCACCACTGGATCACCCGTGCCGGCGATCAGCAAAACCGGAAAGCTTCCCCCCGGAACCCATTTCAAAAAAGGGACTAACGGCACGGCAACAATCTCCGGCACACCGGACGGATCAGCCTCAGGCATCTATCTACTGACCCTGACCGCGAAGAACAAGCTAGCCACAGCAAGGCAGACCTTCACCCTGACCATCACTCGGCCCCCGGCGATCAAGCGCATTCCCTCCAGGACGGTCACCACCGGATCCACATTGAACCTGCCGGTTACCTCCGTCGGCTACCCCATTCCGGCCCTGACCGAATCGGGCTCACTGCCAGCCGGAGTCACCTTCACCGACTACGGAAACGGATCAGCCGCGCTCCTCGGAACACCATCACCGGGCAGCCAGGCCAGCTACCGGATCACCATCACCGCCACAAATACCTACGGCACCACCAGCCGAACGTTCACCCTGAAAGTGACCGCTCCTTAGCGCGGAGCTATCCGCGCAACGCGGCAAGCCACTAGGGCGAGCTGCAGAAACTGTGCTACGCGAGAACAGCCTGCGTGTCCGCGCACCGACTGCACTCATATCGCCTTCTACGTATTCTCCTCCACTCGAAATATTTGGCGCGACAACGCGCCAGATCGAGGCCCTTAGCGCACGGTTAATCGTCGCCGCTGTTACTCAGTGTGATTGCTATTCGATTGAACGGCGTTGCTCCGATGGCTCCGGCGTCGTGGCTAGGTACGTCTTCGATGTCGGCAACCGGGATAAAGGCTGCTGGATCGTCGTGGCCGGGTGCGTCCTGAGACCCGGCCGGCCCGCATTACGCCGACCAGTACCAAGCCTGGTCCAGATGCGAGCTCATCCCGATGGGCTACGGGTGGGACACGATGGCTGCCACGGCCCCGCAGCTGACACTTCAGGCCTCGCCAGAAACCCCCGAAAACTCTTCAACCGAAATTTGTGTAGCTTCTCTGTCTGGCTGTCCCGAGCGTGGCCTCAACGCGGGCGTCCTGGTGGCCAACTTTGTTGACTGGGACCTGGATTACTAACCGTGGGTAGTTGCGCATGTGCTATTTGTTAAGCGACCGAGAGCTGTCGTGCCACGGGAGTCGGAAATAGTGCCAGCAAAGGCCGGGAATGACAATATTGCGGGCCGGATGCGCGCGGGGATCGCTGATGCGGTCCGTAAAGGTGGGCAGCTGGCCGGACAACGCCCGTCGGTTCTGGCGGCGTTCCTGGCCGCGGCGGCGTTCGCTCCGTTCATTGCCCCCGCCACTCCCGGGCTCGCGGAAGTGACGATACTGCTCAACCAGCTCGGGGGCCTCGGCGGCGGGTACCTCGCGGCCGTGCTGGCCAGCGCGGCTGAGCGGGATAAGCCCGGCGACCTGGCCGAGAAGATCCGGGCCGGGCTGGAGGCCGATGGCGAGCAGGGCGCGGGACTGCGCGCGGAAGTGTCCTCCGTCTTGCGCGAGATCGGAGCCGTTCAGGCGGCGCTGGCCGCCGATCCTCAGATCGCGGGCGGGCTGGCTGAGCTGAGCGAGCAGGTGAGCGAGTTCGCCTGGATGCTCGGCGATACCGCTGACCGGCTGTCGGAACTGGTGGGTCAGGGTGCGCGGCACGGCAGCGACCTGAACGCGGCGCGGGCCGAGCTTGGCGCGCTCACCGCGTTGCTCCAGCGCGTGGTCCAGGTACAGGACAGCAACCAGGCGCCAGAGCCGGCCAGGCCGGCCCAGTGTCCTTACCCGGGCCTGCGGCCGTTCGAGAGCAGGGACGCCGCCCGCTTCTTCGGCCGGGAGGATCTGACCGCGCACCTGATTGCCAGGCTGGCCGAGCAGATCAGCGTGAACGCGCCATTGCTGGTGTTCGGGTCCTCGGGGGCCGGCAAGTCCTCGCTGCTGCGGGCCGGCCTGATCCCGGCCCTGCGCCGCGGACGGCTGCTGCCCATCGCCGGGTCGGCCAAGTGGCCGCGGATACTCCTGGACCGGCTGGGCGCCGATCCGCTAGCGGCACTGGCGGCAGCGATGGGTGGCGGTGCGGTGGCTGATGATGACCCGGCCGTCGTGGCGGCCGGGCTTGGCCCGGCGGGCCGGTTTGTTCTCGTGGTCGACCAGTTCGAGGAGATCTTCACGCACTGCGCCGATGCCGGGGCGCGGCAACGGTTCATCCGCGTGCTGCTCGCCCTGGCTGCTCGCGGTCTTGTGGTGCTGGGCGTGCGCGCCGACTTCTACGCCGATTGCGCCAGCCTTGCCGGCCTCGGCGAGCTGCTGGCCGGCAACCAGGTCGTAGTCGGTCCGCTCGCCGAAGATGACCTGCGCCGGGCCATCACCCTTCCCGCGCTCCAGGCCGGCTGCACGGTCGAGCCCGGGCTGCCCGAGCTGATGATCACCGACCTGGGCCTGCCTGCGGCCCGGCTTCGCCGGCTACGAGCCGGGGGCACTGCCGCTGCTGGCCTACGCGCTGAAGGCCACCTGGGACCGGCGGGCCGGGAGTACGCTGACCGTGGCCGGGTACCGGGACGCCGGCGGCATTCACGGCGCGGTCGCCGCGCAGGCCGAGCGGCTCTGCGCCGACCTCCCGGCCGGCGGGGTGGACGCTGCCCGCCGGATCCTGCTGCGCCTCGTCAACGTCGGCCCGGACGGGCAGCTTACCCGCCGCCGCGTGCCCAGGACCGACGTACTCGCCGGGATCGCGCTGGCGACCACGGTGCTGGCCAGGTTCACCCAGGCCCGGCTGGTCACCGCCGATGAGGACGGCGTGGAGATCACGCACGAGGCGTTCCTGGCCGCCTGGCCCCGGCTGACGGCCTGGATCGCCGAGGACCGGGCCGGATTGCGGCTGCACCGCCAGCTGGGCGAGGACGCCCGGGCCTGGGAAAAAGACGGCCGGGACGCCGGGAGCCTGTACCGGGGAGCCAAGCTCAGCGGCGCTGTCGCGTGGCGGTCAGCAAACGAAACAGAGCTGACCAGCCTGGACCGGTCGTTCCTGGATGCCAGCACCGCCGCCGAGAACACGATCCGGCACCGGGAACGCCGGCAGAACCGGCGGCTGCGCACGCTATCCGCCGGCCTGGCCGTCGTACTCGCCGCAGCCCTGGCCGCCAGCGGGGTCGCGATCCGGCAACAGCGGCAGGCCGTCCACCAGCGCAAGCTCGAGCAGTCAGCCAGATTCGCGGCCCGGTCCGACACCGACCAGACGGCGAACTTGCGCACCGCCGACCTGGAGGCACTGGCCGCCTGGGCGGGCAACCACGGCCAGGCCGCCCGCAGCAGCCTGCTGAGCCGCCAGGCCGACCCGTACCTCGGTGCCTACCCTGAGCCGCGCCAGGACAAGACCACCGCATCTGCGGTCAGCCTGGACGGCAAGCTGCTGGCCGTCGCCGAGGAACCAGGCGCAGACACTGCCGCGTCTGCCATCCAGCTCTGGGACCTGGCGGCCCGCCGGCTGCTGAAAACCTTCCCGCATCAGGGCAGCCTCGTCCAGACGCTGGCATTCAGCCCGGACGGGCAGACCCTGGCCGCCACCGTGGAAAGCGGAACCTCGTCCTTGCGGTTCTGGGACCTGACCACCTACCGGAGCCTGCCTGACCCGTTCGCTGAGCCCGGCACGCTCGTCAGCGCCGTCAGCTACAGCCCGGTCGGCCACCTGATCGCGATCGCGACCTTCCCGGTCAGCCAGCACCACGCCTATGGCATCAACACGGCCCCGACCAGCGCCTCTGGCATCCCACCCCGCCTTTACGACATCCCGTTCGCGGCCACCGCGGTCTCCTCGCCGGCGATCGCCTTCGGGCCGCAGGGCAGGTACCTGTACGCCAGTACCGGGCAAGGTACGGCCCTGGGCAGCTACGATGTCGCGGCCAACGCCAGGATCAGCCCGGACTACGAACCCCCGGCCTTCTTCTACACGCTGGCGAGCAGCGGGAGCGTCCTCATTGGCGGCGGCCCCGACGGGGTCGTGTCCGCCTTCGACCTGGGCCAGCGGACACTCATCCGCCTCGACGGCCTCAATGCCGTCGCCGCGACCCGGAACGGGCGGCTGGTGGCGACCGGCGGCTTCGACAACACGATTCAGCTGTGGCGGCCCGACGACCCGGCGAAGCCCAAGCCGCCGCTGCTGACCGCGGAGCGGCAGCCCATCGACGGACTCGCCTTCAGCAGCGACCGCCAGTTGCTGGCCGCTACCTTTCGCAACTGCGACGTCATGATCTGGCATCTCGGCACTAACAGTCCGCCGGTGGAACTGCCCGGCGGCCTCGACCGGCCCGGGAAAAACACGGTAAAGGACAGCATCGCCTTCGTACCAGGCGCGCATAGGGTGATCACGGACTGCTCGTACGTATCGGTCGGCCCGCCAGCGGTCTGGGTCAACTCGATTCTGGTGCGCAGCCCAGCCAGCGGGTCGCCCCAGGACCGAGTGCCGCTGCCCGAGACGGCCGAGGAAACCGCCTTCGCGGTCAGCCCGGACGGAAGCAGGATGGCAGTCAGCACCGGGACCGGCACCGTGCTGCTACTGAAGACCGGCAGCGACCACGTCATCGCCCAGATCAACGGACAAGGCACCGGCCCGCTGACCCTGGCCTTCAGCCCGGACAGCACCTGGCTGGCCACCGCGAACAGCAGCGACAGCACCGGCACCGTGCGGCTGTGGAACGCCCGCACCGGAGCGCCGGTCCGCCACTTCGGTCAGGGCAATTCCAGTGTTCGCGACCTGGTCTTCAGCCCCGGCGGGCACCTGCTCGCCACCGCGAATCAGGACGCGACCGTGCGGCTGTGGAACCCGGCGACGGGGAATCTCACCGCCAGCCTGGCCGCCTTCCCCTCAGTGCTCGGCGGTCAAGTTATTCAGACGATCATCAGCCAGGTCGCTTTCCTGACCGGCGACCGGCTGGTGGCAGCGGACAACAACGGCCACGCGGCCGTCTGGGACCTCAACCCGGCCAGCGAGATAGACCACCTGTGCATGATCCTGGGCCAGGCCTCGGTAACGGACTGGTGGCGTCAGCAACGCCCGGCGCCCGGGCCCTTTCCCTGCACCGGGAAGACCAGCCCAGGCCACGGACAGCCGGCCACCGCCGCCATTCCAGCGCCCTACTTGTCATTCGGGGTGCGCGCGGGGCTGGCAAGACTGCGGCGCATATCGAGAGTTGTGTTCGCGCGGTTGGGCACCCGAGAATCAGAGGTGGTTGATAACGACGGCTTGACGCACATAAAACTATCTATGAACCAGCCGCCGCTACCAACGCGATCCGCAATGATCGCCCATATCGAGCCGTATGCGTGCGGCCGGAAATGGTTGCGTTGTTGCGTTTTGCGGATCGTGAGTGTCGTGCGGCTTTGACGGTGCGTGTGCTGCTGGTATGAGCAGCGGTCGGTTCCGGTGTGCGGTTCGGGTACGGTACGGCCAGGTCGCTGTCGTGCGCCGGTTGGTTGGTAAGAGCGCGCCAGGACCTCCGGTCGCGGGCGTCGATCGACCGGAAAAATTGCCGACAGATCGGCTAGCTCGTCACAATGGATGGCCTAAGCGACCGGCGCGACTTTCAGCCTTCGCCCATGAAATCAGTCGTCGGTCCCTGGAAACCGGCACCACGAGGTAGCCGCTCGTTGTGGTGCAGGGCGACAGTCTTACCCGCTGACGGCCCCAAGCAGTATGGCGGCGGCGTGTTCGCGCTGGTCAAGTGTCAGTTCGGCTAACGGGTTTGCTAACGAGACCTAGCGGGAAGAGGCGAGACGGCGCGCGATTCCCGAGACCCGGCGGGATCATGTCCCAGGTCAGCGGGGACGTGGCGGAACGGGGGAGATGCTGGAGACGGGTGTCGTACTGCTCATAACCCAGAGGTCGCAGGTTCAAATCCTGCCCCCGCTACTAAGGTCAGGGATCGATTTCGAACAAAGAAATCGATCCCTTTTCTGTTGACTGTGCACGGGGTTTGTGAACGAATCGTCTGCCGGGTGCAAGGATCGAACCGCACCGGTGAAGGAATTTCCTCCCTGAAAGATGTCGTTCGTCCGGTCTTGTCGCCCTGCTCGATGTGATGGTGTGCGATCTCTGGGTCGTAGGCCCAGAGATACCGGGCTTAAGGGCAGCCGTAACCCGGCTGATTTGGATCAGTCATCTCTGCGCGGTTGGTCGCGATGAACCCGGTCCCAAGACTGGGTGACCGGCGAGGGCCGCAAACCAGTTGCTAGTCGCTACGGCTGCGGTACGTATTGTCTGCATCCGGCCGGCGCTGCTGCTCCGTGCCAGATCGCGTGGCCATGGTCAGGCGCCCTCGGGCATCTGCCAGCCTGTCACTGCCGTCCAGGCTCACAGGTACCTCCAGCAACGTGTCTGTTCTGGACCCTCGACTCCCCTAACGTCCCAGGCGCAGACTTGGACCGATCTTAAATACAAGGAACTTCGTAACTGGCTACGCTAGTTACAGATCTCTTCGGTAGTGGCGAAGGAAATCATGGATACGACCATCATCTTCGCGTCTGAAGTCCCTGCGGCGACGATCTCCGACCGCGTGCGCCGGGGTCAGCTGGTTCGGCTGGCCACCGGTGTGTACACCACCGACGTTACCTCCGATCGTGCTGTGGTGGTGCTTCGGGAGTGGTACCAGATCGTCGGCAAGATGTTCCCGCGCGCTGTCATCACGGACCGCTCGGCGACAACTGGGGGACCCGTGGAAGGAAGGCTTTATCTTTCCCACGATGGTCGGAGCCGTGAAGTCCAGTTGCCGGGCCTGACCGTGCTAGCACGCACTGGAGCTGGCCCGCTAGATGACGATATTGCACTTCCAGGCGGCCTGTACCAAGCCAGCAAGGGACGCGCCCTCGCTGAAAACACCCGACCTTCTCGCTCGCGGAACGGTCATGTCCGTCGGACCCTGGACGAGGCTGAGCTGGGTGACTGGGTTGACCGACTATGTCAGGTCGACGGACCACGCCAGCTTTCGCGATATCGGGAGAAGGCAGAGGAAGTCGCTGAAGTCGTCGGAGCCCCTGCTGAAGGTGTCAGAAGGCTCTCTCAGATGATCGGATCGGCCCTCGGGACGAACCAGCTCCGCACAGCGTCCAGGGCGCTTGCCGCACGGCAGGCCGCGCTGCCGTACGACCAAGATCGGATTCACCGGTTCAATCGTCTCATCGCTGGCCTCCGCGCATCGGCACCACAGAACCGTCCGGTACAGGATCTCCGTCATCCTCGGTACAGGTATTTGCCGTTCTTTGAAGCCTACTTTTCTAATTTTATTGAAGGCACAGAGTTCGTACTGGACGAAGCGATCGCGGTAGTTTATGACGGCAGGCAGATCCCGGGGCGTGGCGACGACAGCCACGACCTGCTTGGTACCTATAAGGTTGTCTCCGACCTAGACAGTATGAGCACGCTAGCGCTGACACCAGACGAGTTCCTTGAATTGCTGCGGTCTCGACACGCGACGATCATGGGGGGTCGGCCAGACAAGCGGCCTGGTTTCTTCAAGGACGCCGTCAACCGAGCCGGGGACTCAGTATTTGTGCTTCCCGGACTAGTGGCAGGGACTCTGCGGTCGGGCTGGGATATGCTCGGAGAGCTGGATACTGCTTTCGAACGCGCCGTTTACGTTATGTTTCTAGTCTCAGAGGCGCACCCCTTTGATGATGGGAACGGCAGACTGGCGCGCGTCATGATGAATGCCGAGCTAGTCGCGGGAATGCAATCGCGGATTATCGTTCCGACCGTGTTTCGTGATGATTACCTTGGCGGACTCCGCCGTATGACCCGGCAGGACGACCCGAGCGTCTTGATCAAGGCACTGCGCTTCGGGCATGACTACACAGCTCAGGTTCGGTACGCTGATCTAGAGGAAACGACCGATATCCTCCTGGCGACTAACGCCTTCAACGAGCCCGACAGTGAGCAGCGGCTCCTGCTTCCTTCGAGCCTGGGTCTATGAGCCCGTTGGCGCTCGTCCGTGCCCGATGCAAACGAGTTTCGTCGTAGAGCGCGCAACCAGCGGCTGGAGTAGGTCAATACGTGTCAATACCTTGAGAACCGGCCGGTGGGCGCGCTCGGTAAGAATCATCAGCTCGGCTTACGCCGGTGCGAAATCAATACCTGCCGCGACCTGCTTAAGGTTCTCTGGCCAGCGCGAGCGCCGTCCGCGAGCACTCGACGGTATCCGCAGATCATGAGCCGGTTTGTGCACGGATTTGTGCACGAGACTCGGCGGGACGGGAGAGACGCAGTGCACTGGGCGTGAACGTGCCTGGCGCGTCCGCCAAGGTCCGCGCGGAAACCAGAGACTTCCTGAGACGGCGGAGATGGACGTCGTACGGCTCATAACCCAGAGGTCGCAGGTTCAAATCCTGCCCCCGCTACGAATCAAGGTGAGGGACCGATTTCGAACAAGAAATCGGTCCCTTTTCCGTTAATTGTGCACAGGATTTGTGCACGAGATGCCTGCAGGATCTCGCGGCACGGGAGTAGGCGTTTCGAGCTTTAAGGCACAGTTCGTCCTGGTCTTGCCGCCTTAGCTGAAGCGACTGAGCGCCGTCGCTGGGTTCAAGGCCCAGAGATTCCGATGGATGGCCGCCCTCCCCTGTGCAATGCGGTTACGGTGCCCCATCCAGCGGCTGCTGGTCAGCCGGTCGGTCGGCCGCTGCGGCCTGGGCTACGTTTGCTGGCATCGGATGAGGCACCCGTGATGCTAATATGCTTTTATGCGCACTACGATTGACATGCCCGATGCCCTGATGCGAGCGGCCAAGGCAAGGGCGGCTGACCGCGGTGAGAGCCTGAAGGACTTGGTGAATCGGGCGCTAGCGCACGAGCTCGGGCTCTCGTCCGTGCCGAAGCGGAAGACGGGGCGCGTCACGCTCCCGCTGGTCGCTCGTGACGTGGCGCCTGCGGTTCTCGTCACCAACGATGACATCGTGGCTGCGCTTGAATCCGAGGATATCGAGCGGTACTCGTCATCATGATCTTGGTCGACGTTGGGGTCTGGCTCGCGGCGGTCTGGGGACGGCATGTGCACTACCCGGTCGCGTCCGAGTGGTTCAACCGGCAGGCAGGCGACCTGGCCTTCTGCCGCGTCACTCAGATGGGCCTGCTGAGACTGCTGTCCAACCCCGCCATCATGGACGGCGACGCCGTCGACCGCAGCCAGGCCTGGCGGCTGTTCGACCAGCTCTGGTCGGATGAACGCGTGCTGTGGGCTGACGAGCCGGACGGGCTGGATGCCGTCTGGCGGGCGATTTCGGCGCGCGATGATAAGAGCCACAAGCTATGGACTGACGATTATCTGGCGGCTTTCGCTCAGGCAGGCGACCTGACGTTGGCTACTCTCGACCGCAAGCTCCCGGGCCGTTATCCCTCAGTCCGAGTGGAATCGCTCCTGCCCTGAACCGCCCAGCTGTGCGGCGCCTCCCTGCCGTTCCGGTTCGAGGTCGCCCATCCAGTTTCCTCCGTCATCATTCATAGGCGAGAACCCACTAAAGGCCACCAGTTCGTACCGTCAGAAGGCGACGGTACCGTCGGGGTGCCCAGGCCGGTGGGTGCGTCGTAGCCTTTCTTAGCCTCACAAAGGTAGTCGTGGCCGCAGGCGGCGCCGTCGCCGAGCCGGTGGTTGGTGCCGGCAGTGATGTCAAACAGCGCGTGATGGGTGAGGAGGCGCCACGGAGCATTCGGGCTCCGGGGCGCAAGCACTGGGAATGAATTGCCGGACGGTTAGCGAGCAGGCACGACGACCACGTTGAATGTGGTCCCTGGCGGCGCACCCGGTCCGAAGGGCGGTGGAACGCCGAGATCATATCGAGCGTTCGGGAGCGCCAGCCGGTCTCCAAACTTCGCCACGGTGGTCGGGTCTTCGAATAGGGGACTAGTGATTGTTGACGTAATCGTGCCGCTAGACAGGCTGGGGCTTAGCGTCACCCGGACGAGTGTGTTAGCCACGTTCTCGACGACCCACAGGCTTCTCCCTTGGAGCAGCATTCCGTCGAGGGAGCCCGGTATAAGCCCGGCGACATCGACAAGTGCGCTCGCGCCGGTAACGGGATTGACTGTGAACAACTCGTTGAGAGCGGTGTTGTCGACGATCAGGGTTGAACCGTCAGCTGTTGCTGCTATGCCATTCAGATTGAGGCCAGCTGACGAGAACGCGGCAGCTGGGCCACTAAGCGGAATGGTGATAGCTCTACCCAATTTGCCGCCGGGGCCGATTGGTATCTCATAGAGGTCGGGAATAAAGCTGTCGGTGAAATATGCGGCATGGGCGGTGAGAACCACATCATTGATGAGCGATTTCCGGTCGGGGCCGAACTGATAGTGGGCTACAGGACTCCCGGTGCGGGAATCGTAG
>WNEY01002514.1_pt1 | contig 13465 bp, 11 predicted proteins | sample 5400531 | NCBI WGS metagenome assembly WNEY01 (sample SAMN13153338, study PRJNA577476) | soil metagenome | isolation source: 200 cm saprolite under Douglas fir tree site 1 | place: USA:California | collected 2015-04-18
GGCCGAAGCCACGGCCTCCTGGGTTGTGGCCCCCAGGTCGAGGATCACGAGGAGCCGGGTCGCCGTCGCCGCGGTGGGCGGGGCGGAAGGGGTGGCCATCGCGGCGCGCCTCGCGGCTTCCCCCGCCTCCACCGGCAGCTTCGCGCCGCAGTAGACGCAGGTGGCCCGCGCCATCGCCATCGGACGCCGGCACGCGGGGCAGTCAGCCATGGCGGGGCTTCCCGGCCGCCTCACACGTTGAAGCGGAAGTTGATCACGTCCCCGTCGCGCACCTCGTAGTCCTTCCCCTCGAGGCGCAGCGTCCCCTGCTCCCGGCAGGCGGCGATGGAGCCCGCCGCCAGGAGGTCTTCGAAGGCCACCACCTCCGCGCGGATGAACCCCCGCTCGAGATCGGAGTGGATCGTTCCCGCCGCCGCCTGGGCCTTCGTCCCCTTGCGGATCGTCCAGGCCCGGCACTCGTCTTCCCCCGCGGTGAGGAACGAGATCAGTCCGAGCAGCGCGTACGACGTACGGATGACCCGCTCGAGCCCCGGCTCGAGGAGACCCAGGTCCTCGCGGAAGGCCTTCGCGTCCTCGGGCGAGAGCTCGGTCATCTCCGCCTCGATGGGGGCCGCTACCGGGCAGAGCCCGAGGAGCGGCCGGGAGGCGAAGCCCTGGAGGCCCGAGCGCTCCAGGAAGGCCGCGGCCTCGCGGATCCCGTCCTCGCCGAGGTTGACCACCAGCAGCATGGGCTTCCCGGAGAGGAACGAGTAGCTGCGCAGCCGGCGCCTGTCCTCCTCGGCGAGGGCAAGCTCCCGCAGAGGGTGCTCCGCCTCCAGCCAGTCATTCATCTTGAGGAAGAGGGCCCGCTCGGCCGCGTCCTCGGCCTTGTTGGTCTTCTTGAGGTTCGCCTCCAGGCGCTCGAGCCGCCGCTCCACCGCGGAGAGGTCGGCCAGGATCAGCTCCAGCTCGATCATCTTCGCGTCGCGCAGCGGGTCCACCGAGCCATCGGGGTGCGGGACCAGCTCCGCCTCGAAGGCCCGCACCACGTGCACGAGCGCGTCCACGTTCCGGAGCGCCGGCAGGTCCACCAGGGCGGAGCCCTCACCCTTCTTGACCCCCGGCACGTCCGCGTACTCCACCGTGGCCCAGGTCTTCTTGCGCGGGTTGTAGATCGCGGCCAGGGCCTCCACGCGGGGGTCGGGAACCCTGGCCACTCCCAGGCGCGCCTCGGGGCGGCCGCCCGGAGCCAGGGCCGCGGATCCGGTGAGGAGCTGGAACAGCGTGCTCTTGCCGACGGAGGGGAGTCCGATGATGCCCGCTTTCATTCATCGACCCCCCACCCCGGGAGGGGCGCTGCTGCACGTGCTGCTCCGCGTTTCATGCCAGGGATTATAGCGGCGGGGGACGGGCACACCGGGCGTAGTAGAATGCCGGCCGACGAGCCATGGCCAACCTGGTGACCCTACTCGGCCTGCTCCTCCTCGCGGCCGCCCCCAGCCCCAAGGCCCCGCCCTCGCCCGCGGAGGCGCCTCCGCCCGGCTCGAAAGGCCCGGTCATCCTCTTCTTGATCGACAACTCGGCCTCGCTGCCGCCGCTCGACCCCCTCGAGAAGCGGGTGGCCGCCCTCGAGAAGATGTTCAGCTTCCTGCGGGGACAGCGCTACCGTCTCGTGCTCTTCGGGGGCCGCCGCGAGATCTTCGTCGACGACCCCACCCGCTACCGCAACAACGGCCAGTGGACGGACTTCTATTTCGCCTTCGACAAGGCCCGGGAGATCTCCAAGCAGTATCCGCCGGGGACCGAGCTTCGCGTCATCCTCCTGACCGACGCCATCCCCGACCCCGACCCCGCGGACTGGCAGGACCAGCACCTCCCCCCGGGGGAGGACCTGAAGGCGTTCTCCAACAAGAAGCTCCTGGCCATGATCGAGGCCATGGGGATCCCGCTCTACGTGATCCTGGTGGGCGACGCTCCCCGGGAGGGGGTGCGGCCGGGCGACGTGGAGCAGGCCCCCGGCCTGGTGCGCGACATGGTCCAGGCGGCGAACGGCGTCAAGGCCTCGACCACGGCCCAGAGCCTGGCCTCTTTCTTCAAGGACGATGGTCTCCTCCTCAAGAAGTTCGTCTACCGGGTGCCGCCCCACGAAGGGCTGCAAAAGATCGAGCCGGTGGTGAAGCGGATCGTGGCCCCCTCCCGCCCCCGGGTGGAGCTCGGCTTCTTCGGGGCCCTCGTCCTGCCCATGGTCCTCTTCCTTCTCATGCTCCTGGGCCTCCTCGTGCGCTCCTTCCCCGGCCCCGGCGACCTGGAGATCGTCGAGCTGAAGCTGGGCGTGCCCGTTCACCTCGCGCTGGACCGTCTCCACAAGGTGGAGAGCGGCGGCTGGGGGACCACCGGCCTCTCCCTGGTCGGGGACGCCCGCGAGGCCGCGGCCAGCGTGACCTACCAGGCCCCGCTCCTCGACCTCACCGGAGTCGGTCTCGACATCGGTGGAGTGGACGCTCCCACCCAGGCCCTCCTCCCCCTGGGCATCGACGAGCTCAAGAGGGCCCTCGAGAGGTACTCCGACGAGGGGACGAAGGAAGAGAAGATCTGCGCCCTGAACCTCGACTACATGGCCAAGAACATGATGGGGCCGGAGGCGGAGCGGATCCTGACCGCGGCTCCCGCCGACCGTCGGCGCTATCAAACCGTGGACTTCCTGCGGGCCAAGGTACACCTGGTCACCAACGACGCCCTGCGGCGCAAGCTCACCGAGCCCCGCGCTCAGATCGTCGGCTACGGCAAGGACGGCGGGCGCCGCGAGCTCGTTCCAGGGTCGGCCGTGCGCATCGGGCGCTACGGCTTCATCGTGAAGGACGTGGCCCGCGGGGGGCGGAAAGACGCCCGGCTCTCGCTCTACTACGACCGGGTCCCCTCCCTCCTCGGCCTCAAGGCCCTCCTGCCCGACGCCTTCCAGCGCGCGTTCCGCTTCCGACGCAGCAGCCAGCGCGTCGTGAGCTAGGGATTCATGTCGGCCCCGATCCTCGTGGCCGGGCTGGACAGCCGCAGCCTCCTCCTCGAAGCCCCCGTCCTGCTCCGCGACCAGGCGGTGCTGGCGGAGAGGGCCTCGGCCCGCGAGCTGCTGGACGGCCTGGCCCGCGAGGGCGGCCGCCTGGTGGTGTTGGGCCCCCGCCTCCCCGACCTCACGCTCCCGGAGGCGGTGCGGCGCATAAGGTCGCTGCCCGTCACGCGTCGCGTGTCCGTCCTGGCCCTGCTCCCCGCCGACGAGCCCCCGGGGTCGGAGCGGGAGGTCGTGGAGGCGGGAGCGAACGCGGTGCTGCGCCGGCCGGTGGACCGCGTCCTCCTGGAGCACTGGATCAGCAAGCTCCTGCACGTGCCGCGGCGCGTGGAGGCGCGGGTGCCCGTGCACGGCCAGGTGGTGGGGACGCCCCGCAGCCCCACCACGGGCCATTTCTACGGCCTCTCTCGCAACCTCTCGATCAACGGCATGCTCCTGGCGAGCCCGGTGCGTCTCTTCGACGGGCCCGACCTCGACCTCGAGCTGCAGCTTCCCGAGCCGGTGACCCGCGTGCGCGCCCTGGGCCGGGTGGTGCGCGACGCGATCGAGGTGGGCTGGCCCTACATCGGCTACGGGGTCGAGTTCCTGTTCGTCCCTCCCGACAGCCAGACCGCCCTCGTGACCCTGGTGGGGTTCCGCACCCCCCCGATGACGATCCAGGCGATCGAGCCGCGGGTCCGCATCCGGGCCACGGTTCGCTTCGGTGCGTGGATCTACGAGATCGTGGAGCCGGTCGCCTACGAAGCCGGCTACCTGGTGGAGATCCGGCGCGGCCCCCGCGAGGGCTGGCGGCCCGGCCTCTCGGGCCCCTTCTACGTGGTGGAGGGCCCGTCGGAGGACGCGGCCCTCCGCGCGGCCCGCGAGTTCGTGCAAAAGAACGGCTGAGTCCATTCCCGGCGGCTCCCCCCCATGCCCCGCGTCTCCGTCCTCTTGCCCGTGCGGAACGCCGCCGCCACCCTCGGCCCCTGCCTCGAGTCGGTCCTCGGCCAGGCCCTCCGCGAGCTCGAGGTCATCGCGGTCGACGACGGCTCCCGCGACGGGAGCGGGTCGCTGCTCGAAGAGCGGTCCCGGGCGGACCCTCGCCTGGTCGTGCTCCGGACGCCTCCCCGGGGCCTCGTGGCCGCGCTCAACACCGCCCTCGCGGCCGTGCGGGGTCCGCTCGTGGCGCGCATGGACGCGGACGACCTGGCCCACCCGGACCGGCTCGCCCGGCAGGTCGCCCGGCTGGAGGGCGACTCGCGGGTGGACGTGCTGGGCTGCCGGGTGGAGCTTTTCGGGGAACCGGCCCGTGACGGAATGCGGGCCTACGTCGATTGGCTGAACGGTCTCCTCGACCACGAGACCATCGTGCGCGACCTGTTCGTCGAGTCGCCCCTCGCTCATCCGAGCGTCGCCCTGCGCGCGGAGACCCTGCGAGGGCTGGGGGGATGGCGCGCCTTCGACGGGCCCGAGGACTACGACCTGTGGCTTCGGGCCTGGGAAGCGGGCCTGCGGTTCGCGAAGCTTCCCGAGACGCTCCTCGCCTGGCGGGACGTGCCAGGCCGGCTCACCCGCACCGACCCGCGTTACGCCCCGGAGCGATTCCGCGCCCTCAAGCTCGAGGTGCTCCTCCGCGGCCCTCTCGCCGGCGCCCGGCCGGCGGTGGTCTGGGGCGCGGGGCCCATCGGCAAGGGCTGGGCGCGCGCCCTCGAAGGCGCGGGCCGGGAAGTTCGTGCGTTCGTGGAGGTGGACCCGCGGAAGATCGGCGCGACCATCCACGGCGCGCCGGTGGTGCCCGGGGAGCGCGCGGGGGCTTTCGCGGGCGCGCTCCACCTGGCGGCGGTGGGGAAGCCCGGCGCGCGGGAGCGCATCCGTGAGCAGGCGGCGCGCCTCGGCCTCCTGGACGGGCGCGACCTCGTGGCCGTGGCCTGACACCGCGCCGGGTCGGGCCCTGCCGCCCGGCCGGTATAATCGGCCGCGAGATGCCCTGGCTCCCCTCGCGTTCTCCCTCCGCGCTCGGGCTCGTGGTCGCGCTCCTGCTGGCGGTTCCCGCCCTCGGCCCGCCCGCCGAGAAGACGGTCTCGCTCCCGTCGCGCATCGAGAAGCTGGGGCGCGTCCTTGCCCTCGAGGACACGCGGACGGTGGGGAACGGCGAGCTGGACCGCCTGCTGCGCGACCGTGACCGGGGCTTGAGACGCCGCGCGGCCCTCGCCGCCGGGCGCATCGGCGACCCCGTGCTCGTCCCCACCCTGACCGACCTCATGAACGACGCCGAGCCCGAGGTGCGGCAGATGGCGGCGTTCGCCCTGGGCCTCATCGGCGACAAGGGCGCGGTCGAGCGCCTGGTGGCCTCCCTGGGCGATTCGGAGGCGGTGGTGCGGGCGCGCTGCGCGGAGGCGCTGGGGCGGATCGGAGAGCCGCGCGCCGCCGCCGACCTGGCCCGCTTCGTCCTGAACGCGATTCCCAAGGGCGCCCCCCTCCTCACCGTGCGGGGCGACGACCCGGGCAGCGCCCGCGACCCCTGGATCGAGCTCCGCCTCGCCCTCTTCGCCCTCGGCCGCCTCAAGGAGCCGAAGGCGGCCGAGCAGGCGCTCCTGCTCTCGGGCAAACCGCGCTTCGACTGGTGGGCCGCCACCTGGGTGGCCATGCGGATGGAGAGCCCGGCCCTGCGGCCGGTGCTCCTGGCCGCGACCGCCTCGAGCGACCCGCTCTCCCGGACCCTCGCGGCGCGCGGCCTGGGAGCACTGAAGGACGCGAGCGCCCTCTCCGTCCTCGACACTCTCGCCCACGACCCGGATCCCGTGGTGGCGGTCTACGCGCTGCGGGCCCTGGCCGCGACCGCAGACGCGAGGGCCACGCCGGCCGCCGCCGCGCTCCTCGCCTCGGCCGACCCGGTGGTCAAGCGCGAGGCGCTGCGGGCCCTGGCCGCCCTCCCCCCGGACCGCAGCCTGCGTCGCAAGCTCGTCCCCCTGGTCGGAGACAAGGACCCGTGGATCCGGGAGGCCGCCCTGCCCGCTCTCGCGCGGACCGACCGCGAGGACTTCGCGCTGGTCCTGTCCGGGAGCGACCCCGATCCCGTCTGGTGGGTGCGGGCGGCCCTCGCCACCGGCCTGGGCGACGCGGGGGACGAGGTGAGCCTCGGCATCCTGTTCGGCATGCTCCAGGACGAGGACACAAGGGTGCTTCCCTTCGTCCTGGAGGCGCTGCGCCGGGCGCGCGGCGGCGACGCGGTGGACACCCTGAGGCGGCACCTCGAGCACACGGACTTCGCGGTGCGCGCGGCCGCGGCCGAAGGCCTCCTCACCCTCAAGGCGACGCGGCTCACGGAGCCGCTGGCCGCCGCCTACAAACGCGGGCTCTCCGACCCGGACCTCGATGCGCGCCTTTCCGCGATCGCGGCCCTCGCCGGCCAGAAGGACGACGGCGCGCGAGCCGCGCTCCTCGAAGCCGCCAGGGGCGACCCCGTGCGCGTGGTGCGCGCACGCGCCGCGGCCGCGCTCCTGGGCCTCGGAGACCCGGCTCCGCCCTCGCCCGGGCCCGAGGCCGCGTCCCGCCTTCCCTACGATTACCGTCTGGCCATGGCCCCCTATGATCCGGTCCCGGGGGTGGCGCTCTACACGCCGCGCGCCTTCCTCTTCACCCGGCACGGCCGCATCGAGATCCACCTGAACACGGTGGAGGCGCCCCTCACCGTGATGTCCTTCCTCGACCTCGCGCGGCGCGGCTTCTACGACGGCCTCACCTTCCATCGGGTCGAGCCGGGCTTCGTTGTACAGGGGGGCTGCCCGCGGGGCGACGGCAACGGGGGCCCCGGCTACACCCTGCGCTGCGAGATCGGGCAGCTTCCCTACGGCCGCGGCGCGGTGGGGATGGCTCTCTCAGGAAAAGACACGGGGGGGAGCCAGTTCTTCATCACCCTCTCGCCGCAGCCGCAGCTCGAAGGCGGCTACCCTCTCTTCGGCCAGGTGGCCTCCGGCATGGAGGTGGTCGAGAAGATCCGGCCGGGGGACGCGATCGAGCGGGTCGAGGTCTGGACCGGCCGGTGAACCGCCGCTTCCGGCTCCTCGCCCTCGACATCGACGGCACCCTGCTGCGCAGCGACAAGGCCTCCCCTCTACAGAACCAGGCCCGCAAGAAAGCAAAAGGGGGTGATTGCTCACCCCCTGATCGTGGCCGACGGGTGGCCTACTTCTTCCTGGCCTTCTTCTTTGGAGCGGCCTTCTTCTTCGCTGCCATCGCCTTCATCCCCCCTCTCAAGCCGTTCGGAGTGCTCTGCCGGCGATGGGCGCCGTCAGCTCACGAACAAGAGAAAATTGGGGGGTGATCCTCCACCCCCCCTTCTTCCCCGGGGCGCTTACTTCTTCTTCTTGGTCGCCTTCTTGGCAGCCTTCTTCTTGGCCGGCATTCAGAGGATCCCCCCTTTCGGTCCATAACGGGACAGTCGCGCCCCTGTTCAACATCTCGGGTGACAAGGGGCTTCGCATACTAGGGGTAGCGTAGGGAGGCGACCCACCCTTGTCAAGCGTTTTTTCGCGGCCCGGACGCTCCATGCTCCAGAAGCGGCGGGGCTTAGCCTGTGGACGGAGGTGTGGAAATCGCGGAAGCCCGCGCCAGTCGCGGGCGCTCGCGATCTCGTGTCGCGAAAGTGCTGTCCACCAGGGTCTTCCGGCGCGGGGGCCGCCCAGAAGCGGGTTCCGCCCGCCCTCGTCGCCTTTATATACTATTTGGAATAGTCAACCGCGCGTTCCCGCCCGGCCGCTACCCCCGCCGCGCGACGCGGCACGGCACCGCCGCGGCCCGGCCCGCGCCCGCCGGGCCACGCGAGGGAAGGGCTCCTAGAATACTTCTTTGTATGCTTTGGAGCAGGACCTCGCTCCCCCTCAGCCGCGATAGTCGGTCCGCAGCCGGGCGCGCTGCCCGTGGCGCTCCCAACCGAGCTCCAGCAGGCGCGCGACGAGGTCGGGGTAGGGGAGGCCCGTGGCTTCCCACATCTTGGGGAACATGCTGATCGACGTGAAGCCGGGGATGGTGTTGATCTCGTTCAGCAGCACCCGGCCGGTCTTCCGCTCGAGGAAGAAGTCGACCCGCGCGTAGCCGCTCGCGTCCACCGCACGGAATGCCCCGTTGCCCAAGCGCTGCACCTCGGCCACCGTGGCGGGGTCGAGGGGGGCGGGGATGAGGAGGCGGGTGCGGCTGTCCGCCGAGTACTTCGAGTCGTAGTCGTAGAACTCCCGGTCGGGGATGATCTCGCCGGGGAGGGAGGCCTGGGGACGCTCGTTGCCGAGCACGGAGACCTCGATCTCCCGCGCGTCGATGGCCGTCTCCACCATCGCCTTGCGGTCGTAGGCGAAGGCGAGGTCGAGGGCGCGTCCGAAGTCCTCCGCGCGTTTCACCTTGGTCACCGCCACGCTCGATCCCAGGTTCGCGGGTTTCACGAACACCGGCAGGCCGAGGTCGCCCAGGATCCGCGCTTCCTCGGCCCCGTCGCGTCCCCGCAGGACGCGGTAGGGGCCCTGGGGTAGACCCGCCTGGGCGAAGAGCGCCTTCATGATCTCCTTGTCCATGGCGGCGGCGGAGGCGACCACCCCCGCCCCGACGTAGGCCACGGCCGCCAGCTCGAAGAGCCCCTGCACGGTACCGTCCTCGCCGAAGGTGCCGTGCAGGACCGGGAAGTAGACGTCGGGGCGGGCGAGCTCGCAGCCGTCGGCCGTGCGCCGGAGCCGGCCGAGGTCCTCCGGGGTCGGGGCCAGGAATACCGGCGTGCCGCCGGACGGCTGCGGGGCGGGCCCCTCCTGCAGGAGCCAGCGGCCGGCCTTGTCCACGAGCACGGGGAGGACGTCGTGACGCTCGGCGAGGGCCTGGGCCACCGAGGCGCCGGAGCGCAGGCTCACCTCGTGCTCGCCCGAGCGCCCGCCGAAGAGCAACGCGACCTTGGCACGCGTGGTCATGAGGCCAGTCTACGACGGGGCCACGCCCGCGCCGAAACCGCGGCCCGCCCGGCGCGCGCGAGCGGCTATACTCCGCCCCCAACGCGGCGACGGACGCGCAGCGGCGGTTCCCTCCCCCCAGGTGGGGCGATAGATCGGAATGAAGCAATGCCGGTCGAGCCAAAGCCGACTCCCACGCATTCCGATGTATCGGAGGGATAGGGTGGGGGGTCGATGAATGCGGGGCTGAGCGTGGACCAGCGTTTCCCTCCCCCTACGTGGGGAGGGATAGGGTGGGGGGTCGATGAATGAACCTGTTCTCCTTCACGATCGAAGCGCGGGACGGGCGGGCCCGAGCGGGCACCCTGAAAACCCCGCACGGCACGATCGAGACCCCGGTGTTCATGCCGGTCGGCACCGCGGGGGCGGTGAAGGCGGTCACCCGCCGCGACCTCGAGGAGCTGGGGGCGCAGATCGTCCTCGCCAACACGTACCACCTCATGCTGCGCCCGGGAGACGCGCTGGTGGCCGAGCTGGGCGGATTGCACGGCTTCACGGGCTGGTCGAAGCCCTTCCTGACCGACAGCGGCGGCTACCAGGTCTTCAGCCTTGCCGGCCTGCGAAGTCTCAGCGAAGAAGGCGTGCGCTTCCAGAGCCACCTCGACGGCGCCGCATACCTGCTGGGCCCCGAGCGTTCCATGGAGGTCCAGATGAACCTGGGGGCCGACATCGTCATGGCCTTCGACGAGTGCCCGCCCTGGCCCGCCCCTCGGGAAGCGGTGGACGAGGCCACCGCCCGCACCACGCGGTGGGCGCGGCGCAGCCGGGACGCGCACCGGCGCGCCGACCAGTGGGTGGTCGGGATCGTCCAGGGCGGCGTCCACCTGGACCTGCGGGAGCAGAGCGCGCGGGAGATCGTGGACCTGGGCTTCCCCGGGTGCGCGATCGGGGGGGTGTCGGTGGGCGAGCCCAAGGAAGGCCGGATCCGCGTCCTCGATCACCTGGATTCGCGGCTCCCCGAAGACAGGCCTCGCTACCTCATGGGCGTCGGCACCCCCGAGGACCTGATCGAAGGGGTGGCCCGCGGGATCGACATGTTCGACTGCGTGCTGCCCACGCGGAACGCCCGCAACGGTCAGGTCTTCACGCGCGGGGGCCGGTTCTCGATCCGCAACGCGAGGTTCCGGGACGATCCCCGGCCCCTCGACCCCGACTGCCCCTGCCCCACCTGCCGGAACACGAGCCGCGCCTACCTCCGCCACCTCCACCTCTCGGGGGAGATCACGGCCGCCACCCTCATGACCGTGCACAATCTCTTCTACTACCTTGACATGATGCGGACGATGCGGCAAAGTATCCGTTTGTGCCGATTCGAGGAGTTCCGGGCGGAAGCGCTCCGGGCCCTCGCGGCGGAGGGAGACGGTAGGTCGCGCGATCGGTCCTGACCCGGGCCGCGATCCCCTTGCTCCAGACTCAAAGAACTCCGGTCAAGGGACTGTTTGGTGAAGGACTTCATGGCCGACCCACGCACCCTGCTCGCCCTCGCCGGCCAGCCGCCGAGCGGCGAGCCCAGCCCCTGGCCCCAGCTCCTCCTGATGGGGCTCATCTTCGCCATCTTCTATTTCATCCTGATCCTCCCCATGCGGCAGAAGCAGCGCAAGCTGGAGACCACGATCAAGGGCCTGAAGACCGGCGACAAGGTGATCCTGAACCCCGGGATATTCGGGACCATCGTGGGGGTGGAGGACGATGCCTTCCAGGTGCGGATCGACGACAAGACCCGGATCAAGGTCCTGAAGAGCGCCGTGTCCGGCCTCCAGGGCCCCGAGACCCAGAAGACGGAGAAGTAGATGCCTCCCGCCCTCGAGAACCCCCATGCCCTCTGGTTCGTCCTCACCGCCGCCCTGGCCGGGCTCGCCTACGCGTTCGTGCGCAAGGAGCTCCGCGTCCGGGCGGTCCTCTTCGGGGCCCTCCTGATCGGCAGCCTCATCCTGATCTGGCCCCCCTACGAGCGGAATGGCCAGCCGGGCAAGATCAAGCTCGGGCTTGACCTAAAGGGGGGGATCCACCTCGTGCTCCAGGTGGTGGTGGGCGACGCCCTGAACGCCACCATCGACGACGCGGTGCAGACCGCGCGCGACCAGGCCATCCGCAAGGGGATCAACTTCAGCGCGGCCTCCCGGGTGAGCGCCACCTCCTTCTCCGTGGAGGGGGTGGAGCCGGCGCGGGTGAAGGACATGCGCGACATCCTGCGCGACTTCTTCCGGACCGAGTGGGAGGTCCGAGAGCCGGGGGAGGGCCGCTTTCTCGTCCAGATGACGGAGCTCCAGCAGCGGCGCATCAAGGAGCGCACGGTGGGGGAGGCCATCCGCACCCTGGAGCGCCGGGTCAACCAGCTCGGGGTGGCGGAGCCGGTGATCACCGCCACCGGGAACCGGGGCGACCAGATCCTGGTCCAGCTCCCGGGCGTCACCGACGTGGAGCAGGCCAAGCGCGTCATCTCCACCACCGCCCAGCTCGCCCTGAAGCTGGTCGAGGACTCGGCGCCGACCCGCGAGTCGCTCCTCCAGAACTTCCAGGGCAAGGTCCCCGACAACATGGAGGTGGTCTCGGGCTCGGGTGAGACCCCGGGCCAGCCCGTCTTCTACCTGGTGCGGAAGGAGGCGGTCATCACCGGTCGCGACCTCAAGAGCGCCCGGTCTGGCGTCGATCCCCAGACGAACAGCCCCGACGTGCACTTCAGCCTGAACCCGCAGGGGGCCGACAAGTTCAAGCGCGCCACCGGGGCCAACATCGGCCGCCGGCTCGCCATCATCCTCGACGGCAGCGTGGCCTCCGCCCCCAGCATCCACAGCCAGATTTCGAGCGAAGGCCAGATCACCGGCCGCTTCACCGCCCAACAGACCCTCGAGTTGGCCCAGGTGCTCTCGGCGGGCGCGCTCCCCGCCACCCTGCGCTACCAGCAGCAGCTCACGGTGGGAGCCTCCCTGGGCCGCGACTCGATCCGCTCCGGCGTGCTCGCCTCCGCCGCCGGCATGGGCTTCATCACCCTGTTCATGCTCGTCTACTACCGTCTCTCGGGCCTGAACGCGGTGGTCGCGCTCGCCGCGAACCTCGCCATCCTCCTCGCGTTCATGGCCTACACGGGGGCCACCCTGACCCTGCCCGGCATCGCCGGGGTCATTCTCACCATCGGGGTGGGGGTGGACACCAACGTGCTCGTCTTTGAGCGCATCCGCGAGGAGCTGCGCAACGGCAAGACGGTGCGGCTGGCCGTGCAGAACGGGTTCGACCGGGTGTGGATCACCATCCTCGACACCCACGCCACCGCCCTCATCGCGGCCGGCTTCCTGTTCCAGTTCGGGACCGGGCCCATCAAGGGCTTCGCGCTGACCCTGGTCATCGGCCTGGTGGCGAACGTGTTCGCCTCCTTCTTCGTCAGCAAGTTCCTCTTCGAGTGGGTCCTCGGCAAGCGCCAGGTCGCCACCCTGAGCATCTAGGGGCGCCCGATGGAGTTCCTCAAGAATCCCAACTACGACTTCGAGAGCAAGGCGAAGTACTTCATCGCCCTCTCCATCTTCTTCATCGGCTCCGGGCTCGCGGTGATGTTCACGCGGGGGGTGAACTACGGGGTCGAGTTCTCGGGCGGGACCCAGATCATCGCCCAGTTCCAGAAGACCCCCGAGATCGACAAGGTCCGCCGGGCGGTGGACCGCACGACCGCGGGCTCCGTGATCCAGACCTACGGCGACCCCACGTCGAACAAGGTGCTCATCCGCATCGCCGGCGAAGCCACCGAGGGCGAGCTCGACACCGGGGCCAAGAAGGTGCTGCAGTCGCTGGCCGAGAACTACCCGGGGAACCCGGTGGTGGAGTCCTCCTCGGAGATCGTGGGTCCTGTCGTGGTGGCGGATCTCCGCCAGAAGGCCGTCTTGCTCACCGTGCTCGGCCTCGCCGCCCAGCTCATCTACATCGCGGTCCGCTTCAAGGGCGGGGTCTGGGGGGTCGCCGCCGCGGTGGCCAGCCTGCACGACGTCCTCATCTGCCTCGGCTTCCTGGCCTTCTTCCGCTACGAGATCACCCTGAACGTGATCGCCGCCCTCCTCACCCTGGTGGGCTACAGCGTCAACGACACGATCGTGATCTTCGACCGGGCCCGGGAGAACCTGCGCCAGCGGCGCAAGGAGCGCCTGGGCAAGGTGTTGAACGACTCCGTGAACCAGACCCTGACCCGCACCCTGATCTCGAACGGCACCACGTTCCTCTCCGTGCTCGGCCTCTACCTCTTCGGGGGCGAGGTGCTGCGCGGCTTCGGCTTCACGATGGTGGTGGGGATCGTGGTGGGTACCTATTCGACGATCTTCATCGCGGTGCCGATCGTGGTCTTCTGGTCCGAGTTCGCCCGGAAGCGGCAGAGCCCACCGACCGCCCGGGCGGCGCTTTAACGTCGTTCAAGCCATTTCACACCCCCAGGGGGAACCCGCCGGAGCGGCCCATCGTCCAACCGGACGGGGTGGTA
>WNEY01002515.1_pt1 | contig 13461 bp, 15 predicted proteins | sample 5400531 | NCBI WGS metagenome assembly WNEY01 (sample SAMN13153338, study PRJNA577476) | soil metagenome | isolation source: 200 cm saprolite under Douglas fir tree site 1 | place: USA:California | collected 2015-04-18
TCGGCTTCAACGCCCAGACCGATCAGTTTGGCGATTTGGTCGAGATGGGCGTGCTCGATCCGACCAAGGTGAGCCGGACCGCACTGCAAAATGCGGCTTCCGTCGCCGGGCTGCTGCTCACCACCGAGGCGATGGTGGCTGAGCTGGTCGAAGAGAAGAAGAATGCGGGGGGCCATGCTCACGGCATGGGCGGCATGGGCGGAATGGAAGGGATGGATATGTAACGCGCGTAGCGCTTTACATATCCGGGCAGGCTTCGAAACAGGGGGAAACTAGGTTCCCCCCGGTTACCCCTCCTCCTCGGTCTGCTGCGAAAGCCCCGCTTCGGCGGGGCTTTTTGTTTCCGGATAGCGGGGTTCGCGCCTCGCTGCCAGCGAACACAACGGCACCGTGGCTTTGCTACACTGATCGCCCGACGCGGCCGGCGCGCCCGAGCCGCTGAGAGGAGAACCGACTCCGGGAGGGTCCATGATCCGGCCGAGCATCAAAGGGCAGCGTCTGGCGGCCCTGTTCCTACTGGGTTTCCTGCTGCTTAATTACCCGCTTCTCGCTCTGTTCGCCGGCGCCAGTCAGGTGCTGGGTATCCCGGTGCTCTACGCCTACGTGTTCGTGGTGTGGGCGTTGTTGATCGGACTGATGGCGCTGGTCGTCGAAAAGCGCAATGACTGAGGGCCAATAGGAAGTGTCGGCGGCCTGACGCCTCGAGCCATGCTCACTGCCCCTGTCATCGTCATCGCGTCCTTCGCCTACGTAGGGCTGCTATTCGCGATCGCCTATTACGGTGACAAGCGCGCCGACGCGGGGCGCAGCATCATCGCGAACCCCTACATCTACGCACTGTCGCTCGCGGTCTATTGCACGTCCTGGACTTTTTACGGCAGCGTAGGGCGCGCGGCAACGAGCGGCATCGGCTTCCTGCCCATCTACCTCGGGCCCACGCTCATGGCGGCGCTGTGGTGGTATGTGATGCTGAAGATCATCCGCATCAGCAAGCAGAACCGCATCACCTCCATCGCCGACTTCATCGCCTCGCGCTACGGCAAGAGCCAGATGCTAGGCGGCCTGGTGACCATCATTGCCGTGGTCGGGATCATCCCTTACATCGCGCTGCAGCTGAAGGCGATATCCGGCACCTTCCTGATCGTCCTTCAGTATCCCGAGTTCGCAACGCCCGAAAACCAGAGCGTGCCCCTGTTCCTGGGCGACAACACTTTCTACATCGCGATGTTGCTCGCCGCGTTCACCATCCTGTTCGGCACCCGCCACCTCGACGCGACCGAGCGCCACGAAGGACTGGTCGCGGCGATTGCGTTCGAGTCGCTGGTGAAGCTTCTCGCCTTCATTGCGGTGGGGCTGTTCGTCACGTTCTGGCTCTACGACGGCTTCGGCGACATCTTCGGTCGTGCCGGCCAGACGCCCGAGCTGAGCGCGTTGCTCACGCTCGGGAGCGAGACCGGCAGCTATGCCACCTGGGCCTCGCTCACCTTCCTCTCGATGGCCGCCATCATGTTCCTGCCGCGCCAGTTTCAGGTGACGGTCGTGGAAAACGTTGACGAGCGTCACCTAACCAAGGCGATCTGGCTGTTCCCCCTCTACCTGCTCGCGATCAATGTCTTCGTGCTGCCAATCACTTTCGGCGGGCTGCTGCACTTTCCGGACGGCACAGTGGACGCTGACACGTTCGTGCTGACGCTGCCGATCGCGGAACGGCAGCCGTGGCTGGCGCTGTTCGCCTTCATCGGCGGGCTCTCGGCTGCGACCGGTATGGTCATCGTGGAAACCATCGCGCTCTCCACCATGGTGTGCAACGACCTGGTGATGCCGGTGCTGCTGCGCCTGAAAGCGCTGCGGCTGACCGAGCGGCGCGATCTCTCCGGCCTGCTGCTCGGCATCCGTCGCGGGGCGATCGTGCTGATCCTGGTGCTGGGCTATCTCTACTTCTCTCTGGCCGGAGAAGCCTATGCGCTCGTCTCCATCGGGCTGATCTCGTTCTCGGCGGTGGCGCAGTTTGCGCCGGCCATCATCGGAGGCATCTTCTGGAAGGGCGGTACGCGCACTGCCGCGTTCTGCGGCCTCGCTGCGGGTTTCTTGGTCTGGACCTATACGCTGCTCCTGCCCTCCTTTGCCAAGTCGGGCTGGCTGCCGATCACCTTCCTCTCTCACGGGCTGTTCGGCACCGACCTCCTCAAGCCGCAGCAGCTGCTCGGACTCCAGGGCCTGGACGACATCACACATTGCCTCTTCTGGAGCATGCTGGCCAACATCGGCTGCTACGTCGGCGTATCGCTGATCAAGGGGCCCAGCGCGGCCGAGCACGGGCAAGCCACGGTTTTCGTCGATGCTCTGAAACACCCAGCGGCTCCCGGTTCGCGCTTCTGGCGCGGCAGCGCGTCGGTCAAGGATCTGCAGCAGCTCGTGGGCCGCTTCCTCGGCCCGGAGAGCGCGCACGAAGCGTTCGCCGCGTACGCCTGGAGCTGTGGCGCAAGATCGGTCGACGCCCTTTCGGCCGACGCCAACTTGGTGCACCATGCAGAATCGCTTCTCGCCGGCGCCATCGGCAGCGCTTCTGCTCGCGTCATGGTCGCTTCGGTCGTCGAGGAGGAGCCACTAGGCCTCGACGAGGTGATGAACATCATCGACGAAGCCTCGCAGGTTCTCGCCTATAGCCGACAGCTAGAGCAGAAATCGCGCGAGCTGGAGGCCGCGACCAACGAGCTGCGCGGAGCGAATCAGCGGCTGCAGGAGCTCGACCGCTTGAAGGACGATTTCATTTCCACCGTGACGCACGAGCTACGCACCCCCCTTACTTCAATCCGCGCTTTCTCTGAGATCCTGAGCGACAATCCCCGTCTCGACGAGAGCGAGCGCGCAAAGTTTCTCGGGATCATCGTCAAGGAGTCCGAGCGGCTCACCCGCCTCATCAACCAGGTGCTGGACCTCGCCAAGATCGAGTCCGGCGCCGCGGAGTGGCATTCCAGCGAGATCGACATGCGCGAGGTGCTCGAGGACTCGGTCAGCGCGGTGAGCCAGCTGTTCAAGGAGCGGAAAATCGATTTGACGGTCGCGCTGCCACAGAAGATACCGGGCATCGTCGCCGACCGCGACCGGCTGATGCAGGTGATGCTCAATCTGCTGTCCAACGCTGCCAAGTTTTCCGAGAGGGCGCCGGGGGCTGTCACCGTATCGCTCGCGCAGCAGGGTGGCTTCCTGCGTGTGGAGGTGAACGACAACGGCATCGGCATCAGCACCGCCGACCAGGAAGTCATCTTCGAAAAATTCCGACAGGTGGGCGATACGCTTACCGGCAAGCCGCAGGGCAGCGGGCTGGGGCTGCACATCAGCCGCCGGATCATCGAGCACTTCGGCGGGCGCATGTGGGTGAGAAGCCGCCCTGGCGAGGGTGCCTGCTTCTCGTTCACCCTGCCGCTTGCGCGCCAGCCCGCGCTGGTCAAGGCTGCCTGAAGAGGGCCCTGAGAGCCCATGGCCCGCCGCATTCTCATCGTCGACGACGAGCCGGACATCGTCACCTCGCTGGAATTCCTGATGCGCGGAAGCGAGTACGAAGTGCGGGTCGCGCGCAACGGGGAGGAGGCCTTGCGGCGCGCGGAAAGTTTCCGGCCGGATTTGATCCTGCTTGACGTCATGATGCCGCGGAAGAGCGGGTTTGAGGTGTGCCAAAAGATCCGCGAGAACCCCGCCCTCCGGGACGTGAAGATCGTCGTGCTCACCGCCAAGGGCCGCGACTTGGAGAAGAATAGAGGTTTGGACTTGGGGGCGAATGCCTACGTCACCAAGCCGTTCTCCACGAAGGAACTCATGAGCACGGTGCGCGGGTTGCTGCACACCGCGGATGAGCCGAATCCCCTCCGCCGATGAGCGACCTGCATCGCGATCAAGCGCCCACCGCCTATGTCGTCGACGACGACGAGTCGATCCGCACGCTCTGGCGGTGGCTTATGGAATCGAACGGCATCGCAGTGAGGACGTTCGCCACCGCGGCGGAGTTCATCGAGTCCTATCGGAACGGCGCCGCCGGGTGCCTCGTGCTGGATCTGAAGTTGCCCGGCATGAGCGGTTTGGAGCTCCAGCAGTACCTGAATAGCAGGGACATCGAGATTCCGATCGTTTTTGTCACGGGGCACGGCGACGTGCCCGCCGCCGTGAGCGCGCTCAAGGGTGGTGCCGTCGATTTCATCCAGAAGCCCTTCAGCTACAAGGAGGTACTTTCGATTATCGAGAAGGCGTTCGAGCGCGATGCCAAGAATCGAGAAAAGCGCACTCGGCAGTCGCGCATCGCCGGCCGCCTTGCGACCCTGACCGAACGCGAACAAGAGGTGTTGCAACGCGTCATCGAAGGCAAGCCGAACAAGATCATCGCAGCCGACCTCGACATCAGCATGAAGACGGTCGAATTCCATCGCGCCAAGGTGATGGAGAAAATGCGAGTGACCTCGGTCGCTGAGTTGGTTCAGTTTGCAATGCAGCAATCGGAATAGGGGCCGGAACCTAGGGTTTTCCCTAATAGAAGTGACCTGGCTGCCCGGCTAGCATTCTCCCGAACCGTCAGGGAGTCCGGCTCCCGGTTCGCGCCTCAGCTTTCCGGGACAATCGCCAAGGGAGGGGACCGATGCAGCTCACCGAAAAACACAAAGAGTACTGGCGCAAGAACCTCGTCATTACGGCGATCCTGTTCGTCGTCTGGTTCGTCTTCACGTTCGTCGAGATCTGGTTCGCACGCGAATTGAACAGCAGCATGACGTTCCTCGGCTTTCCCATCGCTTTCTACTTTTCGGCGCAGGGCTCGCTCGCGGTCTACGTGGCGCTGATCGGCATTTACGCGCTGCTGATGCGCAAGCTCGACCTGGAATACAAAGTGGATGAGGGAGATCTCGAATGAGCACCCCGGCCTTCTCGCAGTCGACATTCAACCGCAACCTCAAGAAGTACTACACTTTCTATACCGGCGGCTTCATTCTCTTCCTCCTTGCGCTCGCAGTTGCCGAGCAGATGGGGCTGTCGCGCGCCTGGATCGGCTACTGGTTCCTGTTCGCGACCATCGCACTGTATGCCGGCATCGGCTGGATGACCCGCACCACGGACGTCGCGGAATATTACGTCGCGGGGCGCCGCGTGCCGTCATTTTTCAACGGCATGGCGACGGGCGCAGACTGGATGAGCGCGGCCTCCTTCATTGGCATGGCGGGTACGCTGTTCCTGTCCGGCTATGACGGCTTGGCCTGGGTAATGGGATGGACCGGGGGCTTTTGCCTGGTGGCCCTGTTCCTCGCGCCCTACCTGCGCAAGTTCGGGCAGTTCACGATCCCGGATTTTCTCGCCGAGCGCTACGGCGGCAACATCGTGCGCTTCATGGGCGTCATCTGCGCGATCACCTGTTCTTTCGTCTACGTCGTCGCCCAAATCTACGGCGTCGGCCTGATCGTGAGCCGGATGACCGGACTTGAGTTCGGCGTCGGCGTATTCGTCGGCCTCGCCGGGATCCTGGTGTGCGCGATGCTGGGCGGCATGCGGGCGGTGACCTGGACCCAGGTAGCCCAGTACATCGTCCTCATCATCGCCTATATGACGCCCGTCGTATGGCTGGGCATAAAACATACCGGCATACCGGTTCCGCAGTTCGCCTATGGCTATACGCTTCAGAAGCTCGGCGATGTGGAGAAGAAGATCACCGCCGATCCGAAAGAGATTGAGGTGCGCAAGATTTTCGCTGACCGGGCCGCAACCGGCGCGGCAGCGCTGAAAGAACCGGACAAGGCTTACGCCGAAGGCAAGGCCAAGGTCGAGCAGGATCTGGCCGACCTGAAGTCCGCGAGTGCACCTGCGGACAAGATCGCGGCGGCCGAGAAAGCGGTCGTGGCTTATCCCGCGAACGTGAAAGCCGCGGAGGTTCAGTGGAAGCGGGAAACGGGTCTTGCCGCGCGCGCGGCGCCCCCGCGGCCGCATGCAGAGGCATTCCCCGGAAAGGATGATGCGGCGAGGAACACCGCGCGCCTCAACTTCATCGGCATCGTGTTCTGCATGATGTTCGGCACGGCGGCGCTGCCCCACATCCTGATGCGCTACTACACCACGCCTAGCGTGCAGGAGGCGCGCACTTCGGTGTTCTGGTCGCTGGTGTGCATCTTCCTGCTGTACTTCACGGCGCCCTGCCTCGCGGTGCTCGCGAAGTACGACATGTACACCCACCTGGTGGGCAGTTCGTTCGCCTCGCTCCCGGCCTGGGCCTCGGCATGGGCCAAGGTGGATCCGTCGCTGCTCAGCATCGTCGACATCAACGGAGACGGCATCGTGCAGTTGGCTGAAATCGTGATCGGAGGCGACCTGATCGTGCTGGCGACGCCCGAGATCGCGGGCTTGCCGTACGTGGTGTCGGGCTTGGTTGCGGCCGGCGGTCTTGCGGCGGCGCTCTCGACCGCGGACGGGTTGCTGCTGACCATTGCCAACGCCCTTGCGCACGACTTCTACTACAAGCTGATCGACCCGACTGCGACCACCGGGAGGCGCGTGTTTCTTTCCAAGTTCCTGTTGGTCTGCGCCGCGATCACGGCGGCCTACGTGACCTCGCTCAAGCCCGGGGACATCCTGTTTCTGGTGGGGGCCGCGTTCTCGCTGGGGGCATCCTCGTTCTTCCCGTGTCTGGTGATGGGCATATTCTGGAAGCGCGCCAGCAAGTGGGGAGCGATCGTCGGCATGGCCGCGGGGCTTGGGATATGCGTGTACTACATGGTTACGCGCTACCCGTTTTTTGGCATCAACATGCCGCTTTGGTTCGGTTTGAGCCCGGTGTCGGCCGGCATGTTCGGCTTGCCGGTATCGATGATCACGATCTACATCGTGAGCTGGCTGACCCCTGCGCCACCGAAGGAGGTGCAGGAACTGGTCGAGCACGTGCGCTACCCGAACCTGGTGGGCGATACGCTGGTCACCGAAGGCAGATAGCCGCGGGCTCCTGACTTAGACAAGGCCCGCTTCGGCGGGCTTTGTTTTTTTGTAGAATCTGTTTTTCTCTGGAGGGAGACTAGACTAGATGAAAGCATTCATGGTTGCCGCGGCTTGCGGCATCGTGTTGGCCCTGAACGGTTGCTCAGGCCAGGTCAGCGGGACGGCGAGAGGCCTGTTCATCGGTTACGTGACGGACAAGACCGAGGAGGAGGTCATTGCTAAGGTCGGCAAGCCCGAATCCGTCGACACCAAACCGAACACGCTGCGCTGGACCTACAAGAAAAAGACCTTCGACCCGGACAATCAGAGTCTGGTCGATGACGAGACCATCCTGATCTTCCAGAAGGATGGCAGCGGGAAGTTCAAGGTCGTCCAGGTGATATTCGGATGACCGCGTCACTGGCGGCCGGGCCGGTCAGACCACGAGGTGCTGCACCAGGTGGGCGAGGTCACTGCGCCCGGTGTCGAGGATCAGCCGGCGAGTCATCTTTGGATCGAAGCGCAGCAAGTGCATGACGACCTGCATGAACCGCTCGGCATTGCCGGTTAGGTGGAGCGCCATGCCCAGCTGGTACCAGGCATGGTGGTTCATGGGTTGAAGCGTCGCCGCCTGCTCCAGCGCCTCCGCGGCTTCTCGGTGCCGCCCGAGCCGGGCGTGGGCGAGGCCCAGGCCGTACCAGGCGCGGTCAATCTTGGGATTCAGGCGCGTGGCTTCGCGGAATTCGTGAACAGCCTTGTCGGTTTGCCCACGCTTGTCGTACGTGTAACCGAGGTTGAAATGAGCTACCGCGTTGCTGGGGTCCGCGCGCAGCACCGTCTGGAAGTAAGGTTCCGCCTCGGCGAAACGATCCTGCGACGCAAACAGGTAGGCAACGCGGTTCGTAGGCCTGAGGAAGTCTGGCCTCGCGCGCACCGCATCGCGGTAGGCCGCTATAGCCTGCGGCTTGAGCCCGAACAGTTCGAGCAGGCGGCCACGCAGGTAATATCGCCAATGTTTCATGGAAGGATGACGGGTTTGAGCGGATGTACGAGCTTATCGTAATTCTGAAGGCGCTGACCGAGGTGGCGGGTGTCGCATTTCTCGGTCAAGGCGTGCTCTGGGTGATTGCGGGATCCAAACGCGACAAGAACGTAGTCTACAACCTGTTCCGGATCATCACCTCGCCGGTTACCATGGTCACGCGTGCCATTACGCCGCGCGTCGTCATCGACAAGCACATCGGCCTAGTGGCCTTTTTCCTGCTGATGGTGCTGTGGGTCGCGCTGACTGCGTTCAAGATCAAGCTGGTACTCGATCAGGCCGCTGCCGCCGCCTGACTGCTGGCATTCACGTCTGCGCCGGAATCCTGATCCCTTATTCGGGTTGACGGGACTGAATCAGGCACCACTCGTTGTCGCACTTACGGCAGCGGACCCGCGAGGGCGAGATCACGCTGAAGCGCGCGTAGGCGCCGCAGGCACCGCAGGTGGCGTGCTCGCCGAGCTGCTCGGCCTCGGTCAGGATCTTCCGGTAGCGCAGCATGCTATAGATTCCGATCGCGACGGAGGCTGCCACCAGCGTGACGTAGGCGAGCAGACGCGCAACCGAGCCGCGAAAGTTCAACTCCTCCATGCAAGCTGCGATTGCGATCATGCAGAAAACAACGCTGATGAACCAGGCGTGGCCCTCGATGAGGCGTCGCTCGTACCAGCGCGCAAAGCCGAGACGGCGAATGCTGTCGGCGGGTTCCATGCAACCATGATGATCAGCCCATCGGAGGCTAATCTCAAGGCCAGTTGACTTACAATAGGCTCCCCCATTGCGGCCTGGCGAACGTGGTCGGTTCCGGGAAGGAAGCGGCCACGGCCGGACCTGCAAGTGCCAGGTCAGGCACGCCATCTTTTCCTCGCGGGCGGACATGGATACAGAGCTGCTTATCGTCACTGTCGTAAAGGCGTTGGTCGAGCTGGCAGGCTTTTTCCTGCTGAGTCAGGGCCTGCTCTACCTGCTCGCGGGCAAGAAGCGGGAGCAGGATCTCGCCTACCAGATCCTGTGTGTGCTGACCGGTCCGGTCACCAGCCTGACCCGGCGCATCATTCCCAAAGCCGTGGTGGACCGTCATATCCCGCTGGTGGCTTTCCTCATCCTGTTCTGGATCTGGGTGCTGTTGAGTTGGGCGAAAGGCCAGATTTGCAGCACGGTAGAAAACCGTTGTGAGCCTGACGCGAGCCCGGCCGCAACGGCGGAGCCCGGCGTCGTGTCGGGCGTGGCCGGTCAGGCCATTTCCCTCTATAATTCGCGCTCCGTTTTCGGCGCGTTAGATAGTGGCGCGCTCCGGAGGGCCAAGTAGCTCAGTTGGTAGAGCAGCGGACTGAAAATCCGTGTGTCGCTGGTTCGATTCCGGCCTTGGCCACCACGATTTTGCGCGTGGCTAGGCCACGCGCAAAATCCGACCGGTGGCGGTGTCAATCAGGCGACCCATCGTCGGAATTCATGGACGTCTTGGTCGCAGTCCCTCCCTGCGGGATCTCGGAATTTGCTAGTTTATAATGGCAAGTTGCGTAAACCGCTCTTGCCATGCAGCTTTTCACCCTCGGACTGAACTACCAGACCGCTCCGCTTGCGATCCGCGAGCGGGTGGTGTTTCAAGCCGAGCGCCTTCGATCGGCGCTTGCGGAGCTGACTCTGCGCGAGCCCGTCAAGGAAGTTGCAATCCTTTCGACCTGCAATCGCACCGAGCTCTACTGTGCGCTGGGTGAACCGCAGGCCGCGCTCGAGTGGCTCGCCGGCTATCACCGCGTCCAGCCACAGGAGCTGAAGCCCTATCTCTACACCCTGCCGCACGGCGAAGCCGTGCGGCACGCGTTCCGCGTCGCCTCCGGCCTCGACTCCATGGTGGTCGGCGAACCGCAGATCCTGGGCCAGATGAAGGAGGCCGCTCGCGTCGCCGAGTCCGCCGGCACGCTCGGAACGCTCCTCAACAAACTCTTCCAGCGCTCTTTCGCGGTGGCGAAGGAGGTACGCAGCAACACCGGAATCGGCGCCAACGTCGTCTCGATGGCCGCCGCCGCGGTGAGGCTCGCCGGCCGGATATTTCCGAGCCTCGCCGAGCAGAAAGTGCTGCTGATCGGCGCGGGCGAGATGATCGAGCTTGCCGCGACTCATTTTGCCGCGCAGCAGCCGCGCGGCATGGCGGTGGCTAACCGCACGCTGGAACGTGCCGAATCCCTTGCGCGCCGTTTCAACGCGGAGGCGATCGAGCTGCGCGACCTGCCCGAGCGCTTGCCGGAATACGACATCGTCGTTTCCTGCACCGCGAGCTCGCTGCCGATCATCGGCAAGGGCACGATGGAGCGCACCGTTCGCGCCCGACGCCACCGGCCGATATTCATGGTCGACCTCGCCGTGCCCCGGGACATCGAAGCCGAGGTGGCGGAGATGGACGACGTATTTCTCTATACCATCGATGACCTCGCGGCGACGGTGCGTGAGGGCATCGACGCGCGCCAATCGGCGGTCGCTCAAGCCGAGGCGATCATCGAGTCGCAGGTCGGGTCGTTCCTGCACTGGATGAAGACGCGCGAGATGGTGCCTCTCATCCGCCAGCTTCGCGAATCGGCCGAGGACGCGCGCCGCCGTGAAGTCGAGCGTGCGGTGCGGATGCTCGCCCGGGGCGATGATCCAAAAACGGTGCTTGAAGCGCTTTCGCACGGCCTTACCAATAAACTGATGCACGCTCCCACCGAGACGCTCAACCAAAGCGGCGAGGGGGACGAGTCGCTCAAGGCGCTCGTAGCACGGTTGTACCAGCTCCGCGCGCGCGACTAACTCCGGCGCGGTTGTGATCCGATGAAGGCCAGCATCGCGGCAAAGCTCGATCAGAAGCGCCGGCGGCTGGTCGACGTCAGCGCGCTACTTTCCTCGGAGAACGCGACTCGCGACATGGAACAGTTTCGCAAGCTCTCGCGGGAGCACGCGGAGCTCGAGCCCGTCGTCGAACTGTTCAACCGATACCGCGATACCGAACAGGACGTCGCCGAAGCGCAGGAGCTGCTCGCCGATCCGGAGATGAAAAGTTACGCCGAAGGCGAAATCAAGGCCGGCCGCGAGCGGCTTGCCGCGCTCGAATCGGAGCTGCAGAAGCTGCTCCTGCCGAAGGATCCGAACGATGAGCGCAATATCTTCCTCGAGATCCGTGCCGGAACCGGAGGAGACGAGTCGGCGCTCTTCGCAGGTGACTTGTTCCGCATGTATTCGCGCTACGCGGAACGCCAGGGTTGGCAGGTGGAGGTGATATCCGAATCCCCGGGAGATGTCGGCGGCTACAAGGAGATCATCGCCCGCGTCATCGGGCAGGGCGCGTACTCCAGGCTCAAGTTCGAATCCGGCGGCCATCGCGTCCAGAGAGTCCCGGCTACGGAGACCCAGGGCCGCATTCACACGTCGGCTTGCACGGTAGCGGTGCTGCCCGAGGCGAGCGCAATCGGTGACGTCGTACTGAATCCCTCGGATCTTCGAATCGACACCTACCGCGCCTCGGGCGCGGGCGGCCAACACGTCAACAAGACCGACTCCGCCGTGCGAGTCACGCATCTACCGACCGGCATCGTCGTGGAATGCCAGGACGGGCGCTCCCAGCACAAGAACAAGGAAAAGGCCCTCGCGGTGCTGGCGGCGCGCATCAAGGACAGGCAGTTGCGCGAGCAGCAGGCCAAGGAAGCCGCCACGCGCAAATCCCTGATCGGATCGGGGGACCGTTCCGAGCGCATCCGCACTTATAATTTTCCGCAGGGAAGGGTCACCGACCACCGCATCGGTCTCACCCTCTACAAGATCAACGACATCATGGACGGCGATCTTTCCCAGCTGACGCAGGCGCTGCTCGCCGAGCACCAGACCGAGCAGCTCGCCGCGTTCGCCGATGAGCGTTGAAGCAGGTCCCGGAGTGAACACGGTCGAAGCCGGCGCAACGATAGGCGGCTTGCTGCGCGAATCCGGATTGCCGCGATTCGAAGCCGAGTTGCTGCTTTGCTCCGTCCTGGGCTGCGAGCGCATCCGGCTCATCGCCCACGCCGAAGAAGCGGTCGATTCGTCCAGCGCGCACGCCGCGCACGCTCGGTTCGCCCGGCGACGCGCGGGCGAACCCGTTTCCCACATTACCGGTTGGCGGGAATTCTACGGCCTGGCACTGCGGGTGACCGCAGACGTGTTGATTCCTCGGCCCGAAACCGAGCAACTGGTCGAGCTTGCACTCGAGCGCCTTCCCCTCGGTGCGCCGGCGCGCGTGCTGGAGCTCGGAACGGGCTGCGGAGCGATTGCCATCGCGCTCGCAAGCGAACGGCCTGGGCTTGGGATCGTCGCCACGGAAGTTTCCGAAGCGGCGCTCGCTCTCGCGCAGCGAAACGCGTGCGACCACGGGGCTGAAATCGTTTTTGTGCTCAGCGACTGGTTCGACGCGCTCGGACCGGAGCAATTCGATCTGATCGTCTCGAATCCGCCCTACGTCGCAGCCGGGGACGCTCATCTGGAACGCGGCGACCTGCGCTTCGAGCCGCGCCTCGCGGTGTTGGGCGGCGAGGACGGGCTTGCCTGCATCCGGGAGATTGCCGCGCGCGCGCGAAACCGGCTCGGGCCGGGCGGCTCTTTGCTCATGGAGCATGGCTACGATCAGGGAGATCGCTGCGTCGAACTCCTCAGCGCGCTGGGTTACGCCGAAGTCGCCGATTTCAACGACCTCGCGGGATTGCCGCGCGCGTGCGCGGGCGTTTGGCGCGGTTGACCGCGTTTTGAGCGGGCGGTACAATTCCCGACAAGTTTTATCAGGTATTTGAGGACTCAATATGGACGTGCAAGAACGCATCAAACAGCAAGTCACCGGCAATCCGGTCGTTCTGTATATGAAGGGGACGCCGCAGTTTCCGCAGTGCGGCTTCTCCGCCAACGCGGTGCAAATCCTGAAGGCCTGCGGGGTGGAGAAACTGTTTACGGTCAACGTGCTCGAAGAACCGGAAATCCGCCAGGGCATCAAGGAGTATGCCAATTGGCCCACCATCCCCCAGCTCTACGTCAACGGAGAGTTCGTGGGCGGCTCCGACATCCTGCGCGAGATGTATCAGTCCGGCGAGTTGCAGAAGCTTCTAACCGGAGAAAAAACCACCTCCTAACTGGACGATTGATCGCCTTACCGCAGCTCGCCAAGGAGGCGCTCGATCATCCGCTCGGCCTGCGCGGTGTAGCCGCCGCCGAACAGATTCGCGTGGTTAAGTACGTGGTACAGGTTGTAAAGCGTCTTTCTGACAGCGTAACCCTGATCCAGGGGTGCGGCTTCCCGGTAGGCGGAATAGAAAGCCTGCGGGAACCCGCCGAACAGCTCGGTCATCGCAAGGTCCGCTTCGCGGTCTCCCCGGTAAACGGCGGGGTCGAACAGCACCGGCGTGCCGTCGGCCAGAAAGGCGGCATTTCCACTCCATAGATCGCCGTGCAGGAGCGATGCGGCGGGCGCATGTTCGGAAAGAAGTCCG
>WNEY01002516.1_pt1 | contig 13461 bp, 14 predicted proteins | sample 5400531 | NCBI WGS metagenome assembly WNEY01 (sample SAMN13153338, study PRJNA577476) | soil metagenome | isolation source: 200 cm saprolite under Douglas fir tree site 1 | place: USA:California | collected 2015-04-18
TTCGAGACGTGGAAGGCCCCCGAAGCGATGAACAAGACATGATCCGTCTTGACCGGCCCGTGCTTGGTCGCGACCGTGGTGCCTTCGATCAACGGCAACAGATCGCGTTGCACGCCCTCGCGGCTGACATCGGCGCCCATGCGGGTGCCCTCGCGGGCGCAAATCTTGTCGATCTCGTCGAGAAAAACGATGCCGTTGTTCTCGACCGCGTGAATCGCCTCCTGGACGAGCGCATCCTGATCGAGGAGCTTGTCGGATTCCTCGGCAAGCAGGAGCGGATGCGCCTCGCCGACGCTGACCTTGCGCGCCCGCGGCCGCCCCAGCGCTTTGCCGAAAATATCGCCGATTGAGATCGCGCCCATCTGCGCCCCCGGCACGCCGGGGATCTCGAACATCGGAAAGGAAGGCGCGCCGCCCGAGAGTTCGATCTCGATCTCCTTGTCGTTGAGTTCGCCGGCGCGGAGCCGACGGCGAAAGCTTTCGCGGGTGGCGGCAGTGGCGTTCTTGCCGACGAGGGCGTCGAGCACGCGCTCTTCGGCGGCGAGATGCGCCTTGGCCTGCACGTCGCGCCGCTTGGTCTCGCGCACGATGGCAATCCCGATCTCGACCAGATCGCGGATGATCGAATCGACGTCGCGGCCGACATAGCCGACCTCGGTGAATTTGGTCGCCTCGACCTTCAAGAACGGCGCGCCCGCGAGCTTGGCGAGCCGGCGCGAAATCTCGGTCTTGCCGACGCCGGTCGGTCCGATCATCAGAATGTTCTTCGGCAAGACCTCCTCGCGCAGCTTGTCGTCGAGCTGCAGCCGGCGCCAGCGGTTGCGGAGCGCAATCGAGACCGCGCGCTTGGCGTCCTTCTGTCCGACGATGTAGCGGTCGAGTTCGGATACGATCTCGCGGGGAGAAAAATTGTTCATGCCTCAGCTTTCGATCGTCTCGACGACGATATTGCGGTTGGTAAAGACGCAGATGTCGGCGGCGATCTCGAGCGAGCGGCGCACGATCGCTTCCGCGTCGAGGGAGCCGTCGACGAGCGCGCGGGCGGCGGCGAGCGCATAGGGCCCTCCCGAGCCGATGCCGGCGAGCCCGTTCTCCGGCTCCAGCACGTCGCCGGTTCCGGCGAGCAACAGCGTCACCTCCTTGTCGGCCACCACCATCATGGCGTCGAGGCGGCGCAAATAGCGGTCCGTCCGCCAATCCTTGGCGAGCTCGACGCAGGCGCGCGAGAGCTGACCGCGATGCTGTTCGAGCTTGGTTTCCAACCGGTCGAACAGGGTGAGGGCATCGGCGGTGGCGCCGGCAAAACCGCCGATGACATCGCCGTTGCCGAGCCGGCGCACCTTGCGGGCGTTCGCCTTGACGATCGTATTGCCCATCGAAACCTGGCCGTCGCCGCCGATCGCGACCGCCTTTCCCTTTCGCACCGAAAGGATCGTCGTGCCGTGAAAAGCCACAGGTTCTTCGCGCATGGGAAACTCCCGCCGCCCTTATTTAGGGGCTGCTTCTTGGAGCGCAAACCATACCCGCTTTTAAGCGCCAGCGGCGGTGGCGCGGGCTTTTCGTTGCTGCTAGAAAACGCGCGGCTTGAGGATGCTTCGATGCGCGAAGGCAAAATCACCCGCTCGACGAAGGAAACCGAGGTCGTGGTCACGGTGAAGCTCGACGGCGCCGGCCGCGCCGAGGTTGCGACCGGAATCGGCTTTCTCGACCACATGCTCGATCTTCTCGCCCGCCACTCGCGTATCGACCTCGCGGTCAAGGCGAAGGGCGATCTCCACATCGACCAGCACCACACCACCGAGGACGTCGGCATCGTGCTCGGCCAGGCGGTCAAGCAGGCGCTCGGCGACATGCGCGGCATCACCCGCTATGCCGACGTGCACGTGCCGATGGACGAGACGCTGACGCGCGTCGCGATCGACATTTCGGGCCGCGCCGTGCTCGTCTTTCGGGTCGAATTTCCGCGCGACAAGATCGGCGACTTCGACGTCGATCTCGTGCGCGAATTCTTCCAGGCGTTCACGACCAATGCCGGGGTGACGCTGCACGTCGAGACGCTCTACGGCGACAATTCGCACCATGTCGCCGAAAGCTGCTTCAAAGGTCTCGCGCGCGCGCTGCGCGCGGCGGTGGCGCTCGACCCCGCGGCGCAGAACGAAATCCCGTCGACCAAGGGCAGCCTCGGCTGAACGGAGGCGAGACGTGAAGACCTATCTCGTGTTTGAGCCGCAAGCGGGGAGCCGCACGCCGGAAGAGGCGGAGCGCGTCGTGTTCTTGCTGGAAAAATTTTCCTGGCCCGCGCTCCTGTTCGGGCCGCTGTGGCTGTTGTGGAATCGCCTGTGGCTCGCCTTTGCCTTTTGGTTCGCGGCCATGGCGCTGATCGGCGCGGCGGTGGCCGCGCTGAAACTGGGATCTTTCGTCGCCTACCTTGCCCTCGCCGTGCCGTCGCTGATCCTGGCGTTCGAGGCGACGCTGTTGCGGCAGCGCAAGCTCGTGGCGAGCGGCTTTCGCGAAGCCGGCGTCGTGCTGGCCGAGGATATCGAAGGCGCTGAGCGCCGTTTCTTCGATCGCTGGCTTTTGCGCGAAAAAGCGAAGCCGCTGCCGCCGTCTTCATTACCGCCGCTTCCGCAGCCGGCGCCGAACCCGGTGATCGGCTTCTTCCCCGGCGCGATCCGATGACGGTCGCGGTCATCGATTACGGTTCGGGAAATCTGCATTCGGCCGCCAAGGCCCTCGAGCGCGCCGCGCGCGAGGGCGGCACCGGCGAAAAGATCGAGGTGACGAGCGATCCCGACGCGGTGCGGCGCGCCGATCGCGTCGTGCTCCCCGGCGTCGGCGCCTTCGCCGATTGTAAGCGCGGGCTCGACGCGGTCCCCGGCATGGTCGCCGCACTTTCCGAAGCGGTGCGCGGGCGCGGCAGGCCGTTCTTCGGCATTTGCGTCGGCATGCAGCTGATGGCGGAGCGCGGACGCGAAAACGTCGTGACCGAGGGCCTCGCGTGGATCGGCGGCGAGGTCGATCGCATCGCGCCCGGCGATACCTCGCTCAAGATTCCGCACATGGGCTGGAATACGCTCGCGCCGAAACGCGGCCACGCGCTCCTCGACGGAATCGCGCTCGGCCCCAAGGGCCTGCACGCCTATTTCGTGCACTCCTATCAATTGCGGCCGACGGACAAGGCCGATCTCGTGGCCGAGGCCGATTATGGCGGTCCGCTCACGGCGATGGTCGCGCGCGGCAACCTCGCCGGCACCCAATTCCATCCCGAGAAGAGCCAGCGGCTGGGCCTCGCGCTGTTGGCGAATTTCCTGCGCTGGAAGCCGTGATCCTCTTTCCGGCGATCGATCTCAAGAACGGCGAAGCGGTGCGGCTCGAACAGGGCGACATGGCCCGCGCCACCGTGTTCAACCGCGATCCCGTGGCGCAGGCGCGTGACTTCGAATCGCAGGGCTTCGAATGGCTGCATCTCGTCGACCTCGACGGCGCCTTTGCCGGCAAGCCCGTGAACGCCCGCGCGGTCGCTGCGATCCGCAAGGCGATCAAAATTCCGATGCAGCTCGGCGGCGGCATTCGTGATCTGGCGACGGTCGACAAATGGCTGTCGGAAGGAATTGCACGCGTCATCATCGGCACGGCGGCGGTGCGCGACCCGGACTTCGTCAAAGCCGCCGCCAAAAAATTTCCCGGCAAGGTCGCGGTCGGCATCGACGCTCGCGCCGGCAAGGTCGCGGTATCCGGTTGGGCCGAGGAAACCCAGTTAGAGGCGGTCGAGCTCGCGCGCCTGTTCGAGAACGGCGGCGTTGCCGCGATCGTCTACACCGACGTCGAGCGCGACGGCATGATGCAAGGCCTCAATCTCGACGCCACCATTGCGCTCGCCGAAAGCGTGTCGATTCCCGTGATCGCCTCGGGCGGTTTGGCCTCCATCGACGACGTGCGCGCGCTCGTCGCACCGCGCGCGAAGAAGCTTGCCGGCGCGATTGCCGGCCGTGCGCTATATGAGGGGGGGCTCGATGCGAAAGCGGCCCTCGCTATATTGCGCGAGGCTCGCGCCTGAGATGTTCAAGGTCCGCCTCATTCCCTGTCTCGACGTGAAGGACGGCCGCGTCGTCAAGGGCGTGCGCTTCGTCGAATTGCGCGACGCCGGCGACCCGGTGGAGGCGGCCAAAGCCTATGACGCCGCCGGCGCCGACGAGCTTTGCTTTCTCGACATCACCGCGAGCCACGAGGAGCGCGCGATCCTCCTCGACGTCGTCCGCCGCACGGCGGAGGCCTGCTTCATGCCGCTCACCGTCGGCGGCGGCGTGCGCACGGTCGAGGACGTGCGCACCTTGCTTGCGTCCGGCGCCGACAAGGTCTCGATCAATACCGCGGCGGTGCAGAACCGGCGCTTCGTCAGAGAGGCGGCCGAGAAGTTCGGCGATCAGTGCGTCGTGGTCGCGATCGACGCGAAGAGGGCGTCGAAGCCGGGCGAGCCCGCGCGCTGGGAGATCTTCACCCATGGCGGGCGCAATCCGACCGGCCTCGATGCGGTCGCCTATGCGCGAGAAGTCGTCTCGCTCGGCGCCGGCGAAATCCTGCTCACCTCGATGGACCGCGACGGCACCAAGCAAGGCTATGACATCGCGCTCACGCGCGCGGTGGCGGACGCGGTGCCGGTGCCGGTGATCGCCTCGGGCGGAGCCGGCACGCTCGATCATCTCGTCGAAGGCGTTCGCGACGGCCACGCCACCGCGGTGCTCGCGGCCTCGATCTTCCATTTCGGCGAGTTCACGGTGCGCGAGGCCAAAGAATACATGGCGAAAGTGGGCCTCCCGGTCCGGCTCGACTCGTGAGCGGTGGCCAATTTATGCGCAACTGGGACAGTATTTATATTCTCTCGCGAATGACCGCTTGCGATAGCAGGTGCCTAAGGCCGAATCTGTGGAATGGCAGGACGAAGAGCAAATAGACTTTGCCGAAAAAATTGTGCGCGAAAATAACCGTGGAGACAATCACCTTGTTCGTTCCGCTTTCGCTAACCTTCAGGACCGAGACGCGAAAATCGAGATGTTTGTCGTTTTCCCCGGCGATGATTTCGCTTTGATCCTGCGAATAGAGTTTGAATCGGGCAATCTTTTCTCCGGGCACATAGCTGTCCTTGAATTCCGTCCGCCAGACCCGCGCCGCCGGTTCAACGCGCAATCCGAAAAGAGACACGATATTATTTCGGACAACGATCAGGACCCGCGCCCACCACGGAAGATGGCCCAGAATCGCCAAATAAATCTCATGCATGGCTAAGTCTGCGCGCTTGAGAGGCGCCTCGTATGAATCGTGGTAGAAGGCTCTGCTCAGCTCAGACGCCAGTTTACTGCTGGCCGGAAAATCGCAGATGGTCATTCGAGAGCCTATGACGTGAGAGGGTTCCGAGCGGTTGAGCGGAGCCTATGTCTACCGTATAGGGTTATGTGAATTACCGCGCCACGTCTCGATACACGGTCTACCGATCGCCACGAATTGACGACAATGGCAAACTTCACGCTGGCTGATCTTGCGAAACTAGTCGCCGAACGCGCGCGCCAAGGCGGCGAGCAATCCTATACGAAGAAGCTTCTCGACGAGGGCATCGAGAAGTGCGCGAAGAAGCTCGGCGAGGAGGCGACCGAAACCGTGGTCGCGGCGCTTTCCGGCGATAAGGCAGCGGTCATCGGGGAAAGCGCCGATCTGCTCTACCATCTTCTCGTCGTTCTGCAAGCGCGCGGCGTGAAGCTCGACGAAGTGTATGCGGAGCTTGAGCGGCGCACCGGCCGGTCCGGGCTCGAGGAAAAGGCCGCGCGCAGGAAGATCTGACGGAAAGACCGAACAACGATGGAACAGCGGATCGAAGACGGCCTTTCGCCCTATCGCGTCTTTTCGCGCGCAGAATGGGCCGCCCGGCGTGAAGACACGCCGATGACGCTGACCCGCGGCGAGATCGCGGAGCTGCAGGCCTTCAACGACCAGCTGTCGATGAAGGAAGTGGAGGAAATCTACCTGCCGCTGTCGCGGCTCCTATCCTTTTACGTCGGCGCGATGCAGGAGCTGTTTCGCGCCATGCAGCGCTTCCTCGGCACCGAGGATGCCAAGATGCCCTACATCATCGGCATCGGCGGCTCGGTCGCGGTCGGAAAATCGACGACCGCGCGCGTGCTGCAGGCGCTGCTCTCGCGCTGGCCCAACACGCCGAAAGTCGATCTCATCACCACCGACGGATTTCTGCTGCCGAACGCCGTGCTCGAGCGCGAAGGCCTGATGGAGAAGAAGGGCTTCCCGGAAAGTTACGACACCGAGACGCTGCTGCGCTTTCTCACCGACATCAAGGGCGGATACCGTCCGGTGCGGGCGCCGGTCTACAGCCACCTCGTCTACGACGTGATCCCCGGCGAGAGCGTCGAGGTCGATCGTCCCGACATCCTGATCGTCGAGGGCCTGAACGTCTTGCAGCCGAACCGCGGCGCCAAGGAAAGCAAGGCAACGCCGTTCGTCTCCGATTTTTTCGACTTTTCCGTCTATATCGACGCCGACGAGGACGTATTGGAGCGCTGGTACGTGGAGCGCTTCATGCGCCTGCGCGAAACCGCGTTTCGCGATCCCAAGTCCTATTTTCACCGCTATGCCGCGGCGAGCGAGAAAGAGGCGCTCGATACGGCGCTTTCATTGTGGAACCGCATCAATCTCGCGAACCTGCGCGAGAATATTCTGCCGACGCGGCTGCGCGCGAGCCTGATCTTGCGAAAAGGGGCGGATCACCGGATCGAAACCGTCGCGCTGCGCAAGCTTTGACGGAGAGTGCGGGCGGTCGCCTCAGGCCGCCTGAAAATTCTTGCCGGCCTTGTAGCCGCCGCGCACGGCCGCGATCGCTTCTTCCAGCCGCTCGCGGTCGAACGGCTTGACGATAAATCCGTCCATGCCGGCGGCCCGGCAGGCCTCGCGATCCTCGGCGAAGGCGTTGGCGGTCAGCGCGATAATGGGAACGCGGCCGCCTTCGGCGCCAAGTGCGCGGATTTGCTTTGCGGCCTCGAGCCCGTCCATGCCCGGAAGATGCAAATCCATCAGGACAAGATCGTACGGCGCGCCGACCGCTTGCGCGGTCGCAACGGCGCTCACCGCGGAAACGCCGTCGGCCACCACCGTCGGAACATGGCCGAGCTTGCCAAGCATCGCCTGGGCGAGCAGCGCGTTGATCTCGTTGTCCTCGGCGACGAGAACGGCGAGCGCGCGCTGCTTGCGTCCGGAATCGGCGCTCATTTCGAAATCGAAATCGGAACCCGGCTCGGCCTCGGATTCGGGAGTGCTCAGCCGCGCGGCCAACGAGGCGGCCCGCACCGGCTTCACCAGATAACCGTCGAAGCCGGCACTGCGCAGATCCGACAGTTCCGGCCGCTCGGACGGCGCGAGCAGAACCAGCCGTTGGCTCGCGTGGCGAGCGGCGGAACGCACGAGCGAATGGGTCGCGTCGATGCCGAAGGAACGATCAACAAAAAGGTGATCCCATCTCCGCTCCGGCAAGAGCGCTTCGGCGATTTTCGCTTCCGAGGCGAGCGTCACGTGCGCGCCCCAGGCGGCCAACCTTCGCTCGAGCAACGGGCCGACGACGGGCGAGGGCGAAGCGACCAAAATGTCACGGAACGAAAAATCCGGGCAGGCGGGCGCGGCTTGTTTCTCGCCGACCGCCGGCAGCTCGATGGTGAAACTGAAGCTCGACCCGTGCTCTGGGCTGCTGCTCAACTCGATTTCGCCGCCCATTCGCTCGACGATGCGGGACGCAATGGCGAGGCCAAGGCCGGTGCCGTCATGCCGCCGCGCGAGCGTGCTGTCGCCTTGTTCGAATTCGTTGAAGATGCGCGCTTGCGCCTCGGGCTCGATGCCGGGCCCCGTGTCCTTGACGATGAAGCGGGTTCGATCGTCTTCGCGCTCCACGATCACCGAGACCCCGCCCGCGTCCGTGAACTTCACCGCGTTGCCGGCGAGGTTCAGCAACACCTGACGCAGGCGCGCCGCGTCGCCCGCGACGCGAACCGGCATATGATCGTCGATGTCGGCGGCGATCTCGATGCCCTTGGCCTGCGCGCGCGGCGCGATCAGCTCGGCCACGTCGGTGACAAGCGCGGCGAGATCGAAAGGAATCGATTCGAGATCGAGCCGGCCGGCCTCGATCTTCGAAAAATCCAGAATTTCCTCGATCAGGGCAAGCAATGCCTCGCCCGAGGTTTTCATGGCGCGCGCGTAAGTCTGCTGCTCGGGGGAAAGTCCCGTCTCCAACAGAAGATCGGCCATGCCCAAGACGCCGTTCAAGGGCGTGCGCACCTCGTGACTGACCACGGCGAGAAAGCGCGATTTGGCGCGGCTCGCGGCCTCGGCCTTCTCGCGCGCCACCGCAAGCGCCCGTTCGGCGGCGACGCGGGCGGTGACGTCCCGGCCCACGCGCTGAATTTCGACGACCCGTCCTGCTTCGTCGCGAACGGTGACTTCTTTCCAGGCGATCCAGCGCGAGCCGGCCGCAGTGGCGATTTCCTGATCGAAGGTACTCGAGCCGTCGGCATGCGCGATGCGAGCGCCTTGTGAGCGCGCTTCGAGCGAAATCGGATGGCCGACGATCTCGTCGAGCCGCCTTTGCACGAGCGCGCAAAGCATCTCGCTCGCGTAAGTGACGCGCCCCGCCTCGTCCTCGCGCACGACGAGGTCGCCCTGCGCGTCGGCGAGCTTGGTCGTGCGGACAATAGACTCCTCTAGCGCCCAAACTCGATCGTCGCGCGCTTCCAACAGCGCTTCGAGTTTCGCAAGCCGTTGCGCGAGCGTGTTCGAACCGCGATGGCGCAACGCCAGCGTCGCCAGCGCCACGACGAGCAGGCCCGCGAGCATGCCGGCAAAACCGATACCGCCGCTTTCCGTGGGATTGAGCGGCCCTTCCTGCGCGCCGGCGTTGCCGCCGAACTGCAGCAGGGCCACGGTGAAGCCAAGGAACAGGAGCGCGAGGCGTCCCGGCAGGGGCCGCATGGGCGATACTCGCGACCGCAATCCACTTGAACTGATCTGCGCCTTGGCTGCGGCCATAGCGCACCCCGCTTCCGTTGATAATTGCGCTCGAAGGTGCCATTGCGCCGATTAATAGGATGCGTGCGCCGATGGATAGGACGCGCGCGCAAAGCCCGGGCCCGGCGGATTCGCGCTGCTTGGTTGACGATCTATTACCGAAATCGATCGCTTCTGAGCGATCAGGCCGCGACCTGCAGGCGATCGTAAAGCGCCCGATAAGCGAGCGCTTCGGCGAGGTGCGGCCGGCCGATGGCCTCGGCCCCGTCGAGGTCGGCGATGGTGCGCGCGACCTTGAGCACGCGATGATAGCCGCGGGCGGAAAGATGCATGGCGTCCGCCGCCTCGCGCAAAAGCTTGAGGCTCGCCGCCTCGAGCGGCGCGATCGCGTCGAGGACATTGCCGTGCGCCTCTGCATTGACCCGCAAGTCCGGCTTGCCGAGTGCCGCGAAGCGTTCCGCCTGAATCTTTCGCGCGCTAGCGACGCGGGCGGCGACTTGGCGGCTGCCTTCCGCGGGCGGCGGCAGCACCAGATCGGAAGCGTTGATCGCGGGCACCTCGATGTGCAGATCGATGCGGTCGAGCAACGGCCCCGACAGCCGCGCCTGATAGTCGGCGATGCAGCGCGCGTTCGACCCGCGCTTGCAATTGAATCCGAGATCATAGGCGCGCCCGCAACGGCACGGGTTCATCGCGGCCACGAGCTGAAAGCGGGCGGGGTAGGTGATTTTGTGGTTGGCGCGCGCGATCACGATCTCGCCGGTTTCGATCGGCTGCCGCAGCGAATCCAACACCTGCGGCTGAAACTCGGGAAACTCGTCGAGAAAGAGAACGCCGAGATGCGCGAGCGAAACCTCGCCGGGACGCGCGCGCAGGCCGCCGCCGACCATCGCCGCGGTGCTGGCCGAATGGTGCGGATTGCGGAACGGACGACGGTTGGTCAGCGCGCCGTCCTGAATCACGCCGGCGACGGAGGCGATCATCGAAGTCTCCAGCAGCTCGCTGGGCGAGAGCGGCGGCAGGATCGAAGGCAGCCGTGCCGCCAGCATCGATTTGCCGGCGCCGGGGGGTCCGATCATGAGAATGTTGTGGGCGCCGGCGGCGGCGATCTCCAACGCGCGCTTGGCGCTTTCTTGTCCTTTCACTTCGGCAAGATCGAGGGTGGCTTCGGCCATCTCGCGAATTTTCGGCGAGGGCCGGGAAAGAACCTGCGTGCCGCGCAAATGATTCGCCAGCTGAATGAGCGAGGTGGGCGCGAGGATTTCCATCTCCGGGCTCGCCCAGGCGGCTTCGGGCCCGCAGGCGGCGGGGCAAACCAGGCCGTGGCCTTGCGCGTTCGCCGCGATCGCGGCCGGCAGCACGCCCGCGACCGGCGCGAGCGAGCCGTCGAGACCAAGCTCGCCGACGACGGTAAAGCCTTGCATCGCATCCGAAGGGATGGCGCCGATCGCGGCCATCAGGCCGAGTGCGATCGGCAGGTCGTAGTGGCTGCCTTCCTTCGGCAGATCCGCGGGCGCGAGGTTGATGGTGATCCGCCGCGCCGGCAGCGCCAGTCCCGAGGCGATCAAGGCGGCGCGAACTCGTTCCTTGGCTTCGGAAACGGCCTTGTCGGGGAGGCCGACAATGGCAAAGGCGGGCAGGCCCGGCGCCACTTGCGCCTGCACGTCGACGGGCTTGGCCTCGACCCCTTCGAAGGCGACCGTCGCGACGTGCTGGACCATGGAGATTCCCAATCCGGCTCCCAAACTAAATGAAATCGGCCAGGTCGGCAAGAACATTTAGGGAACAAAGGCCCCTTGCTTGGGCGGCGGATTTTTCATCCGGTCCAGCAGCTTTTCCAGATTTTCGTTGAAGGTCGCGAATTCGAAATTCTGCGGGTCGTCGTGCTTGTCGTAGATCCCCTCGTCGATCACCGCGTGAAAGGCCGGGATCAGCCAACGGCCGGCGCGCACGCTCGCGACGATGTAAACGAGCGCAAGCCGCTCGTATTGCGCGGCGCTGAAGCCCGGCGTCGGCGCCTGGAAATCGTTGCGCCATCCATGCTTTGGCTCGTTCCGGCGCGGCTGAATGAGCTCCACATGCACGAACAACCCCTTCAGCGCCGAGCCGAAATTGGTCGCCATTTCGAACTTGGTCGAGCGCCACGGCACGCCGAAATCGTGTGCGAACAGAACCGCGCCGCCGCGATTGATGAACACGTGCGCGACCTCGATCTTGTTCGAACACGTGTAGCGGCGGAGATCGTTGATGGACGGATCATGATCGATATCGGGCGGAAATTCGCGGCGGGTGTAGTTCGGCGAACTCGTGTCGTGCATGACGAAGTATTGCACAAACGGAGAAACCGAATCGTTGTCGCGTGCGCTCGCAACCGGCTCGGAAAGGTTCGGCCCGAATGTCTGATCGAGACCAAAATCCTCGAGCAACGCATGCACCGCGTCGCGGTTCGGAAGGTCGAGCGATTGTCCGACGCGCTTGGCAAAGCCCTCGGGAAGCTCGGCGCGCGTTCCGAGTTGGCCGAACTTCATCACCTTCGTGGTGAGACAGGCCGCCTGCTGGGCGGCGTCGCCCGCGAAGCTCATCCGATCGAAATCGAACTCGCACGGCCCCATGGTTTTGAGCGTGACGGTACGCTGCGAGCCAAACCGGCACTCGCCGTCGGCATGGGCGGTCTGGATTGTCAGCCAGAACAGGACGATGGCAGCGCCGGAGAGGGGAGCGGCCGCATTCAGGGCTCGATGGAACAGCGTACTCACGGGCGGGCTCTAGCGCTTTTGCTCGATCGCGTCCCAGATCAGCGCCGCGATGTCCGGCCCGCCGAGCTTTTTCACCGCGCGAATGCCGGTGGGCGAGGTAACGTTGATTTCCGTCAACAGGCCGCCGATGACGTCGATGCCGGCAAAGAGAAGCTTGCGTTTCTTCAGCTCGGGCGCGAGCCGCTCGCAGATTTCGCGCTCGCGCGCCGTCAACTCGGTCGCCTTGGCGACGCCGCCGCGCGCCATGTTCGAGCGTAAATCGTCGGCGGCCGGCACGCGATTGACGGCGCCGGCGAATTCGCCGTCGACGAGAATGATGCGCTTGTCGCCATCCTTCACGGCGGCGAGGTATTTCTGCGTCACCCACGGCTCGCGGAAGGTTTTTGCGAAAAGGTCGTAGAGCGAGCCGAAATTGATGTCTTCCCGCGCCACCCGGAACACCGCTTCGCCGCCATTGCCGTAGAGCGGCTTCATCACCACGTCGCCGTGCTGCTCGCGAAAGGCCTTGATTTCAGCGCGCTCGCGCGTGATCAGCGTCGGCGGCATCAGATCGGCGAAGGCGTTGACGAACATTTTTTCCGGCGCGTTGCGCACTTCGGCGGGATCGTTGACCACGAGGGTCTTCGGCTGCAGGCGTTCCAACAGATGCGTCGCGGTGATGTAGGCCATGTCGAAGGGCGGATCCTGGCGCATCAGCACGACTTCGAAGGAAGCGAGTTCGACGCGCTTTCCCTCTCCGAGCGTGAAATGACCGTCCTCTTGATCGCGCACTTTCAACGGCCGCACCGTCGCGAACAGGCGGCCGTCGATCATCGCCAGCTGCTCGGGCGTGTAGTAGGAAATCTTGTGGCCGCGCGCCTGTCCTTCGAGCAGCAGGGCGAAAGTTGAGTCGCCCGTGATCCGGATGCGCTCGATCGGGTCCATTTGAACGGCAACGCGCAGGGACATCGATGCTCCTCAACAATCGGCTTCAAAGGCCGCAACGACGTGCTGCGGCATCCGTCCGGGCGAGACCAGGACGGCGTCAAAGCGCATGTCATATCCCGCATGTTCGGGGTGCGCCGCAAGCCAGGCTTGTGCCGCCGCGACGATCCGGCGTCGCTGCCGCACGAGCACCGATTCCGCCGCCTGATCGAAATCTTTCCGCGCCTTGACCTCGACGAACACGATCAATCGTCCGCGCTTGATCACCAGATCGATCTCGCCGACCGGGCTTTTCCAGCGCCGGGCGATCGTCCGGTAGCCCTTGGCGCCGAGAAAGATCGCAGCGACGCTTTCCGCCGAAACGCCGAGGCGAAAGGCGGCAAGACGTTTGGCGTTTTTTGCGAATTCGCTCACCGGCTGCCCTCTTCCGCGAGCGCCAATGCGCGCGCATAGACCTCGCGCCGCTTCAAGCCGGTTTCATCGGTGACTTCGGCGACGGCATCCTTCAGCGTGCCGCGCGCGAGCGCTCGTTTCAACCGAGCGTCGAGCTCTTCGGATGAAACCGCCCGCGCCGTATCGCCGGGGGGTGCGATCACGAGCACGATCTCGCCTTTGGGCGCCGCGGCTTTCGCAAATTGGGCGGCGAGGTCGGCAAGCTTGCCGCGACGGACTTCCTCGAATGCCTTGGTGAGCTCGCGGCAGACGGCGGCCGAACGCGCCCCGAGGC
>WNEY01002517.1_pt1 | contig 13459 bp, 11 predicted proteins | sample 5400531 | NCBI WGS metagenome assembly WNEY01 (sample SAMN13153338, study PRJNA577476) | soil metagenome | isolation source: 200 cm saprolite under Douglas fir tree site 1 | place: USA:California | collected 2015-04-18
AGCCGAAGTCGTAACGGTTTTTCCTTCCGAAAATACGCCCAGACGCCGAAATTTCTGATATCGTTTCTCCAACAATTCCGCGACCGGAATCTGAGAAATTCGCTCCAAGCTCCGGCGAAGCGCTTCTCCAAGATTCGCAGCGGCAGAATCATAATCGCGGTGCGCGCCGCCCTTCGGCTCGGCAATGATTTCGTCAACCACCTCGAGTTTCAAAAGATTCTGCGCAGTCAATTTGAGCGCCTCAGCGGCTTCAGCGGCATGTCGCCGGTCTCTCCACAAAATGGCGGAGCAGGCTTCCGGACTAATCACTGAATAGTAGGCATTCTCGAAAATCAAAACGTGATCTGCGACCCCGATGCCAAGCGCGCCTCCCGAGCCACCCTCACCGATCACCGCAGCAATGACGGGGACGCGCAGCTTCATCATCTCACGGAGGTTCACCGCGATTGCCTCAGAAATGTGGCGCTCCTCCGATCCGATACCTGGAAAAGCGCCTGGCGTATCGATCAGGGAAATCACCGGCATCCCGAATTTTTCGCCGAGACGCATCAAGCGCAGGGCCTTGCGATAGCCCTCGGGATGCGCGCACCCGAAGTTGCGCATCACGTTCTCCTTGGTGTTGCGCCCCTTTTGGTGAGTGATAACGACGCAACGCTGGCCGCCGAGCATTGCCATTCCGCATGGCATTGCGCGATCGTCGGCAAAGCGGCGGTCGCCGTGCAATTCGACCCAGTTCGTAAAACAGCGTTGAATGTAATCGAGCGCGAACGGCCTTTGAGTGTGCCGGGCGATTTGGACCCGCTGCCAGGCCGTCAAATTGTCGTAAACATGACGGCGCGTTTCCCGAAGCTTTACCTCAAGTTCTTTCACCGCCGGGCCGAGATCGACATCGTGCTTTGTGGAATGACTCTTTAAATCCTGCAGCCGCCGTTCCAATTCAAAGATCGGCTTTTCAAAATCGAGTGGTTGCCATTCCATGGTTGGGTTAAAAGGTTACAACGTAAAAAGTTACAATGTTAAGTGCTTCGCGGGATCAGGTTCGTTTGGGCTGCTTTGTAACATTGTAACTCTTTTAACTTTTTAGCTCAGTCAATAATCGTCACAGAGGTGCGATTGTTTACAAGCGTGCTTAGCTCCTCGAGATCAACCGCGGAGAGACCGAGACCGGTCGGCGGGGCCGGCTGGTCGAGATTGGGGTGCGTTGCATCCGGCACTGCGTACAACGTATAGGCTGCCGCGCCGGCCAGCCTGATCCACTTTGTGCTGGCCAGATACTCCTTGCTGCCGAGGCCAACGCGTTTGCCACCTTTCCAAGCCATCGTTTCGGCAACTTTCGCCGTGATTTTAGCCGGTTGTTTCTGCGGCAGCTTTGCCTCGCGCACGTGATATTGCTTGAAAAACGCGCCGTGGTTCAACACCACAATCAGGTTCGCTTTGCGCTGGATCACCATGGAGAAATCGGGATGCGAGATGAGCAGCCGGTCGCCAATCCGCAGCATGGTGCCGCTCATATTGTTCATGCGCATGATCATCTCCGGAGTCGTCTGCAGCTTGCGCGCAATCTTCGCCAGCACGTCGCCAGATTTCACAATGTATTCGATCTTTTCGGGAGATGGATGACGCGACAATAAAATTGCGGTGTTCACTTCCCCGAGGATATCCCGAGCTTCATCGAGGTGTTTCCCTTTGGGATATTTTTGGATAAAAGCGACAAGCGCATCACGCGCTTCGGTGAGTTTTCCATCCTCGCGCACCTTAACCGCCGCCTCAAAATCCGACAGGCTGACGTCCACCGCAGGCGGCGGAGTGACTTCCCCGCGCTGCTCCTTTTTCACTTCGATTTCTTCTTTGACGAAGGTGTTGTAACCGAACCAGGCGGCCCCGCCGAAGATCGCCAGCGCCAGCAGTAGGACGAAAAGCCATTTCATTGTTTTGTGCTTAGCGTGTCATGTTGAGCGGAGCGAAACACCTCGGATCATCGCTGTTCGTTAATCCAAATTGATAATCCGAGATTCCTCGCTTCGGTCAGAATGACAAGTTGCCGTTAGCAAAGGAATGTCTGCCGCTGGTAACCGGTGAGGAAGCGTACTAGCCCTGTTCGGCTTCGCTTCCAGGAAAGAACCGATGCCAAAGGCGTCCAATTGTAGGCTCTTCCCGGTTTGTCCAGGTAAAGTGGCAATCCTGACAGTAAAATTCTTTCGGAATAATTTTCAGCGCGCAAAGCACGCCGACGAGTGCAGGCGTCAAAAATTTCCGTGTCATCTGCGGGTACTCGATGTTTGAAGAGTTGCATTGTGGGCAGCGAATCAGGGCAGCGGAGATGTCCGGATCAGTCGATTCCCATTCGATCATCAGACTTTGCGCCTTCTCGAAATCGTTGTCCTCCACCATGACTTTGGCGTTCGCTTGCGGCTTGGACATGAAGCCGAACTGCTGCACGGGCGCCTCATTGTGAACGTCGGCCTTAATCCCCGAATCCTGAAAACGCCGTTTAAGCTGACGCGCTTTGGCGGGCTCATTAAACGTGGCAACGGTCACCATAAAATCTCCTCCATACGCGGCGGCACATCGCTTTGATCAAACATCAAATCGCCGTTGAGCGCAAGATTTTGACATCAGAGTGATTTGTCGGTTCGTCGCTGTACCGTGCGCTGCCCTCAGCGCATGTCGAAAATTGTGCGTAGCCTGGTAATCCACTGAGGACAGCGGACGACGCGGCATTTAATGCGCCGGTGGGGGAAACCATTTGTAGAGCATTAAGTAAACGAAAACTCCGGTAACCGACACGTAAAGCCAGATTGGGATCGTCCAGCGCGCGATCCGCTTGTGCCGGTCCCATCGGCGACGAAAAACAGGAACAAGCGTCAAAATGACCAACGGCAGCGTCACAAACGCCAACAGAACGTGCGAGGCTAGCATCGGAAAGTAAACCCCCGCGATCCAGCCGGTATATCCGGAAGATTTCTCGCCAACGCGCGCATGATAAGTGATGTAGCCAATTAGAAAACAGACAGACGAGAGAAGGGCCACAATCATGCACACCATGTGACGGCGCCACGCGCCGCGACGGATGAAGTACCAACCCGTGGAAATAAAAATGGTGCTCACGAGATTAAACGTGGCATTGAGGGCGGGCAGCTCGGAGGTTGAAATCATGTTGAAGCGGCTGAACCGTTAAGCCGTTAAATTGGCCTATCCCGCCGAAGCTTTCAACGGTTTAACGCCTCATTACGCATGCCTGTCGCTTTGGAACAACCTCAGCTTCATCATTCCGCGCAAACGCCACGATTGCGCCGGGCGCGCCGCGTTGTTGCAATTGCAATTCGTCTGACAATTCTCGCCGCCATCGTTGCAATTGTTGCCGGCGGTTATTATCTCGCGCGACGGGGATTTGGTCGTGAATGGCGGTATCGCGTCGTGGAAGAGCTACACAAACGCGGCGTCGAAGCTCAGATCGGACGGCTAACGCTGGACCCGTTCCGCGGTCTGGTCGCGAAAAACGTGAGGATTTTCGATTACAGAAACCGCGAAAACACATTAGCGCTGATCAGCGAAGTCTCTCTCGATATTAATTACGCAGCGCTCATCCATCATGAACCGTTTCTTAACGCGCTGGATGTGCGCGACGCGCAGATCACATTTCCAATCAAGACCGCCGAAGGAAAAGCCAGTCGTGCGCAACTGAGTAACCTCCGCGCGCACATTTATTTTCCGCCGGAACAGATTTACGTCAGTCAGGCGGAAGGAACTTTTTGTGGGATTCGACTGTCAGCCAGAGGACAATTAATCAAGCGCGCCGATTACCAGCCGTCGGCATCAATCACACCGGAAGAATGGCAAAAGCGATTGTCGCTTGCCCAGCGTGTCGTGACTGAACTGCAAAAGTTCAGTTTCCCCGCAGGGCCTCCTTCTTTGCAGTTGAAGTTCAGCGGGGACATTGCAGAGCTCGAAAACGCCAGGGTCGAGGCGACCCTGCGCGGCGAACGACTACAACGAGGTAGCTACGAAATTAATAATCTGTCCGCCGCGGCCGAATGGAACAACCAGCGATTGGATATCGCGCATTGTGAATGGAGCGACGAGAAAGGCGCCTTCGCCGGCCGCGGCGATTGGAATCGAGAAAGCAATACCGCCAAGTTCCAGATTCACAGCACCCTAAATTTGAAAGGATTTCTCGATGCTTTCGGCGTTGGTGAACCGATGGCAGACGTAGAATTTCAATCTCCGCCTCTGCTCGAAATCACCGGCTCGATAAACCTGGGCAACGAGCAATTCCAACCGAACATGATCGGACATGCCGCTTTTGGACAGTTCACGTACAAGAAGGTGCCGTTTGCTGAGCTCAGCGCGGATTTTTCATGGGACGGCGAGCGCACTTTGGTTCGGGAACTGCGCGTGCGCCATCAAACCGGCCAACTCAGGGCGGATCTCTTCGACGCACCCAACGATTTTCGGCTAAACCTTGAGAGCACCATATCGCCAGAGGCAGTGCGCCCGCTCGTTCCGCCGAAGGCAAACGAGTTTCTGCGGGAATGGCAGTGGCAACGTTCGCCTGCAATCCGGATGGCAATTCGGGGCACAGATCGCAATCCCGAGAGTTGGCAGGGCGACGGCACAATTGCTCTGGGGCGCACCCGGTTTCGCGGAATATGGATGAATGGCGCCGACGCTCGGATTCATTTCGCCGACGGCGCGGTCACTTACGAAGATATTCAGGTTACGCGAGACGAAGGCACCGGTTCCGGCAGTTTCACGTACGATTTCAAAAAGCACGAGGTGCGGATCTCGAACGTCCGCAGTTCGTTGTATCCGGCAGAAGTAATTTTCTGGATCGATCCGAAGACCTCGAAAACTGTTGTTCCCTACAAGTTCCGGCGTCCGCCGAATGTCGTCGCCAACGGTGTTTACCAGTTCGGCGGCGGCAAGAACACACGGCTGGAGATCAAGGCCGATGGCGCAAGCGGAATGGACTATGTCTTTCTTGCCAAAACGCTGCCGTTCGATCGTGTCTCGGCGCGATTGCTCTTCACGAACGATCACTTGCAGATTAGCGATGTTCGCGCGGATCTCCTCGCCGGCACGCTGCGCGGGAATGCTGACATCTCGCTGGCACGAAACGATCCGCGTTACCACGCCACTCTATCCGTGAACGAAATCAATTTCCCGCGCCTGACTGACTTATACTTCAATTACAAAACTGCACAGGGCCTGTTACGCAGCACGTACGAGTTCACCGGCTTGGGCAATAATTGGCGAACGATGCGAGGCAAAGGGAAAGTTGAAGTAAGCAATGGGGACGTTTTCGCGATACCGATTTTTGGGCCGCTGTCAGGAATTTTGAACCACATCGTGCCCGGCAGCGGATACAGCATCGCCCGCAAAGCAAACGCCGAATTCACCGTCGAGAACGGCATTATTCACACCGAGGATTTCGAGGCCGCTGGCTCTCTCTTCAGTATGCTCGGCAACGGTGACGTTCATTTTCTCGATGATAAACTCGACTTCAATCTGCGGCTGGATATGAAAGGGCCCGGCATAGTGCTCATGCCGATGTATAAACTTTTCGAATACGCCGGCGAAGGGAGCCTCAAGAAGCCCGATTGGCATCCGAAGAGATTTTAGCCTTTCGATCTGCGATCTTGATTGAGCAATGGCGCGGGGCACCAGGAAATCGCAAATCGGCAATCTCAATTCGCAGATTCTACTAGGCGCGCACATGTCCATCCGCGGAGGGGTGAGCATGGCTATCGACCGCGCGCGATCGATCCGCTGCACGGCGATGCAAATGTTTGTGAAAAACAACATGCAGTGGTTCGCCAGAGCGCTGACCCGCGAGGAAATCCGCGCTTTTCTCAATCACGTCCAGCGTGGTGAATTGTTGTCGGTGTTCGGCCACGCCAACTACCTGATCAACCTCGCTGCGACGAATCCTCTATTTCACACGAATTCCATCCGGGCCCTCGCCGAAGAACTAGTCCGCGCAGATCAACTTGAACTCCCGTTTTTGGTGTTGCATCCGGGTGCGCACCTCGGCGCGGGCGAAGAAGCAGGTTTGAAAAAGATCGCTGATTCAATCGAGGAGGTGTTTCGGAAGATTCCAAAAGTAAAAACGAAAATCGCGCTCGAGATTACAGCGGGCCAGGGTTCGTGCATCGGTCATAGGTTCGAGCATCTCGCGCACATCATCGCAAACGCGCGCGAGCCGGAGCGGTTGCGCGTGTGCCTCGACACCGCGCATCTGTTCGCCGCGGGTTACGAGATCAGCAGCGAATCAGGAGTGAGGAAAACATTTCACGAATTCGATCGCGTCATCGGCCCCGATCGTCTTGTTGCGATTCACGTAAACGATTCGAAGACAGGCCGCGGTTCGCGAGTAGATCGACACGAGCATATTGGCAAAGGTCGGATCGGTCTGGACGCTTTCCGCTTCATCATGCGAAGCCCGCGATTCCGCAAAATCCCGAAAGTGCTGGAAACGCCAAAAGAGAAAGACCTCGCGGAGGACGTGATAAATCTAAAAACGTTGCAACGATTGGCCGCCGTGAGACAGCGCTAGCGATATTTTCACTTAATCAGCCGGATCGTCATTGGATAACGATAGAATTTTCCCTCGCTCGCTTGGATCGACGCGACGATCACCAGCACCAGGTTCAGAATGTGCAGGATTACCAGGATGATAAAGCCGACCAAAACCAGGCAAAGGACGCCAGCAATCACGTTATAGATCAACATCGATATCTGAAAATTGAGCGATTCCTTTCCGTATTCGTCGATCTCCGGCGAATCGCTGCGCTTAGCCAACCAAACGATCAGCGGACCAAGAATATGCCCAGCCCATGGCACGAAGAATCCGGCCAAGGCAGTGGCGTGACAAAGCACGTTCCATGTCCGTACATCTCGGGAAGAAGTAGAGGTTTCCATATTCGAACCTTTCGCTTGTTAATAGAACGACTGCCTGTTCGCCGTCAAAGCGCAACAAAAAAGATATCGAACTATTCTGACTTCACGCGCTCGATGTGCGCGCCTAGTTCCTGCAGTTTTTCGTCAAGATGTTCGTAGCCGCGGTCGATGTGATACACGCGGCTGACTTCCGTGACGCCATCTGCTTTTAGTCCCGCTAGCACCAGCGCAGCAGACGCGCGCAGATCACTTGCCATCACCGGCGCGCCGAGAAGACTATCCACTCCTTGAATCACCGCAGTGGCGCCTTCCAAATGGACCTCGGCTCCCATGCGTTTTAGCTCAGCCACGTGCATATAACGCTGCGGAAAAATGTTTTCAGTAACTGAACTCGTTCCTCTGTTCGTCGAAAGCAACGCGCACATTTGCGCCTGCATGTCGGTGGGGAAACCAGGATAGGGTTCCGTAACAATTTCCAACGCGCTGGCATCGCCGTTGGGCAGGACGGAAATGGAATCGGCCGCGATATCCACGGCGTAACCACACTTTGCGAGCGAATCAGTGACCGCACGCACGTGTTCGGGCTCAACGCGTTTTACCGTCACGCCTTCTCCGGCAATTGCACCTGCTACCAGAAACGTGCCGGCTTCAATCCGGTCGGGAATAATGCGGTGTTCCGCGCCGTGCAACTCATGCACGCCCTCGATAACGATCCGGTCCGTGCCGGCGCCTTCGATCTTTGCACCCATTTTGTTGAGGAAATTTGCCAGGTCCACGACCTCGGGTTCGCATGCGGCCCCTTCAATGACAGTCACACCTTCGGAAAGGACAGCTGCCATCATTACGTTGTCTGTACCGAGCACAGTCGGACCGTATTTCCCCTTCATGTCGATTTGTGCCGCGCGCAGTTTAGGCGCAAAAACCTTGATATCACCGCCTTCCACGCGCACCGCTGAGCCGAGGGCTTCGAAGCCTTTCAGATGCAGATCAATCGGCCGATCGCCAATGACACAGCCGCCGGGCAACGCGACGCTGGCTTCCTTGCACCTACCCAGCAACGGTCCCAAAACACAAACGGACGCGCGCATTTTCCGGACTACATCGTAGGGCGCGACACAGTGGATCTTCTCGGCAGTTACAGTCACGGTGCCGCTCGCGCGTTCCACCTGCGCACCGAGATGAGCGAGAATTTGGAGCATGTAATTCGTATCGCTAAGGTCGGGCACGCCGTGAACGACACACGGCTCTCGAGTCAGCAATGTCGCGGCGAGAATCGGCAGCGAGGAGTTTTTTGAGCCGCTGACCTTTATGGAACCGGAAAGGCGGCGGCCGCCGTGGACCAGAATTTTATCCATACCTCGCGAACAAAAAACGTATCACACCCGAGTAATCCTTTTCCGTCCAAATGTCGCGATAATTTTTCTCCGTCAGCACTGCCACAAGCGTCTCGCTTTGGCCGATCCCGATCTCCATCGCCAGCATTCCGCCGGGCCGAAGCCATAACGGCACCTGCGCAATCAATTGCCGCACCAGCTCGTCCCCGCGCGCGCCTGCGAAAAGCGCCACTTCGGGATCGTGTAACACTTCGCGAGAAAGATTCTGCCGGTCCCCGGTCGAAACGTACGGAAGATTTGCGACGATCAGATCGAAGCCTGGTTGCACACTTTCAAGCAAGTTGCTTCGCAGCAACCGGACACGATCGACCAAGCCGAGTCGCTCGGCATTTTCGCGGGCGAGGATGAGAGCATCTTCGGAAATATCGGCCCCGACGATCTCGGCTTTTGGAAATTCCGCAGCCAGAGTGAGCGCAATGACGCCGCTGCCGGTTCCAACATCGACCATGCGAGAATAGGCAATTTCGGATTTGAAGTGTGGAATCAGCAGCTCAACGAGCTGCTCGGTTTCAGGTCGCGGCACCAGGGCGCGCTTGTCGCAGCGAAAACTGCGCCCGCAGAACTCGACCGTGCCGAGCAGATGTTGAAGTGGCTCGCCTGCACCGCGGCGCTTCACCAATTCGCGCAACGGCGCAAGCTCCGATTCACCCAACCGGCGCTCGAAGTCCAGATACAACTCCATCCGTTTCCGGCCCAGTACGTGTCCCAGCAAGTGCTCCGCGTTCAAACGTGGACTGTCGATGTTGCGCTTCTGGAAATAGCCCGTTGTCGATTGCAAGACCTCGAGCACAGTCATGTGGCAACTTAGGCGCAGATCGGGCGCCGTACGCAACCGCTTTGCGTATCGTCGAATTTTACAGCTACGCCATCGCGCGGCTGATGGCCCAGGCAACTTCTTTGCCCGTGACGAAGCCGTGCGCATCGCCGCCGCTTGGATCAATGATGTATTTGCTGCCTTCCAGGTTGTGAAAACGGCCGGACTGCCAACTGTAGCTGCCGCCCACCGCCAGCAGCCGATCAACACCCTGCACAACTTCGCCCGGCTCCATTTTCTGTGTGCCGTTTCGGCCGAGGCCGCCAAATTTATCGTTCGCGTCGCCAAGAGCAGATGCGACCGTGCCAGACAATCGTGAAGCAACCGGATAAGCAATGCCTACGGCGCGATCGTTCGGCGTGCAAGTAACGACGATCGGACCTTTGATGCGCTGGTTATCCACTACGCTGCGAAAAAATCCATTCATCGATTTCGAGAATCCATTGTGCGAAAAAGCCGCCTGCAAAAGCGACATGCTTTGTAGTTTATCTGTCGTAGATGTGGCCGCCGCCGCCGTCACGACGCGACAGCCAAAGCTGTGGCCCACGAGGTGGATCCGCTGGACGTTGTCGGCAAGCCGATCAAGCAGTGGTCCCACGCCTTTCTGACCTACTGTTCCGGCGCGCTTTTTCATTTCGTAGTAAGCTAGGTAATTCAGGAACCGAATCGCGCCGGATTTGATTCCAGAAAAAATATCACCCAGTCCGGCTGCGCCGCCCGCCGGCGTTGTTTTCGGATGAGCGCCAAGCGATGCGGCGCCGCCTCCACCTCCTCCGCCAGAAGAGACGAGCGGAGTGGGCATTTTTAATTTCTCCAGCATCACCGATCCATCGAGCTTGAAAAAGAGCGCAGAATTGTCTTCCTCGTGCGCGGCGCTCTCATCGAGCAAGCTCCGCAGCTCATCTACAAATTTTCGCCGTGCAGCGAGATCACTCTCCAGCTTGCCGATCTGGTTCTTCGCAGCGGTGATCTTTTTCGCCGCCTTCTTGTCGAACATTGTCGCAATGACGTCGAGCTTGGCCCTGATGGTTTCGTCCGCCGCGGTGGAGCTCATTCCGAATCCCGCTCCACCGCCGTGCGCTTGCTCCGCAACAGCAGCGTCAACGACATCAGTAAATCTCTTCGACGGCCAGATGACCCCCACGACCGCGATCTTTTTATTCTGAAGCTGATCCGACGCGACTGCTGCAAAGTTGGTGAATACCGGGATGTAAAGCTGCTCTGCTTGCTCTTCGGTGTTATTCCACCCGTGCGTCGCGACGATAACGTCCGTCGTGCCTTGCGGCAGTGTGACTTCTTGTTTGTTTAAGGCCGCGCCGTCTTTATCGAAGCGTGCTGCTGTATAAGAAATGCCTGCGATATCATTCATAAATCCATTGCATCATGTATTCACACAGACTGAATGGCGCGCATGAGATCAATCAACCCCGCGCCTTGAAAAGAGCGCTCCCGCTTCAAGTCGGTAGCTGCCTCAAGAAAAATCTGCTTTACCCGTTCCGGTTCGCCGATGAACTCCCGTCGTACGGACAGGAATGCCGCAATAACACCGCTGACATGCGGGGCAGCCATGCTGGTCCCGCTGTCCTCGACGTATTCGCATTGTTTCCCCTCTGCTCGATCCATTAACAACTTTCCCGTTGCAGCAGAGAGAATTTTCTCACCCGGAGCAACGACGTCGGGCTTCATTCGTCCATCGCCAGTCGGGCCCTTTGAGGAAAAATACGAAACGCCATACACATGGGGCATCTCGCGATGCGTGGACCCGACGGTGATGGCTAGTTCCGCGTTGCCTGGATCGTTGATTGTGACTTGCATCCCGGCATTCGTTGTCCGCTGTTGCGCCGCCAGCGCGCCATAGCCGGTGTTGCCTGCAGCCACTACGACCATCACGCCCAATCGCACCAGGCGATTGATCTCAACGCACAGGGGACTTTGTCCACAGGCAAACCACTCTGGATCGAAATCGTATCCGAGACTGATGTTAACTCCGTGGATCAGATTCAGACGACCGTGGCCGTTCTTTTCCTGGATGTGCGCGATTGCCGCAATCAAATTGCTGACTTCGCCGTTACCTTCGTCGTCGAGCACCTTCAGACTAACGAGACGACAACGGGGCGCCATTCCACGAATGGAATTGAGCACAACCTCACGAGTCTCTACTGCAGGCGAATCCCCCTCTTCGTAGCCCTTAACCGACCGGGTGACGGCACGCATTTTTTGCGCCTGCGCTTTCGTACCATCAGCCAATTGTTCTCCCGCCACAATTCCCGCCACGTGTGTGCCGTGTCCAAAGCGATCGATCAACGCAGCGTTACCGCCCTTCGGAACATTGGGCGTATCGGTAAAATCCGCATGGAGCGGAGAAGTGGGATCCACGTTCCCGTGTCGCACAAAATGCGGATGATTCGCGTCGATGCCCGAATCCATGATAGCCCAAGTAATATCCACGCCGTGCGCGCAGAACGAGGTTTGCGCCGCATCTGCTTTCACTGTCGCGAGCGATTTCGTAATGCAGGGTGAAATCTTGAAATCGGGCCAGATACGGTAGATGGCACGAAAACGGTACAGTGCCGCTGTACCCGACTGCACTGAGGCTTTTCCGCGTTTCTTCGGCTGCCGCGGTTTTTTGGCCGTTTTGGCTTGGCTGCCAGCGTGCTTGACGTCCAGCCGGACGAGTTCGCGAATTACTTTTCCACTGAGACGGGCGAAGATGTATTGATTGCTCAAGTCCGACTTCTTCTCTCGTACGCCTTGCTTCTCGTCGGACGGTGCGATTATGGCTATGGCGTTCTTGATCGCCTCTCGAATCCATTTCCGGCCTGCCTCGCGACCTTCATCGTAGTCAAGATTCACATCGATGATGACCGCGTGAACTTGATTCTCGTCCTTGCTGATTGCCTCAAGCAGCGGAATCGCAATAACGCTGCGATCGAGAATCCGCGGATCAAACCGCTTGATTCCGTCTTCCTCTTGCCCTCGCCCATCAGATGCAGCCATAGGATTGACGCGACGGCGTCCAGCGCGCAGTACAACAAAGCGGCGTGGTTCCGTCAAGCGCCCTTCAGCGAAATGCTGAGCCGATCATGCAGCGGCGGCTGATTGCTTCAACCGCTCAGCGACATCGGCGGCTTGCAGTGACTGAATCAACTCACGGAGATCGCCATCCATTACCCGATCCAAATTGTAAAGCGTGAGGCCGATGCGGTGATCGGTCACGCGGTTCTGTGGAAAATTGTAGGTGCGAATTTTTTCTTCGCGTCCGCCGGTACCGATCTGTCCTCGGCGTTGCGCGCTGTATTTCTCCGCTTCCTCGCGCTGCCTGCGCTCCAGCAACCGCGCCCGCAAAATTGATAACGCGCGCTCCTTATTTTTGATCTGGCTGCGACCATCCTGGCAGCGAACAATCATGCCAGTCGGAATGTGCATCACCTGCACCGCTGAGTCGGTCGTATTCACGCCTTGCCCGCCCGGACCGCCCGCGCGCGAGACTTCGATCCGCAGATCTTCCGGTTTTAACTCAACGTCGATATCTTCCGCCTCCGGCAAGACCGCCACGGTTGCTGTGGATGTATGAATGCGGCCCTGAGCCTCGGTGGCAGGCACGCGTTGCACGCGGTGCACACCGCTCTCGTAACGAAGCTTTCGAAAGACCGATTCGCCCGAAACCCGGAAGATCGCTTCCTTGAACCCACCAAGCTCCGACGGACTGGATTCGAGGTCCTCAGTCTTCAGTCCCGCCGCTTCTGCATAGCGATGATACATCCGGTAAAGATCGGCGGCGAAGATAGCGGCTTCGTTGCCACCTGTCCCGGCGCGGATTTCCACGATCGCGTCGCGCTCTTCCGTTTGATCCGCCGGCAGCAACGCGATCTGAAAGTCGCGTTCAAGATCGGAGACGCGTCTTTCGAGCTCCGGAATTTCATCGTCAGCCATGGCCGCGATCTCGACATCGCGCGACGTCGCCAACTCGCGATTGTCGTCTAATTGCTTGCGCGTGGTTTCGAGCGCGCGCCATTTCTCCAGCAGGTCCTTCAGACTCGCGTGTTCGCGCATGATCTCCTCAGCGCGTTTGCGATTATCGAACAGGCGCGGGTCCGCCACCTCGCGCTCGAGCTCTTCGAAGCGTTCGCGTTTGAGTTGGATGAGGGAATTTAAGTCCATGACTGTAGCCGCGATCGCCGATCGCGGTGCGGTACAGCCGGGGTTACCGCCCCCGGCTACAGTTCAGCTAAGCTTTCTTCTCGGCGCGGGCAGCTTTGGTGCTGCCGTAACGGCGAGCAAATTTCTCGACCCGGCCCGCGGTATCGACAAACTTTTGTTCGCCAGTGAAAAAGGGATGACAAGCGGCACA
>WNEY01002885.1_pt1 | contig 13459 bp, 8 predicted proteins | sample 5400531 | NCBI WGS metagenome assembly WNEY01 (sample SAMN13153338, study PRJNA577476) | soil metagenome | isolation source: 200 cm saprolite under Douglas fir tree site 1 | place: USA:California | collected 2015-04-18
CCTACCTCGTCCCAGTCACCGTAGACCTCGGCGAAGTCGTCCCTGCGGTCCTTGGTCCTGCCGGTGGTATCGATGGTGACGTGCAGGTCGGTACGGCCGCCCCCCTCGCCCCAGCCACCGTCGGGCTCCTGCCAGGGCAGGCCGCGCGGCATCGCGCTCTCGTCGGCCAGCCCCGTCTCCTGATCGGCCAGCGCGGCGACATGCGCGGCCAGCCGCGGGTCCAGCCACGGCTCGCGGATGTAGCCCGGGTAGATCGTCAGCCGCTCGCGGAGGGTGAATCCCGCCGCCGCGGTGCGCTGGGCGAGGTCGTCGATATGCGGCCAGGGGCGTTCCGGGTTGACGTGGTCCGGGGTGAGCGGCGAGACCCCGCCCCAGTCGTCAATCCCGGCCGCCAGCACCAGCGCATACTGATCGCCGATCAGGTTCGGCGGCGCCTGGATCCTGGCCGCCGGGCCGAGGATCAGCCTGGTCACGGCGATCGTCGCGGCCAGGTCGTCGAGTTCCGCGTCAGGCACGTCGCGCATCTTGGTGTCTGGCTTGGCCCGGAAGTTCTGCACGATGACTTCCTGCACGCCGCCGTACTCCCGGGCTACCTGCCGGATGGCGAAGATCGAGTCGGCGCGCTCCTGGCGGGTCTCGCCGATGCCGATCAGGATGCCGGTGGTGAAGGGCACGGCGCTGCGGCCAGCGTCCTCCAGCACCCGCAGCCTGACCTTCGGGTCCTTGTCGGGGCTGCCGAAATGCGGACCGCCCCGGTCGGTGTAGAGCCTGGCCGCGGTGGTCTCCAGCATCATCCCCATCGAGGGCGCGACGGGCTTGAGCCGCTGGAAGTCCTGCCAGCTCAGCACGCCGGGATTGAGATGCGGCAGCAGTCCCGTCTCCTCCAGCACCTTGATCGCCATGGCCCTGACGTAGGACAGGGTGTCGCCGTAGCTGTGCGCATCGAGCCACTCGCGAGCCTGCTGCCCGCAGGCCGGCGTCCCTGGTCCGGGCGGCATGGCCGAGCAAGTCGGTCAGCTGGTCGCCGCGCGCGTGCAGCAGGATCGCGGCCTCGGCCGGATCCAGCGTCTTGCCGTCCCTGGCCCTGGCGAGCGCGCGGCGCAGCGCGTTCTGCGACGGTGCTGGCTCGCCCTCCGAGGGCTGCGGTGGCTGCGAGGGCTGCGGTCCGGGGCTGGGCGTTTCGGCGCTCATATCCCAACCCTAGGCGGCGCGCGGACCCGAACGCCGATCCGGCCTGCCGGATCGGCCCGGCCGGCTGCCCAGCCGGCTCAGCCGGCTGCCGGGCGGGACCGGCTGGCTGCCGGGCCGGACCAGGCTTCCTCCGGGAATGCCTAAAACGCGCGGTAGTCGCGGAGCGCCATCCGGGGGCCCCGGCGCGGCGGGCGGATCCCGCTCAGCTCCACCAGCCGGGCAGCCCGGTGCCGGTGACCGGCGTAGGGCGCGAGCAGCCTCAGCATTCCCGCATCGTCGACCACGTGCCCGGCCAGGGCCCAGCCGACCGCGCCGGGCAGGTGGTAGTCGCCAACTGTCACCGCATCAGCGTCGCCGCAGGCGCGCTGCCTGACCTCGGCGGATGTCCACGGCCCTATTCCCGGCAGAGCGCGCAGCCTGCGATCGGCGCTGGCCGGCTCCATCGCGAGAATCTCCTCCAGGCGGCCGGGCGCTCGCGCCGCAACGGCGATCGTGCGGGCCCGTACTGCCTCGACCCCCGCCGCATGCCATTCCCAGGACGGGATCGCCGCCCATGTGGCCGGCGCCGGAAAGACGCGCATGCCTGCCGGGGCAGGCCCAGGGGCGGCCGCGCCGAACCTGAGCAGCAGCGTCCGCCACGCCCGGTGTGCCTCCAGGCCGACCACCTTCTGCTCGAGCACGGCGGGGACAAGTGCCTCAAGCACGCGGCCTGACCGGCCGACCCGCAGACCGCGGTGGCGCCTCGCCACCTCCCGCAGCAGCGGATGGACAGGGGCGAAGGTCTCCGGCTCGTCCTGCGCGCCGAGCAGGGCAGGCAGCATCTCCAGCAGCCACGAGGCGCCAGGCCCCCAGGCCGTCGCGGTGATCAGGCTGGCCGGCTGATCCGCGGCCCGGCCCGGCCCGCCCGGCGCATCCGCGGCCGCCGCGGCGATCCGCCGCGACACCACCCGCACCGTGCCAGGGCCGGCGGGCGCCAGCGAGGTTCGCCAGATCGCGCCCGTGCTATCAATCCGGAACGAAGGGTCCCGCGGACCTCGACGGTGCACGGCCAGTATGGTCCGCACGTCAACGGGAAAAGGCGGGCGCCAGTCACGGGTCAGCGGCGGGCCGGCGGTCACGCCGGGGCAGCTGCGTTCGGTCAAGGATGCAGTCGCGGGTGCTGCTGCCTGCACGCTGTCATCCATCGGCGCGGCCGCGGCGCTCAGGAGTCCGAGGAGAACCGGATCGAAGCCTGGCAGAGGCTGACGCCTGGCCAGACCCGCAGGCCGCGGCGGAGCTCGTTGCCGGCGCCGATGACCGCGTCGGCGCCGATCACCACGCCGTCAAGGACAGCGCCCTCGCCGATCTGAGCGCCGGCGGCGATCACGCTGGCGTTCACCACCGCGCCGGCGCCCACGCACGCGCCGTCCAGCAGGACCGTCCCGGCCACCTGCGCTCCCGCCCCGACGACGCACCCCGCCCCGGCAACCGTGCCGCCCGACAGCTCGGCGGCCGGGTGCACGACGGCCCCGGCCAGTAGCAGCGCCTCGCCATGCGGGCCCGGCAGGGCAGCTGAGGCCAGCGTGCCGAGCACCAGGTCGCACGAGCCGCGGACGAACGCCTCGGGAGTTCCCACGTCGAGCCAGTACGTGGGCTCCAGATAGCCCATCACGATCTCGCCAGCGGCAATGAGCGAGGGAAATGTCTGCCGCTCGACCGACTGCACCTCTCCGGCCGGTATCTGGTCGATGATGCGCCGCCTGAATACGTAGCATCCCGCGTTGACCTGGCTGGTGACCGGTTCCGGTGCCTTCTCCAGGAATGCCGTCACGCGGCCCTCGGGATCGGTCGGCACGCAGCCGAACCTCGCCGGATCGGGCACCTCGACCAGCTGCAGGGTGACCGCCGCGTCGGCTTTCTGGTGCAGTTCCAGCTGAGCGCGCAGGTCGTGGCCGGACAGGATGTCGCTGTTCAGCACGACGACCGGGTCCTCGGGGCCGGAGCGCAGCATCCTGGCCGCGTTGCGGATCCCGCCGCCGGTGCCGAGCGGGATCTCCTCGTGCACGTAGTCGATCTCCAGGCCGAACGCGGACCCGTCCCCCAGGACCTCGGCGAACATGTCAGCCCGGTAGGAGGTGGCCAGGACGACGCGGGTGATCCCGGACGCGGCCGCCTTCGACAGCAGGTGAGCAAGGAAGGGCACTCCGGCGCTCGGCAGCAGCGGCTTGGGCGTGCTGATGGTCAGCGGCCGCAGCCGGGTACCCTGGCCGCCGACCAGGATGATCGCCTCAAGCTCCTCGCGGTCGCGGCGGAGATCCCTGGCTGCGGCAGGCTGCGGTCCGGGGACAGGTGGGGCGGGCTGTTTGCGCGGCATGTGCTGGGAGATTACCCGCGTCCTTGCGCGGCTGCACGCTCGTAGCACGTCATGTGCGCCTCGGCCGAGGCGGCCCAGGTGAACTCGAGCGCCCTGGCGTGGCCTGCCGCCCCCAGCGCCTCCCGGCGCTCTGGGTCATCGAGGAGCGCGCGCAGCGCCGCCTGGATGCTGTCGGAGTCCGGCTCGGTGTACGCGACGGCGTCGCCGCCCACCTCTGGAAGCGACGTCCGGTGCGTGGTCAGCACCGGGGCGCCGCACGCCATCGCCTCCAGGGCCGGCAGGCCGAAACCCTCGCCGGTGCTGGGGAACGCCACCACCAGGGCGCCGCCGAAGAACCCGGGCAGGTCCGTGAAGTGCAGGTAGCCGGGGCGCACCAGGCGCAGGTGCGCGGGCACCGCGGCTACCGCCAGGTCTACCTCGTCGCTCCAGCCGCTCCCGCCGGCCAGGACCAGGGCGGGCGGGTCGCTGAGATCAGCGACGGCGGCAGCCCAGCCCGCGATCAGGGCGGGAACGTTCTTGCGCGGCTCCAGCGTGCCGAGATAGGCCACGTACGGCTTGCCGTGCAGGCCGAGCCGGCTGGAGACCTGCCGCAGCTGCTGCTCGTCCGGCCGGTGGAACAGCGCGTGATCAACACCGTGATAGGCGACGTCGATCCTGGTCGGATCGGCGCCCAGGACCCGGACGAGCTCGTCCCTGGTTGCCTTGGACGGCACGATCAGGCGGGTGGCCCGGCGCGCGGAGGTCCGGATCGCCGCCTTGTAGAAGGTCGCGGTGACCGGGCTGTGCGCGTCCGGCGCGGTGAAGAACGTCAGGTCGTGGATGGTCACCACGGTGGGCGCGCCAGGGCGGAGCGGCATGGAGTAATGCGGCTCGTGTATGACGTCGGCGCCCACCTGCTGTGCCACCAGGGGCAGACCGCTCTGCTCCCAGGCCAGCCGGGCTGGCCGGTGCGCGATGGCCGGCGGCCCGGCGACCACTCTCGCCTCGGGCAGCAGCCGCCCGTATCGCTCCTCGTCAGCGCGCTGGCAGGCGACCGCCAGATCAGCTCCCGCCCGGGCGAGCGCGCATACCAGTCCGTCGACATAACGGCCGAGCGCACCGCGGTCAGCGGGCACGCCGGTCGCGTCAACGAGCACACGAGGCGCCACTGCGGTCTGGCTCCTTTCGCATAGGCCCTGCTGGGACGCGCGGCGACGGGGAGACGAGCTTTTGCTCTGAATGCCCCGTCAGACCGAGCGTACGCCCTCAGCCCCAGCGCCGCGTCCGCGCGGGGACTCAGGCTCGCCGGGTAATTCCGCGCCCGCCGCACCTCACCTGGCGGCTGGGGCGCAGAGCGCCAGGTGCGGCCGAGCGGCGCCGCTCGCGGCAGGTGCCGGCTATGGCGAGTGCGACGGGGACGGCGACGGGCCAGGTGCCTGGCCGGAGCCCGGCGTGCCCTGCGCCGCCTTCTGCGCGTTGAGTAGCGCCTTCTGCAGTTCCTGCTGATATGTGCCATAAGCAGCGAAATCGCCGCGCTTGAGGGCTGCCTGGGCTTTCGCGTAGAACTGCTCGGCCTGCTGCACGAACTTGAGCACTGCCGCGCTGGCCTTCCCGCCAGAACCGCCGGTCCCGCCAGAACCGCCGGTCCCGCCACAACCGCCGGTCCCGCCGGTCCCCGGCGCCGCGGGCGGGGCCAGGCCGGTGAATACCTGGTCGAGCGCTCCCTGCAGAGTGGGGGCATACCCCACGTTCTGGCCGTAGTAGGCGAACACTCTCCGCAGCAGCGGATAGGACCCGGCATTGCCCTGCGCGGTCGCTGAGACATACACCGGCTCGGTGTACAGCAGGCCGCCGCCCACTGGCTGGGTCACCAGGTTACCGAGGGTCACCTGGGACCCGCCCTGCCGGAACAGCGAGAGCTCCTTCGCCGCCGAGGTGTCCGACTCGAAGTTGCTCTGCACCTGCTGCGGCCCGAGTATCGCGGTGTCCTGCGGCAGCTCCAGGATCCGGATCTTGCCGTAGTCAGAGCTCGTCGGGTTGCTGTCCACGGCCATGAACGCGGCCAGGTTGGCCTTGGCGCGCGGCGTGAACGACGTGGTGAGCGAGAAGGCCGGCGGCGCCGTCGGCGCCTGGCCGGGCATGGTCAGTGTCAGGTAGTACGGCGGCTGGCTGACCGTGCTGTGCTTGCCCCGGGTCGGGTCGGTGGGCACGGCCCAGAAGTTCTGGCCGCCGTAGAACTCCTGAGCCTGCTCCACATGGAACTGCGCGAGTACCTGCCGCTGCATGTCGAACAGGACCTCCGGGTAGCGCAGGTGCGGCCTGAGCGCCGCCGGGATGGCGCTGTTCGGCTGCACGACCCCGGGGAACGTCTTCATCCAGGCGCTGAGGATGGGGTCGCTGCCGCCCCACTGGTAGAGGCTCACCTTGCCGGTGAAGGCGTTCACCACTGCCTTCACCGAGTTACGGACGTAGTTGACCTGGCCGCCGATTCCCGCGACGGACCCGCCGGGGCTGTAGGTGTTCGCCGTGGTCTGCTGCAGGCCGAGGCGCTCGGAGTAGGGATAGTTGTCCGTCGTGGTGTAGGCATCCACCACCCAGACGAGCTGGCCGTTCTCGATCACCGGATACGGGTCCCCGTCCAGGGTGAGGAACGGCGCGACCTTGCCCACCCGCGATAGCGGGTCCCTGATGTACATGATCTTCGAGTTGCTGTCGATGGCTCCCGAGAGCAGGATGTTGAGCTGGCGGAATTTCACCGCGAACAGCAGCCGGTCCAGCGGGGAGCCGACGGGCACCCCGCCGCCGCCGTGGTAGGTGTTGTTCTCCTGACCGCCCGTGCTCTGGTTGGGGAAGTCAAGCTCCTGGTGCCCGCCGACGATCGCGTAACTCGTCTCCTGCTCGCCGAAATACACCCTGGGCTGGCGGAGTCCGAGCGACCCGGTCGGCGGGATGTCGCTCTCGGTGAACGCCGGGCTCCCGTCGGCTCTGTCGGTGCCGGTCGGCGCAGCGACGAAGCCGAATCCGTGCGTATAGACAAGATGCGAGTTGATCCAGTTCGCCTGGCCGGCCGGCGGCCCCGACATGTCGCGGATCCCGACCAGGGTGTCCTGCGGCGGCGAGCTTCCATGGACCGGGTACCTGTCCATGCCCAGCACTTTCGGGAACTTGTAGTAGCTCTTGACCTGCTGGAGCTGCTGGAACGCGGATGAGATCACGCCAGGGTCCAGCAGCCTGACGTCGGGCAGTGCGGTCACCTGCTTGGCCAGCTGCGCGGTCGGCTCGGTCGAGATGGCCGAGTACGGGATCGCCTGGGCGCCGGCGACGCCATAGGCCGCACGGGTGTTCTGGATCTCGCGGGTCAGGTAGGGGGTTTCCTTGTTCAGCTCGTTCGGCCTGACCACGAACTGCTGGATGATCGCCGGGTACACCCCGCCGATGATGATGGCGGACAGCACCAGCAGGCCGAATCCGATCGCCGGCAGCAGCGAGCTGCGCCGTACCGCGCCCGCCAGCAAGAGGACGCCGCAGATCAGCGCGATCACCGCGAGCACCGTCTTGGCGGGCAGGATCGCGTTCACGTCGGTATAGGACGCACCCGTCGTTACCACGCCGCGCTGCGAGAAGTCGATGCCAAACCTGTCGACCCAGTAGGCGGCGGCCTTGAGCAGCACGAAGATCCCGGTCAGGACGAAAAGGTGAGAGCGGGCGGCGGCCGTGGCCCTGGCGCCCCGCTGCTGCGGGCGCAGTCCCCCGTACAGATAGTGAACGGCCGCCGACAGCAGCAGCGACAGCAATACCGCCGCGAAGAGATAGGAAAGTGCCATCCTGATGAACGGATAGACGAAAACAAAGAACGAGACATCCAGCTTGAACTGAGGATCCTTAACTCCAAACGGGACCCTGTTGGCGAACAGCATCCAGGTCCGCCAGTTGCCGGCCGCGGTCAGCCCTGATACCAGGCCGATAAGGCCAAGCACGGCCCAGAGAACGAGCCGCCGGTGCGGGTCGATGACCTGCCGGTAAGCTTCCAGGCCCTGCTGCTCGGCAGATACCGGGCGGTGATCAGGCCGCAGCCGGTAGGCGATCCAGACATTCAGCCCGATGACCGCGGCCATGAACAGCGCGGCTACGGCGAACAAGGCCCATTTGATGCCGTAAGTGGTCTCGAACACGTGGCTGTAGCCGATGGAGCGGAACCACAGGAGATCCGTCCAGACACCGGCGACGACGGAGATGACGATGATCGCGGCGATCAGGATAATGGCGGTGGGTATGAGGTACCTGGGCCAGCGTGGCAGCACAATCGGGCGACCGCCGGCGGGCCGTGACTGGCCAGGGGATCGGAAGGCCACGGCCTCCCCTTTCGTTGAACCTCGGGCGCCCGGCAGCTGAATTCCGCCCAGCGGCACTGTCCATCACATGATCGCGCACGCGTGCGCGTCCTAGACGGCAACTTACCGGGATGCGGCAAGGTTCCCGGCAAGCACCGGCCGCCATTGTCAGCAGGACGGGACCGGCCTGCCCGCCTTCAGCGCGTCGAGGTCGCGGATCGCTCCGCTCAGGCTGCTGACCTTGATCAGGCGCATCCCGGCCGGCACGGCGCCCGCGGTGTCGGGGCAGTTGGCTGCCGGAGTCAGGAAGATCGTGGCGCCTGCCGCGCGCGCGCCCACCATCTTCTGCTGGATCCCGCCAATCGGGTCAACGGTGCCGTTGGCCTCGATCTCGCCGGTGCCCGCGATGAACCTGCCGCCGGTCAGGTTCGCCGGGCTGAGCATGTCGATGATGCCCAGCGCGAACATCAGCCCCGCGCTCGGACCGCCGATGTTGCCGGTGCTGATCTTCACCGAGAACGGGAAGGCGAAGCTCTCCGCCACCTCGACGCCGACGACTGCCTGGCCCTGGATACTGGCGGTGGTGAGGCGGACTTTCATGCGCGTGCCGTGCCGCAGGATAGTCAGCTGGACCGGCGCTCCCGGCTGGCGGGCGCGGATGAGCACGGCCGCATCACGGTGGCAGGTCACCGGAGTGCCGTCCACCGCGGAGATAACGTCTCCCCGCCTGAGCACGCCGTAGGCCGGCTTGCCCTTCTCCGTGGCCCCGATGGTATCGATGACCTTGAGGCTGATGCCCAGCTGGCACAGCGCCGCCGCCGTGGCGGTCTGCTGCGAGTTCACCATCTGCTCGGTGTCCTGCTGGACGACCTGCTGCTGCGTCTGGCCGGCCGGAAAGATCTCCGACTCCGGCACCACGGCGTCATTCGGGCTCAGCCAGGCCCGCAGCGCGGCGAAGATATTGAATTGAGTGCCCGGCCCGCCCAGGAAGGAGACCGTGACCATATTGAGATGGCCACTGGCCGGATAGGTGCGGTGGCCCTTGATCTGGATCAGCCGATGGCCGCCGGTAGCGCCGAGAGTGTTCAGCGTCGGGCCGGGGGTCAGCGCGACATAGGGGACCGACGGCACTACTGCCGCGGCGAGCGCGGCGAGCACGCCGATCCCGGCGACCAGCAGCGTCAGGCCGCGACGAGACATGCGCGGATGGCTACGCACTGTTCACCCACTCGCTTGCGCCGCCCGCGAACCGCTGATGCTTCCAGATCGGCACGGTTGCCTTCAGCTCGTCGATCAGGTGGCGGCACGCCTCGAATGCCTCGCCGCGGTGATCGCAGGCCACCGCCACCACCACGGCGAGATCGCCTACCTTCAGGTCGCCCACCCTGTGCACGGCGGCCAGCGCCCTGACGCTGTAGCTGGCGGCGACCTTCTCGGCCACCCGGCGCAACTCGGCCGCCGCCGACGGGTGGGCGCTGTAGGAGAGGCTGACCACGCCACTGCCCTGGTCATGATCCCGCACGGTGCCGACGAACAGGGCGATGCCGCCCGCCGCCGGGTCCGTCACGGCGGCGTGCACCTCGTCGACGGACAACGGGCTCTCGCGCAACTCGGCCAGCCGGATCACGTTCACTGTGCCAAGTTACCGCGCACCGCTCATGTCCCACGCCGCCGTCGCCGTGCCCGGCGCACGATGGCCGCGGTCCCGATGACCGCCACCGTAGCGCCCGCGGCGGTGATCGTCGCATCCTTCCGGTCCAGGCGGCGCCCCGCCACCGCATGGTGCCCCGCCCGCTCCGCCAGCAGCGCCTGGAGCGCGCCGGAGTTGTCGTGCGCAGGCCGCCAGCCGGCCTCGCGCAGCGTCCGGCAGTCAACGACCCACGGGTACACGACAAAGTGCAGGTCCGTGACCGGGGCCGGGGTGATCCCCGCGCGGTGCAGCCGCTGCGCCGTGCCGAACGTCAGGCCGGCCGGCAGTTCGATCCTGCGCAGCCCGGACAGTTCCTCGACCTGCTCCAGCTCAAGCCAGCCGTCGCAGCCGACGGCAAACTCGCCGCTGACCTCGCCTGCCGCGGCGAGTTCCAGCGCGGACACCAGGTCATCGATGTGGCAGAACTGCCAGCGCGTCGCGCAGCCCTTGACCGTCAGCAGCCGCGGGGCCTCGAAGTGCCTGGTCACGAACGTGTCAACGCCCTCCCCGACGAGCGCCGCCGGGCGGACCACCGTCACGGCCATGCCGAGGTGGGTCCGCAGCGACCGCTGGGCCAGGTACTCGATCTCCAGCAGATCCCCGACCACGCTGCCATCCGGGTCAGCGCCGAGCGGCGCGTCCTCGCCGAGCGGCACCGGATTGTCCGGCCTGGCTCCGTACACCATGGCGCTGGTGACGAGCACCACCCGGCCGACTCCGCCCGCGGCGGCGGCCGTCAGCACGGTCTGCGCGCCGCGGACGTTGAATGCCCGCCTGGACTTGGAGTCGGAATCCGGGTCAAGGTCGAGGTCGGTATGCACCACGACGTCGACGCCAGCCAGACGGCCGGCCAGCGCCGGGTCGCGAACGTCGATCACCCGCCAGGTGACCCCGGTCGCCTCGCCCCGGTGATCGTCGATGGCCACGACCCTGCCGATCCGGGCCGATGAGGCGAGCCTGGCCGTCAGTGCATGCCCGATGCCATGGGCCGCGCCGGTGACGGCAACCACCGGGCCCGGCCCTCGTGCGCCATGGCCGCCCGCCGGATCGCCGGGATCGGTGGCCGGCCGCGCGACCGCCGGCGGACTGCCCGCCGTACGGCCGGGCCCGGTGCCGCGAGCTGGGCTATCGGCCCGGCCAGCATCGCGCGGGCGGCCCTTCGCGCCCCGGTGGCCAGCGGGCTCGTCCCGCTGGGCGGCCGGGTCCTGCGTGCCTGCCGGCCTGCCCGCGGGCAGGCCGGCGGTGCTCAGCCCTTGGCGAACCTTGGCGACTCGGTTGCTCACCGTGTACTGCTCCCGGGATAGCTTGGCGGACGTGACCCTTATCATCCTGCCCGAGAGGCCGCGGAGATGACTGATCCTCCCTTCGGCTTTGGCATACCCGGCAACCCGGATGAGGGCTCCGGCGGCTTTGGCAGCGGGTCCGGCGGGTCCGGCGGGTCCGGCAGCGGCCCTGGCGGTCCGGCGAGCCCGCTCGGCCCGCTCGGCGACCCTCAGCAGTTCGCGGACGCCCTGCGGCAGTTCGCAGACCTGATGTCGTGGCAGGGTGGTCCCGTCAACTGGGACCTGGCCAAGAACGTGGCCCGTCAGACGATCGCGGCCAAGGGCGACCCGAGCGTCCTCGACATCGAGCGCAATAAGATCACCGAGGCGATCCGGCTGGCTGACCTCTGGCTGGAGGATGCCACCACCCTGCCGACCGGTATCCGCCACATTCAGGCATGGAGCCGGTCGGAGTGGGTGGAAGCTACCCTGCCGGTCTGGTCCAAGCTGTGCGATCCGATCGCGGCCCGCGCTGTCGAGGCCATGGGCGGCATGCTCGCCGAGGACCCCGAGGAACTGAGCGGTGACCTCCCGCCCGAGATGCGCACCGCGATGGCCGCGATGACCAGCGGGCTTGGCCCGCTCGGCGGGCTCGGCGAGATGATGCGCCGGATCGGCGGGATGATGGTCGGCGGCCAGACCGGCACCGCACTGGCCGCGCTGGCTCAGGAGGTCGTCAGCTCTACCGATGTCGGGCTGCCGCTAGGCCCTGAGGGCACGGCCGCGCTGCTGCCGTCCGGAGTAGCTGAGTTCGGCGACGGGCTGTCCATCGATGCGGATGAGGTCCGGCTGTTCCTGGCCTTGCGCGAGGCGGCGCATCACCGGCTGTTTGCCCACGTGCCCTGGCTCCGCTCCCGCCTGCTCGCCGCCGTCGAGGACTACGCCAGGGGCATCAAGGTCGATGCGGCAGCACTGCGCGACGCGATGCCCCAGATCGATCCGGCCAACCCGGAAGCGCTGAATGAGGCGCTGTCCGGCGCTGCCCTCTTCCAGCCGGAGGACACCCCGGAGCAGAAGGCCGCCCTGGCGCGGCTGGAGACAATGCTCGCCCTGGTGGAGGGCTGGGTCGCCACCGCTGTGGCGGATGCCTCGCAGGACCGGCTGCCGCAGGCAATGGCGCTGGCCGAGGCAATCAGGCGGCGGCGGGCAACAGGCGGCCCCGCAGAGCGCACATTCGCCACGCTCGTCGGTCTCGAACTGCGACCACGCAGGCTGCGCGAGGCGGCGGCGATCTGGCGCGGCCTGACCGACGCCCGCGGCATTGACGGCAGGGACGCGGTGTGGGCGCATCCTGACCTGCTGCCTACGGCAGACGACTTCGACGATCCAGCCGGATTCGTGCGCGGGCGCCCGGAGCTGGACATCTCGGGCCTGGATACCGGCCACCAGCCAGCATCGTCCGGCCAGGGAGGCCCAGCCGCGCAGGACAGCCCGGCCGCGGCCGCCAAGTCCACCCCGGCCCCGCCAGATCCTCCCCCGCACGATGACGGCCCCCCGGCCCCGCCAGATCCCCCCCCCCACGAGGACGGCCCCGCCGAGGACAGCCCTGCTGCGGCTGCCAAATCCGCCCCGGCCCCGCCAGATCCTCCCGCGCACGATGACGACCCCGCGCGCGACGACGACCCCGCACCCGGCGGCCACCAGCCACCTGAGGACGGCCCAGCGCGCGACGGCTAGCAAGCCGGGTGACGAGATCCGCCTTACGGCGGCGGAACCGGTGCTGCTCAGCCGGACCGGGCTCATGACGCGCCCTGCGGCGAGCTAACCCGGACAAATCTTCATCCACAGGATGTGGACAGCGTCCTCCCAGGTCCGCTCGCTCAGGCTGCGCAGCTCTGCCGGGTTACCCACAAGGGGTATGCACAGCCGTCCACAGGAACACTCCGTGCCCTCCCCACGATCTGCACATCGTCATCCACAGGGCAGCCTTGACCGCCCTGACCACCGGGGCTAGCTTCGCGAGGCAGGAGTCCCCGGGCCGCGGGCCGCACGTTACTTCTTGGGGAAGGGGAGCGAACGGTCCGCAGGGGGAACTGGCGACGCTCCATCGCGCGCCCCGCTCTCCGGCCCGGGGACCCCGTTGCGGCAAGCCCTGGGTACCCCAGATTGTCGGCCCGTAATGGCACGCTTGCTCCCGTGAGACCAGCACTCAAATCCGGCCTTCTGCCGGTATGGCGCGATCGCGACACCCTGCAGGTCGGGATCGACCCGCGCCGGGCCGTGGCGCTGACCGGGATGGGCCAGGCCGGCTACATCATCGGCCTGCTGGACGGAAGCCGCGACCGTTCCCAGGTAGTCGCGGCCGCAGCCGAGCACGGAATACCGGCGCAGACGGCTGACCGGGTGATTGCCCTGCTCGCCGCGGGCGGCGCTCTTGATGACTTCCCGGTAAGTACGTTACGGGCCATCCCGCGGCACGAGCGCGCCAGGCTGGCACCTGAGCTGGCCGCCGCATCGCTCGCCAGCGGGGACGGCGATGGCGGCGCGCGCGCTCTGGCCCGTCGGCATGCCGCCAGGGTCCGCATCTACGGGGCGGGACGGATCGGGCCGGCGATCGCGTCGATCCTGACCACATCAGGAGTCGGCCTCGTAA
>WNEY01002518.1_pt1 | contig 13455 bp, 8 predicted proteins | sample 5400531 | NCBI WGS metagenome assembly WNEY01 (sample SAMN13153338, study PRJNA577476) | soil metagenome | isolation source: 200 cm saprolite under Douglas fir tree site 1 | place: USA:California | collected 2015-04-18
CTTGTTTGGCAGCCCGCCGACGGCTGGGCGCCGCTATGCGAGTTCCTTGAGGTGCCGGTGCCGGATGCGCCACTGCCGAAGGTGAACGACGCCGCAGGGTTCACCGACCGGATCATGGACGCCGCGATGGCAGTCGTCGGCGATCACCTGGCCAAGCAGAAGGCAGCCGTATAGCAATGAGTTTCCGCGTAATGCGGGAGGCCGAACCGGCGGCGGCGACGAAGTCGCCGTCGCCGTCGCCGTCGCCGTCGCCTGAGCAGGCACCGACCGCCGGGAAAGGTTTCAGTTCGCGCCAGAAGTGGCTGCTCATCGTCTGCTGCGTCGCGCAGTTCATGGTCATCCTCGACCTGACCATCGTGAACGTCGCGTTGCCGTCGATGCAGAGCGACCTCAACATCTCGGCGGTCGACCTGCAGTGGGTGGTCGACGCTTACGCGATCTTGTTCGCTGGTTTCCTGATGCTCGCCGGCCGGGCCAGCGACCGCTTCGGGCGTCGCCGCAGCCTGGTCGGCGCTCTCAGCTTGTTCGCGCTCGCGTCGCTGGCCGGCGGCGCGGCCCTGAATCCCTCGATGCTGATCGGGGCTCGGGCCGTGCAGGGTCTGGCCGGCGCGCTGATGGCCGCCTCCTCACTGGCGGCCATTACCGCCGCGTTCCCGCCCGGGCCAGGAAGGCACCGCGCCATTGGCCTGTGGAGCGCGATGAACGGGGCCGGCGGTGCCGCCGGCGCCGTCTTCGGCGGGGTCATCACTCAGGAGCTCGGATGGCGCTGGGTGCTGCTGATCAATCCGCCGATCGGCATCGCGGCCGCGGCCGTGGCCTACTTCGTCGTGGTCGACGGCGGAGTGCTCGAGCGCACCAAGTTCGACCTCGCCGGCGCGTTCTCGCTCACCGCCGGACAACTGATCCTGGCGTATGGCTTCGTGAACGGCGGCAACTTCGGCTGGCTTTCTCCGCTCACCGTCGGACCCATCATCCTCGGCTTTGCCGTGCTTGGCTTGTTCGTGGTGATCGAGACCAGGTGGGCAACCGCGCCGCTGGTGCCGCTGAAGTCGATCACCAAGTCGCTGCAGACGGCCAACCTGATCGTGCTGACGTTCAGCGCCGCGCTGTTCCCGATGTGGTTCGTCAGCTCGCTGTACATGCAGCAGGTGCTCGGACTGTCGCCACTGGTCGCCGGGCTTGCCTTCTTCCCGATGACGGTCGCGATTTTTCTGGTCGCTCAGCGAGCCGGCAAGCTCGTCGGCCGGTTCGGGGTGCGCACCGTCCTCACCAGCGGCCTGCTGATGATGGCGGCTGGCATCCTGCTTCTGACCAGGATCCAGCCGACTGGCAGCGCGCTCGGGTTCGTGATCTTCCCTGGCATTCTCGTAGCGTCCGGCATCGCGCTGTCGATCGTGCCGTCCACGATCGCCGCCACCCAGGGTGCTACGCCGCAGCAGGCTGGGCTTGCCTCCGGAATGGTGAACACCTCGCGGCAGATCGGCGGTGCGATCGGTATCGCGCTGCTGATCTCGATCGCTACGAGCCTGACCAGTAGCAAGATCGGTGCCAATCGGCCAATACCTGACTCGCTTACCTACGGGTTCAGGATTGCCTACTTCATCCAGTTCGGCCTGGTCCTGCTCGCCGCGGCCATCGCCTTCTTCGGCCTGCGCCACCGGGCAGCGGCGGCCGCCGCCCCGGCTGGCGCCGCGCCAGGTGCGGCTGCACCAGCCGCCGCTCCAGCCGCTACTGGGCCGGCCGCAACCGAAGCCGAAACTGCACCCGCAGCGTCGAGTGCGCCGCCAGCCCCTGCTGGACCAGCGGCACCGGCTCCAGCCCCGCCAGCAGCTAGGCCGCGTCGAAGGCTCTGGCTGCAGATGCCAGTCGTGGTGCTCGCCGTCATCGTGGCGTTCTACACCGTCGACTTCATTTTCGCCGGCGCACCCGGCCGCCCCCTCGGCGCCTTCAACCTCAAGGACACCTACAGTTACGTCTCGGCCCCCGGTCTGCATCCGCCGGTGATCACCTCGGAATCCCCGACCGTGACCGAGCCGGACGCGACGCCGCCCGGCTACATCTTCACGGCGAACTTCTACGACCTGAGCAAGGGTCAGATCAAGGGCCAGAGCGGGCCGCTGATCCTGAACAAGGCGCTTGAGCCGGTCTGGTTCAAGCCGGTGCCGGTCAAGGAGGTCGCCTCGGACCTGGCTGAGCAGACCTACCACGGCCAGCCGGTGCTGACCTGGTGGCAGGGCGTGGTCACCAAGGATGGCGATACCACGGTCGGTGAGTACGTGGTGGTGAACAAGCACTACCAGACCATCGCGAGACTGCACGGCGCCGGCGGCTGGATCCTGACGCTGCACACGATGGTGATCGATGGTGACAACGCCTGGGTAACGGCGAACAAGGACATCCCGATGAACCTCGGCAAGTACGGTGGTGTAGCCGACGGCGCGGTCACCGACTCCGCGGTCCAGGAGTACAACCTGAAGACCGGCAAGCTGATCAGGACCTGGGACGCGATTGACCACATCCCGCTGACGGACACCCACGCGCTGCCGCCGGCCAACGGGTTCCCGTGGGACGTCTACCACGTCAACTCGATCAGCCTGAACGGCGATGGCACGTTCGTCGTCTCGATGCGTAACACCTGGGCCGCCTACGACGTGAACGAGGCCACCGGCAAGATCCTGTGGACCCTGGGCGGCAAGCACTCCACCTTCAAGGTCACTGCGGACGCCGCGTTCGAGTGGCAGCACGACGTAACGTTCCTGCGGAACTCCGACGAGGTTAGCCTGTTCGACGACCACTGCTGCCAGCTCACCGGCGGCGGTACCTACCTCGCCGCTGACGGACCGTCCCGCGGCCTGGCACTCAAGCTCGACCAGGCCAACCGCACCGCGACCATGGTCTCCCAGTACGCCCACGACGGCGATGACGCCGCCTATATGGGCAGCGCCCAGTTGCTCTCCGGCGGGGGCATGTTCGTCGGCTGGGGTAGCCAGCCCCGGTTCACCGAATTCAGCAAGTCCGGGCAGATCCTGATCGATGGCCTGCTGCCATCGCCTGACTTGAGCTACCGTGCAATTGCGGTCCAGCATTGGACCGGTCTTCCGCTCACCAAGCCAAGCGGCGCGGTTCGCCACGGCGGCGGCAAGACCACGGTGTACGCAAGCTGGAACGGCGCAACGCAGGTCGCGAGCTGGCGAGTACTCGCCGGATCGAGCGAAGCCGATTTGAACGTGGTCCAGAGCCAGAACCTGACTGGGTTCGAGACCGCGATTAGCGTTCCTGGCCACAACCAGGTATTCAAGGTCCAGGCGCTGGACGGTGGCGGCCACGTGATCGGGACCTCTGCGCTCTTCCGCTAAGGGCAGATAGGGCCAAGAGCGCTTAAGGAGAGCTACCAGTGGCTGGTGAGGTAACCAGGCGGCGGCTGCTCGGCCAGGCTGGCGGCGCGGCCGTCGGCCTGGCTGGGATCGGCATCGTCGGAGGGTGCGCGGACTCGAAGGCGGCTAACACCTCTGAGGACGGGTCATCGCTGCCAGCTGGGCAGATCGTCCCCGACGCCTTCGAGCGCGGTGGCTACCACCAATTCATCACCCGGCCCGATTTGCACCCGCCGGTCATCAAGATGGCGCGGCAGGGGCACGGGTCGTACGCGAGCAAGATCTTCATGACCGCTCCGTTCTCGGGCCCGGGCTTCGGCGGCTCGATGATCCTCGATTCCCGCGGTGATCTGATCTGGATGGGCCGGGACTCCCCTAAGGCGCACCAGATCGATTTCAACATGCAGACCTACAAAGGCGCTCCGCACCTCACCTGGTGGGAAGGCGTGGAGACGCATGGCTGGGGCCAGGGCGTGGCGGTGCTGGCCGACTCGTCTTACCGCAGGCTGCACACGATCCACGCGCACGGCAAGAACGTGATGCTCGACCACCACGAGTTCAACATCACCCCTCAGGACACCGCGCTGGTCACGATCTTCAAGACTCACACCGGAGTCGATCTGCGCAAGGTCGGCGGGCCGCGCAGGGGCGTAATGGTCTCGGGCGTTTACCAGGAGATCGACATCGCGTCGGGGAAATTGCTGCACGAATGGGACAGTCTCGACCACGTGCCGATCACCGAGAGCAACCAGGTGTTCGCGGGCGGCGTGCCGAGCAACCCGTGGGACTACTTCCACATCAACTCGCTGGTGGTCACACCAGACGGTGAGCACGTGCTTATCTCCGCGCGCAACACCTGGACGGTCTACATGGTGCACCGGCGCACCGGCAAGATCGTCTGGCGGCTCGGCGGCAAGAAGTCGGACTTCACCTTCGGGCCTGGCGTGAAGTTCTACTGGCAGCACCACGTCAGATGGCACGGCAACGGCGATGTGTTCAGCGTCTTCGATAACGGCGCCGCGCCGGTCAAGGAACGGCAGTCACGGGCCATTGTTCTCGATGTTGACTTCAAGAAGAAGCACGTCACGTTGCGCCATCAGTACTTCCACCCGCACCTGAAGGTGTCGTCGGCGGCGATGGGCAACGCCCAGTTGCTGCCGGACGGCCGGATGTTCGTCGGCTGGGGCACCAACCCGTTCTTCAATGAGTTCCACGCGGGCGGCAACGTGATCGTGGCCGGAACTCAGGGCCGCGGCAATGCGTCCTACCGGATCTCCACTTACGACTGGGAAGGCCACCCGACCGATCTGCCGGACGTAGCCGTACACCACAAGAACGGCAAAGCCCTGGTCTACGTGAGCTGGAACGGCGCCACGAACGTCCACTCCTGGGTGATTCTGGCCGGGAAGAGCCGGTCGAAGGTGAAGCCGATCGCGAGCGCCCGGCGCAGTGGCTTCGAGACCGCCGTCCTGGTCGGCAACACCGGCCCGTACTTCGCGGTTCGAGCCAGGGACGCCAAGGGTCAGACGCTATCGACATCCAAGACCGTCAAAATTTCATAGCCCAAAAAGATTTTAAAGGTTTTAAAAGAAGGAGTACGGGTCCAATGGCAGAAGCCTGGTCTAGGCGCCAGTTGCTGAAAGGGGCTGGAGCAGCGGCCCTAGGTGTGGCTGGGTTTGGCCTGGCTGGCTGCTCGACGAAGAACGTCACCGCCAAGCTGGTCTCCGACAACACGGTGACCCACGGGATCAGGACGTACTTCTCCCGGCCCGATCTGGCCCCGCCGCGGATCCAGTTGACGGGCAAGCTGCCGCCCGGTCCTGAGTTCATCTTCCTCGCGACCGGCGCGGGCGGCCTCGGTCAGGGCGGCTGCATGATCATGAACAGGGACGGCGAGATGGTCTGGTTCTCGCCCGACACCGACAGCAGCCGGATGAACCTTGACGTCCAGGAGTATCAGGGCGAGCCGATGATCACCTGGTGGGAAGGCCGGATCAGGGCGGCCGGCTACGGGCAGGGCGTCGGCGTGATGGCGAACTCCAACTATGAGGTCCTGCACACCGTCCGGGCCGCGAACGGCTTGAACGCCGACTTGCATGAGTTCAATGTCACCCCGCAGGGCACCGTGCTGATCAGCGCGTACCAGCGGGCGAGGGCTGATCTGAGCAGCTTCGGTGGCTCGGCAAACGGCTGGGTGCTTTGCGGCGTCGCCCAGGAGATCGACATCGCGACCGGGAAACTGCTGTTCGAGTGGAACAGCCTTGAGCACGTGCCGGTCTCCGAAACCCACCAGCCGTTTGCCGGCGGATCGGCCGAGGCACCGTTTAACTACTTCCACATCAACTCGGTCTCCCAGCACCCAGACGGTGACCTGCTGATCTCAGCTCGCAACACCTGGACGGTCTACAAGGTCAGCAGGAAGACCGGTGAGATCGTGTGGCGGCTAGGCGGGAAGAAGTCGGACTTCACCCGGGGGCCGGGGACGCAGTTCTTCTTCCAGCATCACATCCGTATGCACGGGACCGACACGATGACCCTGTTCGACAACGGGGCGCAGCCGATCATGGAAAAGCACTCACGTGCGCTCGTGTTCAATTTCGACGAGTCCAAGCGGCACGTATCGCTCAAGTCGGAATGCATTCACCAGGGCGAGGTGGTGCTCTCGTACGCGATGGGAAGCTGCCAGTTGCTGCCGGACGGCAGCGTCTTCGTCGGCTGGGGCACGAACCCGTACTTCTCAGCGTTCGACTCCGACGGCAAGATGGTTGCGGACGGCCTCATGACCCGAGGCCATCCGTCTTACCGGGCGTTCCTCGGCGACTGGGTCGGCAAGCCGGCCGAGCCGCCGGCGGTCGCCGCCCAGTTCCGCAACGGCGGCGGTGCCACCGTCTACGCCAGTTGGAACGGCTCAACCGAGGTCAGGTCCTGGAAGGTACTGGCCGGTCGGGATCGCGATTCGCTGTCGACGGTCGCCAGCGGACCCTGGTCAGGGTTCGAGACCGCGCTGGTTGTGCAGTCCGCTGGGCCGTACTTCGCGGTGCAGCCCCTTGACGCGTCCGGAAACGTGCTGGCCACCTCGGCGGCCACGCTGATCACCAAGCACGGCAAGCCGATCACAGTCCATCACTACGGCTGCGGCACGAACCAGCAGTGCGGTTACTGAGCCTTTCTGTTCTCGGCATTTGAGCCCCGGCCCGGCGAACGCTTGGCCGGAGCTGCCATTTGTCGGTCGGGCCGGTTTTGGGGGCGGGCATACAGTTAGTTGCGGTCACAGCCGTGGCCGTGGGAGGGCCAGCGCCGGCGCTGCGATGGGGGGCGGTGTGTCGATCTACGTCCTGGCCTGGATCCTGTTCGGCATTGGCGCAATAGCAGTCGCGGGAATGGCTTTTTCGCTCACCCAGGATCGGGACCGGCCCCGTGGTCGGCACAGTAGCGATGACCGGGTAAAGCCGGAAGACTTCCCCGAGGAATGGCAGCGGCTTCGGATCATCGCCTTCGATACGCTGGTCTTTTCGATGCTTATCATGAGCGAGGCGACCAAGGATTCCAGCCCGCTTCGGGTCTCAGAACGGGTCTTTGCCCTAACGGGCGCGATCACGCTCCTGATCTGGGAGATCGGGTCGTGGCGGAAGTTTACTGATCCAGGTGATCGCCGCCGGGCGCTGAACTCGGCTAGATGGTTCTTCGTTCCGGTGGTGTTCCAGATGCTGTTTGTATTCCACGTCTGGCACAGCGGACTGGCCAGGATCGTTGCCTTGACCGCGATGACCTTGATTGTCGCCGGGCCTGACGTCGAGTCTTGGATCAGGCGCAGGTTGCAGCGCCGCGCAGGCGGTACCACCACCTAGGGCGCTGGTGGGCTCCGGCCCGGGCCGGAGCCGGGAACTCCGTTTTCTTGCCCATCACATCCAGGTGAACGCGCTCCCCTGTGACCTGGTAGGACCACGGCGGCTCGACGAACGTCGTCCAGAGCTTGGTCCCGCCTCTGCCGCCGCTAGGTGAATAGGCCTCGGATGTCGTCGGCGGTGAGGGCGGCGCCGAAGGCGTTGCCGTCGTCGAGGACGCTGGTGAACAGGCTGGCCTTGCGGGCCTTCATCGCCATGACCTTCTCCTCGATGGTGTCCTTGGCGATCAGGCGGTACACCATCACGTTACGGGTCTGGCCGATGCGGTGGGTCCGGTCGACTGCCTGCGCCTCGGTCGCCGGGTTCCACCAGGGGTCGAGCAGGAAACAGTAATCGGCTTCGGTCAGGTTCAGGCCGAACCCGCCTGCCTTCAAGCTGATCAGGAAGACCGGTTCGTCGCCTTCCTTGAATCGCCGCAACACGCCGGCCCGATCCCGGGTGCTGCCGTCGAGATAGCAGTAGGGGATTCCCTCAGCGTCGAGCCGATGGCGGACCTCGCGCAAGAAGCCGGTGAACTGGCTGAAGACCAGCGCCCGGTGGTTGGTGCCGATCACCGGACGCAGGTGATCGACCAGCGTGTCGATCTTGGCCGACGGTATGTCGTGGTGGGGCTCGCCGTAGACCAGCCCGTCGACCGGTCCGTTGACCGGCCCGTCGACCGACCCGCTGATCAGGTCGGCGTGCAGGCTCAGTTGCCGCAGCAGCGTCAGAGATCGCAAGATCGTGAACCGGTTGGCGTTCAGGTCATCGATCAGGCCGAGCACCTTCTGCCGCTCTCGTTGCAGGTGAGTCTGGTACAGCTTGCGGTGCCTTGGATGCAGCTCGACCTCGAGCACCTGCTCCTGCTTGGCCGGCAGGTCAGCGGCGACCTGCTCCTTAGTGCGCCGCCGCACGAGCGGCTTGATCCGGCGCCGCAGCTGGGCCAGCAGTTCGGCGTGGTCTTTGCCGTGGTTCTCGATCGGCCGGGCGTAGTACTCACGGAACTGCGCCGGATGGGGGAACAGCCCGGGCGCGGTTATCGACAGCAGCGACCACAGCTCCATCAGGTTGTTCTCCATCGGCGTGCCGGTGATCGCCAGCTTGAACTGGGTCGGCAGCCGCCGCGCGCACTGATAGATCTTCGACTGATGGTTCTTCGCGTTCTGCGCCTCATCCATGATCAGCCCGGACCAGGCGAGGCTCGAGTAGGCGGCGAAGTCGATCCGCAGCAGCGTGTACGAGGTCACCACGAGGTCGGCGCCGGCGACGATCTTGCCGAGCGGCTGTTTGCGCCTGGCCTGCGTCTCGGTCACCGCCACCACATTCAGATCCGGCGAGAACCGCTCCGCTTCGGCCGCCCAGTTCGGGACGACGCTGGTCGGGGCCACGATCAGGAAGGGCGGGTCGTCCGGGTTGGCCTGCCGGGCGTGGCCCAGGAGCGCGAGGGACTGCAGGGTCTTGCCGAGTCCCATGTCGTCGGCCAGGATGCCGCCGAGCTGGTGCTCCCACAGGAACTTCAGCCAGGCGAAGCCCGACAGCTGGTAGGGCCGCAGGACCGCGTTCAGCGTCGGCGGCTGCTCGTCGATTTCGACGGTGCCGATCGACAGCAGGCCCTGCACCTGCTGTCGCCATGCCTCCGCCTGGTGGCTGATCACGCCGATGTCGGCTAGCTCTTCCCACAGGCCCGCCTGGTACCGGCTGATCCTGAGCGGATCAGACGGTGAGTCTTGCATCGCCCGCGCCTCGGCGATCAGCCGGGCGAGCTGCTGGAGTTCTGGCTTCTCCAGCGAGAAGTAGGCACCGTCTGGAAGCAGCAGATACGTCTCGCCTCGGCTGAGCGCGGTGAACACGTCGATGAACGGGATCTGCCGTCCCTCGACCGAGATCGTGATCCCGAGGTCGAACCAGTCGTTCTCGGCCGCGACCTGGTCGACGGACACGCCGATCACCAGGGAGTCGCCGACCTCCCGGTAGTCGACGGGCTCACCCGTGATCTCAAGTTCGACCTGCGGGTGACTGGCCAGCAGCGGCAGCAGCTCGGTGGTGAGCCGCACGGTGTCGAAGCCGCTGAGGCGCGCGCGGCTGTTGCTCGGCCGCAGGCCGAACTGAGCCAGAGCCTGGTCCAGTTCGGCTAGCAGCGCCCGCTCGCCGTCGTAGTCGCGGAACGCACCGCCATCGGCGGGCGAGTCCGGCTGAACCGTCAGCCGGCTCTCGCCGATCTCATACGCCCAGTGCCAGCCGACTTCGGTCTGGTGACCGTCGCCGTAGCGGATGCTCAGCACGAGCACCGGACCGGAGATCTCCGGCGGCGTGAACGACCCGTCGGTGCAGATCACCGTGGCCGCCTGCCGCAGCTGAGGGAAGTACTCGCTGGCGAACCTGGCCCGCGCATCGGCGGGAATCTCCAGCCGCTGCTGGGCCAGCACCATTCGCTGAAGCGCCGCCGGGACTGGTCTGGCCAGCCGGGCCAGCCGGAACCGGTGCGGATCGTGATAGTCGGTGTAGACCAGGCCGTGGCCGTCGGTGCCGATGAAGCACTGCGGATTGAGGTCACCTTCGCCATCTTCGATCTGCACCGTGTCGATCCGCGCCGTCGGCGTGATCGCCAGCGATCCGGCGTCGTCGCCGCGAGACACCTTCAGGCAGAACTCGGCGTAGTCGTAGGTCGGCACCGCGCCGAGCTTGCCGACGTATACGATCGGCAGCCCGATCGAAGCGGCCTCATCGAGTATCGGCCAGAGCTGGCGAGACTCGAATCCGGTCAGGTCGATCGAGCGCTCAGAGCCGTAAAGGTAGAACGAGGCCCGGTTGATGTTCGACCGGTAGATCGCATACATCTCGCCGAGCAGCCGGACGTGATCGGTGCGGTGGTCGCCGTAGTAGTTCAGCGTGTCCAGCCGTCCCCAGCTCAGGTTGCCCGCGATCCAGCCGTGCTTGCCGGGCTGCACCAGCCGGGCCGACAACCTGGTCTGCGGCCCGGATCGCTGGGTGTCGTAGCCGTGCGAGCTGGTTGTCAGCGCGGTGAGGCTCAGTTCGATGGCGATCGAGGGCCCGGTGAGCTGCCCGAGCCGCGTGGTGGCCGGTCCCTGAGGCAGCAGCGACCGCAAAGACTGTTCCCAGACCGGGGCCGGTGGCGTCGCGGGCACCACAGTTGCGGGCACCGCGCGCGTGGGCACCAGCGTCGCGGGCGCCGCCGGCGTTGTCGGGCGATCCCCGCCGGCCGCGGCCGCCAGCGTCAGCGCCACCACATGCTTGCAATCCAGCGCCATCGGGCAGCTGCACTCGCCGTGCTCGAACTCAAGCGCCGCCCCGGAGCCGGGCGAGAAATACGCGATCGTTCGATAGAAATCGCCGTCCCGCCCGCGGACCTTCCCTTCCAGCGCGCAGCGCGACTCGTCCCACCACATCCCGGCGACCCGCTGCTGCCGCAGGTACTCGACACCGCGCGCGTAGCTGCCACCCCCGATCGCGTACTGAAGCGAAATGGGATCGATCTCGGGAACCAAACCGCGCTGCATAGGGCGACGCTAACCGCTCCCTCTGACAATCCCGGGTCGCCGGGCCGAGCCGGGCCAAAGAAAGTCCCGGGCCGCGTAATCGCGGCCCGGGACAGCCCGGGACTCTAGCCCGGTTACCAGACCTCTTGGCCAGCGCCGAAAGCGTTGGCTGGGGTGAGCAGCACGAGCCGCCCGTGATCGATCCAGCCATTGACCGGCTGTTTAGTGGTGGCCGTGTTGGCTTGAATGATCAGGAACCGGCCGGTCGGATCGGAGCTGAAATATTCCAGGTAGGGGCCGTTCGGACTAGCACTGTCGGTCACCTTGTACAGCACCTGCGGCGCCTTGCCAGTGGTGAGCCCTATTCTCTCGACCGTCATCGTGCAGAAGTTGCCCCTCGGGCAGGTGGTTGTCACTGTGGTCAGTGCCGTGCCATCGGGTGTGATCAGGGCGTCAGAAATTGAGGTTCTTGGCTTCTTGAACGCCGAACCTCGCAGGAGCAACTGCCCGCCCTGAAGCGAGCCGCCTCGATCTGCCGGACCGAAGGCCCTGACCTCCCTGGGGTCCGACGGCTCGCAGTTGCTCAGGTAGCGGGAGTGGTGGCACAGCGACCCCAGGAGCACGAGCTCGCTGCCATTTCTGGTGAAGGAAATGTCGCTCGCGTCGGTATAGCCGATCTTGCCGGGGACGTAGGGACCGGTCCGCCAGATCACCTTCTTGCCGGTCTTGGTATTGATCACGAAGATTCCGGTCGCCACCGAGTTGGTGTAGAGGTTCCCGTCTGGGTTGGGCCGGAACACCAGGATCGCGATCTGTGAGCCGTCGGGCGACGCGGTGAGGTGTTCGCCGAAGAATCCCTTCAGCGTCGCGCCCTTAAGCAGAGTGGGGGTCGTGGCCCGGCCCGAGTTATTGACCTCGAATCGGTAGATTCGCGTTTCCCTGATCGTCGACTTGTTCGATCCCGGCTTCTTCCGCCAGATCCCGCAGGTCATGAAGAACGTATGAGTGCCGGCCGCGGCGAGATCTTCGCCGCAGCCGAACCTGGGCAGCGGGTCGCGGACGACCGAGGTCACCTTGCCGGTAGTCCTGGCGCGCACCACGACGGTAAAGCCCGACCCCGGCTTCTTGCCGTAGTTCTGCTCGACGTAGTACTTGGGTGGCCCGGAAGGCGCCTTGGTGCCGCCCGTCACTGGCGATCCGCCGCGGGCCGCGTAGGCCGACAGAGTGGCCCCGAGTCCCACCGCGAGCGCGACCGCGAGCCCGGCCACGCCCGCCTGCGTGACCCGGCGCCGCACCGCGCGCCGACGGATTGAGTCGAGGCTCACCCAGCGTGGCGGCTCACCGACCGCGAGTTCGAACATGTCGCGAAGGTTTCCTTCCATTCCGTTCATCGTTTCTCTCGTTCCGGCAGATCGGCCAGGCGTCGGTCCTCCCGCAGCCTGGTGAGAGCTTGTGACATCGTGCTTTTGACCGTGCCGACGGCGCAGCCGAGCACCTGCGCGGTCTGCGCCTCGGTAAGGTCGTCGAAAACGCGCAGTACGAGTACCGCCCGCTGGCGGCTGGTCAGCGACCCGAGCGCGCCGCGCACCGCGACTCGCGCGATCGCCTCGGCCTCAAGATCGCCTGGAGCCGGACCGTCGGGTAGCTCGATGGCGGTGCGCTCACCACGCCATTTGCGACGACTCCAGTTGATCCACGTGCTCACCAGAACCCGGCGCACGTAAATCTCGGGATCGTCACGGCGTATGATCCGCTCCCAGCGCAGCCAGGTACGCGCGAGCGCGGTCTGGACTAGGTCCTCGGCCAGGGCCCAGTCGCCGGTCAATAGCCAGGCACTCCGCAGCAACGCCCGTTGCCGCAGGTCAACGAACCTGGCGAAATCCTCGCCTTCAGCATTCACCCTGTCTCCGGTCAGCTCGCTGGCATCACCTGATAGACAGCGCAGCCCCAGCAAAAGGTTCATGCCCGTAACCGTCGAAGCTGGCCATTCACTGTGCGCTACTGGTTCCAGGGAGGGTCGTCGTACGGGATCTTGTTAAGCAGATCGTGGAGATGGCGTAGCGCCCAGTCCCAGAATGGCTGTATCTGGTCGGCGAATTCGGCCGGCACATCACGGTGCTCAAGCCGGACTGCGGTCTCGCTTCTGCCCTGACGCTGCAGCCGGATGTCGACGGTGGTCGGGTGCGCCGGCAGCGTCCACGACGGAACAGCCCGCAGGAGTCGCATCGTGGTGGTGTCGCCTGGAGTTACGTGGCCGGTCGTTGGGTTATGGCTGAATGTACGCGGTACGGCGACTTCGACCTCCGCATAGCGCGGGGATGTCCACGACCAGGTGAAGGCGAGATGATGCGGGGCTTCCTCAGCGACGAAGCTGCCGTGGGACGTCGAAGCAGTCGTCGAACCGGGTGAAGTTGTCTTTCTTCCCGTCGTGGCATAAGCGCGGTATCGCTAACGCCTGCGCGGGGGCGGGCTTGATCGGCAGCGCCGAGGCGCCACCGGTTGCGGTGAAGGTCAGCGAGAAAGATTTGCGCGGGCTCGCTGCCCGCCGTCCAGAGGCCGGTCGCCCTCAGACGACTCCGCCCTGCAACGGCTCCGGGTCAGCGTTGTTGTAGAAGCCCGGGAAGCAACAACAGCGCTGACCCGCAGTTGCTGCTCCGACGACGGCCCGGGGTCAGCGCTGTCGTAGTCCTCACCCGGTTC
>WNEY01002519.1_pt1 | contig 13454 bp, 11 predicted proteins | sample 5400531 | NCBI WGS metagenome assembly WNEY01 (sample SAMN13153338, study PRJNA577476) | soil metagenome | isolation source: 200 cm saprolite under Douglas fir tree site 1 | place: USA:California | collected 2015-04-18
GTTCCAGGATCCGAACTGGGATTGGAGGACGTTCAACTTCGACAGCGACGTGGCGCTGGCCGAAAAGGTGGACAACAACACCCAGGACGCCTCTGATCCCAATCTCAAGGATTTCGCCGGGCACGGTGGCAAGCTTCTCATGTATCACGGATGGAGCGATCCGCAAGTCGCGCCGCTGGCCAGCGTGAATTATTACAACAGCGTCGTGGAAACGATGGGCGGTTCCGCCAAGACCTCAAGCTGGATCCGTTTATTCATGGCGCCAGGAATGGGGCATTGCCGCGGCGGAGAAGGGCCCGACGTGTTCGACACCATGAGCGCGATGGAGCAGTGGGTGGAGGTAGGGAAGGCTCCCGACCAACTCCTCGCGTCACACAGCGCCAACGGCGTTGTGGACCGCACACGGCCTCTGTGCCCCTACCCGCAGACCGCGCAGTATAAGGGAAGCGGCAGCACAGATGACGCGGCGAACTTCGTGTGCAAACTGAGGTAGCGGGATGGCCCGGCCAAGAACGGAACTTGAGATGGGAATACGTCTTGACACAAGTGCGGCGCGCGGAATATAAAAAAGGGTTGTTTGCGTGTCGTGAAATCACTAATTCATATTTTCTTTTGAGAGGTTGACGCGCTCTCATATGGCTGACCCAGTCGAAGGCACCACTCCGGCGCCGCCACCGTCCAAGGCGGTTGCCGCTCCAGCAGCGCCCGCATCCGCAGCGGCAAAACCGGCGGCCAAAAGCTCCAAAGGCGATAGCGCAGGCCCCCCGGATAAGATGCGCCGGCGCGTGATCTGGGGGATGATTTACGGCTACCTCGGAATCAATTTCCTGATGTTCCTGCGGTTTTTCTTTCCGCGCGCGCTCTACGAACCCAACACCGTTTTCAACATCGGGTACCCATCGGATTTCGGCATCGGGATTGACCAGCGCTTCTTGATGACCAACCGCGTCTGGGTGGTGCGCGAACCGGACCGCATCTTTGTGATCTACGCGCGGTGCACTCATCTGGGCTGCACGCCGGAATGGAAGTCTTCGGAAAACAAATTCAAGTGCCCGTGCCATGGCAGCGGATATGACAGCGAGGGCGTGAATTTCGAGGGGCCAGCGCCGCGTCCGATGGATCGCGCGCACATTGCCGGCGACCCCACGGGGAAATTGATCGTGGATACCAGCAAGCTTTATGTGGACGACCCGCGCGCCGGCGTGAACCAGTTCAACGATTCGGGCGCGTATTTGGCCGTTTAGGGCAGCATCGAGTTAGGCGCTTCAGGAAAACCTGAGTCAGGGACGAGTTCAGGGGGCAACGGATGGCTGAAGGTAACGGGGAAAAGAAGGGAGCGGGCTGGCTGGACCGTTTCCGCCAGGACATTCAGAACCTCCGGGAGACGTTCAAGGAAAAAGGGAAGGACGAGCTGGAGGGGCTGAAAGAGCCTGAGAAGACTCAGGTTTTTCGCTCCATCTTCCGCGTCAAGCACGATGAGACGCCGCGCAACCGCGCGCTCTCGGTCCTGTCCAACGTTTTCTTTCACCTGCATCCCGCCAAGGTCAATCGCGACGCCGTCAAATATAAATTCACGTGGGGAATGGGCGGCATCACGTTCTACTTGTTTATTGTCCTCACCTTTACGGGCGTGCTGCTCATGTTCTACTACCACCCGTCAAAGGTGCAGGCCTTCCGCGATATCCTTTATCTTGAGAATGACGTGCCCTTCGGCAAGCTTCTGCGCAATATGCATCGCTGGGCCGCGCACCTGATGATCATTGCCGTGTGGCTGCACATGTTCCGCGTCTTCCTGACGGGCTCCTACAAACGCCCGCGCGAATTCAACTGGTGCATCGGCGTTCTGCTGATGGTGCTAACTCTGCTGCTGTCGTTCACCGGATATCTGCTCCCCGACGACCAGTTGGGCTTCTGGGCCGTCACCGTGGGCACGAACATGGCTCGCGCAACGCCCTTGTTAGGAACCGAAGGTCCGTTCGGAGCGATCCTCGGGATGACTCCGTATAACGACGTGCGTTTCGCGTTGTTAGGCGGATCGATTGTGGACGCCAACGCGCTTCTCCGCGCCTACATTTGGCACTGCATCGCGATTCCATTGATCGCCAGCATCTTCATGGCTTTGCATTTCTGGCGCGTGCGTAAGGACGGCGGTATTTCTGGGCCGGCGCCCATCATGCTCGAATCCGAGATTAAGGAAGAGAAGGGCCACCGGCCAGTCATCTTGCGGCCAAGCGGCATGCAGTAGAGTTTGTGCTTCTCTGTAGGGCCCGGCTTTAGCCGGGCTGGTAGCATCTAGCGAGGTTTGAGGCCGACATGAATTTCCACCAGATCTGGGAAATCGCTTCCGCGCCGGACAATGTGCCGATTGTTGCGCTGCTCTTCCTTATCCCTTTTTACGTCTGGTACGCCTTCCGGCAGGCGTTTGCGAACGACCGTCTGATCGACAAACTCTCCGCGGACCCCCAACTCGCCAAGACCGAATACCGCAAGACGGAGCCTTGGAATCCGAAGTGGGAAAAGGAAGTCCACACGTGGCCGTACCTGCTGCGGATCGAGCTGGTGGCCGCGGTTCTTGTCACCGTGCTCCTTATGGTCTGGTCGATCACGCTTAACGCACCGCTTGAAGAGCCGTCCAATCCCAATGTCACGATGAACCCAGCCAAGGCGCCCTGGTACTTCCTCGGCCTTCAGGAAATGCTGGTCTATTTTGATCCCTGGATCGCGGGAGTGATCATGCCGACGTTCATCATTGTCGGTCTCATGGTCGTTCCGTACATTGACGCCAATCCCCTCGGGAACGGCTATTACACCTACAAGCAGCGGCGTTTCGCGATTTGGACTTTCCTGTTCGGCTTCATCGGCCTGTGGGTCTTGATGATTGTCATCGGCACATTCATCCGCGGCCCCGGATGGATGTGGTTCTGGCCGGGGCAGACGTGGGATGCACAGCGGGTAGACTTCGCTGTCAATCGAAACCTGGACCAGCTTTTCGGCATCAATGGCTCCTGGCTGGTCCATGTTATGCCGGCGGCAAATGCGAGTTACGCGCCCATTCTGGCGCGCGTTATCTTTGGACTCTTTCCCTTGGCGCTTTATTTCCTGTTCGCTGGGTATCTTTCGCACCGCATGCTGCTGCTCACTGAATTCAGCAGGAAGATTTTTAAGCGCATGACGCTGCTGCAAATGGTCACGACCGAATTGTTTCTCGTGCTGATGCTGAGCCTGCCGATAAAGATTCTGCTTCGGCTCGTATTTCGCATCAAGTACATCTGGGTGACGCCGTGGTTCAGTATTTAGCCTTGATTCAGTACTTGAAGGAGGCACTGGGTGCCTGAGCTTCCTCCTGATGATCCGGTTACAACCCGGCCGATGGCCGGCCTGGTCCTTGTTTCCGTATTCTTGTTGATGTTGACCGTTTCCTGGTCGCTCTACGACGAGTTCTACGGGCTGCGGCCGTGGCGCAGCTATCAGAGCGAATTCTCCAAAGTGTATTCGTCGTACCTCGATAAGCAGTACCAGAAGCGCAAGGCCGACGAGCAGAAATTCTACGCCACACCTGAATATCAAAAACTTTTTGCGGATGTGAAAGCCGCGCACGATGCCGCGAAAGCGGAGGATCAGCAAATCGGGCAGCAGATCGATTTGCTCGATCGCCAGCGCGCCGCCATGACCGACATGTTCCAGTTGGCGCGCGGCCTGGTCGGATCGCTCACCTATCAATTGGAGCAAATCGACGAAAAGAATAAGAGCTCGAAAGAGTCCAAGCTGAAGGAGTTGAACGACGCCAAGGCGCAGACGTATGAGGTTGCCTGGCCGGTCGAGGGCGGGAATATAGTACCTACGAAGTACAATTACCAGAAACTAAATGATCTCTTCACGTCGATCATGTCCGGGAAGGCGAAACTTGTCGCCGATCGCGGCAAAGTCGATCAGCCGGAAAAAGACGCGCAGGATAAACTCAGCGAATACGTGAAGGAACAGCTCCCAGGCCTGGCCGCGCGCGATCTGCAAACCCTTGCCGGGAGCATGGAGAAACTTGATATCAAGCTGCGGCAAATCAACGTAAACCCGAACGGCGCCTCCATCAATAACCTGGGCGGCACCGGATTGGTTGACCGCTGCCAATCCTGCCATCTCGGAACCGATCCACTGATCGTGCCTGTCACGATGACGGTAACGAAAGCCGATCTCGGCCTGGACAAGAGCAAGGACGCGCCATATTCGAGCCATCCCGATCCAGACATGATGAAATATCATCCCCTGGAAAAGTTTGGCTGCTCACCGTGCCATGGCGGGAACGGTCGAGCGCTCGACACCGTTGAAAAGGCGCACGGCCGTTACGAACATTGGCTCTGGCCGCTGAATTATCCGGAGAACTTCGATGCCGGCTGCCAGCAGTGCCACGCGTCGGACATGGTCACCGAGCACGCTCCCGTTCTGAACCGCGCCAAGGCGCTCTACCGGGAAAAGGGCTGCATCGGTTGCCATCGCTTTCAGGGCTTTGACAATCAGGACGAACAGTTGGTCAGCGCGCGGCAGGTGATCGCGCAGCTCGAAAATCAGAAGCAGGACGATCGCCTGCGGATCGCGGAACTCAACAAGAAGGGCGACTCCGCCAGCGACAACGACTCTGCGAACGCTTACTACGCGCAAGCGACCAATCTTACCGTAACAATTTCCGGTATGGACGCGCAGATCGAGCAGCTCGAACAGCGCTCGCACAACCTCCTGCAGGAAATCAAGAAAGTCGGTCCGGACCTGAAAGAAGTCCGGATGAAGATTCACAAGGAATGGATTCCGTACTGGCTGAAACACACGCACGAATTCCGTCCCACCACCAAAATGCCGCAGTTCCGTTTGCAGGACGACGAAATTCAGGCGATCGCGGCTTACGTCTGGCAATCCGCCATCACCGGGCCGGCCCTTCCGAAACAAACGCCGGGAAACGCCGCGCACGGCAAGGAACTGTTCGAAGCGCGCGGCTGTGAGGCCTGCCATTCGATCGGCGAAGGTCCGAACCTGGTCGGTGGAGATTTCGCGGCGAACCTTTCGAGAGTAGGAGAAAAAGACAACTACGACTATCTCGTTCGTTGGATTCTGAACCCGCGCGTAAGGACGCGCCCCTATAGTCCCTATGAGAAGAAGGACCTGGGCCCCGAGGATTACGCGAAGCACGGTCTCCCGTTTGTGTTTGACCTGGACCATTCGCGAAGCCCGAACGATGGTCATGAGCTTGTCGTGCAGCAAATGACGGTTATGCCCAGCCTGCGACTGACGATTGACGATGCGCGCGACATCGCCAGCTTCCTGCTGACCCAGAAGCACGCCGACGCTACCTACGAGCCGGCGGACTTCATGGACGACCCGAAGTTCAAGGACCAGGGCAAGGCGCTCATCCAGCATTACGGCTGTGCCGGTTGCCACGAAATCTCCGGCATGGAAGATGAAGGCCGCATCGGCACCGAACTGACGAACGAAGGAAGCAAGCCCATCGAGCGTTTGGACTTCGCTCTCTACACGGAAGACGCCAAGCTGGGTGTCCTTCCCGACGGCAAGAAATCGCTGCGCGGCCCCTGGTATGATCTGAAAGGCTTCTTCGAGAACAAGCTCACCGACCCGGCTGCATTCGATCACGGGAAATATAAACCAGACCCGATGGACCGCCTCCGCATGCCGAAACCGAATGTCACGAGGGAAGACATCGACGCTCTGACGACATTCCTTCTCGGCTCGACCGATCCTTCCTTGCCCCAGGAGTACATGTACAAGCCCGCGGACCAGCGCGCCGCCATTCAGAAGGGCTGGTGGATTGTCACAAAGTATAATTGCATAGGTTGCCATCAAATCGGAATCGGCCAGAAGTCCGTTCTGATGGGGTTGCCGCAGTATCAGGGAGAGAACAAACAGAACCTGCCTCCCGTGCTGACGAGCGAAGGCGCACGTGTGAACCCCGAATGGCTGAAGGGTTTCCTCGCCAACCCTTCGTTGAGCACAACCGACGTCAACCGCAACGGCATACGCTCCTACTTGCAAGTCCGCATGCCCACATTCTTCTTGTCCGACGACGAAATCCGCACCCTGGTGCTATTCTTTGAGGCCATGTCCAGCCAGCCGCAGCCGTTTATCCCCCAGAAGCTTCCGCCGATTACGACTGCCGAAAAAGACATGGCGCGACAACTATTCACTAGCGCAGCTGCGCCCTGCTTGAAGTGTCATGCAACAGGCGATCCCGCGCATGACAAAACCGCCATCGCTCCGAATTTCTTGTTCGCGAAGGACCGTCTGCAGCCTGCCTGGACGGCCAGGTGGATCACCAACCCGGCCCTGATCGCGCCGGGGACAGCCATGCCTTCGGGATTGTTCAATCGCGATGGCGGCCGGTGGGTGTTCGCCGGCCCGCTCCCCCCAAGTTTCCATGGATACACTGGAGACCACGCGGACCTGCTGGTGCGCTATATGTTCCAGCTGACTCCGGAGGAGCAGCGATCCTTAATGGGCCGGACCTCGTCAAGCGGCTCCGGGAATTAATTAGGCCAAGGGTTTTGGAAAGCGCGGCAATGGCCGCGCGTTAGGCGCCGCAAGATCAGGGGACTGTAGGGAAGTGCAGTCGAAGGTTTTTCCCTTATCGCGCCCGCCTTTACAGGCTGCGGAAAAAGTCGAGTAGCACAGCCACTCCTGGCTGTGCATTGGTGATAGGTGCAGCAAAACCAGCACAGGCAAGAGTGCCTGTGCTACTAAAAGCCGCTTTGAATTGACTTTTTCCGCAAGCTGTTTATATAGCATGTTGTTGAATTAAGTTTACAAAGTATAGCTAAAGGGCCCGAGCATGTTATGTTGGTTTTGGAGGGCGCGGCTTCAGCTGCGCCGTCAGACTCGGTAAGATCAGGGATTTAAACCCTGAAGTTTTTAACCTTTGTAAGGCGTCAGGGGCTTTGCGAAGGGCTTTACAAGTAGCGGACAAAATCGCAATGTTTGTGGCTTGTGCCTTCAGGCACAACTTCAAGACTGTGTCTTCTTCAGGGGTTTTAACCCCTGAGGCGTTTGACTTCCGTACTTTTTCGACAGGAGGAACTTTTCCGTGAAGAAAAGAAAATTTGGGATGTATTCCCTGGCAATCGGAGCCTTCGCTGTGGCCATCACAGGTTGTGGTGGAAAGAATGAACAATCATCAGAAGCACCCGGACCAGCCGCAAGCGCGCCTGCCGGCAAAATGGTTGACGCGGCTACAGCCGGCGAGGTCACCGGATCGGTGAAGCTCGACGGCGCGGCGCCCAAGATGAAAACCATCAGCATGGCGGCAGAGCCCGCCTGCACCAAGGGACACACAGGTCCCGTCACCAGCGAGGAGGTCGTCACCGGAGACGGTGGCGCGCTCGCCAACGTCGTGGTCTACGTTAAGTCTGGTCTCGATGGATATTCGTTTCCGGCCCCATCTACACCGGTAAAATTCGATCAAAACGGATGCCAGTATCACCCTCATGTGGCGGGTGTTCAGGTCGGACAGAACATCGAGGTCGTGAACAGCGACCAAACCACGCATAACATTCACCCCATTCCGAAGGAAAACCGCGAGTGGAATGAGTCCCAGCCCCCCGGGGCGGCTCCGATCGACAAGAATTTCGCCCGCGAGGAGATCGCCATCCCGGTGAAGTGCAACGTTCACCCTTGGATGAAAGCGTACATGGCCGTCCTCTCCAACCCATATTTTCAAGTGACCGCAAAGGACGGCAAGTTCGATCTGAAAAATCTTCCTCCTGGAACCTACACCCTGGTCGCGTGGCATGAGCTCTATGGCCCCAGCGAACAGATGGTCACAATTGGCCCTAAAGAATCCAAGAGCGTAACCTTCACGTTCAAGGCCACGGCGCCGCCAGCGGGAGACTAGCAACTGTGTGGGTCCTCCGGGCTTTGTGGGGCGCAGATTCACAGGTTGCGGAAAAATGTTCTTTGAGGCCTTCAGGGGTTAAAACCCCTGAAGGAAATGCAGACTTTATGTCGTGCCTAAAGGCACGACCCACAAAACTTGAGAGTTTTTCCGCAAACTTTTCAGCTGCGCCGAAAGTCATGTCTATTCAGGGTGGCTTGAGCCACTGACTGTTCGAAGTCGGAGCTGCCACACAGACTCTTAAGTAGACCTTTAGATATCTGGACCGCCGGGGCGGCTAGGAGTAGCCGTCCGGCGGTCGAACAGAAATGAACACTGCACTCAACCAAACCCTCCACAAATACGCTGTATTCACGGCGTGTTCCACCTTTTTACTTTTAATCGCAGGCGCCCTGGTTACTTCGAACGACGCCGGACTCTCCGTCCCTACGTGGCCCCTCGCCTGGGGCTCTGTCGCACCCCCAATGGTAGGCGGGATCGTTTATGAGTGGTCCCACCGCGTCATTGCCGCCTCTGTGGGATTCCTGACGATAATTCTGGCCGCGTGGCTATGGATGGCCGAGAAGCGCCCATGGATGCGCTGGCTTGGCTTAGCGGCCCTTGGCGGCGTCATTGCGCAGGGGATCCTCGGCGGCCTGACCGTGCGAATGTTTCAACCCCCCGCAGTTTCCGGGGCCCATGCCACCTTGGCACAACTCTTCTTTTCCACCGTAGTCGCGATCGCATTCTTTACGAGTAGCTGGTGGCAAAGTGAAATTCCCGAAATGGAAGATCCCGGAACGCCGCGCGTCCGCTCATTGACGATTTGGACCATCGCGGCCGTCTTCCTCCAGTTAATCCTGGGGGCAGCCTTCCGCCATAAGGGCTTCGGTATTATTCCGCACCTGATTGGCGCCGTCATTGTTACAATGCTCGTTTTCATGACGGCTGGAGCGCTGAAGCGGCGCTTTTCGAACGCGCAACCTTTGCGAAAGTGCGCGCGTTTCCTGCACATCCTGATCGGCGTGCAACTCTTGCTGGGGGCCGGTGCCTGGTGGTCGAGGGTGTATGCGGCGCGCTTCCCGCAGCCAATAACGATCATGGTCACGCTCACAGTGGTTCACACGGTCACAGGAGCACTTTTGCTGGCAACGACACTAATGACGGCGCTGGTGAGTTACCGGATGCTGCGCCCGGGGTCTGCCCTGGCAAATTCCTCCGCTACTACAGAGCAGGCCGCGTAATGAGAGCCTCCGCTGAAATACCGGCAGCGATTGCGGCGGAAGCCAGCCGCCCGGCGCTATTTTTGGCGCTGACAAAGCCCGACGTTTCGTTCCTGGTTGTCATGACGACCGCGGCGGGGTATGCGCTCGGGACCGAGGGCCCTCTGGACTGGCTGCGCATGGCCCACACGGTCTTCGGCACCACCTTGATCGCTGCGGGAACCTCCGCGCTCAATCATTACATCGAACGCGACACTGACGCCCTGATGCGGCGCACCGCCTCCCGGCCTTTGCCCTCCGGCCAATTGCAGCCGCGCGAAGCCTTGTGGTTTGGTGCGAGCCTGCTCATAGCCGGAACTCTCTATCTCGCGTTGGCGTCTAACGCGCTGGCCACATTGCTCGGAATCCTGACGTCGGCCGCGTACCTCTGCGCCTACACCCCGCTCAAGCGCAGGACTACCCTGGCGACGCTCGTCGGCGCATTCCCAGGCGCCGTGCCGCCGCTGATCGGCTGGGCGGCAGCACGCGGCGCGGTCACGATGGATGCCTGGATCCTCTACGCCGTCCTGTTCCTGTGGCAATTCCCGCACTTCGATGCCATCTCCTGGGTGTATCGCGAAGACTACCGTCGCGCGGGAATCCGGATGCTCCCCGTGGTGGACCACGAGGGAAAGCGAACATTTCGTGAGATCCTTTTGACATCTGCATTGCTCATTCCCGTCAGCCTGCTTCCGGCTGTGACGGGCCTTGCCGGGGCGCACTACTTTTTCGGAGCGCTCGTTTTGGGGATCATGCTCGTGGAAGTGTGCTTGTGGGCCGCGGCGGCGAAGAGCAACGTTCGCGCGAAGTGGCTCATGCACGCGACCGTGCTTCACCTGCCGTTGTTGTTGGGGCTGCTCATCTACGACAAATTTTCCCGGTAACTCAACTTCCGGGGTGTCTGCGAGAGATCATGAACGGACAAGAAAATCCGGTCGAGTTGCTGGTTATCTGCGCGGTGATGCTGGTGCTTTCCATCCTGGGCATTGTGGGCGCTCTTTCCACGCGGCTGAGGGGAAATCTTGACGGCCTGCTGATGCTCGCCGTCTGCCTGATGAGCGCCCTGATCTTCGCTCTCTTGTTGCTTGTGTTAGCCAAGGAACGAGGTTGGCTCGGCAAGCGCGACCCCAATGGAAACGCAGCGGCGCCACCGAGTGTCAAGTAGCGCCTGCGTCGCGTCCAAGAATCTCGGTGGTTCTCTGCGATTCTTTGTGTTGCGCTTTTCGGAATTTAACACAGAGAACGCTGAGAAAAGCCACAGAGAGCACGGAGGGTTTGGTGGTAAAGGAGTGGCCCAGTTGATTTCCCAACCCGCCTGGAACGCGATTCTCAACGGCTCAAGCGCCATCCTGGTCGTCACGGGCTACGTGATGATTCGGAGCAAACGCGTCCAGGCGCACAAGGCGTGTATGCTCGCGGCGGTCGGAACCTCGACCGCGTTCCTGATTTCCTATATCGACTACCACTTGCGAGTCGGCTCGATCCGGTTTCCAGGGCAGGGAATTGCTCGCACCGGTTATCTCACGATGCTGGGCACGCACACGATCCTCGCGGCGGCCATCGTTCCGCTGGTCATAATCACGCTGGTCCGCGCGCTCAAGGGAAGATTCGCGGATCACCAGCGCATCGCTCGCTGGACTCTGCCGCTATGGGCCTACGTATCCGTCACGGGAGTGCTGATCTACGTCTTGCTTTATCAGGTCTACGCCGCTCCCCACCCCTGACTTGTGTGCGGGCTCTACTTTTATGCCGAACGTTTCAAGTGAAGCGTGGAGCCCGCCGGATTGCGGTATCCTGTCATCTGCTATCGGGATACTTTCGTCGAGGGTTGTTTGGTATTGAGTGAGTTTGGTTCTGGAGTAAGCGAACAGCTGCCCGCCACAAATGCGGGCGGCCTCTACAAGGTCAACAGCCACCAAGAGGGATGGTCTTGTAGAGGCCTCTCCGTCCCGTGTTTTCAGGGACGGAGAGGGCACGGTTTATTCTTGAAACTAGCATCGACCTCCAATGACTAGCGCACAAAATCCCGCTGACACCGTTCCATCGTCCCCGAAATCGGGGATCGCCAAAAAGTGGCTGGTCGCCATCCTGGTCCTGACCTTCGCGTTCGTCCTGATGCCATTCCTGCTGTGGTATATGACCACTTTCAGCCGCCCGCTGAACGACGCGGAACTGGGAACATACTTCACTGACGCTGCACACCCTCGCCGCGCCCAGCACGCCCTCTCGCAAGTTGCTGACCGCATCACGAGCCTCAATCCTGCAATACGAGAGTCGGCCAAGCCCTGGTATCCCGAAGTCGTCAAATCTGCCGCGGAGGGAAGCGACGAGTTGCGTGTGACCGCCGCTTGGGTGATGGGCCAGGACAATCAATCATCCGAATTTCACGCCGCTCTCCTGAAGCAATTGACGGACGCAAACCCCATGGTGCGGCGCAATGCCGCTCTCTCACTCGTCCGCTTCGCCGATCCTTCAGGCCATGACGTCATCGCCGGCATGCTCGCACCCTATTCCGTCGCCGCCCCAAGTTCAGGCACTCTTGCGACCAGGCTCAAGCCCGGCGACGTAATCAATCCGGGAACTCTAGTCGCGCATATCACGCTCTCCGGACAAACGATTGAAGTCCGGTCCGAAGTGCCGGGAACGATCCTGCAATGGACCGTTCCGGACGGCGCCGTAGTCCAAGCCGGAAAGCCAATACTAGCTGTCGATCCAAGCCCGGAAATGGTGTGGGAATCCCTGCGCGCTTTGTACTTAATTGGACAGAAGGCCGACGCGCCAGCCGTAGACCGCTACGCAAGAGGCATCGAGGGTATGCCCCAGCAAATCCAGCAACAAGCGACACTCACCGCAAAAGCAATCGCCGCAGAAAAGTGACTGGTGGGAGAGTCTCTAAGCTGCCCGACTACCTCCCAATCGCTGGTCCGGCGAAGCGTAGGTTTTTCACCAGTCACCAGTCACAAGTCACCAGTCACTTCTTTTAGAAGGGAAGCGCGCCGCTCCCGCCCTCAAACTCCGCCAGGGGCACCATATCAATCGCATCCCACGGGCAGCCTTCCAGGAACGCGCCATCGGGGCCTTTGCTGGTGCAAAGTTTGCACCCGATGCAGAGCAGGGGATCAACGACAATGCGCCCGAACGGCGGATGATCAAAGTCCGGCGCCCAATACATGCAGTCCGCAACGGGGCAGTACTCGACGCACGCCGGCGACCCTGCGCACCCGGTACAGCATTCATTGATCACCGCAAGAATGTGCGGCTTGCGCTTGCGCTGCGTCGTCGTGCCCGTGGACTTCGGTTCGTACTTGACGACAGACCCTTCCTTAAACTCTTCTATGCTCGGAGCGCCATACGACACGAGAATCCTCCACCATTCGATCGCAACAATATATTTCTATTCTTGCCGACACCATAGGAGTTGTCAATCTGCCAGAGCGCATGTTTACACACAATTGTTATCCCGGCCGGGATGTGTTGGAGGACAGGCAAGAATGCCTGTCCTACCAAAAGCAAATCCGCCATCAGTGGGACAGTAACTCTTTGTCCTGAGTCCCTTCGAGGGGCTGCCAGTCCGTTAAGATCCGGCGCCACAGCGGCGGTACAATAGAACTGTAAGGTCCAGAAGCATCGTCACGCTAAATCAAGCGCCGCAATCACCGCCTCCGTAAATTCCCGCGTCGTAGCCGTTCCGCCAACGTCGCGAGTCACGCATTTCCCCTCACGATAAACTTTATCGAGCGCCTGCAAGATCCGCAGCGACGCTTCCCTCTCTTTCAAATAATTCAGCATCATGGCCCCGGACATCAGGATCGCCGTGGGATTCGCGATCCCCTTGCCGGCAATATCCGGCGCGGTTCCATGAACGGCTTCAAACAGCGCGGCTTCGTCTCCAATATTCCCGCTGGGGACGACGCCTAATCCTTCCACAAGCCCGGCCGCCAGGTCGCTGACCACGTCCCCATAAAGGTTCGGCAGAAGCAGCATATCGAACTGCGCCGGATTCATGACCAGTTGCATACAAGTGTTGTCGACGATCATTTCCAGGTATTCAATCTCAGGATATTCCGCGGCCACCGTCCGAATCGAGCTCAGGAATAGCCCGTCGGAAAGCTTCATGATGTTGGCCTTGTGGATGGCGTGGATCTTCTTGCGTCCGTTGCGCCGCGCGTAATCAAACGCAAACCGCGCGATTCGTGTGGACGCTCGTTCCGTAATAATCTTCAAACTCTCGACGACTCCGGGCACCACCGTATGCTCGAGACCCGCGTAAAGGTCTTCCGTATTCTCCCGCACGATGACCAGATCCACCCCTGTCCAGCGGGAGGCTA
>WNEY01002523.1_pt1 | contig 13443 bp, 13 predicted proteins | sample 5400531 | NCBI WGS metagenome assembly WNEY01 (sample SAMN13153338, study PRJNA577476) | soil metagenome | isolation source: 200 cm saprolite under Douglas fir tree site 1 | place: USA:California | collected 2015-04-18
CACTTTTGGCGCGTTTGCCGTTCGGCACCGGCCATTGGTGCGGGCGGTGGGACTCGAACCCACACGACGTTGCCATCGAGGGATTTTAAGTCCCTTGCGTCTACCAGTTCCGCCACGTCCGCGCTTTGATTTGTATAGGGTTTTTGGCCTCACCCCGCAAACGTTATGCAAAACCCCGGCGAAGTTATGCAAAACCTGTTCACTTTGCGTCCCTCACCCGTTTAAAGGCGCGCACCACGTTCGCCTCGCGCTCGACGTGTCGGGAGTTGTGTGTACCGAAAACCTTATCTGAGTTGATGACGTGATGGAATCGCGTGAGTGTTCGGACCACATCATTGTCCTGGGCGAGGTACATCTACGCCGTATCCTGCGATCCTATGCTCGCTATTACAACGACATCAGAACGCATCGATCATTGGATAAGGATGCGCCGGTCACTCGCCAAATTCAGCGAATCGGAAGCATCAAATCACACGCCATCCTTGGCGGCCTCACCACCACTACGCCCGAGCTTGAGTTTTCGGTACACACAAGGGAAAAAACGCGCGATAGCTCCCAAGCGCGCCAGGTCAATTCGCACGCCAGCGGTCCAGCGGGGCGGCGCGGACGATATCTTCCGGCAAGGACGCTCACCCCTTGTACTCCATGATGTACAGGCCGGCGCCGCTCCAGTCGGTGCAGTAGCAAATGCCGTTCCTGTCGACGAACACGTCGGCCGAATGCAGGACGACCGGCCGATTGGGACGCGGGTCGACCAGTTTCTTCGGAGCCGGCGGCACGCAGGCGCCGACCTCGACCGGACGGAACTGGTCGCTGATGTCGTAAACCCGCACCCCCGCGTTCTGGTAGGTGGCGAAGATCAGCGTGGAACTCTGGAAACTGCCCGGCCGGTTCTCGTGAATGTTATGCGGCCCGAAATGTCCACCGATCGCGACATAGTCCCGGTCGTTTGGCTGCGGGAAAGTGGCGATGCTGATCGGATTCGATTTCACCTGATTGTCGAAGACCCAGATCGGCTTGAAGCCGTCTTCCATGCCGTCAAGCACCGCTTCGTCGAGCACAATGAGCAGATCGCGGTCGGGCAGTGGCAAGCAGTTGTGCGTGCCGCCGCCGAATGGCGGCGACCAGTTCCGGTGGACGATTGGCTTCGGATTGCTCTTGTCGGCAACGTCGACCGTCACCAAGCAGCCATCGCGCCACGCGCAATAGGCTATATCGTCGGCGACGACCGCATGGTGCAGCCCGTAGCGCCCGCGCTCCAGCGGCCAGTTGGCCGTTTCTCCTGCCGCGAGGTTCATTCCCGGCAGCCAATAGCGGCCGACAATCTGCGGTTTGGCAGGGTCCTGCATATCGATGGTGACGAGAATGTAGTCTGAGAATCCCTCGATCATCGCCGAGGCGTAGGCCCAGCGCCCGCCAACATACCAGATGCGATGCAGCCCAACGCCGTCGACAGGCATGAAGCCGATTTGACGCGGCTCTGCTGGTTTGGAGATGTCGAACACGGCCATGCCGGCGGACCAGTTTCGCGCGCGCCGCGCTTCCTCGTGGCCGTGCGTGCCGGATTTCGGTTTGTAGTAGTTCCGCTCGTCCGCCATTTCGGGCTGAGAGAACATATCCCTGCCGTGAACGAGAAGCAGGAGGTCGTCGTGCACCTGCAGATGGAGGCTCCAGGTGTTGGACGGATTCTGGACGTAGTTGACCGTCTTCGGCCTGGTCGGGTCGCGAACGTCGACGACGGAAAAACCTTTCGAACAGACATGGCCGATATAGGCGTAACCGTTACGCACCATGATCTGCTGGCCGTCGGAGCGGCCGGCCTGATCGGAGTGGCCGATCAAACGCATGTTGCGCGAGTAGCTCGGCTTCAGCAGGTCAGTGTCGGTCATGTCGTCGGTCCTCCTGCTCGGAATGTCCAGCTCAGCCCTTGTATTCCACGATGTAGAGCCCGGCGCTGAAGTCGGTGACGTAGCAAAGCGCGTTCTTGTCGACGAATACGTCGGCCGAGTGCAACACGACCGGTCGGTTCGGGCGAGGATCGACCCATTTGGCCGGCGGCGGCGGCACAAAGGCGGCCACCTCCTTCGGCCGGAACTGATCCTTGATGGCGTAGACGCGCAGGCCGGCGTTTTGATATGTGGCAAATATAATCTCGGAGCTGACGAAGCTGCCCGGCCGGTTCTCGTGGACGTTGTGTGGCCCGAAATGGCCCCCGACCTTCAGATAGTTCTTGTCCGAAGGCGCCGGGAAGGTCGAGATGCTGATCGGGTTGGATTTGACCTGATTGTCGAACACCCAGATTGGCTTGAAGCCGTCCTCCTGATGATCGAGCACGGTCTCGTCGACGACGATCAAGAGATTGCGGTCGGGCAGGGGCAGCGCATTGTGCGTGCCGCCGCCGAACGGCGGCGCCCACGTCTTGTGGACGATGAGTTTCGGATTGGCCTTGTCCTTGACGTCGACCACGGCGAGGCAGGCGTCGCGCCAGCTGCAATAGGCGATGTCGTCCTTGATGATGGCGTGGTGCAACCCGAAGCGGCCGTTCTTGGTCGGCCAGTTTGCTTTCTCGCCGGCCGCGACGTTCATGCCGGGGAGCCAATATTTTCCGGCCATCACAGGCCTCTTCGGGTCCTGCATGTCGATGGTGATCAGGATGTAATCGGAAAAGCCGTCGAGAAGTGCCGAGGCGTAAGCCCAGCGTCCGCCGACATACCAGAGCCGGTGGAGTCCGGTGCCGGCAACCGGCATGAACCCGATCTGTTTGGGATCGTCGGGTTTCGAGATGTCGTAGACGGCCATGCCGGCCGACCAGTTCCGGCCGGACGATTCCTGCTTGGCGTGGTGATCGACCGAACCCTTGTAGTAGTTCTTCTCGTCGGCGAGTTCAGGCTGGGCGAACATGTCTTTGTTGTGAATGACGAGGAGCAGGTCGTCGAAAGCCTGCAGGTGGAGCGTCCATGTGTTCGGCGGCGCGGCGACGTATTTCACCACCTTCGGGTTGCTCGGGTCGCGCACGTCGACGACCGTGAAGCCCTTCGAGAAAATGTGGCCGATATAGGCGTAGCCGCGATGCACCATGATCTGCACTCCATCGCAGCGGCCGCCCTGATCGCTGTGGCCGACGAGACGCATGTTGCTGGTGGCGTAGTCGGGCTTTGGAAGGTCGCTGCTGGGCATTGTATCGTCTCCGCGTTTGATTTTTTTTGCCGCGCGACAAGAACTGGCGCGGGCTGCTGACTGGGGGTCGGGTCGGGATTGTCGCCCCAGGTATCGGCTCGCCGAGGCTGCGAGCGTGGCCGGAAAAAAGGACGGCGCGCGCCTATCGCGCGTCGCCCCTCGTCTTCAGAGGGCTACTTGACGCCCCAGATCTTCCTGTATTCATCCTTGTAGCCGTTGCCAGGATCGAAGATGTTCTGCGCGCCGCCATCTTTATCGATGTTGGCGGACGTGAACAGATGCACCGGAGCCACGTAGGTGCTCGGCGGCTGGCTGGCGAAGGCGCGGTTCAGTTCGTCGATGCACTGCCAGCCGTGCAGGTGCAGCGGCTCGGCGACAGTCGCGATCTGGTATCGCTTGTCACGGATGCGCTGGAACGCGGGCACCGAGCCGTCGCCGGCGGAGATTTGCCGAGGGTAGCCTGCGGCCGGATCGACTCCGGCCGCTTGCAGGGGCGGCGCCGAGAAGTCGTAGTAGAGGTCGTTCACGGCGATCGAGTAGGTCCAATCCTTGCCATACTTGGAGAGCAGCGAAGTGGTCAGCTGGCCCATGCGGTTGGAGAGATCGCCGATCGGGGTGTCCTCGACCGAGAGCACCTTGCAGCCCGCACACCCAGTGACCGCCGCCTTTTCGGCGTTGGTCTTGGCGGTGGCGATCGCGTAGATCGAGTCGGTAAACAGCATCACGTTGGCCTTGCCGCCCGAATCGACGACGGCGTAGAGACCGGCCGCCTTGGCGACCTCGAGCGGATCGGTGGTGATGTTGGTGATGACGCCGGGAACTCCGTTGATCTTCCCCGGGGCGGGGCCGGAGTGCCAACCGACGACCTTGATCCCTGCCGCGACCGCCTGCTCGATGATCGGCGCCTGCTCGGCGGCGTCGATCGTGCCGAGAATAATGCCAGCGGGCTTCAAAGCGATCGCCTGGGTCAACGCGGACGAACGCGCGGGGACCGAGCCCTGCCCGTCGAGGATGCGGAAATCCCAGCCCATTGCCTTGGCGGCCTCCTGAGCGCCATCGCCGACTCCTTGAGCTCCGCCGTTCTTCTGGTCGGCCGAGACGTAGATGACCAGCTTCCCGGTTTGCGCCTTTGGACCGGTGGTCGGACCGGTCCAGGTCGTGACTGGCGCGGCCGCCTGCGCGACGTATTCCTTGGCCATTGTCATGAACGTATCATCGGCCGCTTGGGCCAAGACGATAGGCAATGCGACGATTGCCGCCGAAGCCAACAGGCTCCCGCCAATCAAACGAAATCTCAACATCCTTTCCTCCCTGTGAGATGCTGGCAAACCATCGGTTCGCCAAGCCGGTTGTCCCGGCGCTTCAGCGACGGTCAAGTTTGGCCGTCGATAACGGGTAATCGGGCGATTTCGCTGGAAACCAGGGCTGCCCTATTTGCTCCTAGCTTGGATCTTGCACGATACGAGTTGGTCGAGCGACGGTGCGCCGGCGCTGCGCGAAGGCTGCCAGCGCGATGGAAATGACCAACGTCGTGCCGTTGAACAGGGGTTCGACAAAGAACGCTCCGCCGAGTTGCTGGATCCCGGAAATGCCGACGGCGAGGATCAAGACGCCAAATATCGTGCCCCAGACGTTGACCCGGCCGGGCTTGATCGTGGTCGAGCCGAGAAATGCGCCAACGAGCGCGGGAAGCAGATAGTCGAGCCCGACATTCGCCTGACCGATCCTGAGCTTGGCGGCCAGCACGCAGCCGGCGAGTCCCGCGATCATCCCGGAGGCGACAAACACGCCGATGACGTAGGCCCTGACCGGGATGCCGTTGAGTGCGGCCGCTTTCTCGTTGGCGCCAATCGCGTAGACATACCGACCGACCGGCAGCCGCTCGCTGACGATCCAGAGAGCGACGGCCAGGACGAGCACGTAGATGGCGGGAATCGGAATGCCGGCGATCGACGTTGTATTGATAGCGATGAAGCCCGGAGGCAGCGGGCCGATGATCTGGCGCCCCTCGGTGTGCCAGAGCGCGAGCGCGTACAGGATCGTGCCGGTGCCGAGCGTGGCAATGAACGAATCTATTTGCGCGACTTCGACGAGGAGCCCGTTGAGCAGGCCGACCAGCGCTCCGCAGGCGACGACGATCAGAATGGCAACCGGCCACGGGACGCCAAACTTGACCTGCAGGCTGATCGCCAGGATATGCCACATGACGATGCCGAAGCCGATGGTGAGGTCGATACGGCCTGCCATCATCGGCAATGTCGCTGCCAGCGACAGCAGCGCGATGATTGCCTTGTCGCTGAGGATCGAGCGCGCGTTGAGCGCGGTTGGGAACGTGTCCGGCAGAAGCAACGAGAAAAAGACAATCAGCAGGATCGTCAGGATCGGCAAGCCATAGACTGGCGCCAAACGTCCGATCGCTCGCCAGCGCGATAGCACGGCAAGTTCCGACCTTGTAGGCTCGAGCGCGCTGGATTTAATTGACTGCATGAGCGCCCCGGTCCTGATCGATGAAAACGGCGGCCGCCGCTTTGGCGGAGTGCCCGATGCTGGCGGAGGCCGCGGCAAGAAGATTTTCGACCGACAGGTCGGCGGCGGCGAGTTCAGCGACGACGCGGCCGCGGTCGAACACCAACGCGCGGTGGCACACCTTGGCGACCTCCTCGAAATCAGTCGACACGACCACGATAGCGGCGCCGGCCTGGAGAGCCACGTCGAATAGCCGGTAGATCTCCGCCTTGGCGCCGACATCGACGCCGGCGGTCGGATCCTCGAACACATAGACCTTCGCACCGAGGTGCAGCCAACGCCCGACCACGACCTTCTGTTGATTGCCGCCTGACAAGAGTTCGATCGGCAGCGTCGGATCGTTTGGCCTCACGCCCAGACGCTGACCTAGGTCCAAAGCGGCTCGGCTTTCGCGACCCGGCGCCAGCATAGAGAACAGGCGAAGGCCCGCGGCGACCGGATTGAGGAACAGGTTCTCGCGAACGGTGAGGTTCGGCACGATCGATTCGCCGACCCGATCGGCGCAGACCAGATTGACGCCGGAGCGCATCGCCTCCCGCGGCGATGCCGCTGCTATCGTTTCGCCGTCGAGCAGGACGCGTCCACCGCTGGTGGGGATCACGCCGAATAGCGCGCGACCGATGCTTTCCTGACCTGCGCCGCGAAGGCCGACAAAACCGATGATCTCGCCGGCGTGAATTTCACACGCGACCGGACCTACCGCGTCGACCATGACCGATTCAAGCACCAGACGCGGCGAGCCGAGTCGCTTCGCGGGACGTCGGAAAATCTGCGACGGCTCCCGGCCGACGATCATCAGGATCGTCTCGTCCGGCGTGGTTTCGGTCACGATGCGCTCGCCGGCGACGCGGCCGTCGCGCAAGACAACCATCCGGTCAGCAATCTCGAACACTTCGTCGAGCCGATGCGACACGTAGATCATGGCGACCCCGCGCGCGCGCAATCGGCGCAGCGCGGCGAACAACCGCGCCACCTCATCCGCCGGCAGGCTGGCGGTGGGTTCGTCGAGCACCAGGATTTCAGCCTCGGCGGAGAGCGCCCTGGCGATCGCGACAAGGGATTTCTCGGTTCGACTCAGGCCCTGGATCCTGGCATCGGGGTCAATGTCGGCGCCGAGCGTTTCCAACGCGGCGGCGGCCCGCCGGCGTGCCGCGGCCCAGTCGATCAGGCCGTGGCGGCGCGGAAAACCGAGGGTGAGACAGATGTTCTCGGCGACGGTCATCCAATCGATCAGGCCGAGATCCTGATGGATGAAGGCGATAGGCAGGTGCCGCAGCGAATTTGTCACGTCGGCGCCGCGAAAGGTCACAGTACCCTTGTCGAGTGTGTAGACCTCGGCGAGGATCTTGATCAAAGTGGACTTGCCCGCGCCATTCTCGCCGAGCAGCGCCAGGATTTCGCCTGCCCTGAGATACATGCCGACATCGCTCAGGGCCTGCGTGCCGCCGAACTGCTTCGAGACATTGCGCACGACCAGAATTTGGTCGCCGCCCGGCTCGACGCCGGCGTTCCGATCGGCGGTGTTGAGGTTTTGCTCCCCAGCATCCATCGACGTTTCCTCTCGCCCTTGGGCTCGTAGGCCCAACATCCCGCGATTTCGCGGTAAGATTATCGCAGCTCTTGCGAGAAGCCGCCGGCCTCGAAGCCAGAACGCGGCGGGCTTGGGCCTTTCAGCCTATCTACGGCGCCGCCGGCTTGGGCCCCAAAGCCCGAACCTTAATCGCCCACTTGCACCCGCCATGGAACACAAATAGAGAAAAATCCAGTAAGGTTGTCAATCTGATTTCCTATCCGCTGTATTTTGGATTAGATATCTCAACGTTTTCAATCAAGGCGCGAATGGATGTCGCCAGAAGATGTCAGACAGCTTGGACGCGCTTCTGAGGCCGTGGGCGAAAATTGGGGCTCGCTAGCACAACCTCCGCGATTGGGGGAGCATTTGTCGACCCGGATCGCCGAACTGATCGGCCGCGGAGAATTCGACGATGAGGGAAGACTGCCGTCCGAACTCGTTCTCACCAACCGGTTCGGCGTCTCGCGGCCCGTGGTGCGAGAGGCGCTTTCACATTTGCGCTCCATGGGCGTCATCGTATCCCGCAAGGGCTCCGGCAGCTACATTACGAAGCCGTCGAAAACTGCGCCTCACCACGCCGGCGCGGTGTGCTTCGGACCCGTCAACAGTCTCGCCGAGGTCAGGAAGTGCTACGAACTCCGGATCGGGCTCGAAGGAGAGGCGGCTTACTGCGCCGCCCAAAATCGCACGCCGGCGTCACTCGCGGCGATGCGCGAAGCGCTGAAGCGGATGGAAGCGGCGATAGCGCGCGGACAGGTCGGCGAAAGCGCGGATCTCGAGTTTCACATCGCGGTCGCCCGAGCCTCCGGCAATGAGTTCTTCGAAGCAGTGATGCAGTCGATGCGCGTGCCGATCGAGTTCGCGATCAATCTCGCCCGTAGCCTCACGCTTACACGGCCTCTCGAACATTTGAGAGCCGTGCAGACCGAACACGTCATGATGTTTGAGGCCATCGAAGCGCGCGACAGGGACGCCGCGCGACTCGCCATGCGCACCCATATCGAGGACGCCTGCATGCGCATCTTCGAAGGGCCGGGTGGCGGCGCATCGCGAACAGGGGAGTCCAAGAACATGACCAAATCTGAGGACGTTTCGCGATGAGCGTCTCGGCGCCCGCGCGAAACAGACCGACAAATTCTCGCCGACGCGCTGGTGCGCAACGGAGTCGAGCGTGCGTTCTGCGTCTCCGACCAATATTACCTCGCTGCCCTCGACGCGCTCTACCAGTCGCCGGTCGCCGTCAGATTGCTTCGTGTACCGTTTTTGCCAAAACTGTCGAAACATCTTATCGGCATCGCCATTACTTACGTCTCGCGCTGTATGCGGAGAGACAATCATCACACTCACAGGAGTCCATGCTGCCAAACAAGGTGCTCAGATTCAGAGGCACGTTCAGAGGCACGCCTTGCGCAAGATTTCAGGCGAGGATTTGAATGGCAGCAAGCAAATGTCGTTCAGGCCCAGAGACCGGCCGCGAGGTCCGCCGTGTGACTGCGGATCTCGCCGAATATCTATCGAGCGACCGCTACCCGCTTCACAGCCGACTGCCGCCTGAGCGCCAGTTGTGCGAGTTGTTGCAGGTAAGCCGGACCGCGCTACGAAACGGTCTGGAGGAACTGGAAAGAGAGGGTCGGATCTGGCGCCATGTTGGCAAGGGCACGTTCGTCGGGGGGCGACCCCAGTCCGTTCAGTCGTGCGCCGAGGCACTGGGAGCCGACACAACATTGAGCGAGCTTCTCGAAGCACGCACTCTCATTGAACCTCAGGCGGCGCGCTTAGCCGCCTTGAGGTCGGAACCATCCGACCTTGCGCTCATGAAGCGATACGCGGCCCACGCAGCGATAGCCGAAAACTGGGTGTCCTGGGATCGATGGGATGAGCTTTTTCATCGCGGCGTAGTGGAGGCAAGCGGCAACGGCCTTATCATCAGTATTGTTGACCAGATCCTCCGTGTAAAAAAGCAGACTCGGTGGACGATCACGCGAGCGAAAACGTTCGATCCCGACTTGAGAGACCGGTATTCCTCCGAACATCTCGCGATCATCGCGTCCATTGAGGCCCATGATCTAAAGGGAGCCGAGAACGCGATGGGCCGGCATATCCAAGGGATCTCATGCAGCATCGGTCCCGCGATATCGCGATCTGACTTAACAGGCGTGACCAAAATTGCCCCAAAGCCCCCGATCGACAGGCTTCGTCGGGGATGCTCTTACCGTTAGAGCTATCGGCCAACCGTGCACTCGATCTGCCCATGGGGCTCATCCGTGGCGCTGAAGACTCGGTTCGAGTTGTCGAGGCCGAACGGCCCGAGGTTGATCGGCACATAATGCTTGTTCGGGCAGGCGATGCTGATGTTCTCAAGCTCCGGCACGGCTTCGATGGCGGCGCTGCCCATGCGATACAAGCTGTCCTGGGCGCTGTAGCTGTACGTCATCGTGAAGACGCGCATGAGCGCGTCGAGCACGCGGGCATTGGCGGCCGCAAAGTCGGCGGGGTCCCGCGACCAGCGCCAGGACGCCTCCATGCTGGTGGCCAGAATGCGGTCCTCCGTTTCAGGAAGCGTCGTATACCGGTCCTTGATGTAGTTTGACCAACCCGACGCGGTCGCTTTGAGGAAGGTGAACCCCGACAAACCCGATGTCACTCGATCGCCGTCCCGATCCATCACCACTTCGGCCGTGCCCTGGCCGTTGCCATCCAGCGTGAATGCGTGGGGGTGGGGGGTACCGTCCACCGTAACTCGATTCCAACGGACCTCTCGAGCCGAGACTGTGGCACTCGTCATGCCCCGATAACTATTGAGCAGACGCTTCGCGACGGCGCGGCAGAAGGCCTCCGGTCCAGCCTCGAGTTCTTCGCGCGCAACGACGTTGACGACGTTCTTGATGGTGTCGGTCGACACGGTCGTGGAATTATCGGCCTGCGTGTAGGCCTGTGCAATATCGCCCGCCAGCATGGCCAAAACCGTCAGTTCGCGAACCTCGCGGTTTTGGCCCTCGCCCGACAGCCGCATCACACGGACGCGGCCTTTGCCGTAAGTGCTGTTCAGGAGCTTCATTCGACCCCCATCCCGATCGCGTCACGACCAATCTACTGATGTTGATCCGGACCTGGTGACATCATCGGAGGGTCGCCGCAGTTCCAGCCCCGGCCTTTGTCGCCGAAGGCGTCCCAGCCCGTTTCAGTGACCGCCACGGTATCCTCAAGCTTGATGAAGCCTCGGCGAGGATGCATCAGCGTCGTCTCGATCGACAGCACCATGCCGGCCTGTAACGGGAGATTGGCGTCGTAAGCCGGGTAAGTGACCGGGCCGCGATCGCTGAGGCGGGGCGCCTCGTGTCCGATGACCCCAACTCCGTGCGCCACAAAATGGGTATTGGCGGAGTGCGGAGACGACGACAGGACGTCTTTGACCGCGGCAAAGATCTCCTTCCCCAACATCCCGGACCGGATTGGAGTTCTGGCCGCCTGCTGAACGGCTTCCACCCAGCCCAGCAAATCGTCCAGTTCGGCGTCGGGTCTGCCAGCGATCCCCATGCGGCAGAGGTCGCCGATGTAGCCGCCATATCTGCCACCAGAGTCGAGGGAGATGATATCGCCGGAGTTGATGACCTGATCGCTCGGCGCCCGGTTGGGCCCTGAGCCGGCCGTGATCAAACAGTAGTCGAAGTTCAGTCCCCGATTAAGTTCTTCTTGGCGCAGCCGTGCCGTCACGTCGCGCTTCGTTATGCCCGGACAGCAATGGGCGAAGGTCGTGAGCATCGCCTCGACGACGCGATCGGACGCTTCGCGGATCAGGGCCAATTCGTCCGGAGTCTTGACGGCTCGAAGCCGCTCCAATGGCAGGTGAGAGTCGACGATCTGGCAGTCGGACAATCCCGATCGCAATGCATCCATCGCATCTGCGGGAAAGAACGAAAACTCAACTCCGATTCTGGCGTTCGGCGGCATGATGCGCCGGATGTGATCGATCGCGAGATCCGTGGCGTCCAGCGTGCCCCAGGATCTTGTTTCAACCGTCGGGCACCAGAATCGGCCGTTTTCTGCCTCCGAGTCCTCCATCGCGTTGCCCACGTAGACCGCACGGTCCGGACGCCCCTTTGGATAAATGATGATCGGAAGATAACGCGTAATTCCGATCGCATCGAATTGATCAAAGAAGAAAAAACGATAACCACCGAGCATGTACTGAATATTGTGCTTCGACGTGACAAGTAAGATGTCGATATTGGCGGCCTCAAGAAGATCGTCGAGGTGCTTTTTGTCGAAGGGAAGATCCGCAGCGGCATGGACGCCTGCTGCGCCTGGTCCAGGTTGTGTGGCGTCCAGCATGTGTGACCTCATCGAACGAGCGAGCTGCGGCGATGTGCGCCGGAGGGGGAACCCTTGAGGAAATAATGATCGGCAAATCGAGAGCTTACAACAGGACGAACCAACCAATTCTCGAATTGGATTGCCTAGCGCGCGTCGCTGCCCGATGCTGACCTCGTTCCGTCGATCGGTCACCGCATCGGAGAGCGCCAAGCGCCCGGAGCTGGACCGCGGGGGGACCGGGCCGGTTTCCATCGAAAGGATCTCGCATCAGGTCTGACCCGTGGGCATGCTTGACTTGGATGCACAAGAAGACGATGTGAGCGGCGCGGCTCAGGATCGCACCGCGGAGTTTGCCGCCCCAAAGTTCATCCGCTCCGTACGGCTGAACCGACGAACAGGAACGATCGAATGAAACAGACTACATGGCGCGCCGATCCTCTTGTCTGGGGCCATGGGCCCCGAGTGTTCGAAGTGTTCCTCGAACCGACCTGTCCGTTTTCGGTGAAGGCGTTTGGCAAGCTCGACGACCTGCTCGCACAGGCTGGTGAAGATCGCATCGCCGTCAAAATCCGACTTCAGTCACAGCCTTGGCATATGTACTCTGGCGTCATCGTGCGCTGCATTCTAGCTGCCTCAACCCTCCAGGGCGGGAAGGAAGCCGCGAAAGCGGTCATGGCGGCAGTGGCCGCACATCGACAAGAATTCGAGTTCGACCGCCACTGCAGCGGTCCAAATCTCGACGCCACTCCGAATGACGTTATCGCGCGAATCGAAGGCTACAGCGGTGCCAAACTTTCCGAGGCCTTCGCGATTCGCGATCTGGACCGGGAGATCAAGTGGCACTGCAAATACGCCCGCCAGAACGGTATCCATGTGTCGCCGACTTTCATGATCGACGGCCTGGTGCAGGCCGACATGAGTAGCGGGGACGCGATTTCCGATTGGGTGTTGCGTCTACTAAAGAGTTGAACGCGGTACAGAGCCGCGGCGGAGGCCTACTCGGTGCACGCATGCGGTTTCGCGCGGTGATGATGACCTCGATCGCCTTCGTGCTCGGCTTAGTCCCACTCGTGTTCGCGCATGGCGCCGCGCAAATCAGCCGTCGCGACGATCTCGGCGTCGATCGGCAGCGGCGAGGCGCGGCGTGGATGCTGAGAGATGACGATCTTGGCACCGCGCTCGTTGAGGTCAGCAATGATGGAATTGCTGTCGAAGGCCTTGTCGGCGATGAAGCCGTCAAAGGCGAGACCGTCGATGAGCGGAGCAACGCCTACCGTATCGAAATGATGGCCGGGCAGAAAAACTTAGGTGAATATTACTCCGAGCCGCTGGTATTTTCGCCAAACGACGCGACAGTTTTTATTATTGATGCGTTCTGACTCGATCGTCAGATTGAACGCCTCAGGAATGCAAATCGTCCCTTTTATCTCGATCGCCGCGCCAGACTGCGACACGTTGCAAACGAGGCATTCGATTCCCGAGCCGTTAAAGCCGATCGTTCCAGGTTTCATGACCCTATGTCGTGGACCGATGCGTTTTTCTTCCATGACAGTCACCTAAGCGAGTACGTTAAAAGGACGACCGAATGCCAGCATGACGTACCCCATCCGCCGGGGTGCTCAATTGAATCGTTCGGCCCACCCAACGCACTCGCGGGTGGCGGGCCTTCTGGCTTCAGGCAACGGCTCGCTGCGCGGGCTGGTTGATGTTTTCGAATTCCAGATCGGCTTGCTGCCAGGCAGTTTTCAGGATCTGGACGGCGTCGGCGATATTCTTTTCTGAGTGGTTAGCCATGACTTGCATCCGGATGCGCGCGGCCCCCTTCGGGACGGCCGGGAATTCAACCAGATTGG
>WNEY01002525.1_pt1 | contig 13439 bp, 10 predicted proteins | sample 5400531 | NCBI WGS metagenome assembly WNEY01 (sample SAMN13153338, study PRJNA577476) | soil metagenome | isolation source: 200 cm saprolite under Douglas fir tree site 1 | place: USA:California | collected 2015-04-18
CGGAGGCCTGGGAGGCGCCGACTGCCCGGTCCGTCATGGCCTCCGCCTGGGCGGGGGAGACGAGCACGAGGGCCGCCGCCAGGCCAATCCACTGCGACTTGACATAACGCAGGTTTCCGTGCACCGAGATCGAGGCCAGACGAGCCGGCCAGCTACAGTGGCCTCACTGCCCCTTGTTCCCGCGGACAGGCACCTGGAGGGTTGACTGAACCCGTCGGGCCGTGAGAGCGTGCGTGTTTGGGACTGCGGGGCCCGAGGCAACAACCACCCAGGGAGATATGACCGTCGAGATCGAGTCGATCCTCCAGCACGAGGACATTCAGGGATTGCTGGAGAACGCGGAGAGCACGGGCTCGATCAAACAGCCCGAGCTTGCTGAGCTGATCGAAGCTCATCAGCTCGACGTGCTCGAGACCGACGCGCTCTTCAACGAGCTCGAGCGGCGGGGGATCGAAGTGCTTGTCGAGGAGCCGGAGAAAGAGAAGGAGCCGCCCCCTCCCCCGCTCCAGACCTCGTACGAAACGACGACCGACGCGTTGCAGCTCTTCCTGCGCGAGGCCGGCCGCCACCCGCTGCTGACCGCGCCACAGGAGGTCGAGCTCGCGAAGCGGATCGAACGCGGAGACATGGCCGCGAAGTCGCACATGATCCAGTCGAACCTGCGGCTGGTCGTCTCGATCGCCAAGAACTACCGCAACCAAGGCCTGCCGTTCCTCGACCTGATCCAGGAAGGAACGCTCGGCCTGATCCGCGCCGTCGAGAAGTTCGACTGGCGCCGTGGCTACAAGTTCTCGACCTACGCGACCTGGTGGATTCGACAGGCGGTTGCGCGTGCGCTCGCCGACAAGGCAAGGACGATCCGCATGCCCGTCCACATCGTCGAGCGTCTGCAGAAGATGAACCGCGCGGAGCGCACGCTCTGGACGCAGCTCGGCCGCGAGCCGACCCTCGAGGAGATCGCCGAGGAGGCGAGCCTGCCGATTCAGCAGGCCCACGAGGTCAAGGCTGCTGCACGTGCATCCGCATCTTTGGATCAGCCGGTCGGCGAGGCCGAGGACGCTGTCTTCGGTGACTTCGTCGCCGGCGACGACCCGCTGCCCGAGGAAGAGGTCGAGGTCTCACTCCGCTCGCAAGCGCTCACCGCTGCGCTGCTGTCCCTGCAAGAGCGCGAGCGCCAGGTGCTTGTGCTGCGCTACGGCCTCGACGACTCGGAGCCAAAGACGCTCGAGGAGATCGGCCGGCGCCTAGGTCTTACTCGTGAACGTGTCAGGCAGATCGAGCTGGAGTCACTCAGGCGCCTGTCGACGCTGCGCGAGATGCAGTCCGTGACGGCCTGACGCCGAGCGCGGACCCGTCGAACAACGAGAGCGCACGTTCCCCGAGGCGTTTCGCCGCGAGGTCGTATGCCTCGTCGAGATGCGCCGGGCGTGTCGTGCGGTGCCCGTCCGACGCGACGAGTCGGCCGAGGCCACGTTCGAGCAGTGACCAGCCCAGCTCCTCGGGCTCAGGTCCGTGGCGGCCGATCAGCGATGTCGCGTTCACCTGCAACATCCAGCCGCGTGCGGCGAGATCGTCTGCGATCGACGGGTCTTCGAGCACGGCTTCGGTCCGCTCCGGATGCGCGATCACCGGCCGCAGCCCCGCCGCCTCGACGTGCTCGGCGAGTGCGAAGAGCAGGTCGGGCGAGCCGGAGAAAGGCACCTCCATCAGAACGCAGCTGGTTCCCTCGAGGAGGTAGCGGTGCGGGTCCTCCTCCAGAAGCGCCGGGGCCGGCGTCAGCTCGAACCCGAGCCGAAGCTCGAGGCCTGCGTGCGGACTCATACGCTCGTAGGCCGCGCGGATCTCCGCCTCGCGCTCCTCGCTCAGGGTGAAGTACGGCCAGACGTGCGGCGTCGCGAAGAGGATCGCCGTGCCGTGTTGCGCTGCGCTCTTGCACAAGGCGAGTCCGTCCTGGATCGTCGCAGCCCCGTCGTCACCGGACGGGACGACGTGGGAGTGACAGTCGACGAAGCGACGATCCACGTCCCTAGTAGTACCTGCTAGTTCCGAAGGTAGAGCTCGAGGTCGGGCGCAACGGCCCGCAATTCTCGCAACGCGCGCGACTCGAGTTGGCGCACGCGCTCGCGGGTAATGCCGAGCCCCGCTCCGACCTCTTCAGGCGTCTGCGGGGTCTCGCCGCTAAGGCGCCGCTTGCGGCGCCGACCCTCAGGACGCACGGGCTCTGCCCGTGCGTCCGTCTGAAGGAACGCGACCCGCGCAGGGTCCGTGACTAATTCCGGAGATAAAGCTCGAGATCGGGCGCGACCGCCCGCAGCTCGCGCAGCGCTCGAGACTCGAGCTGGCGCACGCGCTCGCGGGTGATGCCGAGCCCGGCCCCGACCTCTTCGAGCGTCTGCGGCGTTTCGCCATTCAGGCCGAAGCGGAGCGAAAGCACACGCTGCATACGCGGGTTGAGCAGAAGGAGCGCCTCGGCGAGCTCGTTTTGGCGCAGCTTCTTGGAAGTCGACTCGTCCGGTCGTTCCGAGTGAACATCTTCGATCAGGTCGGCGTACATGCTCTCCCCGTCGCCCACCGGCGTCTCGAGGCTGACGGGATCCTCGACGAGATCGAGCAGCTCCCGGACACGCTTTTCGGGAAAGCCGCTCTCCTTCGCGAGCTCCTTCTCCGTGGGCTCGCGGTTGTACTTCTGGGCAAGTTGACGGCGCGCGCGCATGAGCCGGCGAACCTGGTCCGCGACGTGGACCGGCAGCCGGATCGTTCGGCCCTGGTCGGCAAGCGCGCGCGTCACTGCCTGGCGGATCCACCAGGTGGCGTAGGTCGAAAGCTTGTAGCCGAGCTTGTAGTCGAACTTCTCCACCGCCCGGATCAGTCCGAGATTCCCTTCCTGGATCAAGTCCAGAAGCGGCACGCCGGCCTTCGTGTAGTTGCGTGTGATCGACATCACGAGCCGGAGGTTCGACTCGATCAGCTTCTTCTTGGCCTCCTCGTCGCCCTCGTCCTTGCGCCGGGCCAGCTCGCGCTCTTCTGCGGGCGTCAGGAGGGGGCCGTCGCCGATCGCGCGCACGTAGAGCTTGAGTGGATCCTGGGTCGCCTCGGCCTTGGCCGCCGGCTTCGCCTCTTCCTCCCCGTCCGCGGGCTCGTCGGCCTCGGCGGTGTCCTCGGCCTCTTCGGCCTCGGTCTCCTCAGCCTCGTCGACTTCGGGAACGAGCTCGAGCCGAGGCTCGACCGTGGGGTCTGAGGGCACGTCAGGGAGCGGCCGCATGCCAGGGGTATCGGCGCGGCCTAGTGGACTCTTGAGGCGCCCGTCAACCCTCACGAGAGGGATAGCAACTAACAAGGACCCCGGCCGATGCGTCTAGAAAGATAGAGCGACCACAGGGTCGCTTCGCCTTTTTCAGACACTTTGTGCGGAATCGCCGGATATAGCCTCGCCCCCGACTCGAGCGTCGAGCGTACTGTCGCGGCGCGTGCCCTCCTGACCGGGATCGCGGAACGAGGGGCCGACGCGGTCGGCTATGCGTACCGGGCCCCTGGACGGCCGATTGCCGTGCACAAGCAGCGCTCGGGGGCAACGGCCCTACTCGAGCGGATCAGCGTGCCCGAAGAGGCGACGAAGCTCCTGGTCCACGTGCGCGACTTCACCAAGGGTCACCCGAGTCTTGCCGCGAACAACCATCCGATCCGCCACGGCTCCGTCGTTGGGATCCACAACGGGATCATCAAGAACGACGACGAACTCTTCGCGCAGCACCGCATCGAGCGCGCCGAGCCCGAGATGACCGTCGACTCCGAGATCATCTTCGCGCTCGCGGAACTTTCGCGTGGCCGGACGGCCGAGGCGCTGCAGCAGCTCTACGGGTCGATGGCGACGGCGTGGCTCGACGAGAGCCGCTCGGAGCTGGTCCTGGCACGTGGCCTCGGCCGGCCCCTCTGGATCGGGCACACGAAGAACGAGCTCTTCTTCGCTTCGACGCGGATCGCGCTCGAGCTCGTCGAGAGCTACGTCCGGATCAAGCTGCGCAAGAGCGAGTTGCCGGAAGGGACGGTGGTCACCGTCGAAAGCGGCAAGATCGTCGCCCGCGAGTCGTTTCAGCTGGATCGCTCCTTCGAGGAGGAGCCGCTGCCGGCCGTTCGCGCACCGGATGAGGGCCGCTCCTGCCTCGAGCGACTCGCCCGGCTCCACGCCGCACCCGCCTGACGCTTAACAACTCCTAACGCGCATCTCAGGTTCCTCTTAGGGGGCCGTGGCAGCGTGAGTGGATCGTGCGCAGGTCCTTTACGAGGCGCCGCGCGCTTGGGGCAGCGGCGGCGATCGCCGGGTCGGGAGTGGCCGTCAGGCTGTCCCAGCTCTCACCGCAGGCCGCGGGGGCCACCCCACCGCATCAACATCATCCGCTCGTGCCGGGCTCCTCCCATTCGGGCTTCGCCGCGGGCAGCACGACCGTGGACCCCGCGGTGAACGGGTTCGACCCGAGCGCGATCATGCGCGACTTCGACTGGGGCAAGACGCGGCCCCTCGCGGGCGGTCGTACGCTGCGCGAGTGGGAGCTCGTTGCGTACGACAAGCAGATCGAGATCGTCCCCGGCGTCAAGTTCTCGGCGTGGACCTACAACGGCCGCGTCCCGGGGCCCACGCTACGTGCCCGCGAGGGTGACCTGCTGCGGATCCACTTCGCCAATGCGGGCACACATCCGCACACGATTCACTTCCACGGCATTCACTCGGCCGTTATGGACGGCACGCCGGGGATCGGCGAGGAGATCGGTGGCGGTCTCATCGACGTCGGCGAGAAGTTCACCTACGAGTTCGACGCACAGCCGTTCGGGCTCCACCTGTACCACTGTCACGCATCGCCGCTCGCAGGGCACATTGCGAAGGGTCTTTACGGGACGTTCATCGTCGATCCGCCGCAGGGGCGCCCCCAGGCCGACGAGCTCGTGATGGTGCAGAACGCGTTCGATCCCAACTTCAACGACGACAACGAGGTCTACGCGGTCAATACCGTTGCCTTCCACTTCATGTACCGGCCGGTTCGCGTCAAGCGCGGCGAGCTCGTCCGGATCTACCTCGTCAACATCGTCGAGCTCGACCCGATCAACTCGTTCCACATCCACGGGAACTTCTTTCACCGTTTTCCGACCGGCACATCGCTTGCGCCGAGCGAGTACACGGACACGGTCATCCAGGGGCAGGGCCAACGAGACGTACTGGAGCTCCGCTTTCCGCACACGGGGAAGTTCATGTTCCACGCCCACAAGAGCGAGTTCGCAGCGCTCGGCTGGATGGGCTTCTTCGAAGTCGTGGAGTGACGGATGCTCGAACGCCTGCTACGGCGGATCTGGTTGCTCGGAGTCCCCGTGGGGCTCCTTGGCGCGGCCGCCGTCATCGCCTACGCCCGCCCGTGGCATGACACTGTTCCCACGGCTCATGAGGTGACGGTCGAGCAGGCTGTCCTGCGACCCGGAGCGATCGTTCTCGTCGTCGTCAACAACTCGGAGAAGACCGTGCGCGTGGCGCAGGTCATCCTCAATGACGCCTTCGTCGACTTCCGTCAGAGCCAGCGCGAGGTCGCGCCCGGAGACGCGGAACGGATCACGGTCTCGTATCCGTGGGTGCCCGGCGAGTCCTACGACGTCCAGTTGATGATGCCGACGGGCGCGACGATCGCGTACGGGATCGAAGATGCGGAGGCCGGAGCCCAGCAGGCCTAACTGCTCAGGTGCCCGTCGGAGCCAACCTGCACGCCGCCCTCGTCGTCGAGGCGCTCCTTGATCAAGAACTGGAACGTCGACCAGGCACCGCGGCGTGCGTCGAACATCCGGTACACCTGCCACTCGGTCAGGAGGCTGTCGTCCTTCCTGCGCGCGGTGGCCCAGTCGGCGAACTTCGGCAGGCGCTTGAGCTTCCGAGCGAGAGCGACGCCCTGCTCGACCGCCCGCTCGAGCCGCTCTTCGCCGATCGGGACGTCGAAGCCGGCTTCGCGGAGCGCTTCGGCAAGGGAACCAAAGGTGTGCCAGTACAGCGACTTCGAGGGCATCGACCCGCGCCTGGCATCGAGATCTTTCGCGGTCGGCACCCGGCCGAGGTCCTCCCCCAGTTCGCGCAGGAGGCCAACCAGTTCTTCGCGCGTGGCGAAGCGACGGGGAACGAGGCCGGCCTCGCGCTTGGCCGCGTTCCAGCTGCCGAAGTGCTCGATGACCGTCTGCGGGTGAACGGCCGTGTCGGGGTCGGCCGCGAACTCGCGCATCGTCGGCGAGCGGCCCAGTCGCTCGGCAGACGCGCGTAGCTCTTCGAGGATCTGATCGTTCGAGTACCGCTTGCGGATTCCGGCCTGGAACGAGGCGAGCGCGTCGGGGTCGATCTTCGCGACCGCCCTGTAGGGCGGTTTGCGGGCCATGCCAATAAGGATAGAGCGTTCTGGAAAGAACGCAAGTTAAGGCTTGAACCGGCTCGGAACCCGCTAGGACGCTTTTGACGCCACGAGCGAGAGGCGGGTCTTGGTGGCGTCGCTCTGGAGGCTCTCGAGCGGCAGGATCCGCTCCAGGGCCGTGACGCAGCGCGGGCAGAACTGGGTGCCGGCCGCCCGGCGGAGCTCCTGCAGAGCCTCCGCGGCAGGCCGGGCTGCGCGGTAGATGCGGGTCGTCAGCATCGAGTCCAGCGCGTCGGCCACGTGGATGATGCGGGCGCCGAGCGGGATGTCCTCCCCTTGCAGCCGGTCCGGATACCCCGTCCCGTCGAAGCGCTCGTGGTGGTGGCGGATGGCCGGCACGGCGTCGTTGAGGAAGCCCAGACGGTCGATGATGCGTGCCCCCTCCTCCGCGTGCCGCTGCATCAGCGACCACTCGTCGGGCGTGAGGCTCGCCGGCTTCAGGAGGATGGAGTCGGGGATGGCGAGCTTGCCGATGTCGTGGAAGAGAGCCGCGTGCCCGAGCAGGTCGAGCTCTGCATGCGAAAGCCCGAGCTCCCGGCCGATTGCCAGCGCGAGCTGCTGGACGCGGCGTGAGTGACCGGCGGTGTAGGAGTCCCGCGCGTCCACCGTCGCCGACAGTGATTCCATCGCTGCGGTGGAGCGCTCCTTGAGGAGCTTGTTCGCCAGCTCGAGCGAGACGTTCTGCGACTGGATCGTCTCAGCGGCCTGGCGGAGCTTCAGGGCGCTGCGCTGGGTGTGCTTGAGATACGCCTCCTGCGTCTTGCGCATCAGCAGCAGCGGCACTGCGAAGACCGCGAGCGCGAGCAGCTGGACCGCCTCGTACGCAAGCGCCATCACGCCGCCGATGAAGCCGTAGACGAGGTAGTGCGGCAGGAGCCAGGCGAACCGCTCCCGGAATACCGACCACCAGCGCTCGTGTCCCTGCAGCGCGAGAGCGAGCGAGACGAGGCCCATGTTGACGACGAAGTAAGCCGTCCCGGCGAGCAGCCCCAGGCCGGAGGCGGCGAGTTCGTGCGCGGTCCCCGTCGGGAAGAAGGCGGCGATCTTGAACACGCTCGCCGCGGCAAGCGACGCCAGCGTCAGCGCGCCGACGTTGAAGAGCACGTTGTGGAGCGGCGCGCGGCGCGCGCTCCACTCGACTGCCACACTCGCGAGCGCGAGTGGCAGTGCAGCGCGAAAGCCGAAGAGCGAGGCGGCTGCGAGACAACCCACCGCGCTGACCGAGAGCACCGCGGATCCTTCGTCTGCCTCGAGCGCGAGCGCCTGCCCCACTCCGACGAGCCCGACGACCGTCAGCAGACCGACCAGGTCCTTCGAGGTCCAGGTGAAGGCGAGGCCGACGACGCCCGCCCCCACGCCGACCGCACTGACGAGGCCGACGATGAGGCTCAGCCGACGGTCGAGCGAGAGGAAGCGCGGGCCGTGGACCGCGTGCGGGCGTGGATGTCGCACCTCGCGGCGTTCCTCCAGGGGCTGGACCTGCGGCGCGCCCGGGAGCGGCGCGTGATGGTCTCCGTCCTCCGGCACCGCGATTAAACGCGTAGCCCGATCTGCGGGCACGAGCAGCGGCTCGGAGCTCGCGCCGAGGACACGGTTTCGTCCCTGCAGCTTCGCGCGATACACGGCGAGGTCGGCCTGATGAATGAGCTCGTTCGCATCCGTGCCGTCCTTCGGGAAGCCGGCGACTCCGATCGAGACGGTCGCCCGGATCGGCTCGCTCGAGGTCTCGACGTCGAACGTGCGCTCCGCGACCGCACGGCGGATCCGCTCCGCGATCTCCAGCGCCTGATCGGGAGGCGTCTCCGGCAGGAGAATCGAGAACTCCTCGCCGCCGAAGCGCGCCGGCACGTCGTAGTGCCGGAGCTCGGCGCGGAAGGCCTCGGCGATCCCCTTCAGCACAGCGTCGCCTGCCAGGTGACCGTAGGTGTTGTTGATGTCGCGCAGGAGGTCGAGGTCGGCCATGATCAGCGACAGGGGGCGCTCGAAGCGACGGGCGCGGCCGATCTCCTCAGACAGCGCAGCGGCGAAGTGGCGTGCGTTGAAGAGCCCGGTTTTCGGGTCGACTCGCGCCTCCGCCTGCAGTGCGGGGACGCTGAGGGAACGGTGGATCAGGAACAACGGCGTGAGCGCGAACGGGACGAGCCACGGGTTCGTCTCCCAGAAGGCATAAACGGCGACGCCCAGCGCCGCGAGCACCAGATCGGTGGCGAGGTACTCGGCGTCGAAGAGCCCCGTCTCACGCAGTGTGAAGCCGCGCGCGAGCCTCAGCATCACTGCCAGCAGCACGTGGTTGACGGCGACGAAGACGATGCAGGCCGCGAGCCCGGCCATCGAGAGCCGCAGCGCATCGTTCGCGATGCCCGCGTGTTCGAGGATCAGCCACCGGCCGACGAACCAGGCCGCCATTGCCGAGAGCGAGTAGTCGAGGATGTTGAAGGTCTGCAGGTACCAGCGGTAGCGCATCTTCAGCCACTCCGGCACCATCTGGACGATCGCGACGAGCACGAGCAGCTCCGGCGGCAGGATCAGCGCGGCCGGGATCAGGAAGACGATGTCGGTGTGGTAGGCCTGGTCGGCCGGAGTGCGGACGACGAACAGACGGGCGATGGCGGCTGCCGAGGCGAGGATGAGGAAGGCCGGCCACTGGTGCGTCGTCTGGAGCCGGCCGATGAACGGCAACGTGACCGAAGCGGCCGTGATCGCGACCGCGATGAAGTAGATCTGTGCATTGCGGGGCAGCGCCCCGTCTCGCTCGTGGCCGGGCTCGGCGACTAGCGAGATATCGGTAGGCGCCCTGTTCATGCCCTGGTTCGGTCCTTCATCGCAGGTACTCCTTCGCCACGCATCGAACGGTGGGCCGCAGTCGAGAAGCCCACCGCGGAACGTAGAACCGGCCTGAAGGAGGGGCATCCCCCGTTCGGGGAACACTCGATCGGTTCCCCCGAACGGGTGACCCCGAGTGCCGGCACGAGGTTAGGGATCCAGCGTGCCGGCGATGATGGCTGCGAGCTCGAAGTCGTCGATTGCGCCTGCGCTAAAAGCGGGCGGCTCGTCGCTCGCATTGTCCGCCCACGACGCGCTGGCGAGGCTCAGATCGGCCCAGGAGGCCGCTGCGAGGGCGGTGTCGGCCCACGAGGCCGAAGCCCAGCTGGCGTCGCTCCAGGAGGCGTCTGCCCAGCTCGCGGCCGACCAGGACGCCGTAGCCCAGGACGCATCCGCCCAGGACGCATCTGCCCACGAGGCGTCGGTCTTGGCCTTGTCCGCCCAGCTGGCCGCGTCGAAGACGCGAGCGCTGCTGATCGGGTCGGTCACGATGAAGGCGTTGAGTGCCTTGTTCGGGTTCGGGGGATTCCACATCTCGACCGAGCGCCTGGCGTTGGCCTCACCCACACCCACGGACATGTAGGAGGCCCGCGGCATCGGCTTCGTGCCGAGCATCAGGGCGCCCTTGACCTGATCGGACGTGTAGTCCGGATGGCGGCCGAGGATGAGCGCGGCGATGCCACTCACAATCGGCGCCGAGAAGGAGGTCCCCGAAAGCTCCATGTACCCGGGCTCGACGACGTGGTCGGGGCGCTCTGAATAGAGCGTCGCCGTCAGCGGAACCGGGCCGACCATGTATCGGCCGGGAGCGACGAGGTCCGGCTTGGCGAAGCCGTCAAGCGTATAGCCGTAGGCCGACCAGGGCGCCGCAACGTCGTCGTACATCGACACGGACGTCCCCATGTCGCTTGCGCCAACCGTAATCACGAACGGGTCGTTGCCGGGTGCAAACGGAACGCCGCTCGGCCCGTCGGGCTTGCCATAGTTGCCGGCGGCCGCCACGACCACGATGTTGTTGAACCAGAGCCTCTCGACCGCCTTGTCGAGCGGGTCGTACATGAAGCTGTTGGCGGCAGATGAGTGAAGCGAGAAGTTCGCGACGCGGATCCCGTACTTCGACTTGTTGGCCAGAATCCAGTCGGCGGCGGCAATGACGTCGCTGGTCCTCGCCATGCCGTGGTCGTCCATCACGTCGAGTGAGACGATCTTCGCTCGTTGAGCCGCGCCGCTCTTGCCGGCGAGACTGCTCGCGGCGATGCCGGCCACGAATGTGCCGTGACCGCGCCCGTCGCCCGTGGAGTTGCCGGCGAGGGAGCTGAGGTTGACGTTGGCGAGGAGGCGCCCGGCAAACTCGGGCCGCGACGCGTCGATGCCCGAATCCACGATCGCGATCGTCGCGGCAGGGGCTGCCGAACTATATGAGGTCGCCCAGTACCTGTTCACGCCCGTGACGAACGGCCACTTCGGCGTGGGCGCGGCCGAGAGCTGCACGCGTGAATCCGGCGTGATCGCGGTCACCTGCTTGTCGGAAGCAACAGCGAGGATCTGAGCTCCCGTGAGGTCGACGGCGACGCCGTCGATGGAACTAAACGTTCGGGCAACCTTGACGGAGAGGCCGAGGACGTCGGCTACAGCATGTGCAGCCTGGTTGCCACCTCTCCCCTGGACGATCACCGAGAACGTGTTCGCAGGGTTGCCTTGAGCCGAGGACAGAAGCCCGGGCGCGACGAAAGCCTGAACGTCCTTCGGGCCGGGGACTGCGGATGCGCCCAGCGGCACGACGAGAGTGAGAACCAGCGTCGCGAGAAGTGCCGTGCGCCGCTTTCCGTTGCCCCAGAGCGCGTTCGAGCGCGATCCGTCCCCGCGCTTACCGCTGCCCCAGAGTGCGCTCGCACGCACATCACTCCAATTGCCTCCGCTCCGCATCTTTCTCCTTTGCCGCAGTTGTCGAGCCGCACGCACCGTAGGGAGCAGCGGGGTGACGTACCTCACCCTTTAGCGGTAGGGAGCCGGAAGTTCACCCGTCCGGGGGATCAGTGGGCGCTCGGATAGCCTGCCCCCTGTTTTGCGCGTTCCGATTCCGCTCGCCGCCGAGATCGCCGTCGCGCGGGCGGCCGGGCGGCTGTCGCGTCTCGCGGGGGCCGGCGGCGGCACGACCGTCCCTGGAAAGCTGCTCTGGAAGCTCGATCCCGGCGCAATCGATCGCCTCGCCGCGAGGCTCCCGCTCGGCTCAGCCGTGATTTCGGCCACGAACGGCAAGACCACCACCGCGGCGATGGCGGCGAGCATCCTCCGCGAACGGTTCCGGTTGGCGCACAACAGTTCCGGCGCGAACCTCGTTTCCGGCGTGGCCTCGACCCTGCTCGATGCACGCGCGGCCGAGCTGGGCCTGTTCGAGGTTGACGAGGCGGCGCTGCCCGAAGTTCTCTCGCGCGTCAAGCCGAAGGCCGTCTGCCTCGGCAATCTCTTCCGCGACCAGCTCGACCGCTACGGCGAGCTCGAGCACGTCGCGGAGGGCTGGCGCTCGGCCGTGCGCGCGCTGCCGGATGCTGCGGCGCTGGCCGTCAACGGCGACGATCCGCAGGTCGGGGAGCTCGCGCGACAGCGCCCGGAGGCGCTCGTCTTCGGCGTCGACGATCCCTCGGCAGCACGGTTGTCTCTGCAGCATGCCGCGGACTCGAAGTATTGCGTTCGCTGCGGAGCTCCGTACGAGTACGCGGCGGTGTATGTCGGGCATCTCGGAGATTACCGCTGCCCGGCCTGTGGTCACAGCCGCCCACCGTTGAACGTCGTCGCGCGTGAGATCGCGGTGGACGGGCTCGAGTCGGTGTCGTTCAGGCTGGTTACGCCGACGGGAGCACAGACCGTCCGGCTCGGCGTTCCCGGGCTCTACAACGTGTACAACGCGCTCGCGGCGGCGTCGCTCGCCCTGAGTCTCGGCGCCGGGCCGGAGGAGATCGTCTCGGGGCTCGAGTCGTTCAGCGCCGCATTCGGGCGCTTCGAGCGCATCACAGTCGGCGATCGCGGACTGCTGATGCTCTTGATCAAGAACCCGGCGGGCGCGAACGAGGCCGTGCGGACGATCGTCGACGCCGGCGCCCCGGCCGTGGCGGTGATCGCGCTCAACGACGCCATCGCGGACGGCCGCGACGTCTCATGGATCTGGGACGTTGACTTCGAGCCGCTGATCGGTGGTCTCACGCGGCTCGTCGCGACGGGAGACCGAGCCGCGGAGCTTGCCTTGCGCTTCAAGTACGGGGGCCTGGACGCGAACGCGATCGAGGTCGTCCCTTCGCTCGAAGCCGCGCTCGACCGCGGCCTCGAGCTCACGCCGCCCGGGGGCGAGCTCGTCGTCCTCCCCACCTACACGGCGATGCTGGCATTACGGCAGGTCGTCGGCGGGCGCGGTTTCGTCCGTCCCTACTGGGAGCGCGCTGCGTGAAGATCGTCGTCGGGCACCTCTACCCGGACTATCTGAACATCTACGCGGACCGCGGCAACATCGCAGTGCTGTTGCAGCGCGCGGCGTGGCGCGGGTACGAGCTCGAGGTGCGGTCCGTTTCCGTCGGAGAGCCCCTCCATTCGGGCGAGCACGACCTTCTCTACGTCGGCGGCGGCCAGGACCGCGAACAGGCGCTCGTCGCCCAGGACCTCGTTGCCAAGGCCGACGGCGTGCGCGAGTCCGTTGCCGGCGGCGCCGCAGTGCTCGCAGTCTGCGGCGGCTACCAGCTCCTCGGGCGCTCCTACCGTGACCTCCACGGTGCCGACCTGCCCGGGATCGGCCTCTTCCCCTTCGACACGGTCGCCGGCGAAACGCGCATGATCGGCGATGTCCTGCTCGAGTGCGAGCTCGAGCCCGGAGTCCGCCGCACGCTTGCCGGCTTCGAGAATCACGCCGGCCGGACGCGCCTGGATCCGGGCGCTGAGCCACTCGGCCGCGTCATCGCCGGGTTCGGCAACGACGGCGAGAGCGGCTTCGAGGGCTGCCGCGCCGGCCGTGCGGTCGGGACGTATCTCCACGGCCCACTCTTGCCGCGGAACCCCTGGCTTGCCGACTGGTTGCTCGCGCAGGCGCTCGCGCACCGCTACGGCGAGGCGCCGAAGCTGCAGCCCCTCGCGGATGACTTCGAGACCGAGGCGCATGCTGTGTCAGCTCGCCGCGCAGAAACTCGCGGCGGCCGACGG
>WNEY01002526.1_pt1 | contig 13435 bp, 11 predicted proteins | sample 5400531 | NCBI WGS metagenome assembly WNEY01 (sample SAMN13153338, study PRJNA577476) | soil metagenome | isolation source: 200 cm saprolite under Douglas fir tree site 1 | place: USA:California | collected 2015-04-18
TGCCTCTGTGACCGCAAGGTGCGCACGCGCTTCTCGCAGATGTCGAAAGTTTGAATTCACTTCAAGCAGAATCTGTTCGCGTGTGTCTTCGACCGAGAGTTCCGCCTGCTGCTCTGCAAGGGCGGCTTGTCGAACCTTGTGGCGCTTCTCTCCCCAATCCCAGGGCTGCCAGGTAAGCAGGGCGCCAATGGAGCCTATGTTTTGCGGCAGAAAATTGATATTTGCCGGACTGAAGTAGCTCGCCTGAATAGCGATATCCGGGATGTAATGCGACTTCTCGCTCTTGGTCGAAAGCGCAGCCTGACGCACGCGATTCGCCGTCAATTTCATTTCTGGACGATGTTCGAGTGCCATCGCTCTGGCCGCAGAAAGATCCTCTTGCTCGGGGAACATCGCTGGAACGGGTTCGACCGAAAACTCCGTCTGCACGCTGCGACCTAAGATATGATTCAGGGCCTCTTTGCTATCCGCAAGCTTGTCTTCGATCGTGGTCAGCTGATAGGTCGCCTTGGCTAGTTCGGCTTTGACACTCAATCTGTCGGCTTCGAGCACCGCGTGCTGGCTGAAGCGTCGATCCGTGAGTTGCAGCAGTTCCTCCAGATACTTCACCACCGATTGTTGGGATTCATACTGGATCTGCAACTGGAGAACTTGATAGTACGATTGGCGAACGTCGTCCGTTAGCTTCTGTTCGCGTTGGTCAAACGACAACTGCGCCGCATCGGCCTTGAGCCGCTGGCCCGCGATGGATAGATGAATGCGAATCAGTTGTGTCAGCGGCTGGGTGGCAGTGACCGAGGCAATCGCTATTGGACGAGCAGGCGTGTGAAGATTGGTGTTAGACCCCGGGATCGGCCCTGTTCCCGGGAACGTACCGAACTGCCCTTTGTTGATTGTGAAATCGAGCGGCGCAAGCAACTGGGCCGCAAGCACGGAGGTGTCAAACCGAGGATACAAATGCGCCTTGGCCTCGCCCAATGCTTCGCGTTGCTTGCCTACGTCAAATCCGAACTGCTTGAGGTCTCGATTGTTTGAACGCGCCAGCAGGAGCGCTTCCTCGAGCGTGAGTACCGTTGCCCCGTTCGTTTGCGCCACTGCAAACTGGAATTGGCAGAGTGCTGCAACCAATACGCAGGCCATCGTTGATAGGCGCGCATGCATCACCGCTATATTCCTTTCCGTTGCTTCACGATTGCCCTACATTGGCCCTTCTATTGGAAGACCGAAGCGTTCTCATCTTTTTTAGCCAGATGTTCTGCTAACTCCCGCCTCGTCCTCTCGTGATCCACTCCCGGATGTATGCTGGGCAATTCTTTAGCTGGATGTTGCCGGCTTCGCAGCGCTCTAGAAAACTGATAGCGTCTTGATCCACCAGGGTTAGATCTTTTAGGTCCAAGGTTATGCGGCACCCGTTCGTTTCTGAGCCAAACAGCATCTCCAGCTCGGCCAGATTTTCTGCGTCCATTCGACCGCTCACCGTAAAGATCACCTCCCCGTTCGCTGACCTTGTGATCTTGAGCATCTTGCCTCGTCGATATTTCGCTCTTCGGGATGGGTGGGTCGGACTACTCGGTCATGGCAATCACAATTCCAACCGCAAAGTGATCAATCTAGGCGCTTTAGCTGCTGACAAATGTCGAAACTTCGTCGATTGCTGGAATTCTCTACAGCAGGTTCAGGAGCGATTGTTTTATGCGGATGGGTAGAGATGCGGCTAGCTGGCTTTCGAGGAGTTGGCAGTTTTGAAGCGATACTTGTTGATCTTTAGTGACAGGATCTTCGATTCTAAGGTTGATCGATGAAGCCCCAGCTTTGCGGCCGCCCCAGAGGGTCCGGACACTCGCCCCCCACTTTCGCGCAGGGCAGCCTCAATCATCTTTTTCTCCTGGGCAGCAAGCTTTTGGGACAGTTCTAACTGGCTTTTCGGCTCGTCTGTAAGAGGCTTCCGCGACAGCCAACTCTCATCCACGGAGAAATTCTCGGTTTCGCCCACAATCACGGAACGCTCGACGACGTTCTGCAACTCGCGGATATTACCGGGCCAGGGATACGATACAAGAAGGTCCAGCGTCTTCTTGTTTATCCCGCGGATGCTCTTTCCTGCTTTTCTCGCGAAACGATCGATGAAGTACTCGACCAGCAGGGGAATGTCTTCTTTTCTTTCCCGCAGAGGAGGAATTTCAATCGGGAAAACGTTGAGACGGTAAAACAGATCGCTGCGAAATGTCCCCTCGGCGATGGCAGCCTCTAAGTCGCGATTCGTGGCGGCGATCACCCGCGCATTAGATCGGATAGACTGATTGCCGCCCACACGCTGAAACTCCCGCTCCTGCAGAACATGCAACAGCGTAATTTGAGTTTCCGCGGGCAGCTCACCGACCTCGTCGAGGAAAATGGTGCCTTCTTCCGCAAGCTCGAACCGACCCAGCCGCCGCTGCGTTGCCCCCGTGAAAGCGCCTCTCTCATGACCGAACAACTCCGATGCAATCAAGGAAGCAGGAATTGCAGCACAATTGACGCTGACAAAAGCACGGGAGGACCGCCGCGATCTCTTGTGAATTGCGCGCGCGATCAACTCTTTGCCCGTTCCTGTTTCACCTGTGAGTAGAACGGTGGAATCCGTGGGAGCGACCTTGGATACGAGAGAAAGCACTGCTCGCAGGGCGGGAGAGATCCCTACAATCTCCTCAAACATGAGGGCCTGATCGATTTGCTCCCGGAGCGCCACGTTCTCGTCTTGAAGGCGGTCCTTAAGGCGCTTAATTTCTTCGAACGCTTTCTCCAGTTCGGCTCTAGCATCTTCGATTTGGCGATACGCAGAGGCGTTCTCTACCGCGATGGCCACCTGGCTCGCCACCTGCGTAAGAAAGCCGGTATCGACTTGACTGAAGGGGTTATCCTCGCGCCGGCCTAGCGTCAATACACCGAGGACGCCGTTCCGGCTAACAAGTGGCAGAACACAGCCGGTCTTGAGACCCTCGGCCATGGCCGGGTCATTCCTTATTCCTAAGCGAAGCAGGTCTGAGGCATTGCCCGCCCACGGTTTGCCGGTGCGGAAAACAAAACCGCCAAGCGACCCCTCTATCGGAATAAGATCCTCTCGAATGAATCCTTTGCTGTCTGGAAAATCGATCACAAACGTTTGCAATCCTTGCATCTCTGAGTCGGGGAAGCAGACACTCACCACATCGCATTGCATGACGCGCCGGACGCTAGACGAGATTGCACGCAGGAGATCGCGGAGCTGCAAATTTGAGACAACCTGATTGGTGACATCGAGGAGCAACTGCAATCGGTCTTCCGCTCGTTTGCGGTCATCAATATCGGTTGCCGATGCATACCAGCGAAGAACGTTTCCCTGTGCACCGCGCAGCGGGTTGTAACGGACGAGAAACCAACGATACTGCCCGTCATTCCGGCGTGACCGTAGTTCTAGTTCAAACGGAACACCGTGGGCAAGACCCTTTTGGCGCTCATCCCGCAATCTTTCGAAATCATCCGGATGGAAAATCATCGCAGGAAAATCGTTTGCTTTCAGTTCTTCTAAATTCCAACCGATGTATTCGAGCAGCAGCTGGTTCGCATAGAGAACTCTTCCTTCCGGATCAATGACGGTGATGAACTGAGGTATGGCATCGACGATCAGGCTTAAATTGAGTTCGCTCGCACGCAGGGCTTCCTCGACACGCTTCCTATCGTCAATATCCGTTCGCAGGGTATACCAGCGGATGATATGCCCCTCCGTGTCCCTCCAGGGGAGAGAGCGTACATGGAACCAGCGGTATACGCCATCGGCGCGACGGATGCGGTACTCAGACTCGTAGGGATGCCCGGCTTCGACCGAGCGCCCCCAGGTGTCCAGCATGCGAGGAAAGTCATCGGGATGAACAATGTTGGAGGTGGTCCAACCTTTCAATTCGTGACCCTTCAATTCTTCAAGAGTGGTGCCAAAATAATCGAGGCATTGCTGACTGACAAATTCGAACTCGCCTTCCGCCGTCGTAGTATTAACGAGCCCGGGGATGCTGTCGACGATCAGGCGAAAACCCTGTTCGCTCGCGCGCAGCGCCTCCTCGGCATGTTGTAACGCGTCGAAGTTCAATGCGTCATCCACCGCCAGCGCCACTTGGTTGGCAACGAACGAGAGAAAGTTGACTTCCTCCCTGCTATAGGCATCGGCCTCTATGCTGCCCACAGCGAGGCCCCCGAGGCGCCGATGTACTGTCGTCAAAGGAAGCACGCATACGGAACGGACCCCGCGGTTCTTCAGCATCTCGGCTACCGCTGGGAATCGAGTCTCCGCGTCTAAGGAGGGAATTATTAAGGGCTGTTGATGCTGGTAAACCCACCACGTGAAGGTTTCTTCTGGCGCGAATTGTGGAACCTGGAGGGGAACACCGGGCTCGCCGTACGACGTGAGACGTATCTGGTGCGCATTCTCGTCATAGATGCCGACGCCCATGACATAGAAGTTCACCACCGCGCGCAACTCGCGTGCGAGAAGCCTAAAGAGTTCCTCCGAAGAACGGATTGAGATCAGGGTTTGCGAAACGCGGAAGAGAGCTTCATATCGCTCAGCTGCCGCCGTCCCGGCCGCGCTTTGGTCCGTGTCGCTCATCACTATCCGGCGGCTTCGATTTGACAACATTTCACACCTATCTCAGCCCCTGGGAGTGCAAAACAACGCTCGTCAGAATTCGGGCTGTCAACAAAATACACCCGGGCGGACGCCGACGTCACTCAGCAGCAAGAAGCAGTCCACCCCCCGAACCCTTCCGCAATCCGATTCAAGTCTGGGGGACCGTCTAATCAATGATGCATCGTGGCCAGATCATCCACGATTGTCAGGGCGCCGAGAAACGGCGCCTGCGGCCCGATGACTTGCTGGCGCGCTTCGAAGATGTGCGGCGCGCCGAACAACTGGACGAAAGCGCAGCTGAGATGCTGATGGAACAGTACATCTAGGCGTTATCGCTCCAACTACAGGGGCGACTGCATCGCGCAGCTTTTCGCAAACGCTACCTGCCCAACCAGTTGGTTAGCGTTTGATGAGTTTTAGTCGAATGCAATCCTCTTCCGTCACCCTTCCAGTACGGGGGTCAGAGTTCGGTCTCGCTCGAATCGAGGAACCCGAGATTCGCATCGTGGCCCCCTCTTTGTCAGCCTTTTTCACCATCACAATGACCGCGCCGAACATGAGCGAAATGACAACAACAGCGTACATAACTCTCTCCTAGCCTGCCGAACTATTTGGTGACGCAACTGTGATGACTAGCGCAGGTACCGGAATCTCTGGCCGGCACGCTGGATAGCCCGGATTCGTTACGCCCTTTGTGCCTGTACACACTTGCCATCGGTCACTCATGTCTCGTCAGAATCGAAACACAATACCTGTTGAGTAGCGGAAGCTGTTCTGCCAATTACCGAGGCTGCTGGAAAGTCCGGTGGTTAACGCATCGGTCGCACTGAACTGCGTGCGGAGGTAGTCCACCTGGACGGCCCGGATTGCGAGATGTCGAGTAAGGCCTATATCAATGCCGCCGCCGAACGCCATGGCGAACGCGTTAGCGCTGGTGAGTCCGGCGGAGATACCGCCGATAATCGGGATGTCCACACCTGCACCTAAGCTTGACCGTGCTTCGCCAAATAGTGCGTGGGCGAAGACGGCGCTCCTGCCAAGGTTAGTGGTTACGGTCGGGCCGAACAGATAACTGTTCAAGTGCTGATACGTACCGGCCGAAAAGCCCAAACCCGAAAAAGAGAATGGGGTAAGGCTGGCACCACTTACGTCTGCGGTGACACCAAGGTAGCGGTTGAAGTTGAATGTACCCTGTCCTTCCCATCCGTTAAAACCGTTGCTGTCGTTACGAAGATACGAATATCCTCCAAAGATTGTCGCTCGGGTTCCGTTCTCACTGCCGGCCGGCCTGGCTCCGCCGCTTTGGGCTAGGAGCATTGATGGCAAAAACAGAATGGTGAACGTCAAGATCCCACATTTGCGCATTCGATCTCTCCTCGACGAAGGGCGATAACAGGTGTGATGCGCGCTCGGAACAACGAGCGAATCCAAATGCGCCGATTTTCCAAGGCGGACACGACGCTACATTAAGCGAACCTTAAAAACGGAAGAGTTGAAGAAGTAGAATGCGCCCGATCGTTGCGGAATCAGCGTTCCTCTACAATTGTTGTGTCATGCGCAGCTCGTAGGCCTGAAGGCACGCAAGAAGATGAACACGGTGTTGGTCGCAGAGCGATACACGAGGTAACCCTCAGGCGCGTGCCCCCCGCACCCAAGTGGCAAAAGCAGGAACTTGCCACTCTTGCCGCCCATCAGGCCCGAAAAACCCAACGTCGCCAAGGAAAGATCTCCCGCCGGTCTTCGGTCCGGAGATTGGGCGCTGCCAGAAATCGAGCAGGATGCCCTGCAAGCCCGACGATGCGTCGAGCACCAATAGGCCATCCTGCCCAGATCGACCTAGCTCATGGCGTAGATGACGTCGGAGTTGGGAGCAGATTGTCATGGGTGAAGACGATGACGGTAGTGCCTTAACACTGGGTTGCTGAGTTGGGGCTTTGGCCATTTCAGTTTCCGTGATCTGCGTGATACGACCGCCGCGCCGAATTAGGGTTTGGAAGCCCCCCTTGACCTGTCGTAAATGTAAACATCGCCGCGTGCATCGACGGCTGCAGCACGACGTGATTGGTCATATCTACATGAGCAGAGTCTATCCACAGCGCAATGCATCCAATGCAATGTACTTCTTCACAAATTAGAGCTTGGAGTGCATTGCGATGAAACAGAGACGACTCGGGCACGACGGACCGCAGGTATCAGCCATTGGGCTGGGCTGCATGAGCATCGGTATCGCCGATGTGTACACGAGCAGCGTGCAAGACGATATCAACGCGATTGAATTGATTCATCGCGCGCTCGACCTGGGACTCAACTTTCTCGATACTGCAAATATCTACGGCGACTCTGAAATCAAGGTAGGCAAGGCGCTACTCGGCCGGCGTGACGGTGTTGTTCTCGCCACGAAGTTCGGTATCGTTACGGACTCGCCGGTGCAGGACCGCGGGGTCGATGGCAGCTCGGAGAACGCGCGCCGCGCCTGCGACAAATCGCTGCAAAGGCTTGGCGTGGAGCAGATCGATCTTTACTACCTGCATCGCGTCGATCCAAAGGTGCCGATCGAAGAGACAGTCGGCGCGATGGCGGACTTGGTGCGCGCCGGAAAGGTGCGCCACCTCGGACTCTCCGAGGCATCTACGAAGACGGTGCGCCGGGCCCACAAGGTTCATCCCATCGCCGCGGTCCAAACGGAATACTCGTTGTTCAGTCGTGAGCCCGAAGACGACCTATTGCCGGTGTTGCGTGAACTCGGTATCGCATTGGTGGCTTACAGTCCGCTGGGTCGCGGATTTCTCGGCGGCCGGTTTCGCAGCGTCTCTGAACTTGCGCCCAACGACTGGCGCCGCGGCAATCCGCGTTTCCAAGGAGAACAGTTCACGAAAAACCTTTCCATCGCCGATCGCTTGATGGAGGTTGCGGAAGAAAAGCACTGTACGCCAGCTCAGCTTGCCCTGGCATGGCTCCTCCGCCGCCATCAGGACGTGATCCCCATCCCCGGCACAAGCAACATTGCTCGCCTCGAAGAGAACATCCGCGCTGCCGACGTCTCCTTGAGCGAGCAAGATCTCAATCGGATCGAACACGCGTTGCCCAAAGGCTCGGTAGCAGGCGAGCGCTACGCACCAGCGATGATGAAGACTATCAATGGATAGAGGATGGGGCCGCACTGGCATGCTCCGGACGGGAGATGACGCTTGCAAGTTTCAGAACAATGTCGGGGCAGTACTGACGATTGGATTTTGGCTTGTCCTCAAAACTTGGGCTGATTGCGCAGGATTGGCTCCGGACGAGGGGCATTATCCTTGCAAAAGTTTTGCTCCCTGAGCACTTCGTCCTGCCACGAACGCGAAAGCTCGGTCAATCGAATCAGTGCCCGCAGCATTGTATGTCGCAGCCTTTCGGAGCGAGGGTTATAGTGGGGCGGCTTCTGGTTTCCACGGACGTATTCATATCCTACTTCGTCTTGAGGGACCGGCTGCGTCCAAGCATCTGTGAGGCTATTTAGATATCTTTGGAGGGCACACATTGTGATTCTGTATCTCGCAAAGACGTGTGAAGCAAAATCGAAATGCTTGACTATAACCTGACCCGCAATTCTGCCTCTGTCACTCAAATCAGTAATCGTCTTGCTGGGCATGTTGAGATTCAAACCGCCTTCAGCCGGGCACACCTTGACGTGAACAATGCGATCTCGATAGCCGGCTGCGGTAGCCTGTATTGTGTCTCTCCAGTTTTGCATGGTGTTCACGATGGCGATCACGAATCCGACCAGGCGTTCCCAACTTGAGCCCTGATCAAAATTGTCGAGAGGCAACTGTGAACCCGATCCGGGCAAGGGGGGGAACCATACCATATCCTCATTCGATTTAGGTTTCTCGCACCGGTCGGGCTCCAGATCGATACCGAATGTAGGCCACCTCGGCAGAGGGGAATCGAAGAAATGCATTGGGAAGTTGCTGCAAATGCCACCATCGGAGAACCAACAGCGATCCGCCCCCACAGAGATCGCGGTCTCAGCCTCTACTGTTTCCGTCAACTCCGGCTCCTCAGAAAAGGCCCTGTGAGCGTAATCAGGCAGATAAAGAGGTACCGCGCTCAGCAGAACTGGAAAACTCAGGCTCATTCGGGCGGCGACGACAATCGGAAGGTCCGCACCTTCGGGTAATCGGTGAAGAGGGATTCCGTCGCGAGATGCAATTGTCTCATTCCGCTTCTTCTTCGGCGAATGGTCGATCATGTATTGGACCACCGTTAGCGGAAATAGCTTTCTAAATTCGCTCTCATTGAAATAGAAGGAATACGATTCGAATGGAAGAGTGAACGGCCTTCCGACAGTGAGATTCGTTGTTACGACTTGCAGCTTGATCGCTGGACCAGGTGGCTCGCCTGGCATCGCGGGCGCTTTCCAAAGATCACCAAATGTCAGAGGAATGGCTGGATCTTTGCGGGCCGCAGTTTGAATCTGCTCATGCAGCCAGTTTGTGAGCGGCGTCCCCGTCTTGCTATCCGGATCAAAGCCGGAGCAAAACCCAAAGCCATTCTCTGTTGTCGCTTTGATTGCATCAGTGCCGGCTGCGATCATTACAACGACCGCGCTGGTCACGAGTATCCAGAAGAGTCCAAGCACGACATAGACCGACACTGGGCCTCCATATACAAGAAACAGCAAAAGGGGCACAAAGCCGCCCAACAATGCGCCGACCACAGTCGAGCCCCAAAACTGATAGACGAGGGCACCGATTGCCCTGATAGTTCGCAAGAGGATTGATTGAGACTTCAACGCAGCCAGTGCCACTCGAAAAATCCTTGCCGCAGCAGTTGACGGTTGAAATAGCCTAATCAGAAGGTTGTTCGTTCCTAGCTTCCTTGGCAGGCCGGCGAGCAGATCATAGGCTAAGGGGTCGCCGTTACGTCTGGCGAACTCAGCCGCAGCCGCGATAACTGCCGCTACAGCTCCGGCAGAGCTACCTCCGATATTCTTGAAAAAATACTTACGTGACAGTTCAGCAATAGCGAGCGGATAGACCACCCCGCTCGTGATGCCACCCTTCATGACCAAATCGCAGTATTCGACGGGACCATCTGGTGCGACAGCTTGCGAGGCCATATATGTTCTCCAAGAAGCAACGAACCTAACAGCCACGAAAAACGTGTCAAGCACAATGTTAGATGTGACCCAGCTGTTCACGCTCGCAGTGCGCCTAGGCGCGAACAACTGCGGCAAGCGGGTCTACAGAAGCGAACCCTTGAGTCCATTTGGGCAGGAAAGGCACACAGTAGCCCGAGTTGTTGACCTACGAAACGATTGGTAGGAGGATGCCGTTTGTTTGTCTATTAATATTAGGCGTTATGTATAAGGGGGACAACCAAAGTGACATGGGGAATTGGCGACCGGAAGCCACAAACTCCGCAGCAGGTAACCACGGGCAGGTTCGAGATTGAGCGCGACGGACAAGTAGCCTACCTGGAATACAGTATGACCAAAAATGTGCTCGGGCTGATCCATACGGAGGTTCCACCCACACTGCGTGGTCTAGGTCTGGCGTCTTCTTTGGCGGAGATCGCGCTCCAATACGCGCGCAAAAACAACCTCAAGGTGGACGTGATTTGCCCTACGGTCCTGGATTACATCACGAAACATCGGGAACACTCGGACCTTGTTCTGCGCTGACGAGGGACATATCGATCCAGAACCTCAGCGCTTTCTTCGTTGACGACATCGAAAAAGGGAATGCGGACACCGAAAACTGGACCACGTGCTGTCCAAGGTCAGAGGCGCGCCTACTTGGCGTGGAGCGCACTAGGCTGGCTGGTCTTGAATGAGTTTGGGATTGCAGCATTTCTAGGCATTCTGGGCATTCTGCGATCTACGCAAATTCAATAACTTGCCTGTTTTCAGAGCGTGTGGACGCCGCAATGCCGACTCGCTCTACCAATTAATCAGGCAAAGGGAGCAGTAATGCTGAATACGGTTGAGATCTTTGTCCCCGCACAGTCCTGGCGGAAATTTCGTTCCCACATGAAATAATCTGACTGTGCCCAGCCTTTCGAAGCTACTGTCCCCAGATTCTTTTGAGCTTGCGATTTGCTACGGGCTCATACTGTTGGTGATCTGGACGTCCACGCCCACGCAGCACTTTTTATTCTGGATTGCGTTCGCGTGGATTTTGACAACCACTTTTGTCCACCGCCCGGATGCGAAGACGTTAGGCTTGCGGACTTCCGGCCTACGAAGCGCGCTTTGGATTGTGGCCGGGGGCCTCCTTTTCGCCGGTGTACAGGTTGGGATCGCATTCGAGTTGCATACCTTGCATCCGCTACACGGCGCAGGGCCTCCTGGATTGCACATGGCCGGCTATTTACTCTGGGCTTTCGAGCAACAGTTCATCCTGCAGGATTATTTGTTGCTCCGGCTGCTGCGCATCTTGCCCAACGAATCCACCGCAGTTCTTACCGCCGCAGTGCTGTTTTCGACCGCACATCTTCCCAGCCCTCTGCTCACGGTAGCAACTCTGGGTTGGGGAATCGTCGCGTGTACTCTCTTCTTACGCTATCGCAACCTGTACGCGCTCGGATTCGTCCATGGCACTTTGGGCCTCTGCCTGGCGATTTCAGTGCCGGATGCGATCAGTCACCACATGAGGGTGGGTCTGGGTTACCTGCGCTACCATCATTGACCGACGGTCACTCGGGCAGTTTATCGCTGGATTAATCACTGCGGCCGGGTTGCGATGAACGACTGTGGACGGCGAGTGCGTGCCACTGTGGGCGACGGCTAACTCTACTTACCGGAACCACAAGGACCAGATTACATCCACCAGCGTGTGGGTAGTTGCTGAAGACAAGAGGCGACGGTGATCGTGCCACGCGCGACCGTAGAAGACCCCTGCGATAGTTCCCAGCAACACATAGCGCCAATTGAACGGCATCGGTTTGTTGAAATGGGAGAGCCCAAAGATCACGGCAGTTACGAACAGCGAGCCAGGGTAACCAATACGTGGCTCGAGCAGATTCTGGAGCAGACCGCGAAAGAACAATTCTTCTGGAATGGCAACGAAGAAGAACGTGACCAGCAGCGCCGCCGACGCCGATGCCGCGGAAGGCATACCGCCGTGGGGCGCGATAAACCCAACCCCTATGCCTAGTACGATAGCGATAGGAGCGAAGAACCCACACTCGCGCAGTCCAATAACCACGTCGCGGGCTCGAGCGCGAAAATCGTAACCAACTCCTTCTAGCCGGCGCACTACCAGGAACGCATAGAGGGCTGAATCCATTAGCAGGATCTTCGGTAGCGCGCCAAGTCCGGGATGCGGGAAGCTTCCTCGGATCCAGCCGAACTCTACTGGCAGGCCAAGCACGGCGAGAGCAATGACGTCTTGCCAGCACAATTTCCTTATTGTCGGCTGCGCTCCGCCCGGAGGCAGAAATTCGAACAGTGCTGCGATCGCAATGGGAATACTGGACAACACCAGCGCATCAATCCATCGGAACTCGCCACGGGGTACGGAAAAGATGAGATAGGGTACTAGGAGAAGCCCGGCCACCAGCACCCGGATGGAGCGGTTGGTGAGAAATCGTTGGAGCATTTCCGCTGCGCCGAACCCGAAAAACCAGTATGGGCCGAGCAATAACGCGAAGGCCGTGAAACTGCTAGCCATGTGGCCGTGAATGCGGAGCCCCAGGGCGAAGTGTCGAGCTACAAACCAGAACACGACCAGCAACAGGGCATACCCGGCACAGGCCGCAAACTTTGTACGATCGATTGATTTCGCAGGGAATTGGACCGGTGCGGCAAGATTTCCCATAACTTCGCCAACTATATTGTCCCTCGTTCCCGCCGATGGAGAACCAAAAAGCCGCAAGTTCGTGCTTCACGGCCCGCCGGTGCCTCCGGGGTTATTGGTTTTTAGCTTGGTATCGCTCACGGCAAAAGAGGGAATGAATGAGCTTTCCAACCAAAAACCGTATGCAATGAGGTACATTTCCAAAACCGAACCCATCTCCATACCGGGTCATCATGCGGCGAATTGGCCTGCAGCATTGTCCGTACCGCGGCGGCTCCGAGATTTAGGTCTCCACTCCGAAGGCATTCTGGAAAAAAGCTACGGTGGCACTCGTGCTTCGGCTCTTGAGCTCGGACGAGTGTCGACGTTGGCATTCCGGCCACTATGCCTGGCAGCCCCCAGGCGGCCTGCAAGAAATGGAATCAGTCTCCAACGAGGGGGCGATAGCAACATCCGGCTTGCACGGGAGGCGAACCGATAGCGGGTTGTGCCCTGGTCCTCCCCGGTAACTGACCGGGACGTTGCAGGCAAGAGGTTGCAAGCAACGTCTTCACGGCTGGAGGTTCCAGGGCAATCGCTAATTTCTCAATCGTATCGTCATGGGAGCAGGATGCCTACGATTGAAGCTGACATCAGGTTGGCCATGGTGCCAGCGATCATGGCGCGGAAACCGAGCTTGGCCAGTTCGCCGCGCTTGTTCGGAGCCAGCGCGCTGATGCCGCCAATCTGGATGCCAATGGAGCTGAAGTTGGCGAAGCCGCACAGAGCGAAGGTGGCGATGGCGAAGGAACGGGGATCGAGCGCGGCTTTCTGTGCGCCCAGCATGGAGTAGGCGACCAGTTCGTTGATCACCATGCGCGTTCCCAGAAGATTTCCCACCAGTCCGCAGTCTCTCCACGGAATACCGATCACCCACGCGATGGGGGCGAAGATCACGCCGAACACTTGCTCCAGGCTGGACGGAAACCGACTGAACACATGGTTGTGGATACCGCCGAAAATACCATTCACCAGG
>WNEY01002527.1_pt1 | contig 13435 bp, 9 predicted proteins | sample 5400531 | NCBI WGS metagenome assembly WNEY01 (sample SAMN13153338, study PRJNA577476) | soil metagenome | isolation source: 200 cm saprolite under Douglas fir tree site 1 | place: USA:California | collected 2015-04-18
CGCCGACGCGCTATGCGCGCGCACTTCAGAAGAGTTGCCGCGCTGGCCGCTCGCTTCGCTCGCCAGCGCGGCGCGCGACGACTACCTCGATCGGGCGGTCGGCCGCAGGAAACGCAAGGAGCTGCGCCGGCAACGCAAGCGCCTGGGGGACAGCGGCGTCGTGATGTCGAGCAGCGTGGCCGAGCCGGCTGCCATTGCACGCGCGCTCGACGATTTCCTGGTGCTCGAAGCGGGCGGATGGAAGGGCCGCGCCGGAACCGCGGCCCGCTCGGATTGCGAGGTCCGCAAGTTCATGGAAGCCGCGGTCGTCGGCCTCGCCGGCGAAGGCAAGGCGCGCATCGACCGGCTGTTCGTCGACGCCCGCGCGATCGCCGCCATCGTGGCGTTGAGGAGCGGCACGACCGTCTGGTGCTGGAAGGTCGCCTATGACGAAAGCTTTGCGCGCTTCTCGCCTGGTGTTCAGATTCTTGTCGACGTCACCGAACGCCTGCTCGAGGATGCGACCGTCGCTCGCGGCGATTCCTGCGCAGCTCCCGATCACCCGATGATCGATCACGTCTGGCGCGAGCGCCTCGTGCTCGCCGACCGCCTGATGCGGGTCGGGCCCGAAAAGTCTGCCGCCTTCGCGCTCGCCTGCGCGCTCGAAGCCTCTCGTCGCGCGGCGATCAACGGCGCGAAGCGGCTGCGCGATCTGCTGCGGCGGACATAGCACAGCTGTAGGGTGGGCAAAATCGTCTGACGCGCCGCCGATGGTGGGCACGGCGCGTGCACGATTTTGCCCACCATGAGCACCGAGCAGCGCGCCTTTGCCCACCCTACGAAGCTGCGGCGATAGCGCAGGCGTGGTCACCCCATCTGCCGCAGCAACCGCCGGATCACCTTGCCGGTCGTCGTCATCGGCATCTGCTCGATGAAGGCGACCTCGCGCGGATATTCGTGCGCCGAGAGATGGGTCTTGACGAACGTCTGGATCTCGGCGGCGAGGGCGTCGGACGGCGACCGTCCCGACTTGAGCACGATGAAGGCCTTGACGATCTCGGTCCGCATCGGGTCGGGCTTGCCGACCACCGCCGCCAGCGCCACCGCCGGGTGCCGGATCAGACAGTCCTCGATCTCGGTCGGCCCGATGCGATAGCCAGCCGAGGTGATGACATCGTCGTCGCGGCCGACGAATTGCACGTAGCCGTCGTCGTCCGCGATGCCCTGGTCGCCGGTCGTCATCCAATCGCCGATGAACTTGTCGCGGGTCGCGTCGGGCTTGCCCCAGTATTCCAGGAACATCACCGGGTCGGGCCGCTTGATCGCGATCTGGCCGAGTTCGCCGCTCGCGCATGGTGAGCCGTCGGGCCGGATCACCGCGACCGTGTGGCCGGGCACCGGCTTGCCGATCACGCCGGGGCGCGACACGCCGATCGCCGCGCAGGAGGCGAGCACCAGGTTGCATTCGGTCTGGCCGTAGAACTCGTTGATGGTGAGCCCGAGCACCGACCTGCCCCATTCGTAGGTCTCGGCACCGAGCGCCTCGCCGCCCGAGCCGACCGAGCGCAGGCGGACGTCGCCTCGCGGGCGTGGCGCCGAACGCAGCATGCGCAGCGCCGTCGGCGGGATGAAGGCGTTGCGCACCGCCATCTTGGCCATCAGGGCGAACGCCTCTTGTGGATCGAATTTCTCGTAGCGTGCCGCCACCACCGGCACGCCGTAGTGCAGGCCGGGCAGCAGCACGTTGAGCAGACCGCCCGCCCAGGCCCAGTCCGCCGGCGTCCAGAACCGGTCGCCCGGCTGCGGCAGAAATTCATGCGGAAACTCGATGCCCGGCAGGTGCCCGAGCAAGACACGGTGCGCGTGCAGCGCGCCCTTGGGCGGACCGGTCGTGCCCGATGTGTAGACCATCAGCGCCGGATCGTCGGCCGAGGTGTCGACCGGCGCGAAGCGTGGAGACGCGCGCGCGAGCGTCTCGAAGAAGCCTTCGGCGCCGTCCCCGGGGCCGTCGACCGAGAGCACCAGCGCGGGCAGCGCGTCCCGGATGGCGGCCAGCTTCGCGAGGCCCTGCGCGTTGGTGATCAGCGCGCGCGCGCCGGAATCCGCAAGGCGATAGGAGATCGCCTCGATGCCGAACAACATCGCCAGCGGCAACGCGATCGCGCCGAGCTTGTAGGCTGCGATATGGGCGGCGGCGACGGTGGGCGCCTGCGGCAGCAGGATCGCGACCCGGTCGCCGCGTCCGATGCCGCGGGCGGACAGCACATTGGCGAGCCGATCGGAGGTTTCGCGCAACCAGCCATAGCTGATCTCGTCGACGTCGCCGTTCGCGCGCACGTTGAAGATGGCAGTGCGGCGCGGATCGAGCCGCGCCCAGCGGTCGCAGACGTCGACGCCGATATTGTAACGCGCCGGCACCTGCCAGCGGAATGAGCGGTAGAGCGCGTCGTAGGCGCGCGTATCGGGCAGCACGTGGGGCGCGTACATCGCGGCGAAAGCTATAGCGTTTTCCGGCCGAGGGGGAACCGATCCGCGGCACGCTCTGCGGCCGAGCAGTCACCATTCGGCCGCCCGAACGGCACTTTTTGATGGGGCACAGAACCGGCGCGGGGTTTGCTTGTCTAACCAACGGCGACCTCAGTCGAGCCCCCCAAAGGAACGAACGGGGTCGCTAGGCCCCGGCGACAACCTCCCCGGGGCCTTCTTCTTGCCCGGCTTCTGAGCAGGGGCCTCCCGTTCCGGGGGCGAATGCTCATTTCGGCGACCGCGCTATTGCTCGGTTCATGCGCTTTTGCCGTGGGACACCCGCGCCCTCGATACCTGGCGTTGCCGCCAGCAGCCGGTAAATCAAAGTTCCAACCGGGTTTCACCGGCGAACCGCATGACCGATACCTAAGGCGGCGGACCGATGGCTGCCGTTGCCGGAGAAACGACCGTTCCATGCCGCAGCAGCCGAGCACGCCGGTCGCCGAGCCGAACGACGCCGACTATCGCCTGCTGATCCCGTTTCTCGCGCACACGACCATCATCCAGACGCTGATCCTGCTCATCCGCGTCACCACCTCCTACCGGGTGATCGAGCTCGGTCTGCCGGTGGTCTGGCTCGGCATCATCGCGGCCGGATTCGCCATCGTGCCGGTGTTCGTGGCCCTGCAGGTCGGCCGTTGGATCGACCGCGGCAACGACGCCAAGGCCTGCTGGATCGGCACGGCGCTGATCCTGCTCGCCTGCGCCGGCTTCTGGCTGTGGTCGCGCGCGGCGATGCACCTGCTGGCGTTCTCGGTCCTGCTTGGCTTCGGGCACATGTTCTGCATGGCCGGGCACCAGATGCTGGCGGTACGGCCGAACAGCCCGCGCAATCGCGAAGACGTGCTCGGCTACTACATGATCGCCGCCGCCATCGGCCAGGGGCTGGGGCCGTTTCTGGTCGGATGGCTCGGCGGCGCGGCCGCGGTCCCGCCGACCGGGCATTTGTTCGCCATTGCGCTCGGGACCGCGGTGGCGAGCGCGATCGTGGTCGTGCTGATCCGGCCGGCCCGCAAGCAGACGCAAACGAGCGAAGCGCGCGATCTCATTGCGGTCGGCACGCTGATCCGGATGCGTGGATTGCCGGCCGTGTTCGCGGCGAGCGTGGTGACCGTCACGGCGATCGACCTTCTGGTCATCTACCTGCCGCTGCTGGGCGCCGAGCGGCACATCGATGCCAGCAATATCGGCCTGATGCTGACTGCCCGATCGCTGGCGTCGCTGGTGTCGCGCGTCTTCTACGCCAGGATGATCTATGGTTTCGGTCGCGTGCCGCTCACGCTCGTCAGCATGCTCGGCGCCGCCGCCGCTTTCCTGGCGTTGGCGCTTCCGCTGCCGCTGCCGGCCATGTATGCGGTTCTCATCGCGCTCGGGTTCTCCATGGGCATCGCCTCGACGCTCACCATCTCGGGGGTTGTGCACATCGCCCCGGCCGAGGCCTACGGCACCGCGCTGACATTGCGGATGACCGGCAACCGCCTCGGCCAAGTGGCGTTCCCGGCGCTCGCCGGGCTGGTCGCCGCCGCGACCGGCGTGGCGGGTATTCTGGTGATCATCGGGCTCGGCATCGCGGTCTGCGGTGTCGCCGTCCCGATCAGCCTGCGCGCGCGACAAGGACCCGACATATGAGCGATCCGATCCAGATCCGCATGGGCGGCTACGGCCCCGCCACCACCGGCTTCAGCCGCGCGCTGAAGATGATCGGCGACCGGCTCGAAGCCGAGCTCGGCGACCGGGTGCAGGTCAAGTACGTGTGGAACATCATGGAGCTCGGCTATCGGGCCGACGACATACTGTGGCTGGTCGAGCACGGCCTGCTGACTCTCGGCTACCAGTCGTCGAGCTACCTCAGCGACCGGGTGCCGGCGCTCGGCTTCGTCGACCTGCCGTTCCTGTTTGCCGACACCAAATCTGCGCGCGCCGCGATGGACGGCGCGCTCGGCGATCTGCTCGCCCGCAAGATCGAGGAGCGGGTGAGCTACCGCATCCTCGGCTGGTTCGAGAACGGCTTCCGGCACGTGTCCAACCGGGTGCGGCAAGTGCGGACGCCAACGGACCTTGCGGGCATGCGCATCCGCGTACTGCCGAGCAAGGTGCAGGAGCGCACCTTCGAGCTTTTGGGCGCGGTGCCGCTGCGGATGGATCTCACTGAGGCGATCGAGCGGATCGTCGCCGGCACGGTCGACGCGCAGGAGAACCCGCTGGCCAATACGGTGACCTACGGCGTGCACAAGTTCCACCGCTTCCACACGCTGACCAACCATTTCTACATTTCGCGGCCGATCTTCCTCCATCGTGCCGCGTTCGACGGCTGGCCGGCGGAGCTTCAGCGCGCCATGCGCGAGGCTGTGGCGGCGGCGGTCGCGTTCCAGCGCGAGCTCCACGTCAAGGAAGAGGATGACGCGCGCAAGGCGATCGAGGCGCAAGGCTGCGAGCTCGTCGAGCTGACGCCCGATGGACACAAAGCGTTCGCCGCCGCGGTGCAGCCGCTGCTCAGTGAGGCGCGCGCGACCTTTGGCCGCGAGATGCTCGAGTTGCTGCGGTAGCCCGGATCAGCGAAGCGAAATCCGGGGCGGTGATCCCGCATTTCGCTGGCGCTCATGCGGGCTACGAGCGGCCGCCTCTCACCCGCGCCGCTCATCGGGCGCCGCCAGGATCAGTGCCCAGAACACCTTGTATTTCGATTTCGGTGCGTAGACCGCGGCGATGCCCATGCGGGTGGCGCCGTTGAGCAGCATGTTGGCGCGGTGCGGCGGGGAGTCGCGCCAGCCGGAAAAGGCTTCCGCCAGCGTGTGGTAGCCGGCGCCGATGTTCTCGGCCGCCGTGGCGGCGCGGTAGCCCTGCGACTTCAGGCGCTCGTTGAAGCCGCGGATGACGTTGTGGTCGAGCTTGTCGCGGCCCGCCATGGCGCGTGCCTGGGCGTCGGCGAGCTTCATCAGCTCGGCGTCGACGGAGACCGGAGTGAGGCCGTTGTTGGTCCGGTAGCCTGAGATCATCGAGGCGGCGGTGGCGGCGTCGAGTTGGGCGCCCGTTTCGGCGAGGCTGCGATAGAAGCTCGGCTCGCCAGCGGGCGGGTCGCGATCGCCCGCGCAGGCGGCGAGGAGCGCCAACGTCAGCAGGCCGGCCAGCCGCCCGGCACGGCCTACGAGCGAGCGGCGGCAAGTCATTCGATTGAAGGCCCCCATGATGCAGCCCTCGTCCCACGCCACCATGGCCGAAGGATGGTAAACATCCCGCATCGGGCGCGCCGGTTGCTATCTCGAGGCGATCGGACTGGCCGCGCGTCCATCCCGCGTTCACGAACGATTAAGACTTTGGCGGTTGCCGGTTAACGTCAAAACAACCGGTTTGTCGCATACCTTCTCTTTGCCACGGAGCGGCTGGGACGGGACATGTTCGGCGGAATGATCGACCTCGTGACACAGTACGACTGGCGCCTGATCGCGGCGGTCGCCGTCGGCCTGCTCGCCTGTCTCTTCGTCATCGTCCTGTACCGCCGCGTCCGCCAGCAGAAGATGGATTTCGAGGCTGCGCTCAACAACATGTCGGAGGGCCTCTGCATGTTCGACGCCTCGGCACGGCTGGTGCTGCGCAACGAGCGCTATCTCGAGATGTACGGCCTCGAGCCCGCCTCGACCAAGCCGGGCACGGCGTTGCGCGATTTGCTCGAGCAGCGCAAACGCTCGGGCACGTTCGCGGGCGATCCGGACCATTACATCACCGACACGCTGCGCCGGATGCGCGAGGGAGACGGCCTGCAGGACGTGAGAGAGATGCCGGACGGGCGCTTCATCTCGGTCTCGAGCCGGCCGATGGCGCGCGGCGGTTGGGTCGCGACCCACCAGGACATCACCGAGCGCCGCCGCCAGGATCAGGCACACGAGCGCATGTCCGCCCAGGAGGATCGGCGCATGGCCATCGACACGGCGATCGCCGCGTTCCGCCAGCGCGCCGAGGCGATGCTCAGGACCGTCGGCGACACCGCGGTGACGATGCGCGCGACCGCCAGCACGCTGTTTGCGGCCTCGCACAAGACCTCGCAGCGCGCCGAGGGCGCCGTCCATACGTCGAATGAAGCCTCGACCAATGTCGAGACCGCGGCGTCCGCCGCCAACGAGCTATCCGCCTCGATCGACGAGATCAGCCGCCAGCTCGGTCAGACCAACAACCTGGTCGGGATCGCGGTGAGCGAGGCGGGCGCCACCAACGACCAGATCGGCTCGCTCGCGAATGCGGCGCAGAAGATCGGCGACGTGGTCAAGCTCATCCAGGACGTCGCCGGGCAGACCAACCTGCTGGCGCTCAATGCCACCATCGAGGCGGCGCGGGCTGGCGAGGCGGGTCGCGGATTTGCGGTCGTGGCTTCGGAAGTGAAGTCGCTCGCGGTGCAGACCGGAAAAGCCACCGAGGAGATCGCCGGCCAGATCGCCGCGGTGCAGAGCTCGACCGGCGCCGCGGTCGAGGCCATTCGCCGCATCGTCGAACGCATGCAGGAAATCAATCACCACACCGCAGCGGTCGCCGCCTCCGTCCAGCAGCAGAATTCCGCGACCGGCGAGATCACACACAATGTGACCAGCGCGGCGAAGGGAACGAAGGAGATCGTGGTCGCGCTCGGCGAAGTGGCGGGCGCCGCGATCGAGACGCGCGGCTCGGCCGAGACCATGCTGGCGGCCTCCGAAGCGGTCGAGAAGGCCGCCGGCGATCTGCGTTCCGAGGTCGAAGGCTTCCTGCAGAAGGTGGCAGTCTGACGCCGCCGTCTGAATTTCACCCGAACAATCCGACCGCCGCGTAAGCGAGCGCGGCGATGAAGGCGGACGCCGGGATCGTGATGATCCAGGCGACGACGATATTGTTCGCCACGCTCCAACGCACCGCCGACACGCGGCGCGCGGCGCCGACGCCGATGATGCAGCCGGTGATGGTGTGGGTGGTCGACACCGGGATGCCGAGCTCGGTCGCCGCGAACAACGTGATGGCGCCGCCGGTTTCCGCGCAAAATCCCTGGAACGGCGTAAGGCGCGTGATGCGCGAGCCCATCGTGCGCACGATGCGCCAGCCGCCGACCAGCGTGCCGAACCCCATCGCGGCGTAGCACGAGAGCATGACCCAGAACGGCACGTGGAACTCGCCGTCGAGATAGCCCTGGGAATAGAGCAGCACCGCGATGATGCCCATGGTCTTCTGGGCGTCGTTGCCGCCATGGCCGAGGGAGTAGAGCGAGGCCGAGACGAATTGCAGCGAGCGGAACAAGCGATCGACGGCAAAGGGCGTATAGCGCTTGAACAGCCACGAGCAGAGGAGGACCAGCAGCATCGCCAGCACGAAGCCCGTGAGCGGCGAGAGCACGATGGCCGCCGTGGTCTTGGCGAGGCCGCCCCAGACGATGGCCTTGACGCCGACCTTGGCAACACCGGCGCCGACCAGCCCGCCGATGAGCGCGTGCGAGCTGCTCGACGGAATTCCGAGCGCCCAGGTGATGATGTTCCAGGCGATGGCGCCCATCAGCGCGCCGAACACGACGCGGGGGTCGACGATATCGGCGGAAACGATGCCGGTGCCGACGGTCTGCGCCACATGCGCCCCGAAGATCGCGAAGGCGACGAAATTGAAGAAGGCGGCCCACACGACCGCGTGCTGCGGCCGCAACACGCGCGTCGACACGATGGTCGCGATCGAATTGGCGGCGTCGTGCAACCCGTTGAGGAAATCGAACGCGAGCGCGACGATGACCAGCGCGATCAGGACCGGCAAAGCGAGCGCGACGGCGTCCATGTCGATGTCAGACGTTCTCGATCACGATGCCGCTGATCTCATTGCCCACGTCGTCGAAGCGATCGACCACCTTTTCCAGATGGTCGTAGATCTCGACGCCGACGAAGAACGCCATGGAGTTCGCGGGCTGGTTGGCGCGGTAGAGCTCCCGCAGCCCGGCATCGTGCAGCTCGTCGGCGCGGCCTTCGATCTGAGAAAGCTGCTCGCTGATCTCGCTCAGGCGGCCCGCATTGGTGTTGATCGAGGACAGCAGCGGCATCGCCTCCCGCATCAAGACGGCGCACCGCACGATCGCGTCCGCCATCTCCTTCTGCTGCGGCGTGAACGTCCGCTGGTCGAACATCATGATGGTCTTGGCGGTCTTCTGCATCTGGTCGATGGTGTTGTCCATCGAGGTGATGAGATCCTTGATGCCGCCACGGTCGAACGGCGTGATGAAGGTGCGGCGTACCGCGATGAGCACTTCGCGGGTGATGTTGTCCGCGTCATGCTCGCGATCCATCACGGTCTTGTAGTGGCGGGGAACGGCATCGCCGCCGTCGAGCAGCTCGCGCAGCGCCTTGGCGCCGGCGGCGACCACGTCGGAATGGCGGGCAAAGAGATCGAAGAAGCGCTCCTCCCGCGGCAGCAAGGCTTGAAACCAGCGCAGCATGGCAGGCCCCCGGGTTTGATCGGGCTTGTTTCTCAACGCCTTCTAGCAGGGGATGGTTCGGTGCGCCCGGCCGTCAACGACGGTGTGCACAGAATTATGGGCGGCCGCCCGCTTGGCGCAGGGCGCCGCGTCAATGCCCGCCGCGATAGATCGGCGCCGGCTGCGAGAAAAAGCTCGCGAGCACATGGTAGCAGATTTCGTAGTTCTTCTGATGGAACGACGCGTGCGCGATGCCCGGCATGACGACGAATTGCTTGTCGGGATTGGGCAGCTTCTCGAAGAATTTCAGGAGATCCTGCAGGCTGGCGATGCCGTCGTATTCGCCGCGCATGATCAGCGTCGGCACGGTGATCTTCTCGGGATCGCAAACCGGCAGATTCGCGCACATGTCGACATAGGTCCCGTTCGGGATCGAATCGTCGAGCTTGAGGATCGCGTCCGCGAACGCCTCGATCACGACGTCGTCGGCGGTGCCGGGATGATCGCGCTCGAAGATCGAGCGCACGAATTTGCGGTCGATGGGACGGCGGTTTTTCGTGCGGAACTCCGGGAGCTTCTTGCTACGCTCGGCCAGCGTGGGCGACCCTTCCCCGGTCCATACCATGGCGTCGCAGGCCAGCCGCGCGACCATCTCGGGATGGCGCTGCGCGAACAAGGCCGCGCGCAGCGCGCCGGAAGAAATCCCATACACCAGCAGCGGCTTCTTGCCGCGCAATTTCTCGATATAGCTTGCGGCGGCGAAGCAGTCGTCGGCGCCGTAGGAAATCGGCGAATTGTGGTCGCGATCCTTGGTCGAGCGCCCGTAGCCTTCCATATCGACGCACCAGGTGTCGTAACCGCGCGCCGCGAAATAATCCATCGACGAGAGCCGCCCGGGCACCTGCAGGTCGAAGGTCGGCTGCGAGGCCATGGAAGAGCCGTGCACGAACAGGATTCTCCCAGCCGGCCCGGAGGCGTCGCCGGCGTGCTTGTTCCACATGAAAAGCTTTACGTCGGCGCCCTTGGTGGTCCAGTGCTCGGTGCCGGTGAGGCGAAACTGCTCGTTCATGAACTAAGACCTCTGTGCGTTATTCGGGCTTGATCGCGTTCGCTCTGATGATCTTCGCCCACTTCTCGATCTCGGACTGCACATAGGCGCCAAACTCGGCAGGCTTCATTGTGAGCGGAACGGCGCCTTGCTTCTCCCACGCGGCGCGCACGTCCGGCCGCGTTAGGATCTTGTTGATCTCGGTGTTGAGCAGATCGACGATCTCCGGCGGCGTTCCGGCCGGCGCCATGACGCCGACCCACTGGGTCGCCTCGTAGCCGGGGACGCCGGCCGCCGACAGCGTGGGCACGTCGGAGAGCACGGTCGATCGCACCGTGCCGGTGGTCGCCAATGCCTTGACGCGGCCGGTTTGCACCATCTGCGCCATGGTGGTCACCGAGTCGAACATCATCTCGATCTGGCCGCTGATGATGTCGTTGCGGGCGCCGGTGCTGCCCTTGTAGGGCACGTGCAGGATGTCGGTGCCGGTGAGGTTTTTGAACAGCTCGCCCGCCATGTGATAGTTCGAGCCCACCCCGGACGACGCGTAGTTGAGCGCGCCGGGCTTCGCCTTCGCCAGCGCGATGAATTCCTTGACCGTGCTCACGCCGACGGACGGATGCACGACCATCACCATCTCGGAGGTCAGCAGCGACGCCACCGGCACGAAATCGCGCATGAGCTTGAACGGCTTGTTGGGGACCAGCGTCTCGGTCGTGGTCTGGGTCGCGGACACCATGAGCAGCGTATAGCCGTCGGGCGCAGACTTGGCCGCGGCATCGGAGCCGATGATGGTGCCGGCGCCCGGCCGGTTCTCCATCACGAAGGACTGCTTGAGGCTCTTCTGGAGCTCATCGGCGATTGCGCGCGTGAACACGTCGGTGGGACCGCCGGCGCCGAATGGCACGATTACTTTGACCGGGCGCGAGGGATAATCCAGCGCCATAGCCGGTGCTGCCGGCGCGATCCCCAACACGGTCAAGAGGATGAGCGGCGAAACTCGCTGAACCATCGCCATCGGCTTTCCAGGAGATGCAGATACGGCAGATGTACACCACGGCAAAATACGTGTCACCTCGGTGAGGACGCTCTTCATTGCCAGATCGCTCTCGTTCAAGGCGCGTGCGTCACCTTCCCGACCAGCTCGGCGAATGCGCCGGCGAAGGGATGGAACGAGAAGCGTACCACGTGCCGCCCGCGCGGCACGACCACGGCGCGGAAGATCACGTTGGCCTGGAGGATCTCGCTCTCGACGCCGTCGACGCTGGCGCGCCACCAGGGGTGCCAGACGTCATTGAGGAGGAGGATGCCGCCGCCGGGCGCATCGACCGCGACCACCACTTCGGTATTGGCATAGCGCGTGAGGCGCGCGCTGCCGCCCGTGCCGGCGGCGGCGCCGCGGGAGAACCCGGCCGGCGCCGTCTTCAACAGCACGGTCCGGCGCGGGTCGACGGCGGGCCAGCCCCCGCGCAAGAGCTCGTCGAAGTTGGCGAGCCGCCAGTCCGTCAGCAGCATCACGCGCGGCAGCGCGCGCGGGTTCTCGTAGACATAGGCGTCCTTGGTGCGCGCTATGAAATCGAGGTCGCCGGGCTTGAGCGAGGTGTCGATCTCCTCGACCGGCACGCCGGTGACGACGAAGCGCACGCCGAGGAGATCGGCGAAGGCCGAGCGGTAGGACGGATAGAGCGGCGAGAAGATGCGCTGGGAGGGCAACGCGACCGTGTCGCCCATGTGGGTCGCCTCCAGGAACCAGCGCAGCCGCAGCGGATTGTGGCCGAAGACGTGGTCGAAGCCTTGCGCGAGCGAAAGGTTGGGCCAGTGATAGCCGATGCCGGTGAGCTCGACGCGGTCGCGCCGGTCGGGCGCCGCGGCCGCGGCGAGCCGCGCCTTGAGGAGCCGCACGGTCGGGTCATTGGTGTTGGCGCGCAGCGCATCGAAGTTGTCGCGCGGCAGCGCGGTGGAGTTGTGCGGCGTGTAGTTCCAGGCGAAGTCCACGGCCATGAAGGCCGCGATCAGTCCCACGGCGGCGAGCGGCGCACGGGCATCCAGCCGCCGCGCCAGCAGCAGCGCGGCGACGGCGGCGGCGGTGAAGACGATCGCGGTCAGCACCGGCCCCACCGCCGGGGCGATGCCGACGACGGAATGGGCGAGCGCGAAGGCGCCCACGATCAGAGCCAACGGGCACGCGATCTCGAGCGCGCGCTGCACGCGCGTTGCCGGCGGCACCGTGCCGGTAAGCCAGCGGTGGACGAGATAGCCCGCGATCACCGCCACGAGCGCGACCAGCACGAACGTCGCGTCGGCTGGCCGGCGATAGAGCGCGACGGCGGGCACCAGGTCGTAGATGAGGTGGAAGACCGGCGTATAGCCGCCCAGCGCGTAGAGCAGCACGAGCGCCGCGGCGATGGTGAAGAACCTGATCTCGCGCGCGAAGGCGAGCCCGCGGATGAGACCGAACGCCACCACCGCGACCACGGTAACCGCGCCGGCATAGACCATGCCCATGTTCTGCGACAGGTAGAGGCCGGGCGAGCCCCAGGCGGCGTCCCAGATCGTGCTTTGCGGCGCCCAATATTCGACCTTCGGGTCCATCGCGCCGAACAGATCGGCAAAGGCGAATTGCAGGAGATGGACGGGATGGATCGAGCCGGCCGCCGCCGCGGCGTAGCCGATCTCGGGCCGGTTCGAGCGCGCCGCGAGCAGCGTGGTCATGATCACCGGCACGGCGGCGACCAGCGTTGCGCTCATGCCCGCCGCGGAAAGGGGGACGATGCTGGCGCGCAGGCGCGCAAGGGGGTGCTCGCCCGCGAGCCAATGCGTCAGCACGAATCCGATGAGCGCATAGAGCGAGAGCAGCGCCACCTGATCGCGGCCGATCGCCATCAATCCGCAGACAGCGCCGGCCGCCAGCCCCGCGCGCCACGATGACCGCTCGAGCGTCCGCGCGAGGAGCCAGAGCGCGATCGGCAAATAGGCCAGGCTGACGACCTGGCCGGTGTGCTGGATGCGCGCATTGGCCGAGCCGCCGAGCGCAAAGGCCATCGCCGCCACCAGCGCGCCGCCCATGTGCCAGCCGCGGTCGTGGAAGAACAGGATGATGCCGACCCCGCCGAGGAACAGATAGGCGAAGGTCACGGCGTCGAAAGCGCGCAGGCTGATCGCGGAATTGAACGCGGCCAGCAGGACATGCAGCGGCGAGAACAACAGCGACTGCGGATCGGAGATCTGCGGCCAGCCGGCGAAGATGTTGGGCGACCACCACGGCCATTCGCCATGGGCGATCGACGTCGCCAGGAATTGCACCTGGGGAAAGAATTGCGATTTCGCGTCCCACGGGATCGGCACCGCGCCCGACAGCCACGGCCAGGCCGGCAGCAGGAAGGCGAGCGCGAACATGGCTATGGCGACGCCGGGCGGAACGCGGGCGGCCGCGCCGGCCACTAGCGGCCGCGTCCATTGACCCTCGATCGACGCTG
>WNEY01002528.1_pt1 | contig 13430 bp, 12 predicted proteins | sample 5400531 | NCBI WGS metagenome assembly WNEY01 (sample SAMN13153338, study PRJNA577476) | soil metagenome | isolation source: 200 cm saprolite under Douglas fir tree site 1 | place: USA:California | collected 2015-04-18
GCTCGAAGGGATTCCGATCGATCGCGTGTTCGTGGGATCGTGCACCAATGCTCGCATCGAGGATCTCCGCGCGGCGGCCGGCGTCGTGCGTGGCTTGCATGTCGCTCCGCGCGTGCGGGCGATGGTCGTACCCGGGTCACAGCGCGTCAAACGGGAAGCGGAGCGGGAAGGATTGGATCGCGTGTTCCGCGAGGCCGGATTTGAGTGGCGGAACGCCGGCTGTTCAATGTGCCTTGGTATGAATGCCGACGTGCTGGGTGTCGGGGAACGCTGCGCCGCCACTTCCAATCGCAACTTCGAGGGGCGCCAGGGACGCGGCGGCCGCACGCATCTCATGAGTCCCACGATGGCCGCCGCGGCCGCGATCGCCGGCCAGCTCGTCGATGTGCGTGCGTGGCGCCGGGCCGAGGTGGCGTGATGGAGCCGTTCGTGCGTCACCGGGGAAAAGCGGCCGCGCTGCCACGCCAGGACGTGGACACCGATCAGATCATCCCGAAGCAGTTTCTGCGGGGCCTCGAGCGCACCGGTCTTGGCGCCAGCCTGTTTTTCGACTGGCGCGCGCAGCCGGGGTTCGAGCTCAATGATCCGGCGACCGAGGGCGCGTCGATCCTGATCACCGGACCGAACTTCGGTTGCGGCTCGTCGCGCGAACACGCCGTGTGGGCACTCGCGGAATACGGCTTCCGCGCGATCATCGCGCCGTCCTTCGCGGACATCTTTTTCGCCAACTGTTGCCGGAATGGGGTCGTGCCCGTCCAGCTGCTCCCGGCCGACGTCGACACGCTCATGGAGCGAGCGCAGCGCGCGACGGTCGCGCGCCGCTACGAAGTCGTCGTCGATCTCGCGGAGCTGTCGGTGTCGGACGACAGCGGATTCATGGCTCGGTTCGCATTCGACCCCTATCGGCGCGAGCTGTTGCTGCGGGGCCTCAACGAGATCGACCGTACCCTGCTCGAGGAGCCGCGCATCGCCGAGTACGAGCGGCTGCACCAATGAAACGTCTCTCCATTGCGGTTCTGCCCGGCGACGGCATCGGCCCTGAGGTCATCGCGCAGGCAGTGCGCGTCCTCGAGGCCGTTGGCGAGCGCTTCGACCTCTGCTTCGACTTCGCGACGTATCCCATCGGCGCGGCGGGCGTCGCGGTGGCCAACGATCCATTGCCGGCGGTGACGCGCAACGCGGTCGTCCACAGCGACGCTGTGTTGCTCGGCGCCGTCGGCGATCCCGCGTTGGATGGCGCGCCGCGCGAGCTGCGCCCCGAGACGGGCTTGCTCGTGTTGCGGAAGCTCTTGAAGGTCTACGCCAATCTGCGGCCGGTTGCGATGCGGCCGGCCTTGCTGGCTGCGTCGCCGCTCAAGGCCGATCGGCTGCACGGCGTTGATCTGCTCGTCGTGCGCGAGCTGACCGGCGGGCTGTATTACGGTGAGCCGCGTGGCCGCAATGGAACGACTGCGGTGAACACGCTCGTCTATACGACCGCCGAAATTGAGCGTGTGGCGCGGGTGGCGTTCGCTGCCGCGCGCGAGCGGAAGAAGTTGGTCACGTCAGTGGACAAGGCCAACGTGCTCGAGGTATCTCAGCTCTGGCGCGAAACTGTCACGAAGATCGCGGGCGATTACCCGGACGTGCGGCTCGAGCACGCGTATGTGGACACGGCGGCGATGCGCCTGGTTGCCGAGCCGGCATCGCTGGATGTCGTGCTGACGGAGAACATGTTCGGAGACATTCTCAGCGATGAAGCGGCGGTACTCGCTGGTTCGCTGGGTCTTCTTCCATCGGCATCACTCGGTCCCGGGCCGGGCTTGTTCGAGCCCGTGCACGGTTCGGCCCCGCCGCTCGCGGGTCGCGACGTCGCCAATCCGATCGGCGCCATCGCAACCGTCGCGCTCCTGCTCCGTCACGGCCTGAGGCTCGCCGAGGCGGCCGATGCCGTAGATGAGGCCATCACCGCGGCGCTCGACGCGGGCGCGCGCACGCGTGACATCGCGCTGCCGGGCGAGCCGTCTATCGGCACCGCGGAGATGGGCGACCGGATTGTGGAACACGTCTTTAGCGGAGCCGTCGAGGGACTCGCGTGAGCGACAATTTTCGCAGTCGCGCTGTGACGGAAGGCCTGGAGCGCGCCCCCAATCGCGCCATGCTGCGCGCCGTCGGGTTTGGGGACGGCGACTTCACCAAGCCCATCGTCGGCGTCGCGAGCGCCTACAGCACGATTACCCCGTGCAACTCGGGGCTCAACCGGCTCGCGGACCGCGCCGTGTCGGCACTGCGGAAGGGCGGCACGATGCCGCAGACGTTCGGCACGATCACCGTCAGCGACGGCATCTCGATGGGCACGGAAGGCATGCGCTACTCGCTGGTCTCGCGTGAAGTGATCGCCGATTCGATCGAGACCGCGTGCGGCGCGCAGCGGATGGACGGCCTGCTGGCGATCGGGGGATGCGACAAGAACATGCCGGGTGCGATGATCGCGATCGCCCGGCTCGACATCCCCGCCGTTTTCGTCTACGGTGGCACGATCAAGCCGGGTCATTACGCTGGTCGTGACCTGACGGTCGTCAGCGTGTTCGAAGCAGTCGGCGCCTTCGGGGCCGGCCGAATGGCGGCCGATGAGCTCGGGGAAATCGAAAGGCGCGCATGTCCCGGGGCCGGGTCGTGCGGAGGGATGTTCACCGCGAACACGATGTCCGCCGCCATCGAAGCGATGGGCATGAGCCTGCCTTTCTCGTCGACGATGGCCGCGGAAGATCCTGAGACCGCCGACAGTGCCGCTCGATCCGCCGACGTTCTGGTCGACGCAATCCGCCAGCGGCGGCTGCCGCGACAGATCCTCACTCGCCAGGCGTTCGAGAATGCCATCGCCGTGGTCATGGCATTGGGTGGATCCACTAACGCGGTCCTGCATCTCCTCGCCATCGCACGGGCCGCCGAGGTGCCGCTCTCGCTCCGGGATTTCGAAGCGGCGCGCGACCGGGTGCCGGTCCTGTGCGACCTCAAGCCGTCGGGGCGGTTCGTCACGACAGACCTGCATCGCGCCGGCGGGATTCCTCAGGTCATGCGCATACTGCTCGACCACAGCGCGCTGCGCGGCGACGCCGTGACTATAGAAGGAAAGACGGTCGCCGAGGTCCTGAAGAACGTGTCATCCCGTCCGCCGGTCGATCAGGAAGTGATTCGCCCCTGGGACCGACCGATCGCCGAGCGTGGGCACATCGTGATCCTGCGTGGCAATCTGGCGCCCGAGGGCGCGGTCGCGAAGGTGAGTGGACATGCGCACATGAGCATCACGGGACCCGCGCGCGTGTTCGACTCGGAGGAAGCGTGTCTCGCAGCGATTCTCGCCGGGGCGATTCACGCCGGCGACGTCATCGTGATCCGCTACGAAGGGCCGAAGGGTGGTCCGGGCATGCGCGAAATGCTGGCGCCGACTGCCGCTCTTGTCGGCGCGGGATTGGGAGATTCCGTTGGTTTGATCACCGATGGACGGTTCTCAGGCGGGACGCACGGCTTGGTGGTGGGTCACGTCGCTCCGGAAGCGGCGGTGGGCGGGCCGCTCGCCCTGGTGGAAGAGGGCGATGCGATCACGATCGACGCCGATCGCCGCGAGCTGAGTACGGACGTCTCGCAGCGCGACCTGGAGCGGCGCCGCACGCGGTGGACGCCGCCCCCGCCGCGCTACAAGTCCGGCGTCCTGGCCAAGTACACCCGCCTAGTCTCCAGCAGCAGCCTCGGCGCCGTCACGGACGCATGACCCGCGTCGCCATCCAGGGAGAAGCGGGATCGTTCAGCCACGCCGCTGCGATTGCCGTGTTCGGCCCCGACACGCGCATCGTAGCGTGCGTCACATTCGAGGACCTCTTTCGCGCGGTCGAGAAGGACGACGCGGACCGCGGTCTCGTTCCGATCGAGAATACGCTCGCCGGGTCGGTGCATGAGAACTACGATTTGCTCAGTGCCCATTCGCTCCACGTCGTGGGTGAGACCGCGTTGCGCATTCGGCACTGTCTCGTGGCGCGTCCAGGCGCCACGCTGGGCGACATCGGGCGCGTCGCCTCGCATCCGGTCGCGCTCGCTCAGTGCCGTCGCTTTTTCACCGAGCATCCGGCGCTCGTCGCCGTTCCCGCCTACGACACCGCCGGCAGCGTCCACGACCTGATGGCCGGGACTCTCGCGGCGGATGCGGCGATCGCGTCGGCGCTCGCCGCGCGGCTGTACGGTGCGGCGGTGCTGGCGGAAGGCTTGGAGGACCACCCCGAGAACTACACCCGGTTTCTCGTCGTGGCGCGTGAGCCCGTGCCGGTCTGGGGTGCGTCGAAGATGTCGTTGGTGTTTACCCTGCCGAACACGCCAGGCGCACTGCACCGTGCGCTGCGCGTCTTCGCCGCTCGCGATCTCAATCTGACGAAGATCGAATCCCGGCCGCTGCCGGGGCGTCCGTGGGAATACCTGTTCTATCTGGACGTTGCCGGCGACGTGCTGGAGAGCACGCACGACGCCGTACGAGAACTGCGCACCTTTGCGCCGATGCTGCGCGTTCTGGGAGTGTATCCGGATCGCGCGGCTCTCAGCGCGGCCACCGCCACTCACAGCTGAGAGCGAATGCGCCAGGCGGGACTCGAACCCACGACCTTCGGCTCCGGAGGCCGACGCTCTATCCAGCTGAGCTACTGGCGCGATCTTTAGTCGGGGCGAGTGGATTTGAACCACCGACCTCCTGGTCCCGAACCAGGCGCGCTAACCGGACTGCGCTACGCCCCGCACTGCTAGACGCTTAGACGCCTAGATGCCTAGACGCCGAGGAAACCTAAATCGCAAACCGCTAGGCGTCTCGGCGTCCCGCTTGCTCGGCGTCTCGCCGTCTCAATCCCACGTGGGGTTGAGTGCGCCCAGGAGGACTCGAACCCCCAGCCTCTTGATCCGTAGTCAAGCGCTCTATCCAGTTGAGCTATGGGCGCGCATGGGCGGTACTAGACTCGAACTAGTGACCTCCACGATGTCAACGTGGCGCTCTAACCAACTGAGCTAACCGCCCAAACGACTAGATGCCTAGGTGCTGAGACGCCGAGACGCCTAGGTCGTCGCGCCTCCCCTCGGCGTCTCGGCCCCTCGGCGTCTCGGCGTCTAGAAGTAGCGGGGGTGGGATTTGAACCCACGACCTCCGGGTTATGAGCCCGGCGAGCTACCAGACTGCTCCACCCCGCGTCGCTTGTCTCAACCTTCCGACTGGAGAGCGGGAAACGGGACTCGAACCCGCGACCCCAACCTTGGCAAGGTTGTGCTCTACCAACTGAGCTATTCCCGCATGCCGGCAGCAAATGTAACCACTCAGTCGGGACTCATCTACCGCCCGGGAAGCCATGGAGGCGAGGGGGATCGAACCCCTGACCTCGTGAATGCCATTCACGCGCTCTCCCAACTGAGCTACGCCCCCGTTATATTGCCCCCCCCCGCCCCCGCCCCGGCGCCCCCCGGCGCCCCCCGAATTGCCCCGGGCTGGAACACGGCATCTTATCGGGGCGTTTAGGCGGTGTCAAGCGATTTCACGCCCGTTTCATGAACATTTTTGTTGCGTCTGCGTACTAAAAAGCACCCAAATAGGGCGAACCAATGCCGCGTACCCGGAAGAAAACGAAGACTGCACCCGCCGCGAAGGCCAAGGCGAAGGCGCCCGTCGCTACCGAGCGACGGGTCGTCAAGCGTCGCGGCCGGCGCCGTGGTCTGCTCTCCGGTCTCGGCTCTCACGAGCACGAGCGCGACATCCTGGACCAGTACCTGCACGAAGTGTCGAAGACTCCGCTGCTCACGCAGAAGGAGGAGATCGCCCTCGCCCGGAAGGTGCGGGCCGGCGATCAGGAAGCCATGCAGGAGCTGGTGAAGCGCAATCTGCGCTTCGTGATCTCGGTGGCGAAGAAGTATCAGAACCGCGGGCTGCCGCTCACCGATCTGATCGGTGAGGGCAACGTCGGCCTGCTCACGGCCGCGCGGAAGTTCGATCCCGATCAGGGCGTCAAGTTCATTTCCTACGCCGTGTGGTGGATCCGTCAGGCGATTCTCGCCGCGCTCGCGCGGCAGGGACGGACCGTGCGGGTGCCGCTGAACCGGACCGCGGATCTGTCGCGCATCGTGCGCACGGCGGAGTATCTGCGGCAGACGCTGCGTCGCGAGCCGACGCCCGAAGAGATCGCCGACGCGACGAAGCTGTCGCTCGAGGTCGTGCAGTCGCTCGCCGCGCTCAATACGGGCGACGTGCGGCTCGATGCTCCGCTCGACCCCGACGGTGACCGCTCGCTCATCGAGCGCTTCATCGCGGAGGATCTGCCGGACACGGAAGATCAAGCGATGGACCGCTTCCTGTCCGACGAGATCGAGCAGGCGCTCAACACGCTGCAGCGTCGCGATGCGAAGGTGCTGCGGCTCTACTTTGGTCTCGACGGTGGACGCGAGCACACGCTCGAAGAGATCGGCGGGATGCTCGGCGTCACGCGTGAGCGCGTTCGCCAGCTGCGCGATCGCGCACTCAAGCGACTGCGCGATGGCGACGTCGGCAAGGCTCTAGCGAGCTTCGCCGCCTGAACAGAGTGGCCAGGAGAAATCCTGGCCACTTTCGTTTCCCGCTGTAGCTTCTCCTCCCGTGATCGATGTGATCGGTCGCCGGACCGTCGCCGCCATCGAGGACGTCGGTCGGGTCGGCCACTTCGTGATGGACATGCTCGCGGCTCTGTCCGACGTCCGGACATGGGCGCGACCGCTGATCGTGCAGATGCGCCGCGTCGGCGTCGATTCGCTGCCGGTGGCGCTGTTCATCGCGGCCTTCACCGGTGTCGTGCTGGCTCTCCAGGCGTCCTATACGTTCACCGGCGCCGTCCCGCTCTACTTCGTCGGCACGCTCGTCGGCAAAACCATGATGCTCGAGCTCGGCCCGGTCCTCGCCGGGCTCGCGCTGGCTGGGCGCGTGGGCGCGAGCATGGCGGCGGAGCTCGGCACCATGAAGGTGACCGAGCAGGTCGACGCCCTCGAAACGCTCGCCTACAATCCGCAGAGCTACCTCGTGCTGCCACGCGTCATCGCGGGAACGCTGATGTTTCCAGTGATCGTCGCGTTTGCGATTGCGACCGGCATCATTACCGGCTGGATCACGAGTCTCGTGCTGCTGGATCTCTCCACCCCCGATTTCATCAAGGGGCTGAAGCTGTTTTATCAGTTCAAGGACATCTGGTTCGGGCTGCTGAAGAGCGCCAGTTTCGGCTGCACGATCACCCTCGTCGGCTGCATCGTCGGGCTCTCAACCAGGGGTGGCGCCGAAGGCGTGGGGCGCAGCACGACGCGCGCGGTGGTCTACTCCGCGATTCTCATCCTCGTGCTCGACGCATTCTGGGCGGTCGTCCTGTTGTGATCGAGTTCCAGGAGGTGTTCAAGGCGTTCGATGAAAAGCCCGTACTCCAGGGTCTGTCGCTGAAGATTCGAGACGCCGAGACGGTCGTCATCATCGGATACTCGGGAACAGGTAAGAGCGTGGCGCTGAAGCACATCGTCGGGCTGTTGCACCCGGATGCAGGTGACGTCATCGTTGACGGCCGGGCGGTCAGCACCCTCGATCGCGAGGGGCTCACCCTGCTGCGTCAGGGCATCGGGTACGTCTTCCAGTTCGCGGCGCTGTTCGATTCGCTCACGGTCGCGGAAAACGTCGCGCTCGGCCTGCGGCGGCGCGGACTGTACGACGAGGAGATCGGAGACCGCGTGCGTGAGGCCCTGGCGCTCGTGGACCTCTCGGGCACCGATGACCAGCTGCCGGCCGAGCTGTCCGGCGGGATGCGGAAGCGGGTGGGCATCGCACGCGCGATCGCGCTGAAACCGCGATACATCCTGTATGACGAGCCGACGACCGGTCTGGACCCTGTCACCTCCGCGATCATCGATCGGCTGATGGTGCGGACGCGCGAGCACCTCGGGGTCACGGGAGTCGTGGTCACGCACGACATGCGCAGTGCCTACACGGTGGGCGATCGCATCGCCATGCTCTACGAGGGACGCATTCGCCAGGTCGGGACGGTCGAGGAGATGCAACGAACGGAGGACCCGGTCGTGCGCCAGTTCATCGAGGGACGTCCCGAGTGAAACGCGAGAACGAGTTCGCCGTCGGGCTCGTCGTCATTGCGGCGCTCGCCGTGGTGATTGGCGGCGCCCTCTGGCTGTCCGGCGCCCATCTCGGCAAGACCGACGCGGCCCATACAGCGCGCTTCCGGACGGTCGGCGGACTGGGTGTGGGCAACCCGGTCGTGTTGCGCGGGGTGCGCGTGGGCCGCGTGGAGGCGATTCGGCTCGCGCCGGGCAACTGGGTCGAGGCGGACTTGAAGATCTATTCCGGCGTCACCCTACCCGAGAAGCCGGCGGTGATTGCGGCCTCGGCCTCCCTGTTCGGCGAATGGGCCGCCACGCTCATCTCGAGCGACCCGCTACCTAACGATCCCAACGTGCGCCAGGCCCTCATCGAGGCAGAGGCGTCGGGTGCGGGGAAGTGGCCGGGCGCCACACTCCCCGATATCGGCCAGTTGACGGCGCAGGCGAGCCGCATCGCGACCGACATCGCCACCGTCTCGACCCGCATCCAGACCGCATTCGACTCATCCGCCGTCTCGGACCTGCGGCGCTCGATCCGCGACTTTGGCCAGATCGCCGACCGCCTAACGCGGGTCACGAACGAGCAAGCCGACGTCATCGGCAATGTGGGATCCAATCTGCAGCAGGGCTCGGAGGCTCTCGCCCACGTTGCGACCGATCTCCGGACAACGTTGGGACGCGTGGACACCGCGACGAACCAGGGCCAGCTGGCTACGATCCTCAATAACACGGCCGCTTCGGCCACCGACCTCCGGAGCGCGTCGCAGGATTTCCGCCAGCTTATGGCCGCCGCGAATCGGAATCAGGAAAGCCTCGTGCGCGTTCTGCAGAACGCCGACACGGTGCTGTCCCGGATCTCGAACCGCAGCGGCACGCTCGGCCTCCTCGTCGCCGATTCAGCGCTGTATCGCGAGACGACCCTCACGATGATTCAACTGCGTCAGCTGCTCTCGGACATTCAGGCCAATCCGCGGAAATACTTCACTTTCAGCGTGTTCTGACGAATGGCACGCCGTTCGCGTAAGCGCAGTTCCCAACCCCGCGCGCAACGGGAGACGAGCGCCGGCGGTGTCGTCTTCCGCCGCGGGCCCGACGGCCAGGTGCGCTTTCTTCTGATCCGCGACTCCTACAAGAACTGGGGATTCCCCAAGGGGCATCTCGAGCGCGACGAGCCACCGGCCGAGGCGGCGCGGCGCGAAGTCGCGGAGGAGACCGGCCTCGAGGAGCTGCTGGTTCACGGTCCGATCAAAGTCATCGATTGGTATTTCCGATTCCGCGGCAAGACGATTCACAAGTATTGCCACTTTTTCCTGTTCGAATCACGGCGCGGCGATCCGGTCCCCGAGGAAGCCGAGGGAATCACCGCCTGCGTCTGGCATCCATTGGAAGAAGCGCAACAGACGGTCAGCTACGACAACGCGCGTGAGGTGTTACTGCAAGCGGCGGAGATGCAGCAGGCATTGGTGCAGACGTGACCGCCGCCGCCGCGGCGTATCCGGTCGTGCCCGTGTTCCATCCGCGCCGCGAGGCGCGGCGCGCGATCAAGCGCGGTTATCCGCGCAGCGCCGGCAGTGTGCGGCTGTGTCGGAGTCTTCAGGCGGTCGAGCGCCTGCTCGCGCAGCGGCTCGTCGATGCCGTCGTCATCGACGTTCGCCATTGTGATGGCGAGGGGTTGGCGCTGCCAACGCGCTTTCCACGCATCCCGATGTACGCGCTCTCCGCGGTCCGCCCTGACGATGGTGCGCTGCTCGAGTCCTGTCGTGACGCGGGGTTCTGTGTACTGGTCGAGGGCGTGGACAATGCGGTCGCAGGGGAATGGATCGCGGCGCGCACGGCACAGGTGGCGCGCCGTGCGGCGCTGGCGGACGCGCCCCGGTTGTTGCGGCTTACCGATCGCCTGCAACTCGCGGCGTGGGATGAAGTGCTGCGCCGCGCCGGCGTCCCGACCAAGACCGGGCACGTCGCCCAGGCGTTGCGCGTAACGCGAGAGCACTTGTCGCGGGAGTTCGGGGCCGGTGGCGCGCCGAATCTGAAACGCGTGATCGATCTCGCGCGCGCGGCGTGCGCGGCGGACCTGCTCGGCAATCCCGGGTATACCGTGCGCGGCGTCGTGCGCATCCTCGGCTACGCCTCCCCCAGTCATTTGGCCGGTGCCGCGCGACGGGTCGCCGGCGCGACACCGCACGAACTGCGTGAGCTAGGTCCTCGGGGTGTGCTGACGAGGTTCCTCAGAGGAAGGACGCGATCTCGTGTATAGGTTTTTCGCCGCCCCTTCGCTGCCTTCCGCCGCCGCCTCTCTTGTGATATTTTTCACAAACTCAAACCGGTAAAGCCATGGCCACCGACTCCATCCTGCGACCCGGCGAGCTCAAGAACCTCCTCCTCAAGGAAATTCAGGCAGCCGACCTCGCGGACATCGACGTTCGCGAGGTCGGCACGGTCCTCGAGGTGAAGGACGGCATCGCTCGCATCTACGGCCTCACGTCGGCGATGGCGGGCGAGATGCTCGAGTTCACGGTCTCCGCGACGGGCGACAAGATCACCGGACTCGCGCTGAATCTCGAGGAAGACAACATCGGCGCGGTCATCTTCGGAGACTACCTCGAGCTGCGCGAGGGCGACGAGGTGCGTCGCACGGCCCGCGTGCTCGAAGTCCCCGTTGGGCCGGCGCTGGTCGGCCGCGTGGTCGACGCGCTGGGGCGGCCCGTCGACGGCCTCGGTCCCATTCACACGACCAAGACGCGCAAAGTCGAGATTGTGGCGCCGGGCATCATCAAGCGGCAGCCCGTCAAAGAGCCGCTCCAGACCGGCATCAAAGCCATCGATTCGATGATTCCGATCGGGCGCGAGCAGCGCGAGCTGATCATCGGCGATCGCGGCACGGGAAAGACGGCAATCGCGATCGATACGATCATCAACCAGAAGGGGCAGGGCGTCACGTGCGTGTACATCGCGATCGGCCAGAAGAATTCGACGGTCGCGTCGGTCGTGGAGCGGCTCAAGGAGCACGACGCCTTGGAGTACACGATCGTGGTCGTGTCGTCCGCCTCGGAGCCCGCGCCGATGCAGTACATCGCCCCCTACTCCGGCTGCAGCATGGCTGAGTACTTCATGTACGACGAGCGCAAGGCGACGTTGTGCGTCTACGACGACCTGTCGAAACAGGCGGCGGCGTACCGCCAGCTTTCCCTCGTGCTGCGTCGTCCACCGGGTCGCGAAGCCTACCCGGGCGACGTCTTCTATCTCCACAGCCGTCTCCTCGAGCGCGCCGCGAAATTGTCCGATGAAATGGGCGGTGGCTCGCTGACGGCGCTGCCGATCATCGAGACGCAAGCAGGCGACGTGTCTGCCTACATTCCGACCAACGTCATTTCGATCACCGACGGACAGATCTTCCTCGAAACCGATCTCTTTTACTCGAACGTGCGGCCCGCCGTGAACGCCGGCATTTCCGTGAGTCGAGTGGGCGGCAACGCGCAGATCAAGGCGATGAAGCAGGTCGCCGGGCGGCTGCGGCTCGACCTGGCCCAGTATCGCGAGCTGGAGGCGTTTGCCCAGTTCGGCTCCGAGCTCGATCCCGCCACGCAGCGGCAGCTCGCGCGCGGCGCGCGGGTGGTCGAGGTGCTGAAGCAGCCGCAATACCAGCCGATGCCCGTCGAGCAGCAGGTCATCGTCATTTTCTCCGTCACCAACGGACTGATAGACGACGTGGATGTGCCGCAGATCAAGGAGTGGGAAAAAGGATTGCTCGAGTTCATGGCGGCGCAGCATCCCGAAATCGGTGAAGAGATCCGCACGCGGAAAGCGTTGTCCGACGATCTGGGCGGCAGACTGCGCCAGGCGATCGAGGAGTACAAGGCGCTGTAATGGCGAAGCCCCGTGAGCTGAAGCGACGCATCCGGTCGGTGCAGAACACGCGCAAGATCACGAAGACGATGGAGCTCGTCTCCACGTCAAAGCTCAAGCGCGCTCAGGATCGCGTCGTCGGCGCCCGCCCGTACGCGCAGGCGCTGGCCGAAGTGATCGGGGAGCTGTACTCGCCCGAGCTGGCCGAGCGGTTCCCCCTGCTGCGCCAGCCCGGCCGTAGTGTGCGCGGCGCGGGGGTGAGGCGCTCCGCCTTGCTGCTTATCACGTCGAATCGCGGTTTGTGCGGCGCGTTCAATTCCAACCTGATCCGTGAAGCCCGGCGCCGGCTCGAAGAGCTGGAAGCGCAGGATACGCATACGGAGCTGCACCTCGTCGGCAAGAAAGGCATCAGCTACTTCAAGTTCACGCGCCGCAACGTTGCGTCCCAGCGGGTCGACATCGGCGATCGTCCCACGCTGCGGCACGCCGAGGAGCTCGCGAAGCCGCTGATGAATCGGTTCGCGGCCGGAGACCTCGATGCAGTGGATGTCGTATTCGCGAAGTTCAACAGTGCGGTGTCTACTCCTCCAACGACGTTGCGGGTACTGCCCGTGACTCCGCCTGAGAAACGGCGGTCGGTCAATTACATCCTCGAGCCTTCGGCGGAAGAGATTCTCGACGAGCTGCTTCCGTTGTACGTACAGAACCAGTTCTATCGCGCCCTCGTCGAGACGGCGGCGGCCGAGCACGGCGCGCGACGTACGGCGATGAAGAACGCCACCGACGCCGGTCAAGACATGCTGACGATCTTGCAGCGCACGTTCAACCGCGCGCGCCAGGCGCAGATCACGCAAGAGCTCGCGGAAATCGTTGGGGGAGCCGAGGCTCTCAAAGGATAGGAAATGGCGAACATCGGGAAAGTCGTGCAGGTCATCGGCCCCGTTCTCGACGTCGAGTTCGAGCCGGAGCAGTTGCCCGAGCTCTACAACGCCATCACCCTGAAAGTCGATTCCGGACAACTGGTCGCGGAAGTCGAGCAACATATCGGTCGCAACCAGATCCGCGCGGTCGCGATGAGCTCGACGGACGGTGTCGTGCGCGGCATGGACGTGCTCGATACGGGGCAGCCCATTACCGTCCCGGTCGGAAAGTCGGCGCTGGGCCGGATCCTCAACGTCATCGGCGAGCCGGTAGACGAGGGCCCGCCGATTCCCAAAGACGCCGAGCGCTGGCCGATTCACCGCGGCACGCCGGCGTTCGTCGACCTCGAGCCCAAGACGCAGGTGTTCGAAACCGGCATCAAGGTCATCGACCTGATCGCGCCGTTCGTGAAGGGCGGCAAGATCGGGCTGTTCGGCGGCGCCGGCGTCGGCAAGACGGTCGTGATTCAGGAGTTGATCAACAACGTTGCCAAGGCGCACGGCGGCAAGTCCGTCTTCTGCGGCGTCGGCGAGCGGACGCGCGAA
>WNEY01002533.1_pt1 | contig 13411 bp, 12 predicted proteins | sample 5400531 | NCBI WGS metagenome assembly WNEY01 (sample SAMN13153338, study PRJNA577476) | soil metagenome | isolation source: 200 cm saprolite under Douglas fir tree site 1 | place: USA:California | collected 2015-04-18
TGCCGCCCGACGCGCTCACCGGCAAATTCGCCAATTGCGCCGCCCGAGCGCTGCCGCCGGCGCAGGTCGCGCAATTGCAGCAAAGGTTGCTGAGCCTCGATCGAGCCAGCAGCCTGCGGGACGTGCTCGCTGCCATCGCGACGCCGTCCGGCGCCCGCGAGCGTAGGATGGGTTGAGCAACGCGAAACCCACCCCACCCGATGATGCTTTGGCGCCCCTTCCCTCCCCGATCGCTGAACTCGCCGTCGACCCAGAGGCCCCGCACTGGGCGCGCTTTGCCGGCCGAGTCGTTTTGGCCGCGCTAGCGCTTACGGCTCGCTGCCCTCCTCCGGCCCATCTTCAGGCGGCTCTTCGGTGGCGACGCGGTAGCTTTCCTTGAGCCAGCGGCCGAGGTCGATGTCGCGGCAGCGCGCCGAGCAGAAGGGCTGATCGCGCGGCGTGACCGGCTTGCCGCAGATCGGGCAGCGTCGCCGCCGAGCGGGAAGCTTGGTCACGGGATCATTGGCGTCGGGTTTCGCCATGCCCCCGATATCCTCTCACAGCCTTACGATGTCAAAAGGACTGATATCGCCGCCGCCGAGCACGACGGCGACCCTACGGCCAAGCCGGGTTTCGAGCGCGTGCAGCGCGCCCAAAGCGGGGCCGTGCAGCGCGGCGGCGACGGTGGGCGCGACAACCAGCCGCCAATTTGCCGCCGGATCGGCACGGGCTTCGCGATGGAGCGCCCGCAATGCCTCGAAGGCCAGAGCGACGGCGCTTTTCCTCGTGCCGTGCGGTTCGAGCATCGCCTCGCTGAGGGGGCGGCCGTGGCGCGGGCGCACGATTTCGAGATGGCCGAGCCGGGTCCAGCCGAGCACCTCCGGCTGCGCCGGGTCGCCGGCGAGGGCGGCAGCCATGGCCTGGCGCACCCGCTCGCGCGGCCGGCTTCCGTCGAGCCCGACAAAATCGACGATGATCCCGCCGCCGAGCTGGCGCAGCCGCAACTGACGGGCGATCGCCTGCGCGGCGGCGCGGTTCACCGCCAGAGCGGCGCGTTCGGCCGATCCCGCCTCCGGGGTCCCGCTATCGACGTCGATCAGCACCGCGGCGCGGGCCTCCTCGATGTGCAGGCTGCCGCCGCCGGGGACCGCGAGGGTCGATGCCAGCGCGGTGTCGAACACGGCATCGAGGTCGATCGGCCATTCCTCGACGCCGCGCTGGGCAATCTCGGCCGCGGGAAAGGCGCCGCGCAACTCGCGCAGCACGGCGGAATCGTCGGCGAGGATATGTTCCGGCTCCCCCGGCAGGCGTAGCGCCAGCGCGGCCGCGAAGCCCGGTGCCGGGTCGAGCCGCGCCGGTGCTTCGAGGCTTGCCGCAAGTGCGGCGAGCCGGGCCGGATCGTCATCGCGCGGGACGATGCGGGTCGACAACAGCGCGCCCTTGCCGCGCTGCGCCTCGCGGCGGATCTGGACGACCACGCGCGCGCCCTCGTTCAGCTCCGCCGCCGCGCCGGCGCGCACCGGCAGAAACCCCGGCCGTTCGGCGCCGATGTCGACGAGCGCCGCGTCAAGCCCGGCGACCAGCCGCAGCACTCGGCCGAGATGGATGCCGCCCGACGGCAGCGTGTCGCCCCGCTCGACATGGAGCTCGGCGGCGACGCCGTCTTCGAGCCAGGCGGCGCGCCATTCGCCGGGCCCGGCGCTGATCAGCAGCTGGCGGCGCAACGGGGGCGATACAAGCGGCCGGCCAGGAGCTGCGCCGTCTCAAACAGCGGCAGGCCGACGACATTCGAATAGGAGCCGGCGAGCCACGGAATAAAGGCGGCGGCGCAGCCCTGGATCGCATAGCCGCCGGCCTTGCCGCGCCACTCCCCGCTCGTCAGATACGCGTCGAGCTCGGCCTCGCTCAGACGTTTGACCGAGACGTGGCTGACGACCCGGCGGATCGCGATCTCGCCGGAGCGCGTCATCAGGGCGACCCCGCCATAGACGCGATGACGGCGTCCGGACAGCAGTGTGAGGCAGGCCCGGGCGGTCGCCTCGTCCTCGGCCTTGGGCAGGATGCGCCGGCCGCAGGCGACGATCGTGTCGGCGGCCAGGATGAAGGCGCCGGGATGGCGCGGCGCGACCGCGCGCGCCTTTGCCTCCGCCAGCCGGACGACATGAGCCGCCGGCAGTTCGCCTCGTGCCGGCGTCTCGTCGATATCGGCTGGGTCGACCCGGTCGGGGACGATCCCGATCTGCCGCAACAGCTCAAGCCGGCGCGGCGAGGCGGAAGCGAGCACCAGAATCGGCATCGCGCCGTCAGCCACAACCCTCTCCCGCATTGCGGGAGAGGGGCTCTAATCGCAGTGTCCAGAACCCGCTCACGCGCGCAGGTGGAGCACGCAGATCAAGGTGAACAGCCGGCGCGCGGTGGCGTGATCGATCGCCACCTTGGCGGCGAGCCGCTTGATCAAGAGGGCCGATCCCTCGTTGTGCAGCGACCGGCGGCCGACATCGATCGCCTCGACCTGCGTCAGGCTCTTGCCGCGGGTCGCCTCGTAATAGCTCTCGCAGACCAGGAAATAGTCCTTGACGATGCGGCGGAACGGCGCGAGCGCCAGCATGATCGTTTCGCTCGACCCGTCAGCCAGCGCGCGGATCTCCATCGCCAACCGGTTTTCCGTGATCGCAAGGTTGAGGTGAAACGGCCCGACCCGGCCGGACAGCGGAGCGAAGCGGTTGTCCTTCAAGAGATCGGTGATGGCCGTTTCGCGCTCGTGCTCGATCGCCGGGCTGCGCCGCAGCACAGTGCGCTCGTCGAGCGTGATCGCGGCAACCCGCTGCGGTAGCTCACCCATCGCGGCGTAGCCTGAGTGCGAGTGACAGGGCGTGCGCGTCGAGGCCCTCGGCTTCGGCCAGCCGGATGGCGGCCGGAGCGAGGGCAGCCAAGCCCGCCGCATCACAGCCGACGAACGTCGTGCGCTTCATGAAGTCGAGAACGCCCAGCCCCGAGGCAAAGCGCGCGCTGCGCGCGGTCGGCAGCACATGATTGGGGCCGGCGATATAGTCCCCGATCGCCTCGGGCGTGTGACGGCCGAGAAAGATCGCCCCGGCATGGCGCACGAGCTGCGCCACCGTCTCGGCCCCGTCGATCGCCAGTTCGAGGTGCTCGGGCGCGATGCGGTCGATCAGCGCCACCGCCTCGTCCCAATCGGCGACCAGGATGATCGCGCCATTCTCCCGCCAGCTCGCGCGCGCGATCTCGGCGCGCGGCAGATCCTCAAGGTGGCGCGCCACCGCGCGCTCGACCGCACCGGCGAACGCGGCATCGTCGCTGATCAGGATGGCCTGGGCGGCGCCATCGTGCTCGGCCTGCGACAGGAGATCGGCGGCGATCCAGCCCGGATCGTTGTGCCGGTCGGCGAGGACGAGGATCTCAGAGGGGCCGGCGATCATGTCGATCCCGACCCGGCCGAAGACGCGCCGCTTCGCCGCGGCGACATAGGCGTTGCCCGGCCCGACGATCTTGTCGACCGCAGCGATCGTCGCAGTGCCGTAGGCCAGCGCGGCCACCGCCTGCGCCCCGCCGATGCGATAGATTTCGGTAATCCCGAGCATATCGGCAGCGGCGAGGACGAGCGGGCTGAGGATCCCGTCCGGCGCCGGCACAGTCATGACGAGCCGCTCGACGCCGGCGACCTTGGCCGGGATCGCGTTCATCAGCACCGAGGAGGGGTAGGACGCCGTGCCGCCCGGGACATAGAGCCCGACGGCGGCGATCGGGCGCCAGCGCTGGCCGAGCCGCACGCCGGCCGCATCGACATAATCGATGCTCGTCGGCAGTTGCCTGCGGTGAAAGCTCTCGATCCGCTCGGCGGCGAGGCGCAAGGCCGCGACGGTTTCGGTCGGCGCCTGAGCCGCGCCGGCGGCGATCTCGTCGGGCGACAGGCGCAGACTGTCGGGCGTCAGCCGAGCCCGATCGAACCGGTTGGTAAACTCGACGAGCGCCGCATCGCCGCGCGCGGCGACGGCTTCGATGATCGCCGCGACCGCATCGTCGACATCGGCCGCACTCTCGCGCTTTGCCGCGAGGAGGGCGCCGAACGCCGCCTCAAAGCCAGGATCACGGGTGCTGAGGGTGCAGACCATGGCACTATTATGCGCCTTTGGTCGTTCCTCGCGAAGCACGGCAAGACCCTGGGCACCCGGGGGTTCCTGTCGCTCAGCCCGAAGCATCGGCGGCCTCCGCCGCTCCCTCGCCCACGCGTCAGCAGCTTTTAGGTCAAATGCTGTGTTTAGGCCTTTAGGTAAAATGCTGCATGAAAGCCATTTGATCAAATTCTAGACTTATACCATCAGGTCAAATGCCAGGATTTAGTCGATTGCCAGCAATGGTCCCTTAACTTACTCTGGTCAGGATGCGGTTCCGACGATGCAGCCTTGGACGACGAAGATGATTGAAATCCTTTTGACAGTTGGAGCGTGGCAGCTGTTCTGCTTGGGTTGGGCCGCACGGCCAACCAATTCGTCGCCAATGCTCTGACCACGGGCCGATTTCTCGGATTACCGCCACTCCACTCCCCCGGCGCCACTCCCCCGGCGCCCGCCCCCATGGCCGATCTGCACGGCCAGCGCCGGGTCAATATCTCCATAAATCTCGCGAATCGGTCTCCCATTCGATTGTCGTGATCGGCAAGTTCCTCCGGGCGGCCTCCCCGTCTTGTCATGCCGGCGAAAGCCGGTATCCACGGCGGGATGGATCCCGGCCTCCGCCGGGATGACAATCAGGGTGGTCCTAAGACGATTGGCATTCTGTGCCTGATGCGCTACCCGGCTGCGGCGGCTGGGTGTCCGATGGCAAGAGCGGCGGCGCGCAACCGCTCGATCCAGCTTCCGACCTCTTCCGGGCGGGTTTTCAGCGCCGGACGGTTGACGATGAGGCGCGAGCTGACATCGGCGATGTGTTCGATCTCAATGAGGCCGTTGGCCCGCAGCGTCGCCCCGGTCTGCACCAGGTCGACGATATGCCGGCACAGCCCGAGGAGCGGGGCGAGCTCAATGGCGCCGTTCAATTTGATGCACTCGGCCTGGACGCCGCGGGCGGCGAAATGTCGCCGCGCGATCTCGGGATATTTGGTGGCGACCCGCAGATGGCTCCAGCTGCGCGAGTCTTCGTGCGCCGCCCAATCCGCCGGCGCCGCGACCGCCATATGGCAATGCCCGATATCGAGGTCGAGCGGCGAATAGATTTCGGAATAATCGAATTCCATCAGCACGTCGTTGCCGGCGACCCCGAGCTGAGCAGCGCCAAAGGCGACAAAGGTCGCGACATCGAAGCTGCGGACGCGGATCAGATCGAGCCCCGGATCCGAGGTGGCAAACCGCAACTGGCGGCTCGCCGGGTCGGCAAAGGCCGGTTCCGGCTCGATGCCGATCCGGTGCAGCAGCGGCATGACCTCGCCGAGGACGCGGCCATTCGGCAACGCCATGACCAAGGGTTCGGCATCGGAGCCGACAGCGCGGCTGACCTGTTGCCCGGGCTTCATCCCGACGGGTCCACCGGATGGTCCGGCTGCCAGACGGTCGGCCAGGGCTCGCCAAAGTCGCGGACGCGGCAGCGGATCGCCGCAGCGGTCAGCCGGATCGTCGCGCCGCGGGCAAATTCGAGATCGATCGCCCCGCCGGTCCCGCTGAATCCCGGGCCGAGCATAGGGCGGATCGTCAACAGCGACAGAATGCGGTCCTCCTCGCTGCGATGAAAGCCCCGGTAAACCACGCCGTCGACCTCGTCGAAGGAGACCCCGCAAAGGGTCCGCTCGAACGCCCTGCCCGCCCCCTCGCCGATCGTGCGGCCCTCCCAGCGAAAGCGGTTGGCGACCAGCACGAAGACTCGCGCGTCGCGATCGTAGGCGAGATCTCGCACCGAAACGAGTGCGTCCTGCAGACAGGCGGAAATCACCGCAAGGTCTTCGGCATCCTCGGCACGCAGCCGCAGTTCCGCCTCGGGCCGCCCCCCCTTCTGCATTAAGTGCGCAACCTCTCGATCCGTGCGCCGCAGGCCGCGAGCTTTTCCTCGACCCGCTCATAGCCGCGGTCGAGGTGATAGACGCGGTTGACCACGGTCTCGCCCGCCGCGACGAGGCCGGCGAGCACCAACGACACCGAGGCGCGCAAATCGGTCGCCATCACCGGCGCGCCCATCAGCCGCGGCACACCACGCACCAGGGCCGAGGCCTGGTGCACCGTGATGTTGGCGCCCATCCGGGCCAGTTCGGGGACATGCATGAAGCGGTTTTCGAAGATCGTCTCGGTGATCATCGAGGCGCCCTCGGCGATCGCCATCAGCGCCATGATCTGCGCCTGCAGATCGGTCGGGAAGCCGGGATAGGGCTCGGTCATCACATCGACGCCGGCGAGGCGGCCGTTGCGCCGGCGCACCACGATCCCGTCTCCGGCCTCGGCAATCGACACCTCGGCGCCTTCGAGGACCCGGCGAACCGCATCGACGTGGTCGAGCCGGGCGCCCAAAAGCCGCACCTCGCCGCCGGTGGCAGCGGCGGCCATCATATAGGTGCCGGTCTCAATGCGGTCGGGGATCACCGTATGCCGCGCGCCGTGCAGGCCGGCAACGCCGCGGATCGTTAGGCGGTCGCTGCCGATCCCGTCGATCTGCGCCCCCATCGCGGTGAGGCAGTGCGCGAGGTCGGTGATCTCCGGCTCGCGCGCGGCGTTGATCAGCTGCGTCTCGCCCTCGGCGAGGGTGGCGGCCATCATCAGGTTCTCGGTGGCGCCGACCGAGACGCTGGGGAATGCGATCTCGGCGCCGCGCAGCCCTTTGGGGGCGCGCGCCTCGATATAGCCTTCGCGCAGCTCGACCTCGGCGCCGAGGCGCTGCAGCCCCTTGATGTGCAGATCGACCGGCCGCACACCGATGTCGCAGCCGCCGGGCAGTGACACGCGGGCGCGGCCGCAGCGCGCGACAAGCGGCCCCAGCACCAGAAACGAGGCGCGCATCTTGCGAACCAGATCGTAGGGCGCGGTCGTCGAGGTGATGTGGCGCGCCGAGAGTTCGAACACCCGGGCCGGCCGTTGCGCATCATCGCCGGTGCCGATGCCGATCGCGACGCCGTGCTGCACCAGCATGTTGGCCATCGTCGCGATGTCGGCGAGGTCCGGCAAATTGGCGAGGATCAGCGGGTCCGCCGTCAACAGGCTGGCCGCCATCAGCGGCAGCGCGGCGTTTTTGGCGCCGCCGATCTGGATCGTGCCGGACAGCGGCACGCCTCCGTGGATCAGGATCTTGTCCATCGCTTCGCTCCGGGCGGCGATGACCGCCGCATCAGGCGACGGCCGAAGCTACCCCCGAGGCCGATTCCAGGGGCGACATTCGACCGTACGGGTTGCTTTTACGGGAGAGCCTCCTGGTGCTCAAGGGGGCGCTCAAGGGGGCGCTCAACGGGCTGCTCAAGCCAGTGGCTCGTCGTCGGCCGCCGGCTTGTCTGGCCGGTCGGCAGCGCTCGGCTCGCGGGCGCGGGCCTGCGCCTTGCGGCGCCGCAGGTTCTCGCGCAACGCGCGCGCCAGACGCTCGTCGCGCGCGGCATGCTCGGTCCCTTTGGCGCGGATGATGCGCGGAGTGTCGGCCATCTTTGGCGATGGAAGGGGAAGCGCGTGCCGCTGTCAATCGCCGTCGGCAAACTCCGCGGCCCGCTCCGCCGGCAATCACTGGTCGACGCGCAGACTGACCTTGGCGGCGAGAATCACCGCGACGGCCTGCCGGGCGGCGTATTCGGCGGCGTGGTCGCGATGGATGCGCCGCCACGCCTCGACCCCGGCGCGATAGCACTCGACCGACGGCAGCCCGGCGCTGCGTGCTTCCTCGAACGCGTCGAGCACCGCGCCAGCCGCGACATCCCTGGTCGGATCGATCGTCGAACCGTGCCATACCATTACCGCCAAACACGGCCGGCAAATCCGGGTTCCCAAATCCTTGTGCCACAGGGCGCCGGCGATGTTGCCGCGGCGCGGAGCGGCAGCGCGGTCGGCTTACGGCCGCTCGCCTTGCCAAGCGGCGGGGCGTCGTGTATCCCCTGCCCGCCTGCGCGAGCGCCACGCTGCCGTAGCTCAGTGGTAGAGCACCCCCTTGGTAAGGGGGAGGTCGAAAGTTCAATCCTTTCCGGCAGCACCACCATAAATCTTTTTAAAATCTAGCGTCCGGCGGCGCCGCTTTATTTTCGCAGCCGATAGATCACCGCAAGCACGAGAGCGATGAAAACTCCTGCCACCACGAGGGTAAGGATCAAGCCGATATCGTTAGCGGACATCCGGTGATGATAACCGGATCGGCTGTTTAAGTAATAATCATTCGCAGTTAAAAACACATTAAATCTGCTACTTGCGTCGGTCCTGTGCACCTCTCGGTTTCTCGGCAAGAGCGGCTGCAGGCGTCCTGCCGCCGACCAACCATCGCTGCCGCGGCAGGACCGTCACATTGACGTGATCGGTCGTCGTCGACGCGGCATGATTTAATCGAGCCCGAACCCTATGCGGCCTTTTTCGGGAGCTGCCATGGCGCGCGACACATTCGTCCTGATTGCCATAGGGCTGCTCATATTGATGGTAGTGATCGCCGTCACCGTAGTGTTTCGGTCTTGAGCAGGGAGGTTCTGCAGTCTTCTCCCCATGCCGATTAGAGGGTGATGCAAAATTAGCCGCAAGCGGCTCTTGACGCGGTCGCGGAGGGAACGAGCGGGCGCGCCTGGCGTTCGGTCATCGGCACCGTAGAGAGGGGGGCCCGGAGTTGTGAATTTATGCCTCGCTTACTGCTGATCGAAGATGATGCGAATGTCCGCATGGTCATGGAGCACACCCTGATAGATGGCGGCTACGAGGTCGACACCGCCGGAACGGTGACCGTTGCTTACGAACTGCTCAGAACGCACCTCTACGACCTCGTCGTAGCAGACGCCCGAATGCCGGATGGCAATGGTCTCGAGCTGGCCGACAAAGCGCGCGAGATCGGCGTGTCGGCGCTGATCATCACCGGATATGCCTTCAACCTGCCGAGGGATGATCTCGACCGCTTCGAGTTTCTGTTGAAGCCGGTCCGCTCGAGCGAGCTATTGCAAGCCGTCGAACGCGTGCTCCAAACCGAAAGCACCTGACCCGGCATTGGCGCGCGCCTGATTCACACTGTATCCGACTGCGTTTTAGCAGGACCGCGGCCGTCCCGTGGGCCTTTAGCGCACCGACTTGATCGGTGGGCGCATGCGGGCCGGAGGCCCGCGGTCCAAACCTAGCATCCCACCTGTCACCCCCGCTTTCGCGGGTGGATCACGCGGCGGCCGGTGAAATCGCCAAGGTGGGCTGCGGCTCGCTGTCGACCATGCTGGCCAAGAGCCGGGCCAGCTCCTCCTGGCGATAGGGTTTCGACAGGCGCGGCACGCCCAGCTCGTCGCCGGGGAGTTCCGGGTATCCGCTGGCCAGCACCACCGGCACGCTCGGCCAGGTGCGGCGGATCCGCTCCGCCAGATCGGTGCCGGTCATCCCCGGCATCGCATGATCGGTGATCACGAAATCGATGCCGGGTTGCGAGCTCAACACCTGCAAGGCGATCTCCGCCGAGCCCGCCTCGATCGCGCTATGGCCGAGATCTTCGAGCATTGCGGCCGTCCCGGCCGCGACGATCGGATCGTCGTCGACGACGAGCACCCGGCAGGCGCGCAGACCGTCGATGCGTGGGAGGACCGCGGGTCGCCCCTCATCGGCGGTTTCGGGCGCCGCGACCGGCAGCCACAGCTCGATGGTAGTGCCGACGCCGACCTCGCTGCTGATCCGCATTGCGCCGCCCGATTGCGCGACGAGGCCATCGACCATCGACAGGCCGAGCCCGGTCCCGCGCCCGGGCCCTTTTGTCGTGAAGAACGGCTCCGTCGCCCGCTTCACGGTCGTCTCCTCCATGCCAAAGCCGGTATCCTCTTCGGCAATGCGGACGTATTCACCCGGCTTCAGCCCGAGGACATCGCCCACCCCAACCACCGCCCGACGCGCGCAAATCGTCAGCATTCCGCCCCGCGGCATGGCGTCGCGCGCGTTCAGCGCAAGGTTGAGGAGCGCCAGCTCGAGCTGGTTCGGATCGACCCGTGCCGCCGGCACGTCGTCCTCGAATTGGGTGGTGATATTGATCCCCGGGCCGAGCGATCGGCTCAGCATCTCGACCATGCTGTCGACCAGCTGCGGCACATTGACGGTCGCCGGCTGCAGCTCCTGGCGGCGGGCGAAGGCCAGCATGCGCTTGGTCAGGGTGGCGCCGCGCTCGGCGCCCTGGATCGCGCCGTCGATCAGGCGCAGCAGCTTTGCGTCATCGGGGATATACTTGCGGAGGATTTCGAGATTCCCCAATACGGCCATCAGCAAATTGTTGAAATCGTGCGCAACGCCACCGGTCAGTTGGCCGAGGCTTTCGACCTTTTGCATCTCGTGCACCTGCGCCAGCGCCGCTTCGCGCTCGGCTGTGCGCTCCTCGACGCGGCGCTCCAGATCGGCGTTGGTGTGCGCCAGCTCGGCCGTACGCTCGGCAACCCGGCGCTCCAACTCGGCATTCAGGGTCTCGAGCTGGCGCGTCTTGCGATAGAGCTCGGCAAACACCCGGACTTTGGCACGCAACAGATCCGGAACCACCGGCACCGGGACATAATCAACCGCGCCGGCCGCGTAGCCGCGCAGCAGATCGAGATCGGTGACCTGAATCGCCGAGACGAAGATGATCGCGGTCTTCTGGAAACGCGGATGCTCGCGGATCATCGCCGCCAGCTCGAACCCGTCGAGATCGGGCATGCAGACGTCGATCAGCACGACGGCGACATCGGACCGCAGAAGCTGCTCCAGCGCCTCATTCGCCGAGCCGGCCTTGATCAGGTTCTCGCCGAGCTCGCTGAGGATCACCTCATAGCCGAGCAGCTTGCCCGGCTGGTCATCGACCAGCAGGATGTTGACCTTTTCGTCGGCGCCGATGGGGCTCTTTTTCATTTAGCTTGCCCTAGCGATGCAGCCACATCCGCAAGGCGGAGAGCAGCTGTTCGGTGTTGACCGGCTTTGCCAGGTAATCCGAGGCGCCGGCGTCGAGGCACTTCTCGCGGTCGCCCTTCATCGCCTTGGCCGTCAAGGCAATGATCGGCAGGCGGCCGAATTCGGGGTTGGCGCGGATCACCTGCATCGTCTGATAGCCATCCATTTCAGGCATCATGATGTCCATCAGCACGATCGCCAGGTCCGGCGTCGAGTCGACGAGATCGATCGCCTCGTTGCCGGTGGTCGCGGTCAAGACCTGCATGCCGCGCCGCTCCAGGACGCTGCTCAAGGCGAAGATGTTGCGGGCGTCGTCGTCGACCAAGAGGACCGTCTTGCCGACGAGATCCTCGTCCGAGGTGTGCAGGCGCTCGAGCATGCGCTGCTTGTCGTCGGGCAGCTTCGCCACGACCCGATGCAGGAAGAGCGCGGTTTCGTCCAACAGCCGCTCCGGCGACTCGACCCCCTTGACGACGACGCTGCGCGCCATCGTGTGCAGTTGCGCATCCTCTTCCGGCGACAGCTCGCGCCCGGTGAAGACGACCACCGGCAGGTCGGCGAGCGTCTGGTCGTCGCGGATTTCCTCAAGCAGCTGGAACCCGGACATGTCGGGCAGGCGCAGGTCGAGAACGATGCAGTCGGGCGGCTCGGCGTGCAATACCGCCAGCGCCTCGCTGCCAGTGCCGACGGTGATCAGGTCGATATCGTCATGCCCGAGCAGTTCGCCGATCGAGAGCTGCTCGGCCGGGTTGTCCTCGACGATCAACAGCCGCTTGCGGCGCGGCTTGACAAAATCGGTGATGCGGGTCAGTGCCGCGTCGAGATCGGTGGCCGTGCTCGGCTTGTTGACGAATGAGAAGGCGCCGCGCGCGAGGCCGTGCTGACGATCCTCGTCGAGGGTGACGACCTGCACCGGGATGTGCCGCGTCGCCGGGTTCTGCTTCAGCTGGCTCAGCACGGTCCAGCCCAGCATGTCCGGCAGGAACACATCGAGCGATACCGCCATCGGCTGATATTCGCGGGCGAGCGCGAGGGCATCGGTGCCGCGCATCGCGACCAGCACCTTCAGCCCCTTGTCGTGCGCCAGATCGGCGATGATCCGCGCATAATGCGGATCGTCCTCGACGATCAGCAACGTCGCATCGCCGGGCTCGACGTCGAGACGGTCGTCCACCACCTGCTCGTTCGGCACTTCGATGAGCTTGGAGGGGTCGGCGAGGGCCGGCACCATGACCTGAGGAGACGGCCGGCTGATGGTCGGCGACCCGACATATCGGGTCGGCAGATAAAGCGTGAACGTGCTGCCCTTCTCGGGGGTGCTGCGCAACTGGATCTCGCCGCCGAGCAGATTGGACAACTCGCGACTGATCGCGAGGCCAAGGCCGGTGCCGCCGTATTTGCGGTTGGTGCTGGCATCCGCCTGCTGGAAAGCTTCGAAGATGATCCGCTGCTTCTCCGGCAGGATGCCGATGCCGGTGTCGGACACTTCGAAGGCGACGACCGAGGCATTGTTGAGCACCGGGTGTTCCGCGCTCCAGCCGGTGCTGGCCCGGTAGATGTTGAGCTTGACGCCGCCTTGCTCGGTGAACTTGAACGCGTTGGACAAGAGGTTCTTGAGCACTTGCTGCAGGCGCTTCGAGTCGGTCGTGATGCTGCGATCGAGCTCGGCGTCGAGCTGAACGTCGAACGACAGACGCCGGCCTTCCGCTTCGTGCCGGAACGGCCGGGCGACCATGTCAACCAGATTGCCGAAGGAGATGTCCTCGACATCGACCGACACGGTTCCCGACTCGATCTTCGACAAATCGAGAATGTCGCTGATCAGGTTCAGCAGGTCGGTGCCGGCGCTGTGGATCGTCCGGGCAAACTCGACCTGCTTCGAGGTCAGATTGCCGTCGGGGTTGTCGCCCAGCTGCTGCCCCAGGATCAGGATGCTGTTGAGCGGCGTGCGCAGCTCATGCGACATGTTGGCGAGGAACTCGGATTTGTACTTCGAGGTAAGGGCCAGCTCGGTCGCTTTTTCTTCGACGACCCGGCGCGCCTGTTCGATTTCCTGGTTCTTGGCCTCGACCTCGACATTGCGTTCGGCGAGTTGCTGGGCCTTTTGCTCGAGCTGTTCGTTGGTCTGCTGCAATTCGCGCTGCTGGGTCTGTAATTCGCCGGCGAGCTGCTGCGACTGGGTCAGCAGCCCCTCGGTCTGCACGGTCGCCTCGATGCTGTTCAAGACGATGCCGATGCTTGCGGTCAACTGCTCGAGGAACGAGACCTGCAAATCGGTAAAGCTGCCGAGCGACGCGAGCTCGATGACCGCCTTGACCTGGCCTTCGAACAATACCGGCAGGACGATCAGATTTTTCGGCAGCGCCTGGAACAACCCCGAGGTA
>WNEY01002534.1_pt1 | contig 13411 bp, 10 predicted proteins | sample 5400531 | NCBI WGS metagenome assembly WNEY01 (sample SAMN13153338, study PRJNA577476) | soil metagenome | isolation source: 200 cm saprolite under Douglas fir tree site 1 | place: USA:California | collected 2015-04-18
TGTGCGACCACGCCGTTCGGCCGCTGGTTAAGATCGGCGCTCGTAAATCGGAGGATCCGGTAACCGGCGGCGACGATCCGGTTCTGCCTCCTGTCGTCGGCGACGAGGCGCTCGCGATGATTGCCGCCATCGAACTCGATCACCACATGCGCTGAGGGAAAGTACAGGTCAGCGCGGCCGATGAAATTGCCGAGATCGTCGTACAGGTCTGGCTGAACCTCTGGCATGGGCAGGCCGGCATTGATCAGCAGCCAGCGAAGTCGTGTCTCCATCGGCGATTCGGCGGGCCCTGCGACCTTTGCGAGAGATTTCAACCGGGACGTGCCGGCGCGTCGCCCTGCGTAGTGACGCAATTGCTCCGTGCTGACGAGACCCATCCGAACTGCCATGTCGATCACCACCAGCGCTTCGACCGTGGGCGTCCACGCGCATAAATCCAGAAGAGTGCGCTCAACCGATGTGACCGGGATCCCCTGGATCACCACGGTCTCCCCGGTCACGTTCGCGTGCCGCACCTCAAGCCCGGTGCGCGACTGGAGCTCGTCTACCGCTACCTGGACCGGGTTGGCCGGCTCTACGTCGAGGCGGTGCATCCACGCCGCGGTTCGCCCAACGAAGACCGCGGAGGAAGGCAACGTGCGTCGATAAGCCCGAATTAGAGCCAATGTGTCGGCTGAAGCACCGCTCCAGCGGTACATCCGTGAGCCGATGCGCTGCCATGACCTGCCGCGTAGCGCGCTCTTGGTTACTCCGAGGGCACGAGCTTCGTCCAGACTGAAGGGCTGGCCTTTCAGCTCGGCTGGAACCCTCGGGGTGCGTCCCACGCCGTCAACATCGCATGCGCCCGGCCGACTGGGTACCCAGCCTGTTAATTTCAGCCTCGGAGGATCGTGCGAGGCGGAATTTCGCCTCAGATACCGCACCGGATTGTGATCCGGTGCGGATTGGATAGCGAATCAGGCCGCTTCGATCTTCGTCTTCGCCTTCGGTTCGAGCGCGAACTTCAGCACGTCGTCCACGCGGCTCGCGAGGTGGAACGTCATCGCCTCCCGCACCGTCTCCGGCACGTCGTCGATGTCCTTCTCATTCCGCTTCGGCAGGATGACTTCCTTCAATCCCATGCGGTGAGCCGCGAGCACCTTCTGCTTCACACCGCCGATCGGCAGCACCAACCCCTGCAGCGTGACCTCGCCGGTCATGCCCACGGTGTTGCGCACCGGCCGCCCGGTCAGGAGCGACACGATCGCGGTCGTCATCGTCACGCCGGCGGATGGCCCGTCCTTCGGCACCGCGCCCTCGGGGACGTGGATGTGGAACGCCTTGTTGATCTCGTCGGTAGGAATGCCCAGCTCCTCGGCGTGCGAGCGGACGTAGGACAGCGCGATCTGCGCCGACTCCTTCATCACGTCGCCCAGCTGCCCGGTCAGAGTCAGTCCACCGCCGCCGTGGCCGTTGCCGGCCTCGACCGCCGACGCTTCGACGAACAGCACGTCTCCGCCGATCCCGGTCACGGCCAGTCCCGTCGCCACGCCCGGCACCGCGGTGCGAGCTGCGACCTCGTTGTCGAACTTCGCCCTGCCCAGGAATTCGCGCACGCGCTCCGGCGTGATCGCCACCGGCGGCACGAGCTGGCTCGTCGCGATCTTGGTCGCGACCTTGCGCGTGATCTTGCCCAGCTCGCGCTCCAGGTTGCGGACGCCCGCCTCGCGCGTGTGCTCGGTGATCACCTTCATGATCGCCGCGTCGTCGACTGTCACTTCCTCGGGCGTCAGCCCGGACTGCTGCACCTGCCGCTTGAGCAGGTGGTCGCGCGCGATCGCGACCTTCTCCTCTTCGGTGTAACCGTCGAGACGGATCAGCTCCATGCGGTCGAGCAGCGGCGCCGGAATCGTCTCGGAGACGTTGGCCGTCGGGATGAACAGCACCTCGGACAGGTCCAGGTCGACCTCGAGGTAGTGGTCGCGGAACGTGTGGTTCTGCGCCGGGTCGAGGACCTCGAGCAGCGCCGCGGACGGGTCACCCCGCCAGTCGCTGCCGACCTTGTCGATCTCGTCAAGCATGATCACCGGGTTCTTCGTGCCGGCGTCCTTGAGGGCGCGCACGATGCGGCCCGGCATGGCGCCGACGTAGGTGCGGCGGTGGCCGCGGATGTCTGCCTCGTCGCGGATGCCACCCAGCGAGACGCGGGTGAACTTGCGGCCGAGCGCGCGCGCGACCGACTCACCCAGCGACGTCTTGCCGACGCCGGGAGGTCCGACGAGCGTGATGATCGCGCCAGATCCACGCCCGCTCAGCACCTCGAGCCCGCGCTCCTGGCGCAGCTTGCGCACGGCGAGGAACTCGATGATGCGGTCCTTCACGTCCGAGAGGCCCGTGTGGTCCTGGTCGAGGATCTCACGCGCCTTCTTCAGGTCGTAGTTGTCTTCTGAGCGCACGTTCCACGGGATGTCGAGCATCCAGTCGAGGTACGTGCGGATCCACCCGTACTCGGGGTTCTGCTCGCTCGTCCGCTCGAGACGGTCGAGCTCACGGTTGACCTCGGTCAAGACCGCTTCTGGCATACCTGCCTTGGCGACCCGCTCGCGGTAGGTCGAGACCACGTCGATCTGGCCTTCGTTGAGCTGCTTCTTGATCGCTTCCATCTGCTGGCGTAGGAGGAACTCGCGCTGGGTCTTCTCCATGCCCTCAGTGACCTCGCTGCGGATCTTCTCCTTCAGCGACGCCTCGGCGAGGATGCCCTTCGTCCAGCCGATCAGCGTGCTCAGCCGCTTCTCGAGGTCGGTCTCTTCCAGGATCTGGAGCTTCTGCTCGGTCGACAGGTCCGGCGAATAGCCGGCCAGGTCGGCAAGGTGGCCCGGCGTACGGGCCGCGCGCAGGAACTGGACTACCTGCGGGACGCCGCGAGACTCGACCAGGTTCTCGAGCAAGGCGCGATACTCGCGGGCCAGCTCCTGGGAGCGCTCGGTGGGAGGCTCGGGGTCCACGATCGGGTCCGTCTTGACGAAGAGCGCGCCGCCCATATCGGCCTGGCCGCCGCCCAGGCGGGCGCGGTATTCGCCGCGGATCATGAACGCCTCGGCCCCGGTCGGCAGCTCGGCCGACTCGCCCAGGCGAGCTGCCGTGCCGATGGCGCCGAACTTGCCGTCGATCCTGGGGACCAGGAGGATCATCCGGTTGCCCTGGCGGGCAGCCTCGATCGCGGCCTTCTGGTCGTCGCCTTCGACGGCGAGGGTGACGGACATGTGCGGGAGGACGACGACGTCGTCCATGGGGAGGACGGGTAAGAGTTCGGATCTGGGGGTGGTTGCCATCTGTCGAAAGAACGTTTACCCAGGCTGGGCCATTCCCAATCCTGGGCGGCGTCCCCTCTGGGCGGATAGTCCGGACTAACTGCTGAGTTCGACCGCCGGACCGGCGGATAGTCCGGACTATCGCCCGATTCCGGTCCGGCCTAGACCCGGGTCACGCTCCCCGAGGCCGAGCCCCGGCGCGAGACGGCGTCGATGATGATCGCCGCCAGCAGCACGAGGCCCGTCACGATGTACTGCCACTCAAACGAAAGCTGAAGCAAGTACATGCCGTTGTAGATGGCGCCGATGACGAGCCCGCCCAGCACGCCGTGCAGCGGCTTGCCTCGGCCTCCCATGAGGCTCGTGCCGCCGATGACCGCCGCGGCGACCGCGTACAGGACGTAATACCCCGCCTGCACGTTGTTGGACATGCCGTTCAGGTAGGACGCGTACAGCAGCAACGCGATGCCCGCTGTGAAAGAGCACAGCATGAAAGCGGTTGTGCGAATCAACGAGAGGTTGACACCGGCGCGTCGCGCGGCCTCCGGGTTGCCGCCGATCGCGTAAATGTATCGGCCGTACTTCGTGCGGCCAAGCAGCACCGTCCATGCGGCCAGCACCGCCAGCACAATCGGGATGACCCAGGGCACGCCCTCCTGGACGATCAGAACGCCTCGGTTCAGATTGCATATCCCCACCACGACGATCGCGACCACGGCGATCGCGCCGATTTTGATCAGGGTCAGGCTGGCCGGCGGCGCCACGAGCCCGCTCTTGCGGCGGCGCGCGTCGGCGAGCCAGATGAAGAGGCCGAGCGCCGCGACCACGACGGCTGCGCCGATCCAGGAGATGAGAGGATCGATGTTGGCCCACATCAGGTTGTAGATGAGGTGCAGGTTGTCGCTCTGGCCGATCAGGTTCGGGTAGCCGGAGAACGGCCCGAACAAGAGGATCTTCAGGAAGAGCCCGTTGGCGACCAGGTACCCGCCCAGCGTGACGATGAACGAGGGCAGGCGAAGCTGGGTGATCAGGAGGCCCTGGACCATTCCGAAAACGAGACAGAAGACAAGCCCGGCGACGATCGCGAGCGGCCATGGCCAGTTCGTCGTCGCCGGCTGGATGAGCTGCACGGTGATGGCCGCGCCACAGGCGCCGACGAATCCCACTGAGAGGTCGATCTCGCCCAAGACCAGGGCGAATCCCTCCGCCATGGCGAGCACCATGATCACGGCGCTCTGCTGGAACAGGTTCACGATGTTGCCCGCCGACAGGTAGACGGGGCTGAGCGCGCCGAAGACGACGATGATGGCGACCATCGCCACGATGACCGGGAGGACCCCGCTCTCGCCCGCGCGGATGCGCGCGACGTAGCCGCGGACGTACTCCTCGAGCGACTGGGCGACGAGCTCTGGCGGAACCTCCGCGACGACGTCCGGCACCGCCGTCAGGTCTGATGCCCCGCTCGTCGCGTCAGCTCTCTTTGGCTCTGCCACCGCCGCGGCTCGAACCTCCTGTCGTCATGTAGTCCACCACCGACTGCCTGTCGAAGTTGGCCGCGTCGTCCTGCACCACCAGCCGCCCGAGGTACATGACCGCGATCCTGTCCGCGACCTCGAATACGTCGTTGAGGTTGTGCGAGATGACCATCACGGCGAGGCCCTTGTCACGCAGGGTCTTGATCAGGTCGAGCACGTTGCGCGTCTGGACGACGCCGAGGGCCGCGGTCGGTTCGTCCATGATGACCAGCTTCGAGTTCCACATCACCGCCTTGGCGACGGCGATCGACTGGCGCTGGCCGCCGGACAGTGAGGCCACCGGCTGCCGGATGGACCTGACGGTCGTGACCCGCAGGCCGGCGAGCGTCTCCGCCGCGGCTCGCTCCATGTTGTCCTCGTCGAGCAGGCCGTTCCGCAGACGCTCTCGCCCCAGGAACATGTTCTGGACGATGTCGAGGTTGTCGCACAGGGCGAGGTCCTGGTAGACGGTCTCGATGCCCAGGCGCGCCGCGTCGCGCGCGTTGTGGATGTGGACCGGCAGCCCTTCAAAGAACACCTGGCCGTGGTCGGGTTGGTAGACGCCCGCGATGCACTTGGTGAGCACAGACTTGCCGGCGCCGTTGTCGCCGCACAGCGCGGTCACCTTGCCTGTAGGGAGGTCGAGGTCGACGTGGTACAGGGCCTGGACCGGGCCGAAGTGCTTGTCGATCTCGCGGACCTTCAGCAACGGCTCGGCGGCGGCGGCGACTGCCACTCCGAAATTATCTCCCCACACAAAAAGTGACGCCGCCGCAGAGTTGCGGCGGCGTCGTCAGAAACGTCTTACGAGATCCCGGCGGCCGAACAGACGGCGGCCGTGACCTTCTGGCATAGAGCCGTCTTGTCGACGAAGTTGTCCTTGATCACCGTGTCCTTCATGTTGGCCTTGGTGACCCAGATCGGGACGAGAAGAACCGCCGGCTGCTGGTTGCCAGACACACCGGACGGGGGAGAGGTGGTGCTGTTGACCAGCGCCGACGGAGGAGTGGCGCTGGCGCGCAGCACGGTCGCGAGCGCGACCGCGGCCTGCGCCTCGAGGTACACGGCCTTGTAGACCGAGCCGCACTGGAAGTCGGTCAGCACGTTGGCCATGCCGTCAGGCGTCGCGTCCTGGCCGGTGGTCGGGACGCTCTTGGCCTTGACGCCCCTGCTCTTGAGGACGGTCACCACGGCGTTGCCGAGGCCGTCGTTGGCCTCGACCGTGGCGTTGATGTTCGGGTGGGCGGTGTACGCCTGCTGGAAGATCGTCTGGCCGACGTCGTTCTTCCAGTCGGTCGCGACCTGCTCGTTGACGAGCTTCATGCCCTGGCTGTTGGTCGCCCCGGTGTCGACGTGAGCCTGCTTCTGGGCCCAGATCGCGTCGTTGTAGCCCTGCGCGAACGAGACCGCGTTCGGGTCCGAGTTCTGGCCGCCGTCCAGCTCGAAGACCTGGGCGTTCTTGATGCCCCAGTCCGAGACGCACTGGACGAAGCCCTTGCCGATCAGCTCGCCCACCTGCACGTTGTCAAAGCTCACGTAGTAGGTGTTGGTGCCGGTGAAGGTCGCCCGGTCGTAGCTGATCACCTTGACGCCCTTCGACTGCGCCAGCTGCTGGATCTGCGAACCGACGGTGCTGTTCAGCGGGTCCATGATCAGGACGGTCGCACCGTTGGTGATGTCGGCCTGCGCGAGCGCGAGCTCCTGGGCCTCCTGGCCCTGGGCGTTGCCGATCGTGAAGTCTGAGGACTTGTAGCCCGCCTGTTCGAACGCCTTCTGCAGGTACGGCTGGTCGAACTGCACGTAGCGGACCGACGACGTGGTGTCGGGAAGGATCACTCCGACCTTGCCCTTGCCCGCGCCGACGAGGTCCTTCAGCTTCGGCATGTAGCTGAAGTCCGCCGTGAACGACGAGATGCTCAGGTCCGAGGGGACGGTCGCGCTCGTGGACGACTGGGGCGCGTTGCCACCGCAGGCGGTGAGAATCACGCCCACCACCGCGAAAGCGGGCAATAGCCGGGACAACTTCATGCGCACTACCTCACACAATTGACGGGTTCCCGCTGCCTTCTTCCCGTTCCAAAGCCGGGGCGAGAGTGCGCCGACAGCAGGTCTACTCAGAGGGTTTCGCGCCCGAAGCATTGCTCAGGCCCTGTGGTTTGTCAAGAGAGCGTCAACTCGCGAAGAATACTTTGTTTGAAGTCTTGACAAACCGGCGGGCGCGATCAACATGTCGCGTGGTGGCGACGGCGAAGAACGCTGACGGGACTCTGGCCTGGCTTCGGGGCCGCAACCGCCAGCGGGTAGTCGAGATCCTCAGGACCCAGGGCCGGGTGAGCCAGGCGGACATCGCCCGCGCCACGGGACTCTCCCGGACGACCGTCTCGACGCTGATCACCGAGCTGAAGGAGGCCGGCCTGGTGGTCGACATCGATGCCTCGCCAGGCCGCAGGCGCGGCGGGCGGCCGGCCGTCCAGCTGGAGCTCCGCGACCCGGGCCGCGTCGTCGCCGGCATCGACTTCGGCCACAGCCACGTCGCGGTCGCCGTCGCCGATCTCGGCCACAACGTGATCGCCGAGCGCCGCTACGAGCTCGACGTCAACCGCCAGGCGGTGCAGGCGCTCGACTGCGCGGCCCGGACGTTCGGCGAGGTGCTGGAGCTGGCCGGCGTCGACCGCAAGAAGGTGATCGCCGCGGGGATCGGCATTCCCGGTCCTGTCGACCGCGCTCATGGCACCGCGGGTTCGGCCACGATCCTTCCCGGCTGGGTCGGCCTCCGCATCGCGTCGGAGATGGAGGCGCGGCTCGGCGTGCCGGTGGAGATCGAGAACGACGCCAACCTCGGCGCGGCGGCCGAGCTCACGTGGGGTGCCGGCCGGGACTGTTTGAACTTCGCGTACATCAAGGCGGCAACCGGCATCGGCGCTGGGATCGTGATCGACGGCCACCTGCTCCGCGGCGCGACCGGTACAGCCGGCGAGATCGGCCACACGACGCTCGACGAGCGCGGCCTCCTGTGTTACTGCGGCAACCGCGGCTGCCTGGAGACGGTGGCGTCCGGACCGGCCATCGTCAAGCTCGTCGGGCCTGTGGACGGCGCCCTCCTGACGCTCGCTCAGATCGTCGAGCGCTCGGCCGAAGGCGACCTGCGCTGCCGGAGGGCCATCGCCGACGCCGGACGCGAGATCGGCGTGGCGGTGGCAGGGCTGTGCAACCTCATCAACCCGGAGCGCGTGATCGTCGGCGGCCTGCTGAGCCGCGGCGGCGACGTGCTCCTGGGCGCCATGCGGGAATCGATCCGCCGGCACGCGGTGCAGGCGGCCGCGGAGATCGTCGACGTGCGGGCGGCGGTGTTCGTCGAGCGGGCCGAGCTGCTGGGTGCGGTGGCCCTGCCGCTGCTGAGCGCCCGCGCTCAGGTCTGAGTTTGAGGTGCGCCCTGCGCGCGCCCGGCGGTCAGAGGACCTTCGACAGGAAGAGCCTCGTCCGCTCGTGGGTGGGGTTGGCGAGCACGTTGCGCGGCTTGCCGGCCTCGACGATCACGCCTCCGTCCATGAAGACGAGCGTGTCGCCGACCTCTCGGGCGAAGCCCATCTCGTGCGTGACGACGATCATCGTCATCCCGTCCTCGGCCAGGCCGCGCATGACGTCGAGCACCTCGCCGACCAGCTCCGGGTCGAGGGCCGAGGTCGGCTCGTCAAAGAGCATCAGCTTGGGCTGCATCGCCAGGGCGCGGGCGATCGCGACGCGCTGCTGTTGGCCGCCGGAGAGCTGGTTGGGGTAGGCCTTGACCTTGTCGGCGAGGCCCACGCGCTGGAGGAGCTGGCGGGCGCGCGTCTCGGCCGATGACCGGCTCTCGCGCTTCACGTGCAGCGGCGCCTCCATCACGTTCTCGAGCGCGGTCATGTGCGGGAAGAGGTTGAAGCGCTGGAACACCATCCCGATCTCCGACCGCTTCCGGCACACCTCGTGGTCGGGAAGCTCGTACAACTTGTCGCCCCGCTCCGTGTAGCCGACCAGCTCGCCGTCTACGTAGAGGCGGCCAGCGTCGATCTTCTCCAGGTGGTTGATGCAGCGCAGGAACGTGCTCTTGCCCGAACCCGACGGGCCGATGACACACATGACCTCCTTCGGCTGGACGACGAGGTCGATGCCGCGCAGCACCTCGAGGCGGCCAAAGCTCTTGTGGACAGCCTCCGACTTGACCATGGGATTCACGGGCCGGTCACCGGCACGGGCAGGCGATACGTGAACAGGAGACGGCGGAAGCGCTGGAACGGGGTAGGCGGCAGCTCGCGCGCCGCGCCGCGCGCGAAGTAACGCTCGAGGTAGTACTGGCCGACTGTGAGGACCGAGGTCATGAGCAGGTACCAGAAGCTCGCGACGAAGAGCAGCTCGACGTAGCGGAAATTGAAGTTGCCGATCTGGTCGACGCGGGTGAAGAGCTCAGGCACCGACGCGACGAAGGCGAGCGAGGTGGTCTTCAGCATCGAGATGGTCTCGTTGCCGGTCGGCGGGATGATGACGCGCATCGCCTGCGGGAGCACGATCCGGCGCATGACCTGCAGGCGAGTCATGCCCAGCGCCTGCGCGGCCTCGGTCTGGCCGTGCTCGACGGAGATGATGCCCGCGCGCACGATCTCGGCCATGTAGGCGGCCTCGTTGAAGCCGAGGCCGAAGATCGCCGCCATCACGGGCGTGATCAGCACGTTGGTGCTGGCCTTGAAGGGGCCGATGCCGAGGTACGGAAGGATGATCGCCAGGTTGAACCAGAAGAAGATCTGGACAAGCACCGGCGTGCCGCGGAAGAACCAGATGTAGAACCAGGCGAGCGTGGACATGACGGGGTTGGGCGAAAGCCGCATCACCGCGAGCACGATGCCGAGGGTGATCCCGATCAGCATCGCGGCCACCGTCAGCACGAGCGTCAGCCGGATGCCGTCGAAGATCAGGGCCTGGAACAGGTACGCCGAGAACGTGTCCCAGTTGAGCAGCGGCGCGGTGGCGACGGTGTAGATCGCCCAGCCGGCGCCCAGCAGCACGACCGCCGCGGAGATCCACCGCCACGGGTGGCGGAGGGGAACCGCCTTGATCGCCTCCGGCCGCCCACTCCGGGTGCTAGGCGGGCCGGAGGCGCTCATGTCAGGACTGGACGCAGACCGCGCCCACCGCGTTGTTGTCGTTGAGCTTGACGTCGCTGACGCCGATGGCGCCGTCGGCGACGCCCCACTTGTCGAGCACCTGCTTGTAGAAGCCGTTCTGGATCAGGTACTTGGTGGCTTCGGTCAGCGCCGGCTCGAGGCTGCTGCCCTTCAGGATCGCGAGGCCGTACGGAGCCACGCTGCAGGGCTGGCCCGACACCTTGAACTGGCCGTTCGACTTCTTCACCTGGTACGCGGCCACGGGCTGGTCCAGCCAGCCGGCGTCGGCGCGGCCGGACAGCAGGGCCGAGTTGGCCTCGGTCTGCTTCTGGAAGCTCAGGACCTTGATGTCGGTCTTGCCCGCGCTCTTGCAGCCGTCGGTCTTGCCCGCCATGGGCGCGCCGCCGACGCCCTGGCCCATGAACGCGTAGGCGTCGCTCTCCTCGGTCGTCCCCGACTCGACTGCGACCGACTTGCCGCACAGGTCGGCGGCGCTGTTGATGGTCGGGCCGCCGGAAGCCTTCACGATCCACGACTCGCCGGCCCGGTAGTAGCTGATGAAGTCGATGCCGCTGTTCTCGCGGTCCTGTGTCGGGCTCCAGCTGGACAGGCTGAACTGGTAGCGCGAGTTGGTTGCCTTGAGCTGCGTGATGATGGTGTCGAAGCTCACGTTCTGGAACTGGCATTTGACGCCCATGACCGTGCAGAGCGCCAGCCCGAAGTCGATGTCCCAACCCGTTATCTGACCCGTCGTCGGGTCGGCGAACTCGTTGGGCTCGTAAGTCGCGTCGGTTGCGATCTGGAGGGTCTGGCTCTGCATCGCCGCCGGAACGAGCTTGGCGATGCTGTCGACCTTGCCGAGCGTGCTCGGGCTCGACGATCCGCCGCCGCCGTTGCCGCCGCATGCGCCCAGAACGAGCGCCACCATGATGACGAAAACCGATCTCTTCATCCGTCCTCCTCCGCGGGCTGCGCGGGGTGATCCGCCCTGTTTCACCGCCTATTATCGGGAACCATGAGCCGCGGAAGGCTTGCCCTTCTGGTCCTCGCGGCCGGGGTGCTCGGATCGCAGGCGGGAAACCAACCACTTTTATCGACGAGGTCCGCCCTCCTTCTAAGGCGTCGCTAGCTTCGCGTCACACGGGTAACTAAGGAGGAATCGCGTCAGCAGAACTCCCGCTCTGATCGTTGTCGCGCTCATCGCCGTCTTCGTCGTGGCCGGCGGGGTCCTGATCTACGTCAATGGACACAAGGGCGGCCAGAACGTGACCTTCGACCTGTCGGTGACGAACGCCAAGGCCATGAAGGTCGACTCACCATCCGGCGTCGACCCCGAAAGGCTGCAGGCGCACCAGAACGACACCATCACCATCACCATCAAGAGCGACCAGGACGGCGAAGTCCACCTCCATGACTACGACATCGCCTTCGACACCAGGGCCGGCCAGACGGTGAGCAAGACGTTCAAGGCCGATAAGACGTGCACCTGCGAGATCGAGTGGGAGTCGACGAGCACACACCTGGGCAAGCTGACGGTCAGCCCATGATTGCCGCCACGCACATCTTTCTCCACGGCTTCGGCCAGCGGTTCGACCTGCAGGTCCCGCTGTACCTCTACCTCTTCGCGGCCAGCGGCGTCGTCTTCCTCTCGTTCGTGCTCGTGGTCCTGTTCGCGGGCGACCAGGTTGGAAGCAAGGCGCTTTCCTATCCGCGCCGAGCCGTTCCTCTACTGACGGCGATCGGCCGCTCGCCGTGGCCGCGCGCGATCGGCGGAGTGCTCGGCGTCCTCGGACTCGTGACCGTCATCGTCAGCGGCTTCTTCGGCTCCTCGAACTCGTTCTCCAACCCCGCCGAGTACGTCGTCTGGATCTACTTCTGGGCCGCGACGGTGATCCTGTCCGGGCTGCTCGGCAACATCTGGTACCTGATCAACCCCTGGGCGGCCATCTACGACGCCGTCGCGCGCTTCGTCCCGCTGCGCGCCCTCCGCACGCTGCCCGAGGTGGGCGTCTGGCCGGCCGCCTTGCTGTACTTCACGTTCGCCTGCCTCGAGCTGACGAGCGGCATGGCCAACCGGCCGTCAGTGGTGGCGACCGCGGCGGTCGTGTACTCGGCCATCACGCTCGCCGGCATGCTCGTCTTCGGCCGCAACGCGTGGCTCGAGCACTACGAGGCCTTCACGGTGCTGTTCGGGATCGTCGGCCGCTTCGGCCCGCTCGAGGCCGAGCGCGACGAGAATCCAAAAACGGGCGATAGTCCGGACTATCCGCTGATTAGCTCGCCCAGAAGCGCAGTCAGTCCGGACTATCGATCAAAGGCGCGCATCACGGCCGTCTATCTGCGCCCATGGGGCGCGGGCCTGCTGAGGCCGATGGCCAGCGGCTGGGACCGCGTCGTCTTCGTGATCCTGATGCTCAGCACGCTCGCTTTCGACGGCATCATCGCCACGCCCGCGTGGCAGGACTTCACCGTCGCCCTGGAGCCGGTGTGGCTGCCGATGGGTGGATTCGGCTTCTTCTTCGTCCGCACGCTGGGCCTGGTCCTGCTGACGGTGACCTTCTTCCTGGTTTTCGTCGCGTTCATGGAGGCGGTCGTCTTCTTCGGCCGGCGGACGGTGGACATGAAGGCGACCGTAACCGCGTTCGCGCTCACGCTCGTGCCCATCGCGCTCGTCTACAACGCGGCGCACAACTACAGCTACATGGTCGTGTACTCGCAGTACGCGATCCCGCTGCTCAACGACCCGCTGCAGAAGGGCTGGCACCTTCTCCCGTTGGTGGCCGGCTTCAAGCCGAGCTTTGCCCTGGCGCAGGCGGCGACCGTCTGGTACGCGCAGATCGTGCTCATCGTGGTCGGCCACGTGGTCGCGGTGCTGCTGTCGCACCTGCGCGCCGGTTCTGTGTTTCAGAGCGCGCAGAACGCCCTCTTCAGCCAATACCCCATGCTGTTGCTGATGGTCATGTACACGTTCACGAGCCTGTGGATCCTGGCGCAGCCGATCACCGCGGGCGGATGAGCGCCAGAAAGACCGTCCCCGCGCGGCGGCCGATGCGCAAGCCGGTGTCCAGGACGCCGGTGTGGGTCGCGCCCGGAGCGGTGGTCGTCGCGATCGCGCTCGTGGTGGCGGCGTTTTTCGTCGTCCGCTGGTACACAACGCCTGTCCCGCCCAAGGCTCCGAGCCAGGACACGACCGCGGCCGTCGTCTCCCAGATCACAGGCTTGCCCGCGTCTGAGTTCAACGCCGTCGGCCAGGGGACGGCGAACAACCTGATCAAGCCTGTCAAGGGCACCGCGCTCACGGGCGCCACGGGCAAACCCGAGGTCCTCTACATGGGCGCCGAGTTCTGCCCGTACTGCGCCGCCGAGCGCTGGGCGCTCATCGTCGCGCTTGGCCGCTTCGGCACGTTCTCCGGGCTGCAGACCACGACCTCCTCGTCCTCAGACATCTATCCGAACACGCCCACGTTCACTT
>WNEY01004348.1_pt1 | contig 13408 bp, 14 predicted proteins | sample 5400531 | NCBI WGS metagenome assembly WNEY01 (sample SAMN13153338, study PRJNA577476) | soil metagenome | isolation source: 200 cm saprolite under Douglas fir tree site 1 | place: USA:California | collected 2015-04-18
CAGCTGCTGTGGCCAACGCTCCGTATCCCAGCTTCTTCCCGGATTTCTTGTGTACCACCGTGTGCAATTCCGTTGAGCATTCCTCGGCCGGCACATTCCACTGCTGCGCCGCCGCCCGCACCAGCATCAACCGCGCCGTCGCTCCCGCCTCACGCAGCGGCACAAAGAAACTCACCACCGAGTGCGACCCGTCCGTATCTTGATCCCCGTATTTTTCATCCCCGGTCGCCTGCACCACCTTCACGCGCGCCCAATCCGCATCCAGTTCATCCGCAACAATCCGCGGCAAGGAAGTGCGGACGCCGTTCCCCATCTCCGAGCGGTGCGCCACGATATACGCCGTGCCATCCGTGTCGATCGCCACATAAACGCTGGGATGCAGCGGGGCCTTATTCATTGGCGCGGCCGGATCGATCGCCCCGACGTCGCCGCTCGCCAGCAAATCCACCGGCATTAGCCGCACGCCCAATACAAACGCGCTCGTGCCCACCATCCCCTTCAGGAATCCACGCCGGCTCACATTTTCAATGGAGATCATGCGCCCCTCCCGCGTTCCAGCCTCTCGCCTTCGAAATCGATACGCTACATCCTACCGCCAATTCCATTTTCTGCAAGCCAGGTAGCACAAGCAATCCTGTTTACCCTGAGCACCGAAGGGCCCGAGCTCCCGTCCGGCACCGCGGTGGCACGTTGCGATTTTTCGCCGGTCGAGGCAAGCTGATTCCGGACTGCAAACATGTCAGCCGACTTCATGCGCCGTGCCATCGCGCTCGCTTTGGAAAATGTGCGCTCGGGCCACGGCGGCCCCTTCGCCGCGCTCATCGCAAAAGATGGCCGCATCATCGCGGAAGGCGCCAACCGCGTCACCGCCACCAACGATCCGACCGCGCACGCCGAGATCGTGGCCATCCGCGAAGCCTGCCGCGTCCTCAAAAATTTTCAGCTAAGCGGCTGCGATCTCTACACCACCTGCGAGCCGTGCCCGATGTGTCTTGGCGCGATTTATTGGGCGCGGCCTACGCGCGTGTATTACGCGGGAATTGCCGCGGACGCGGCGGAGGCGGGCTTCGATGATGCGTTTATCTACGAGGAATTGAAGGTGAGCGCGGCGGCGCGGCGCATTCCCATGATTCCGCTGCTGCGCGACGAATCGCTGGCGGTTTTCGCGGCGTGGAAGCGACAGCCCAACAAGACTCCGTACTAATGGTTCGCGCTGGTTGCCGCCGGAAACCTCCAAGTCCGCCGGTTCTTGCCGGAAGCTTGCAAGTCTGCGGCTCTGGGACGAGCTCCGAAAAATCAATCGTGCGGCCATTCCCCCAGCGCGCGGCGCAAATCGACGAGCTGCCCCAGGTGATACGAATTGTGGTCCGCCAGCACCAGGGCCTCGCGCAAAACGGTCTGACCATCGCCGTGCGGAAGTTTCGCGCACAGGTCCGTGTGCGGATTTTTCACCAGCTCGATCATCTCCTGCAGATCACGCTGAAACGCCTGCTCGCTTTTCTCCCATTCCCCTTCGCTGGGCGGACCGGGCGTTTTCGGCCAGTATCCCTCTGGAAATCCCGGCGAAACATGCTTTGGGTTGCGGCTGAATTCCAGGATGTCCCACTGCGCGATGCGCGAGTGCTCCAGCAATTGCCAGCCGGTGTGCGGTAGTCCCTGCGCAAATGTGCCGCGCTTATTCGGCGGAAAGCCCTCCAGCGCATCCGTGAAATGCACGTGTGCGGAGCCGCCCTTCAGCAAATCCACCAGATGCTGGCGCAGCGCCACGTCGTTGTGTCCGGCCGAACTCTTCTTGCTGGAAGAGCTTTTGGCCTTGGCACTCGTCTTCGATTTCTTTTTCTTCAAGCCGATTTCTCCGAGACCACCACTTGCTGCGGCATTTCCGGCACGGGATGCAGGGTCGATTTCGCAAACCCGGAGTTGCGAAACATCTTCTCATACTCCGAAAACGTGTACGCGTCGCCGGAATCCGTATTCGCCAGCATAATCAGGCTGAACGCTGCCGCGGTCGGCGGCGTCACGCGATCTTCATTGGGCACAAATTCCAGGGTGATGGCTCTGCCGCCCGGCTTCAGCGCCGCGTGCACGCGCTTCATCAATTTTTCGCAGGTAGGCATATCGAAGTGGTGAAAAATATTCGTGAGCAGCACATAATCATAGCCGCTCCCCATGTCCGTCTCAAACGCGCTTCCTCCTCGCAGGCTGTAGCGATCCGCGACGCCAAATTTCTGGGCGTTTTCCTTCGCCACCTGCAGCACCGCCGGCCAATCCAGCGCCACAATTTCGGCTTTCGGATTTTTCATCGCTATCGTGATTCCATACATGCCGTGGCCCGCGGCGATGTCCAACACCTTCCAGGGCTTGCCTTCTTCGGCGTGAAGCAGCGCCGCAATAAATTCGGATCCCGGTCTGGTCAGCGGAGCCATCGATCGCGCGAAAGTCACCCAGAATTCATCGTTCGGCTTGGTATTGTCGCCGCCTTCGGACCAAACCGAGCCACCCTTGCGCACCGCCTCAGTCAATGCATCGAAGCGTGCGCGCATCGGCTCGCTGCCCAAAAATGCAGACATGGACGCCAAGCATGCCGGGGATTTGCGATCCAGAAAAATCGCCGATTCCTGCGTTAACGCGTAGCTACCCTGATCCTTGGTCAGGAATCCCTGGATGGTCAAATAGTCGCAAAGGACGCGCACGCCTTTCTCCGCCGCTGCCGTTTTCGCAGCGATAGCCGCCGCCGAATTCGCGCCCGCTCCAATCGCGGTGAACACGTCGAGTTCAATCGCCGTCTTCAGCGCCGCGGTCTGCTGGTGGGCATTGATGTTCCCTCCGAGTTGCCTGCCGAGTGCCGCCTATTCTACACGTGAGCCGTCGAAATTTATTGCTCCAATCGTCGACCTGCTGACATACTGCTTCACCCCGCACGCAGAGGCAGCACAGGCACCCTTGTTTACGCTAGCGACGCTAAAGGCCGATGCTTCGACGCACAGCCAGGATTGGCTGTGCCACGAGGCCAAACCATGAAGCGCGAAGTTCATCGCTGGCATTCGCCGCGCCTGGGCATCGAACTGGGCGTGGTGGTGTATGGCCACTGGGGCCCGCCGCTGCTGGGCTTCCCGACGAGTGCCGGCGACGAGTGGGAACTCGAAAGCCAGGGCATGATCGGCGCGCTCGGCGACTTCATCGACGCCGGCAAAGTGAAATTTTTCAGCGTCAATTCCATCAACGGCCTCGCGTTTTACAACAAGGACGCGCATCCTTTCCATCGCAGTTGGGTGCAGTCCGTCTTCGACTCCTACCTGCGCGAAGAAGTGGTGCCGTTCATCTGGAGCAATTGCCAATCGCAAATCGCCATCTCCACCATGGGCATGTCGTTCGGCGCGTATCACGCGGCCAACTTGCTCTTTAAGCATCCCGACGTCATCAAGCGCTGCTTCGCGATGTCCGGGGTCTACGACCTGAAAAATTTCATGGACGGGATGTACGACGACAACTTTTACTTCAACAATCCCGTCGATTACCTGGCCAACCTTAGCGATCCCTGGGCGTTCGAGCAGCTCGCTTCCTGCGACATTCACATCGCCACCGGCACCGGCCCCTGGGAAAATTCCGGGCCGTCGTACCGCCTCTCCGAAGTCCTGGCCAGCAAAGGCATTCGCCACTCCCTCGATAACTGGGGCCCGCAAGGCGGGCACGACTGGCCGTACTGGAAGCACCAAATGCGCGAATACATCGCGCGGTTGTTCTGAGCAGGCGGAAAGTGACGAGTGGTGAGATTTGGGAGATCGCTCGGTACACCCCTGTGGTGACGGGGAGTATGCGCAATCGAATGAGGCCACAGGGGATAGAGGCGCCACGTGGTGCATATGACGGCAGAAGCGAAGCGTGACGCGGATGCGCCGTCGTCAAGAAGAATATTTTACTGGTGAGGTATCCGTTCGAACGGGTTGCTAAGTTATTTAGCGGCGGGTAGTTGCAAAGACCAAGAGGGTCGCTGCGAGCGTGACACTAAACCCGCACGCGCAGAACCGGCGCATGCGGCTCCCAAATTTCTCCGGCCTGTCGGCCGAGGTTCTGCCGCAACATCTTTCCTCAGTCTACAAGCTGCGACCCCTGCGGACTCTAGAGATGCGCGCAGTGTGGGAAGAGAAGTCTCGTTTTCGGCACAAGTGAATGGGCCAGGAATTGCGCCGCAGAGTACCAGGGTAGACTGCTAGAATCGTTCCGTCTTTTAGCTTCCAGTTCCAGCTTGGGTGTCCCGGCATGCCTGACGGAAACCTCGCCACGTCCGAAGTGAAACCGAATTGGCGGCGTGGCGCCCGTTGCCGCCCTCATGTCCACCGCGATCCTGGCTGCCGAAAAGCGTCAGTGCGGTCACACCGATAAATAACACCACGCCAAGCGAAAGCAGTTTTTTCATGTTTGGCTCCTTGGTGGAACTTAGCCGAAATGGGTTGGTCTTGACTTGAACTGACTTAGGCATTAAATTTGCGGCTTAGACGTTCCCTCCCTAGGAATAGAACTATGAACCCACGCATGCGCATTTTCGTCGAGCTGGCGCTAGCGATGGGACTTCTGGTACCAGTCGCATTGGGGCAGAAGCCCCCAGCTCCTGCTCCTGCGCCTCCGCCTTCCACTCCACCTCCCACATCGCCGAGCCGTCCTGGGACTCCCACCCCCTGGAGTACGCTGCCAGATCAATCGAGAGAGGATCTCGTGATGTTTCTGCGAGGCCGCGTTGCAACCGATGACGGGACACCTGTTCCCCACGACGTGATGGTTGAGCGGGTCTGCGACGCCAGTGTACGTCAGCAGGTATATGCAACTTCCCGAGGCGACTTCAGCATGGAATTGGGAACGATGAACGATTCTTACCTTGACGCCAGCGGGGACAGGTCTCCGCAATATGCCCAGGCCAGCAAGGTTCCCGGGATGGGAATTTCACGACTCGAGTTAATAAATTGTGAGCTGCGGGCCACGGTTTCTGGTTTTCATTCCAGTGCCATCAGCCTTGTGGATCTCACTCCGGGCGACCGCAACATTGACGTCGGCGCGATTGTGGTGCGCAGAGCTACAAAGATCAAAGGCATGACGCTGAGCGCCCGCCCCTACAAAGCACCGAGAGAGGCCACAAGAGCCTATGAAAAAGGCCTCGAGGCCGAGAGGAAGGGCAGACTTGCCGATGCACGCCAATACTTTGAAAAGGCAGTAGAGATCTATCCGAAGTACGCGAACGCCTGGTTCCAGTTGGGCGCTGTTTTGCAGAATCTAGCCCAGAAGGAATCGGCTCTTACGGCGTATACCCGGGCGACGACGATCGACAGCAAGTTCCTGCCGCCTTATCTGTCGCTCGCGTCAATGGCCTACGAGGCAGAAGATTGGACCCAGGTCCTTCACCTTACTAATCACGTCTTGGATCTCGATCCGTTGAAATACGGCAACGTCACCGGTTACATCCTGGATCTCGATCCGCTGGATTACGCCAAAGCTTATTTCTATAACTCGGCCGCAAATTACAAGCTCAACAAAATCGAAGACGCTGAAAAGAGCGGGCTCAAAGCGGAACGCCTGGACGTGCGCCCGCGTTTTCCGCAACTGCATCTTTTACTGGCTGAAATATTTGCTCGAAAAAACGACTATGCCACTGCAATCTCAGAGACAAAAATTTACTTGGAGTTAGCACCGCATGCGAAAAACGCCGATCAGGTACGGGAGCGGTTGGCAAAATTGGAGAAGCTGAACGGTCCAGTGTCCAGCAGCGAAAAAACCGATCAGAAGTGAGTAGTAGCGGTTTTCATGCATGCGTGCCGCACCTACGGCGCTTATGTGTTTTGTTTTTGCGTACCCAGCGCTTACCCTTCGCGATGCTCAGGGCAGGCGCAAGGGCTAGCTTGTGTCGCACCTCTGGCGCTAATACAGAGGAGGAGATCGGTCGGCGCCCTCTCCTTTTGAATCTAATCGCTCATCTTCCCCCTGCGATGACGCTGGCGCTTCGTTTCGAGAGCTCGTGACCCTAGCGCCATATAGCCGCGAACAGAAACGCCAGGAACGAGGCGAGGCTCAGGCAACTGCGCACTGCGTGGAAGATGGCCCACCGGTGCAGGAGCTGCTCGGCGAGTTTGGAATCCTTGTCGAGAGAGGGATCGAGCAGACGCTTGTTCGTAGGAAGGATGACGACGAACGTGAAGGGAATCACGGCGCCGAGCAAGAGGCCGCCGACTAGCCACGGCTCTGGCGCACCCAACAGCGAGGCGGCGATTGCGGCCAGAGTTCCGGTCGATGCGAGCGAGGCTTGCATTACCGTGGCGCGCTTGTAGCTTGGCGCGAATTCGGTGACGGCAAGTCCCGTTCCGCAGAGCATGCGAGCGGGATGCTCGACGAAGGTGATGTAGAGCGCGGCGCCCGCAAATAGGCCCGAGCACAGCATGGCCAACGATTCGCAGATCGCGAGGGGCAAGCGCATGCGGTCAGTTATTTCATCAACGGCGTGAAGTTGCTCATGGATTCTGTAGTTTACGCGGGTTTTCCGTTCTGAACGGCTTTCTTCTGGGGCCCTTCGCAGGGCTAAAGCGCGTAGAGATTGGGCGGTTTACTGTCGGAGTTAAAGCTCCGACTCCCGAAAGAATCAGTCCTACGGTGAAAACGAAACGGCAGGACGTCGCAACGGACGCCCTGCCGCTTGTGCTGTTCGTTTTCTATTGTTTCTATTGTTGCGGTTAGTCTGGTTGGTCCGGTTGATTGGGATCCGGGGGACTCTGCTCTGGCGCTTGCGGATGGGCCGCGACGGGCGTGACCGTCGGCGTGCCGATGGCCGCCAACTCCGAGGGCTTGTATTTCGGGGCGCTGACATAGCCATGGATCTGGTTTTTCTCGACGCGGTTCACGACCACCTGAACCGGCTGGGATTCATTTTCCGTGTGAATCCAAATGGGCTCATAGAGATTGACGCGCTTCTTGGTGAGTTGATTGTCGTCGACCATCATTTGCACGTCGTAATTCTTATGTTTCGTGTCCGTCCTGCGCAGCGAGAGGGTGAGCGGCCCGACGCGTTGGAACTGCTTGGACTTGGTGAGGTCGAATTCGAAATAGCTGCGTTCTCCGCGCTTGGCGAGGGCGACCAATTCCTCGTGGGTCTTGGCGATCGACCCGTTGAGGTCATCGCGCGTGGCATTGAGATTTCCTTCCAGGTCGGTGCGATTCCTGGCCACTTCCTCTTGCGTCTGGCTCAACAGCTTTTGTTGTTCGTCCAGCCGCGCCCGAAGCTCTTTGAGCTGTTTGCTTCCGGTGGTGCTGCTCTTGCCGCTCGCTGATTTTGCCCCGGCCGCGCCCGCCGATGCCTTCTTTTGCGCCGCGGCTTGCGCCGCAGCCTGCTGCGCGGCGGACATTTCATTCAGCTTCGCGGTCAAGGTAGCCACCTGTCCCTGCATGTCGTTGATGGTGGCGTTCGCCGCGGACTCTTGTGCCGCCATATGGCCGACCATGACTTGCTGGCGGTATCCGTAGCCGAAGGCCACTGCGGCAATTACCAGCAGCACCGCGGCCGCAATTACCAGCCAGCGGTTTATTCCGATTGACGACGGTTCCCCTTCATGACCGTGCTGATTCTCCCCTCGGGATTCGTCCATGATCTTCCTCCTTGATGTCGAGCCAGCTTGAACTGGACTCGTCGCAGAACACTCCGCAGTTTGTCGGTTGGCCGGGAACGAGTCTCGGCCCCAAGAGTTGCTCCACCGCTGGCGCGCTTCTTCCCGCAATTCGTGGGCAAGATTCGTGCCTTTCCCAGAAAATCGTGCGTGGAGCTAAACCTTGTGCTGCCAATGACTAGCGCACCACGCGGAAACGTCCATGTTTGAATTGACGGTACTAGTCCTGGTATTTTTTTACCAGCCGAAGTTCTAGGCTCGAACATTCGGTCGCAGAATTGCGTGTCCGAGCGGCCGGCCTCCTTAAAGGACGACCTGTGCAAGGTGGCCCGGCGAGCCTACTCTGCGCCGGCTTTCTTTGTGCGGCCTTCCTTCAGGAAAGTGCCTTTCTCTAATTCGGTGAAGGCTTGGCGGAGCTGCTCTTGGGTATTCATTACGATGGGGCCGTACCAGGCTACCGGCTCTTCCAGCGGCTTGCCGGAGACCAGCAGAAACCGGATGCCCTCATCGCCGGCTTGCACGATGACTTCGTCGCCGCGATCGAACAGGACCAGCGAGCGATTCTCGGCGGCGGCTGGTGGCGCGGTATCCAGCCATCCTACCGGCTCCGTGGGCACCGACAGCGGATCGCTGGCGTTGCAAAATTTGCCGGAGCCCGCGAAGACGTAGGCGAAGGCGTGGCGCGTGGTCTCCACCGGCAGAGTTTTCCTGCGCCCCGGCGCCACGGACACATCGAGATACATGGGATCGGCGGCGATGCCATCGACCGGGCCACGCCTCCCCCAAAAACTTCCGCAAACCAGACGCACGTGCGTGCCGTCGTCGTCGGTAATCTGCGGAATGTCCGGCTCTTTCACCTCTTGGTAGCGCGGCGGGGTCATCTTCAGAGAGGCGGGCAGGTTGGCCCACAACTGAAAGCCGTGCATGCGCCCGGCGTGATCGCCCTTGGGCATCTCTTGATGAATGATGCCGCTGCCCGCGGTCATCCACTGGACGTCGCCAGCGGCAATGGCACCGCGGTTCCCGATGCTGTCGCCGTGCTCGACGGTTCCCGCCAGCACGTAGGTGATGGTCTCGATGCCGCGATGCGGGTGCCACGGAAATCCTGCGAGATAATCCTCCGGGACATCGTTGCGAAAATCGTCGAGCAGCAGGAAGGGATCGAACTCCGAGGTGTTGCCAAATCCAAATGCGCGGCGTAGGTGCACGCCCGCGCCCTCTGTCGTCGGTTTGCTGCGGATCAGCCGCTTCACAGGTCGAATCGACATAGCACCCTCCAGCCCGCAGTCTACGCCGTAGTGTCAGCGGTGTCACGGCCAGCAGACCCTCCGATGATTGCGCAAGTGCTCGTAGTATTCTGTGCGACAGGACGCTGCATGACGGAAGACGACGTTGTGGCAATGCCGTTGAGTCTCGACGAGCTTTTGGTCTTAATGCGTTCTCTGACGGCGGCGCCGGAATCGGAGCGCACAAACGCTGCCGATAAGCAGGTCCCTAGGATAAATCGCCGTATAGGGCGTTTTGCGGAGCGACAGGCGCTTTCAGAGACAAGCCAAGCAGCTAGCCTGCCGCAGGGTTCGTGCACCAGCATGGCGCGGCCCGTCCCGGCGGTGCCCCTGGTGCTACACTGCGCGGTGCAATGCCAATCAAGAGGCGATAGGAAGGAGCAGAAAAAATGGACGCGGGGAACGAAGCAGCGGCGGCAATCCTGGTGCAAACCATTTTTCTACGAGATGGACACTTGCAGGGTCTGTTGGGCGAGCATGCGAAGAAGGGCCCGCTGGCGGCGGCGGAGTTCTTGAAACCATACTATCGCGCCGCGCTGGCCATTACCGCGGATGTCAAGGCGGAAGGCACGCTGTAAGAACGGGACGGGAATTAGTCCCTGGGCCGCGTAACGGGGTACGAGCCCGACTGCACGGGATTCAGAAGCGGAAGAAGTTAGTCGGCCGCGCGGCAGGCGGAACAGCTTAGTTCCTGGCCGATATGTTGGAGGCGGCCTTGCGCCGTGGTTACCCAGTGATGATGGGTGTAAGGCGGGTCGTGGCGAACAAGCTGTTGATGCCCGCATTCGAGTTCGGCCACCCAGTCGCGGCGTTCGTCCATGTGAAAATCAACGATCTTGCGCAGGATCCTGGCCGGTGAGGATTGTGCGGGCCTCATATGTATCTCTATTCTACGCGCTTTGGTCTCGGGGCGTGGGTTCATTATTATGAGGAAAGGCTAAGCATTGGGAGGGTCTGAGCGACGAGCCCGCAGCGTTTACCGTGGCTGCGCAAAACCCTGGTAGGTGTAGGTCATGGGGCGTGGCCCGGGCATATAGCACGTCTTCAACTGCGTGATATGGAATCCTGCCGCGGCGACGAGCTCGTCCACTTTGCGATTGAGGTGACACCCGCCGGTGAAGGTCTTCCAGAGGGGAGTGAGGCGATCCTGCCAGGCCACGACGCCAGGATCGGGAGAGCGGCCGTGCTCGAGAAAGATGAGACGGCCGGCCGGCCTTAGCACACGTTTCATTTGCTGGAGCGCTTGTTCAACGTAGGGGATGGAGCACATGGTCCATGTGACGACGACGGTGTCAACGCTCGCGTCGGGGAGCGGCAACGGCTCTTCCGCGGATTGCGAGAGGAATTCGACCGGAAGGCGCCCGGCCGCCACTCGCTTGCGCGCCATGCGCTGGAGTTCGACCGACGGATCCACGCCGTAGACACGCCGGACCTCGCGCGAGTAGAACGGCAAATTTAGTCCGGAGCCGATGCCGATCTCCAACACTTCGCCGCGTGCGTGAGGAATCCAGTCCGCGCGGAGCCGGGCGGTCTCTTTATTTCTCATCGAGAGGTCAATGAGGCGTGGCAAAACGTATTGCGCGTAAAAGCCCATGGCTGTGATGGCTCTACTTGTACGCTGGATTGTCGCGTTGCCGCAAGTAGGGGAAGCGCGACGATATTTTCAGTCGGCGGGAGCGTTGCTGACGACGGGTCGGGCGGCCGCAGACTTCTGCCCCATGAGTTCGACGGCGGCCTGATACAACTGCGCACGCTGCTGATAACGTTCGTTGGCGCGCGTGATGTAGCGCACTGCGATTTCGACGCCGCCGATCACTGGCTTGATATTGACCGCGGGCGCCGCAGAATGGGAGCTCATGTCGGGCGATTTCGCCGCGCTCTTCCATTCCCGCTCGGCCTGCTGGGCGCCCTTCGAGGTGGCTTCGAGCACTTTCTTTTGAATGGCCGCGACGATCGGGTAGGGATCCTGACCAGTGGGAACGACGATTTGCAGCTCATCCCAAAGCCACTGGCCGGAAGTCGAAAAATTAAAATAGTGGCCTTCGATGGCGAAGCTGTTGGTGAAGGTGACGCGCCGGCCGGTGGGGTGGCTGGAATCGGTCCAGTTGCCGGTTTCCAGCAGCACGGTGTGAAACATCCCGAGCTCGACGACTTCGCCGGTGACGCCGTTGATCTCCACCCAGTCGCCGAGGCGGATTCCGTTCTTGCCCATGAGCACGAACCAGCCGAGAAAGCCCACGATGAAATCTTTGAGCGCGACGGTGAGACCTGCCCCGGCGAGGCCGAGCACCGTGCCTAATTGGCTGGGCGGCCCAAAAATCACCAGCAAGATGAACAAGACCGCAAGCACCTGCAGGCTCACGCGCGTGACGGTGCGCAGCGTTTCGATCTGGCGGCGGTCCAGCGACGTCCTGCCCAACAGGCGTTCCAGCCAACCGTCGAAAAACACGCCGACCAATAGGATGCCCAAGACGATCGTGAGCCCCATAATGGCGCGATGCAGCACGCTGCGTTGCTTGGCGCTTAGGACGCTGATCCATTTGCCGTAGACGTTGGCAAGCTGCTTCTGGTCGTCGATGCGCTTATCGAGATTGGTAAGCGTCTTTTGCTCGTCAGCGCGGCGTTTGGTAGTTTGTACCATGGCCGCGGATTCTTCGCGGGTGCGGCCGGCGCTTTCGCTCCTGGCGGACGCGGCAGGGGAAGATCGCCGCGTCGCGGCGGCATTGACTTGCGTCTCCTGCTCAGCGTGCTTCGCGGAAAGCGCCGCAGCGGAGTTTTCGGCGTCGTGCTTAGCGCGCCATAATTGCAGCTGCTTCTGGTGCAGCGTCGACCATTGCTCGAGGAGCTGGATCAGCCCGCTCGCTTCGACGGGTTTGGTAACGGTCACATGCGTGGCGTCGGAGGAATGCGACGCGGCCTCGTGCTCTTCGACCATGGACTGGATAAGGCCCTGCGGGTCGCCTCCGGCGCGCAGGAGATCTTGCTTGGCTTCGTCTGCTTCGTCCTGATCGAGTTCCAGTTGCGCTTTGGCGACGTCGAGTTGATCGTCGAGTGCGTCCTTGCGCGAGCCGGTGGCTTTGGCGACGTCGGCGGTGAGTTGGTCGACGCGCTTTTTGTCGGCGTCCAGCCCATCTTCAGCTTTGCGCAAGTGCGCCTGGATTTCTTTGGCTTGGGCGCTCAAGACAGGTGGATGCATTTGCGCGTCGCGAACCGCTGCGGCGAACGCCAGGTCCATCTCTTGATCGCCGAGGCGCAAAGCTTCCTCGGCGAAGGGCTTCTCTTCGTCGCTGGTCGGCATCTTTGCGAACTGCTGCGCGGTGAGTAGCGGCGTTTGGTCGACAAGTGGCGCCTGCTCCGCGGTCGCAGAGGCCTTCGGTGCTTCCGGGTTGGACACGACCTCGCGCGTGCGGACCAGCGCATAGACCGCCGCACCCAAGAGAAGCATGAGAACGATGGCCACCGCGCGTTGTTTCGATCTCATGGAGTTTCTCATTGTAATACGTCCGGCGGGTTACGCCAGCAGGAAGCGGCGCGCCCCGCCGTGGAGCTTATCGGACCCGGCACGACTTCGGCACACAGCGCCAAGCGAAACTTGCCACGGCAAATCGGTGCTCGTACTCTGGAGGAAAGAGAGCTGATGTCAAATTCGCGCTTGCCCAACTCCATTTTCTTCGCGCTGGTCCTGGTGGCTGCTGCGCAAGCGGCCTACTACGCGCCGCGCATTCCGGAAATTCTGGGCTCGCATTTTGGCAAGAGTGGCTTCGCCAGCGCTTGGCAAACGAGAGTCGCATTCTTCGCGACGGAGCTGACCATCATCGTGTTGGCGACGTTTGTGTCGTTCGGCATTCCGCGCGTCCTCGCCGCGATGCCTGCCTCCACGATCAATCTGCCGAATAAGGAATTTTGGTTGAGCCCGGAGCGCCGCGAAGACACGTTGACTTTCCTGCGGGCGCAAATTGCTTGGCTGGGCTGTGTGCTCCTGGCCTTCCTGCTCTTCGTGATGGAGTTGGTCTTCCGCGCCAACCTGCACACCCCGCCGCAGCTCAACACCGCGGTCTTCGTGCCCGCACTCCTCGCGTTCCTCGCTTTCTCTACAACCTGGACTATCCGCCTCGTCTTCCATTTCTTTAGAACGGAGAATTGACCGAGCTCGCAGCGCCAACATTCGTCGCGCAATTCCGTCCCAAATGAAAGCGCCTCCGGGCTGCGGAGGCGTTGACGTTTGAAAGTCTGGCTGTCTCTAGAGGTAATCGCGGGAAGGGCCTTCGAGAAAGGCGCGGAGCTTGCGCGAGCGCGAAGGATGGCGCAGCTTGCGCAGCGCTTTGGCTTCGATCTGGCGGATGCGTTCGCGCGTGACCGCGAACGACTGCCCGACTTCCTCGAGCGTGTGCTCGCTGCCGTCGTCCAGGCCGAAGCGCATCTTGATGACTTTTTCCTCGCGCGGCGTCAGCGTCTTCAGCACCGAAGAGGTCTGCTCCTTCA
>WNEY01002539.1_pt1 | contig 13398 bp, 10 predicted proteins | sample 5400531 | NCBI WGS metagenome assembly WNEY01 (sample SAMN13153338, study PRJNA577476) | soil metagenome | isolation source: 200 cm saprolite under Douglas fir tree site 1 | place: USA:California | collected 2015-04-18
CACCAGCAACTCGTGACGATCGCCCAGCAGATTGTCGGGGAGTCCGGGGTGGCGGTGCGCTATTTGTTCGGGACCATGATCGAGATCCCGCGGGCCTGCCTGGTCGCCGATCAGATCGCTGAGATCGCCGAGTTCTTCTCGTTCGGGACGAACGATCTCACGCAGACCGTCTTCGGGTTCAGCCGCGACGACGCGCAGGCGAAGTTCTTGTACCGGTATCTAGAGAAGGGCATCCTCAAAGACGATCCGTTCCAGGTCCTGGACCGCGCGGGGGTCGGCAAGATGATGGAGATGGGCGCGAAGCTGGGCAAGAAGACCCGTGCAGACCTCGAGGTGGGCATTTGTGGCGAGCACGGCGGCGATCCCTCCTCGGTGGAGTTCTGCCACGAGATCGGGCTGGACTACGTCTCCTGCTCGCCCTTCCGCGTGCCGATCGCCCGGCTCGCCGCGGCGCAGGCCCGGTTGAAGGAGAAGACGGCGGTGGCGAAAGACATCTAGCGCACTGCGTCCCCCTGGTCTCCTTGGTCTTCTTGGTCCACTTGGTCTCACGGCTTCACACCACGCGGCAAGGAGGCCACGGGGACCCAGGAGACTACGGGGACCAGGGAGACGATTGTCCCTCGAATGGCCACCCCTCGTGAAATCACGGAAGAGTGGGAGCGGGATCGCTTCAGCCCGCGCGCCGCGCTGGCGGCCGCCTCGCAGGGCCGCGAGACGTCCGAGCCCCAGGACGATCTGCGCACCTGCTTTCAGCGCGATCGCGATCGCATCATTCACAGCAAGGCGTTTCGCCGGCTCAAGCACAAGACCCAGGTGTTTCTGGCGCCGGAGGGCGATCACTACCGGACGCGCCTCACCCACACGCTGGAGGTCATGCAGGTCGCCCGCACCGTCGCCCGCGCGCTGCGGCTGAACGAAGACCTGACCGAAGCCGTCGCCCTCGCACACGATCTGGGGCATCCCCCCTTTGGGCATGCGGGGGAGGACGCCCTCAATGAGATGATGCGGCCGGTCGGCGGCTTCCGCCATTATGAGCAAAGCCTTCGCGTCGTGCAGGTGCTGGAGATCCGGACGCGCGCCGACGGGACGCCAGTGCGCGGGTTGAACCTGACGTGGGAGGTGCGCGACGGGATCGGCACCCACTCCAAGGGTCTGGCGGATCTGCGGCCGGCCGCAGACGACGGGTCGGACGAGGCGCTGCCCGCCACGCTCGAGGGGCAGGTGGTCCGGTTGGCCGACCGGGTCGCCTACGTGCACCATGATACTGATGACGCCATCCGGGCCGGACTGATTGCCGAGCAGGACGTCCCCCGGCGGGTGCGCGAGGTGTTGGGAGCCGCCCGCGGCGGATGGCTGGGCCGCATGGTGCGGGATCTGGTCTCGAGTAGCGGAGATCAGCCGACGATCCGTCCGAGCGAGGATGTGCGCACAGCCCTCAACGCGCTCGTGGATTTCCTCACCGAGCGTGTGTATCGAGGACCGTCCGCTGCGCTGGAGGTTGCCAAGGCGCGGCGTCTGGTTCAGGCCCTGTACGACTACTACCTCACCCACCCCGATGAGATCTCGCTGGAGTACCGCGAGCTCATCGCGCGGGGTGAACCGGCGGGCCGGGTGGTCGGAGACTTCTTGGCCGGGATGACGGATCGGTATGCCATCCGCTCGGCCGAAGCACTGTTCATTCCCCACGCCTGGGCGCCGTGAGATGCCGGACGAAGGGGAGGCCGCCGGGAGAATAATTGCGCACTGTCGAACCTCACCGTGAGGTGTGATCGTGGCCCGGACCAGGGATCTCGAACCGCTTCCCGTCATCCTACAGGGCAAGCACATGGACATCACTCCCGCGCTCCGCAGTTATGCCGAGACCAAGGTTGGAAAGATCGTGCGGTACTTCGACCAGGTGCAAGACGCGCAGGTGGTGCTGAGCGTGGAACGTCGTGGCGAGATGGGCAAGGCGCAGGTGGTGGAGATCACGGTGCGAGGGGACGGCGTGGTGCTGCGCGGAGAAGATGCGTCGACCGACATGTACGCCTCCATCGATTTGGTGGTGGCGAAACTGAAGAAGCAAATTGAGAAGTATCGGAGTAAGATGATTCTCAAACGGCGGATTGAGGAGTCCCGCCGGAAGACCAGACTCATCACGTCGGCCGAGGCCGCCCTGCGGGCGAGCCCACGCGAGGCGCGCATTGTGCGCACCAAGCGCTTCGCGATGAAACCGATGACGCCGGAGGATGCCGTGCTGCAGATGGACTTGCTGGGGCATGACTTCTTCGTGTTTCGGAATGCCGGGACGATGGAGGTCAACGTCGTCTACCGGCGCAACAATGGCGATTACGGGGTGATTGAGCCCGAACCGTAAAATACATGCGGTCGGGCGGGCTGGGGTCGAACGGTTACGCGAGGAGAGTCTACGTGACAGAGGCTGCGCGATGGCGCGACAGCCCGACGGCGTAGGTCGGGGTGGCCAGGGTGGCAGACACGCGAGAGCAGAAGGGGTCGCCGGCAGAAGCCGCTGAAGCGGTCGTGCGCAAACTGCGCGGCGTGCAGTCGGTCCGGGTGGAGACCGATGCCGCCGGCGCCATCCGCATCGTCCACATCCTCGGGGGACCGGACCGCAGCCCCAAGGTGATTGCCGTCGACGTCGTGTCCGCCCTGGCCGCAGAGCTGGGAGTGCAGCTGGAGCCGCGGCAGGTGCGCGTGGCTGCGCAACAGCGGTCCGAACAAGCCGCGTCGGTGGAGCAGGCCCGCCTCAAGTTTGTCGGGCTGACGGTGTCCGCCCTCCGCAACACCGCAGAGGTCAAAGTCCATCTGGAAGACCAGGGGCTGGTGTACGAGGGAATTAGCAGCGGCCCCAACGCGACCCGCAACCGTCTGGACCTGGTGGCCGAGGCCACGCTGCGCGCGCTCGAACTCTACCTGCGAGCCACCGGGCTCTTCCTGCTGGACGGCGTAACGCTTTCGAGGACCGGGAGCCACGAGGTGGCGGTGGTGGTGGTCTCGCTCGCCGGCCGCGAAGAAGAAACGCTCGCCGGATCCTCCCTCGTCCGCGACGACCCCCGGGAGGCTGTGGTGCGGGCCATCCTCGATGCCACCAATCGCCCGGTGTCCTGGCTGCTGGGAAGGTAACTGACGCGGTCGCGCGGTCGGTGGCATCCGTATCGTAACCCCGATATAATATTGTCGTGATGGCGAATTTTGTCGCGCGGCTGCTGGGAGATTCCACCGCCCGCGATCTTCAACGTCTCCACCCGCTGGTCGGGACCGCCAACGCGTTGGAGGCGGAGATCGCCGCGCTCTCCGACCAGGCCCTCGCCGCGAAGACCGTCGAGTTTAAGGAATGCTTGGGCCGAGGGGAGACGCTGGATGATCTCCTGCCCGAGGCGTTCGCGGTGGTGCGCGAGGCGTCGCGCCGCACGCTCGGGCAGCGCCACTTCGACGTGCAGCTGCTCGGCGGCATGGTGCTGCACCAGGGGAAGGTCGCCGAGATGCGGACCGGCGAGGGCAAGACGCTGGTCGCCACCCTGCCGGTGTATTTGAACGCGCTCCCCGGCCGCGGAGTCCACCTGGTGACCGTCAACGACTATCTGGCCCGCCGCGACGCCGGCTGGATGGGGCCGATCTATCTGTCCCTGGGGCTGTCCGTGGCGGCTATCACCCACGACTCCAGCGGGTTGTACGATCCCGCCTACACCGACCCGCACCCCCACGCCGACGACCGGCTCAACCACTTTCGGCCGGTGACCCGCCGGGAGGCGTATCACGCCGACGTGACGTACGGCACCGTGAGCGAGTTCGGTTTCGATTATCTGCGCGACAACATGGCGCTTCGCCCGGAGGATCTCGTGCAGCGGGAGCTGGGGTACGCCATCGTGGACGAGGTGGATTTCATTCTCATCGACGAGGCGCGGACCCCGCTGATCATCTCCGGGATGGTGGAGGCGTCGACCAAGAAGTACTATGACTTTGCCAGACTGGTCGAGCGCCTGGTCGCCTCCCGCGACTACACCGTGGATGAGAAACTGAAGAGCGCGACGCTGACCGAGGAGGGGATGGCGCGCGCCGAGCGGGCGCTGGGCGTGGAGAATCTGGCCGACATCGAGCACGTGGACCTCATGCATCACATGCAGCAGGGGCTGCGGGCGCACGCCTGCTACAAGAAAGACGTCGATTACGTGGTGAAGGACGGCCAGGTGATCATCGTGGACGAGTTCACCGGCCGGTTGATGCTGGGCCGCCGGTACTCCGATGGCCTGCACCAGGCGATCGAGGCGAAAGAGAACGTCCGGATCGAACGGGAGAGCCAGACGCTGGCGTCCATCACCATTCAGAACTACTTCCGCATGTACGCCAAACTGGCGGGGATGACCGGCACGGCCAAGACGGAGGAAGAGGAACTGCAGAAGATTTACAATCTCCCCGTCGTCGTCGTCCCCACGCACAAACCGATGATCCGTCAGGATGCACCCGATCTCATCTACAAGACCGAGCAGGCGAAGGTCCGCGCGGTGGTGGCGGAGATCGAGGAGTGGCACCGCAAGGGCCGGCCGGTGCTGGTGGGCACGCGCAGCATCGAGAAGAACGAGCAACTGAGCGAGATGCTACGCCGGCGGGGGGTGCCCCATGAAATCCTCAATGCCAAACAGCACGAACGTGAAGCGGAGATCATCGCGCAGGCGGGCCGGCCGGGCGCGGTGACGATCGCGACGAACATGGCCGGGCGGGGCGTGGACATCATCCTGGGGGGTAATCCGCCGGATCCGGCGGAGGGGGCGAAGGTCCGCGCGGTGGGTGGGCTGCACGTTATCGGGACGGAGCGCCACGAAGCCCGCCGCATCGACAATCAGCTCCGCGGCCGCACCGGCCGGCAGGGCGATTCCGGGTCGTCCCGCTTCTATGTGGGGCTCGATGATGAACTGATGCGGCTCTTCGCGGGCCAGCGGGTGGCGGCGATTATGGACCGGCTGGGCATCGACGAGGACACGCCGATCGAGCACGCGCTCGTGACCAGACAGATTGAGAATGCTCAGAAGAAGGTCGAGCAGTATCACTTCGATGTGCGCAAACACGTGCTGGAATATGACGACGTCATGAACGTGCAGCGCAAGGTCATCTACGGGGAGCGCCGCAAGGCGCTGTCCGGGGAGAACTTGCGCGAGAACGTGCTGGACATGATCGAGCGGCTGCTGGGGACCTTGGTGGACGCGCACTGTCCTGGCGATGCCCGCCCCGAAGAGTGGGACCTGGAAGGACTGCAGGAGTTTTCGGCGAGGCTGATCCCGGCATTGGCGGACGCACCACTCCCGGACGGCGCCCGCCGCGATGATCTCAAGGAGACGCTCGTCTCCGCTGCGCTGGGGGCCTACGAGCGCAAGGAGCAGGAGATCGGCGTGGAGCAGTTGCGTGAGGTGGAACGGCTGGTCCTCCTGCAGACCATCGACCGCAAATGGATCGACCACCTCTACGCGATGGAGGCGTTGCGGGACGGGATTGGCTTGCGCGCGTATGCGCAGGTCAGTCCGCTGATCGAGTATCAGCGCGAGGGATACGATCTGTTCCAGCAGATGCTGGTCGAAATTCAGGAGGAGACGGTGCAGGTGCTCTTCCGGCTCCAGCTGCAGGCCGGCGCGCAGCTGACGCCTCGCCCGGTGGCGGCGATCCCCGGGCCGCGTCCTGCGCGCACGCCGCGCTCTGCACCGTACGGTACGGGGCCGCGCGAGCCGGCCGGGGTGGCCAGCGTGGGCGGGAAGCCACTGCAGGCGGCGCCGCTCGACCCGGCCGCAGGCCGGCGTAAGCTGGGTCGCAACGATCCGTGCTGGTGCGGAAGCGGAAAGAAGTACAAGAAGTGCCACGGCAAAGACGAATAACCGAGTCTCCTCCGTCTTCTGAGTCTGACCACGCAACTGAATTTGGCCCGGGAAGCCTGGGGAGACTGGGAAGACCGGCCCTTGCGGCTCTTTCCGGGCTCTTTCTGATCCTGAGTTTTCCTCCATTTGATGCTGGCTGGCTCGCCTGGGTGGCCCTCACGCCTCTCGTCCTCGCAGTCCACGGGCGCCCCATCCGTCAGGCCTTCGGACTCGGCTATCTGGCCGGGGGCGTTGCATTCGCCGGCATTCTGGCGTGGATCCGCGTCTTCGGGCTGCTGCCCTGGGTCCTGCTGAGCGCCTATCTGGCCCTGTACCCGGCGGCATTTGCCGTTGTCACCCGCTGGTGTGCCACCGGCCGCCCGGCGTGGCGATGGGTCTGGCTGGCCGCCATCGCCTGGATGGGCCTGGAGTACCTGCGTTCCACCGGCGTCTTCGGATTCCCATGGGCGCTGCTTGGTCTGACGCAGCACCGGCTGCTCCCGGTCCTGCAAGTAGCACGGTACACAGGCGTCTACGGCGTCTCCCTTTTGGTGGCTCTGACGGGGACGTCGCTGGCGGGCGTGGTACTGGTCAGGCGTCCGGCGCCGGTGATCTTCCCTGCCATCGTGCTTGCGCTGGCGACCGGCTGGGGGGTCCAGCAGGCCCACGCCGTGCCGTCCGGCACGATCGTGACGGCTGCGGTCCAACCCCATGTTCCGCAGGCGCAGAAGTTCGATCCGGCCTCCTCCGGCGCGCAGATGGACGTCCTCCAGCGCCTGGTCGGGAACGCCGGTCGGCGCGGCGCTGAACTGATCGTCCTGCCCGAGACCGCGGTGCCGCTCAACCTCTTCGGCCCGGGCGGCGCGCTGGTCGAAGTGGGACGGTGGGCGCACCAAGCGCGCGCCACCGTCATCGCCAGCAGCCTGGAGAACGGCGTATCCAACACGGCGGTGGCCGTGACCCCCTCAGGGACGGCGGTCAGTCGGTACGATAAGGTCCGTCTCGTTGCGTTCGGGGAAACCGGCATTCTGCCCGGCACGAGACACGAGCCGCTGTGGACACCCGTGGGGCAGGTGGGGGTCGTCATCTGCTTCGAATCGATCTTTCCTGATGTGACCCGTGCGCTGGTGCGCAACGGGGCACAGATACTCACCGTGATCACAAATGATGCGTGGCTTGACGGGACCGCCGGACCGGCGCAGCACGCGGCGCACGCGGTGTTGCGGGCTGTGGAATCGGGGCGGTGGGTCGTTCGCGCCGCCAACACCGGGCAGTCAATGATCATCGACCCGGTCGGCCGGGTGCGGGCGACCATCTCGCCCCGGCAATCGGCCGTACTCACCTCGCGCACGGCCCTGGTGGACGTTCCCACGGCCTACGCGATCCGGGGCGACGTGTTCGTGTGGGCGGGCCTGGTGGCGCTCCTGGCCACGGCAGGTCCGGATCTGCTGCGCGCGCTTTCACGCCACTGGACGCGACCGGTATTCCAACATGCCGTCAGCGCCGCAGCGCTGCCGTGGCTCGCCGCAACGGTCCTCCTGCGCACAAATGCGCCGTGGTGGGTCCCCCCCGCTGTGCTCTTTGGGTTCCTCGGGGTGTTCTCACTGCTGCAACCGCCCAGGCACCCGGTCCCATACGGGACAGGACACCGCACGCGGGGCCGGGGGATCCAGACCGTCGCGGCGCTGGCGGGCGGATTACTCGTGGTCGTCGGGCTGTGGAGTGTGATGATGGCCGGCTTCCGCGCGTCGGGAGTGGCGGTACCATCGCCTGATCTCGGTGCGCGCTGGCCCCGCGAACTCCTCCGCCTCCTCGTCACCGCAGCGGCGCTGGAATTATGGCTGCGGGGTGCCGCATTTGCCCCCATTGCAGAATGGCAGGGCCGGACAGCCGCCGTCGCCATCACAACGGCCCTGGGGATGTTCCTGCAGGCGGGTCTCCCACCGGAAGCCTACGCGTGGACGCTGGTGACTGGTGCGGCGTTTGGGCTGTTGCGGTCTTCGACGGGCAGTGCAGGGGGGCTCATCATCCCCCACGCGGTGGGGGCCGCGCTGTTTTCCGCGATCGCAGCCGTGCGATAGCCGAGGAGGAGAGCCCCACCATCGTCCGCGTTTGTCTGATATGATAATCTGCGATGACACTGGAAGAGATCAAATCCACCATCGAGTCTGACCACGTACGCCTCGAAGAGATCCGGAGGCATCTTTGACGTTTCCGCGAAAGAGGCGCGCATCGCGTCGCTGCAAGAGCAGATGCAGCGCCCCGACCTGTGGAGCAACCCTGACCAGGCGAAGAAACTCGGGCAAGAGCTGAGGACCCTCCGCGCCCAGATCGAAGACTTCACGAACCTGCAGCGCCAGATCGAAGACCTGGCCGTGCTGGCCCGGCTGGCCGAAGAGGACCCCAGCGGCCTGGATCCGCAGGAACTCGCGGCCGACGCGCAGCGCGTCCACCAGAGGCTCCAGCAACTGGAGTTGATGACGCTGCTGTCGGGTGAACATGACCCAAGCAACGCCATCGTCTCGGTGCACGCCGGAGCCGGCGGGACGGATTCCCAGGACTGGGCGCAGATGCTCCTGCGCATGTACACCCGCTGGGCCGAGCGCCGCGGCTTTACGACCGAAGTCGTCGACCTCTCCCCCGGCGAGGAAGCCGGGATCAAGAGTGCAACGATGATCATCAGCGGCCCGTACGCGTACGGATACCTGAAGGGCGAGCGGGGCGTCCATCGCCTGGTCCGCCTGTCGCCATTCGACGCCGCACACCGCCGTCACACGTCGTTCGCCCTCATCGACGTCATTCCGGATGTGGAAGAAGTCGAGGTCAACGTGCGCGACGACGAACTGAAGGTGGAAACTTACCGCGCCGGCGGGGCCGGCGGGCAGAACGTCAACAAAGTCGAGACCGCCGTCCGGATCACGCACCTGCCCACCGGGATCGTGGTGCAGTGTCAGAACGAACGCTCCCAACACGCGAACCGCCTGACGGCGATGCGACTGTTGCGTGCGAAGCTGGCGGAGCTGCAGGCGGAACAACATCAGCAGCGGCTTGCCGAGCTGCGCGGGGAATATAAGGAAGCGGCGTGGGGCAACCAGATCCGTTCCTATGTGCTGCATCCCTATACGCTAGTGAAGGACCACCGCACCGGCGAGGAAACCGGTGATGCAGAGTCGGTGATTGACGGGACCCTGGACCGGTTCATTGACGCCTACCTCCGGCGGCAGCTCGCCCCCCGTTCATAGCCGTGATCACGGCCGAGGTGAGGTGAACCTGATGCCCAGAACGCTGCTCGCCGCGGTGGGGGTGGGGCTGGTGGCGGCATTGGCCGTGCTGGGGATGCGCGCATCGATCGAGGCGTCCTCCCGCGACGTGGAGATCGTCTTGGACGGGCCGGATTGGGAGGCGCTAGCTCTGCGGGAGGGTGTGGATCCCCTCGCATACGTCGCCCGGGCCCGCGAGCATGGGGCGACGGCGGTGGCGGTGTACGAACAAACGCTCAAGCGACTCGCCGAGAAGGGTGAGGCCGCCTACATAAGCGGCGGGCAACTGGTCAGCCACTCGCGCATCGGGCCACTCGCGGCGCCGTTTCGCGATCTCGTGGCCGGCGGTGCCGCCCGGCCCGGGATGCTCTACATCGCGGCGCCACCGGAGCTGCTCGGGTTCTTGCAGACCGGCTTCGGCGAGGTGCTGGGCGCGGCGCAGGTGCGCCGAACGGACGGGTTGCTTGAGGTTCCCGGAGTACTCGAAGAGCTGGAAGAAGCACCGCTGGGGTACAGGCCGCAGGACCTCGCCCCATACGTACGTCTCGGCCTGCGCCCCGTGCTCCGCCTGCGCAACTATCCCGGGATCGCTGCGGGCGGCCTCCGCGCTAAAGTGGCGCAGCTGGCGCGGTTGGGCCGCGGGTATCCGGTCGTGTTCGACAAGACCGAGGTGCTGGGCTATGCGGGTCTGATTCCTGAGACCGCCGCCGCGCTGCGCTCGGCCGGCTTTCCCTACGGGCGCATCGAGGTATTTTCGGTCCGGCGCAAGCAGCGAGGGGAAGATCAACTCGCGGCGCAGATGCGGCCCAACGTGATCCGGTTGTTCAGCCTCACCGCCGAGGAACTCCTGGCCCTGACGCCGGCGTCGGTGCGAGACAAGTTTGTCCTCGCGGCGCGAGAGCGTAACATCCGCATCCTGTACCTGCGGCCGATCCTGCCGACTGCCGGGAACGTTGGGACCCAGACCAACTTGATGCTCCTCGACCAGATGGTCGGCGACCTGACGCGCTTTGGATTACGGCCGGGTCCCGCGCGCGCGCTTCCGGAGATCCAGATTCCTCCGGTGCTGATGCTGCTGGTGATTCTGGGCGCGCTGGCCGCGATGGCGCTGAGCCTCATGCTGCTCGGCCGCGCGGTGGGGATTGTGGTGTCCACGCGGGTGGCATGGACGCTGGTGGGGATCGGGATCGCGGTCAGCCTGCTCACCATGACGAGTGGGCCCTGGGCACTGTGGCGAAAACTGCTGGCGTTGGGTACGGCATCGGCCGTGCCCGTCGTGGCCATCGCGGTGGCGTCACCACGCGCGGGTGTCCGTCCGATCATCGCCTCCCTGCGCACGCTGTGGATAGCGTCGGTGATCTCACTGGCCGGCGGGGTGCTGGTGGCGGCATTACTCTCCGGCTGGGAGTTCATGATGGCGGCCGATGTCTTCCTCGGGGTCAAACTGGCTCATCTACTCCCCGCGATCCTGGTTGCCGTCGTGCTCGCGACCGCAGACCACCCGCCACGGCACTGGCGGGAGGGCGTGGCGCAGTTGTGGGCGTGGTCGTCGCGACCGTTGCTGTTCCGTTACGCAGCTGCGGCGGTGGTGGTGGGGCTGGCCGCGGTCATCCTGGTGGCGCGCAGCGGCAACTTCGGGCTGCCCGTCTTGCCGGTTGAAGAGCGCCTCCGCGCGCTCACCGGAGACCTGCTGGTGGCGCGACCGCGGACGAAGGAATATCTGATCGGCCATCCCGCCCTCATGCTGGCGGCCGCCGCAGCCGCGGTCGGATGGCGCCTGGCGGTCGCTCCGCTGGCGGCAGTCGGCGCGATCGGGCAGGCGGGGATTATCAACAGTTTCTCGCATATTCACACCCCCCTGCTGTACACGGCCTGGCCCACGGTCAACGCGCTGGTGCTGGGGAGTATTCTGGGTACCGCGGCGCTCGCAGTGGGACGCCTGGGGTGGGCGCTGGTGTCCCGCCCGGACCGGCCGCCACGGCGCAGACGCTAGCTTTCATGCGCATCGTCGTCTCCGGCTACTACGGTTTCGGGAACGGAGGCGACGAGGCCGTGCTCGAGGCCATTGTCGGAGCGCTCCGTGCCCGCATTCCCCAGGCCCAGGTCGTGGTGCTGTCCGCAGCCCCAGACCAGACGAAATCGCTGCACGGCGTGGCCGGGGTGTCGCGTACGACCGGGGCGCTGCCCGCCATTGCAGGCGCGGACCTGTTCATCAGCGGCGGCGGGACTCTGATTCAGGATGCGACCAGCGCCCGCAGCGCCCTGTACTATTTAGGGCTCCTTGGACTGGCGACGGTCCTGGCCCATGCCACGATGGTGTACGCCGCGGGGATCGGTCCGTTACGGCGAGGCTGGCTGCGGACGCTGGCCACAGGGGTGCTTAACCGCGTCACCCTCATTACGGTACGGGATGAGGATTCCCGCAGGCTGCTCCAGGAATTGGCCGTGCGCCGGCCCGTGCAGGTGGTCGCCGATCCCGCGTTCGCCTTGGAGCCCGTTCCGGCCACAGAGGTCCGCGATCTCGTCGGTGGCCCGCGTGCCCCTCGCATCGGTGTGGCGTTGCGGCCCTGGCGCGACGGAGGGTTCCTCGAACCATTGGTGGATGGGTTGCGCGCGGCCTGCCGGGAGATAGGGGCAGAGGTCGTCGCGCTCGCGTTTCATCCAGAGCGCGATCTGGCGGTCTGCGTGCAGGCCGCCCGTGCGATGGGTGGTCGCGCGCTGGCCGGTCTGTCGCCGCGCGAGATGATGGCGGTCGTGGGCGCTCTGGACCTGGTCGTGGGGATGCGACTCCACGCGCTCGTGTACGCGGTGGCGTGCGGCGTCCCACCTGTCGGGCTCTCCTACGATCCCAAGGTCGAAGGGTTGCTGACACGCGTCGGGGTGGGGCGGCTCCTGCCATTGCCCTCCCTCACCGCCGAAGGGGTCCGCCGAGAGGTGTGTGCCGCCTGGGACGAACGACACGCAGTGCGTGCTCGCCTTGCGGCGGCGGCAGTATCGCTGCGGGACGCCGCGTTGCGCGCCGCCGATCTTGCTGCAGGTTTGCTCGCGTCCAGGGCCGGGGGGCGGGGAGAATAGCGAAATTCGGCGCGCCGCTACCCGAAAAGAACGCAGGAGGAATTCATTGTGGGCATACGAAATAGTGACAGTCCAATGGACCGGCAGGTGGTTGGAGCAGTGAGGGAGGCAGCCCCAATGCCGGAGGTGCTCAAGGTCGGGGCGGACTCGAAGCCCAAGGCCGTCGCGGGCGCTGTCGCGGCCGTGCTGCGGGTGAAGGGATCAGTCGAGCTGCAGGCCGTGGGGGCAGGCGCTGTGAACCAGGCGGTCAAAGCGATCGCTATTACCCGGGGATTCGTAGCCCCGAATGGGATGGACATCATCACAATTCCTGCGTTTACCAAGGTCATGATTGACGGAGAGGAACGTACGGCCATCAAGTTTCTGGTCCAACCCCGCTGACTGTTTTCCCCTCCGCGTTTTCCACAAGGTGCTCGTCCTACAACTCCACAGGTGGATTCCCGCGATCACAGCGGCGCCGGCGGCGCGTGCCGTTGGCGGACCAGGGCACACAACGTTTCGTGGTAATGTAGAGACGGAATGGTGGAGAGCGGCGCCTACGGTGAACTGAAACTGTTCTGCGGCACCGCGAACCCTGCGTTGGGCGAGGAGATCTCGGCCTACCTGCACATGGCGCAGGGTCGGGTCAACATTACCCGATTCGCTGACGGTGAGATCTACGTGCGGTTCGAGGAGAACGCGCGCGGGGTGGATGCGTTTGTCCTCCAATCGACCTGCCACCCGGTGAACGAGCACCTCGTGGAGCTGCTAATCATGGTGGACGCGCTGCGGCGGGCGTCGGCCGGGCGGATTACTGCCGTCACGCCATATTACGGGTACGCGCGGAAAGACAAGAAAGATGCCCCGCGCGAACCGATCACCGGCCGCCTGGTGGCGGACCTGCTGATGACGGCCGGGGCGGATCGCGTCCTGGCGCTGGATCTGCACGCCGGGCAGATCGAGGGGTTCTTCAACATTCCCGTCGACCATCTCCGGGCCATGCCGCTGTTTGCGGACTTTGTGCGGGAAAAGGATCTGCCCAACGCGGTGGTGGTGGCGGCCGACGACGGTGCGGTGAAGCGCAGCAAGGAGCTGGCGGACCGGCTGGACCTGCCGCTGGCGATCATCTTCCAGCGCCGGGTCGGGAAAGACGTCAAAGAGCCGGTAGAGATCGTCGGCGAAGTGGAAGGCAAGACGCCGATCATGATTGAGGATATCATCGACACCGCCGGCACGCTGTCGGG
>WNEY01002540.1_pt1 | contig 13397 bp, 14 predicted proteins | sample 5400531 | NCBI WGS metagenome assembly WNEY01 (sample SAMN13153338, study PRJNA577476) | soil metagenome | isolation source: 200 cm saprolite under Douglas fir tree site 1 | place: USA:California | collected 2015-04-18
CGGCCTGCTCCTGCCGCGACCAGCCAGCCGACGCCGCCCGCCGGTCTCCGATCCTCGGATGCCCAGCTAGGGCGTCGCCGAGCTGACCCGGTGTCAGCCCGGCGACCGCCACATCGGACTGCGCCAGCAACCGATCGACAGAAGAGTAACCGCGACCACTGACAATTGCGTCGATCCAGCCCACGGCCGTGCAGCAGCCCGCCAGAGCTTGCCTGGCCGCAGCCTTCGGCAGCTGGTTCAGCTCGGCTAGAGATAGCTCGTTCGGCCCGGTCACGCTGGCCATAATCTCAGGATCGGACCAGAACCGATAGGCACCGCCGAGCGGCACCCGGCCCGAACTCCTGCCGTGTGAATGCGGAATTACAGCACCTAATCCCCGCATACATCCCGCGACTGGCTCATCAGCAGTGCCATGCGAGAGAGCGTTGGTCCTGGCACGAGGACGGCTACCGCTACCAGCTCGGGATGAGGTGAAGTGACGATCTCACCCGTAGCCGTGAAGTCCCTGGCGTCAGGCCGCAGGCGAAAGCGAGCTGATCTTTTACGTTACGGCCGAAGAACTCACGGAACTCAACGAAGAGCTGGTGGCATTCCTGCTGCCGCGCTTCCGCGAGCGGCTGACCGACCCTTCGCAGCGGCCCCCCGGACTCGGTACCGGTCGCGCTGCTAATGTTCTCCCATCCGATGGCGCTGCCGGGCGCAAAGGACTGACTAGCCGGTGGCCATCGTGCCCGCCGGTCCCGGCGGCCGTCTGGGTGGGACTGGCCAGTCAGGGGCTCGCGCGCCGGGCGCCTCGGGCCGGAGCGACCGATGAGGCGGCTTCCCTGCGGCCTGGCGCCGCTGCGCAACCGCAGATTCCGGCTCCTCGCCGCTGGCCAGCTCGCGTCGAATGTCGGAGACGGCTTCTATCTGGTTGCATTGCCGTGGTACGTGCTCGCCGTCCACGGCGGCCCATTACTGCTGGGCACCGTGCTCCGCTGTTCAGCGGCCGGGTGCTGGGGCATGACCAGGGCCGGGTGCTGGCTGACATCTCCTGCGCGGTCGCGGACGGCGCCCGCGCGATCGGCGATTTCCGGGTGCTTGCCGATCAGGAGGAGGCGTTCGGGCAGGTCGCGTCGGTGCCGACGGCGTACCGGACGCTGGAGGAGATCACCAGGGGTGGCATCAGGACGGAGAAGAAGCTGACCGCCGCGGTCAGCGCCGCGCGCCGGCACGCGTGGTGGTCAGCACCGGAGAAGCATCGCCAAAGCCAATACCGCCGAGCCGAAGCCCCGCTGCCAGTAGCACCGTTGCCTCCCTGAGGCTGTTTCTGCGACACCAGGGAGGCAGCGGTGCTGCAGGTGGCTTGGCATTCTCCTATTTGCCGGGGCGGACTTGGGCTGTCAGGATTGCTGGTGTGGCGATCGCGCTGCAGCGGTGGCCGATCGTCGGACGGCGGTCGGAGCTTGAGGTATTCGAGCGGGCCCTGGCTTCTGACGAGCGAGTTGGCCTGGTTATTTACGGTCGCGCCGGGGTCGGTAAGACCCTGGCTGGCTGACGAGTGCGCCGCGCATAGCAGCCAGCCTGATTTGCCTGGCGGAAAGCTCAGCCGCTTGCTCTCGGCCGGCGACAGCCGTTCCCGGATCTTGCTGTAAGCCTGGATGACGGCCTCGTAATCGCGCTTCTCCCAGGCCTGCTGCGCTATGGACCGCTCTTGACTTTCATGCTGTCGGTCAGACCATTGCTGCCGTGCCTACGCACGAGCCGACGACATCCGTCGAAAGAACTCTGGTGAGCCGGCCAGCGCCTCGACGCCGTATCCGTCGAGATCCGAAGCCAACCTGGCCATGCCCTCCACAACCGCAGGGAACCCGAATTGCTCCACGTTCGCTCCCGGCATCAGGCGGGCGGAAGGCGCCAGCCCCGGGGCGGGCGCGGGGCTCGCGGCCTCGCCTGGCCGTCGGCCGACGGCACGTCCCGCAGCTCGTCGTCGGGATCGGCGGTGTCGCGCAGCCAGGTGATCAGCGAGAAATACACGACCGGGATGAAGAATAGGCCGGGGATAGCCCACAGCACGACAGCGGCGAGCTCCTGGTCGGCTATCACCCTGAGCCCGCTGCGGGGCCGGTGCCCGAGCGCGGTGAACCACACCGCGTGACTGAACCCCATGATGTAGGCGGTCGCCCAGATGGTCCACATCGGCACGGCGGCGAACGCGGCCCGCAGCGGACGCGCGATTCGCGGCAGCAGCGGCGGCGATTCGACCAGTTCAAGCCAGAGGGCGACGCCGACCACCAGCAGCGTCACGGCCTCGACGACGGTCAGCACCGGGCTGGTGACCATGGCGTTGACCGCCAGCGGCAGCCGCCAGAAGACGGCCAGCGCGATGAAGCCGATCAGGATGACCAGGCACCGGGCCGTACCGAGCCGACGGTGCGACCTGGCCACGGCGATCCGGTCAACCAGCCTCATCGTGGCTGCTTCGTTCCGCGCCAGGGGAGCCGGCTCGCCGGCCAGCCTGGACGGCGCCCTGGGGCCGAGCCGCCAGGGCGCACCGAGCACTACCAGCGCAGGCACGGCCGTAGCGAGCACGGCGTACTGCACCGCCTGGGCGAACACATAGCGCCTGGCCTCTGTCCCCACCGGAGGTAGCAGCACCGCGAGAGCCAGCAGACCGCCAATCGCGGTCAGCCAGGGCCGCACTCGCGTGAAGGAGATCCGCACCAGTGCCTCCGGTCTATCGGGACTGTCCTACGCGTCAACACAGCCCGTAGTCAAGTGCGAGATTGACGCCTTGGTGGAAGATGGACCAATGCAGCTACCAGTGATGCCGCCCGTCGCTCCGATGCTGGCCAAGTCTGTGGCCAAGATCCCGGGTGGTTCGATGAGCTACGAGCCGAAATGGGACGGTTTCAGATCGATCATCTTCCGCGACGGCGCCGAGGTCGAGATCGGCAGCCGAAACGAGCGGCCGATGACTAGGTACTTTCCCGAGATCGTCGCCGCCGTGCTCGAGAGCTTTCCCGAGCGATGCGTCATCGACGGCGAGATCGTTATCCCGGACGCCGAGGGCCGGAAGCTGGACTTCGAGGCGCTGCTGCAGCGGATCCACCCGGCCGACAGCCGGGTCAGGCTGCTCGCCGAGCAGACCCCGGCTTCGTTCGTCGGCTTCGACCTGCTGGCGCTGGGCGACGATGACTACTCCGAGCGAGCGTTCGCCGAGCGCAGGACTGCCCTGGAGCAGGCACTGGCCAAGGCCAGGCCGCCGGTCTACCTGACGCCGACGACCACCGACTCCGGGCTGGCCGAGGTCTGGTTCAGCCAGTTCGAGGGCGCGGGCCTCGACGGGATCATCGCCAAGCCGCTGGACGGCAGCTATGAGCCCGACAAGCGCGCGATGTTCAAGATCAAGCACGAGCGGACGGCGGACTGCGTGGTCGCCGGGTACCGGGTACACAAAGCCGCTGAGGACGCGATCGGCTCGCTTTTGCTCGGCCTGTACAACGAGGCCGGCAAACTCGCCAGCATCGGCGTCATCGGAGCTTTCCCCATGGAAAAAAGAAAAGAGCTGTTCGCCGAGATGCAGCCGCTGGTCACCACCTTCGAGGGCCATCCGTGGAATTGGGCGGCGGAGATGGAGCAGCAGGCCCGCAACCCGCGGGCGGCCGAGCACAGCCGGTGGAACGCGGGCAAGGACCTGTCGTTCGTGCCGCTGCGGCCCGAGCGAGTCGTCGAAGTCAGGTACGACCACATGGAGGGGACCAGGTTCCGGCACACCGCCCAGTTCGTGCGCTGGCGCCCAGACCGGGAGCCAGCATCCTGCGGCTTCGAGCAACTCGAGGAACCAGTCAGCTTCAACCTGGCCGATATCCTCGCGGGCTGACCACGAGTACTGACTTAACCAGGCAGACTGACGGCATGACGCTTCGTAATGGCGGCGCTAGCCTGATCGCGGCAATGGCGTTGCTGCTCGCCGGCTGCGCCGCGTTCGGCACGCATTCGGCCTCGCCCGGCGATAGGCCGAAGCCGACGACGCTAAGCCACCCGTCCGTCACGCCGACCGCTTCGGGGGCGCTACTGCCCGGCGGGCACCCTGATCCGAAGATCGGGGTGGCGGGCAGTTACTGGGTCGGCGGGAAGGTGATCACGATCACCGAGCCCGCGCACACGAACGTGGCCGGCGCGGCCGTACCCACCCGGTACCTGCTGACGCAGATCAGGTACCCGCTCGCCGGACCGCCATCGAAGACGAAGCAGCCGGCGCACGGGCCGTTGCCGCTGATCGTGTTCGCGCCCGGATTCATGCAGTGCGGGCTGCACTACTTCGACATGCTGAAGTACTGGGCGACCGCCGGGTACGTGGTCGCGGTGGTGAACTTCCCGAAGTCAGACTGCAAGACTGGCGACGCGGCGACCGAATCGGACATGATCAACCAGCCGTATGACATGTCCTACGCGCTCACGACGTTGCTCGCGATGAGCAAGGCCAAGCATGGCCTGTTCGCTGGGTTGCTGGCGCCGAAGGAGGTCGGGATCGCGGGCCAGTCCGATGGCGGCGACACAGTGGCCTTCATCGCCGGCAATACCTGCTGCTCCGACGGCCGGGTCAAGGCCGTGGCGGTCCAGTCCGGCGCCGAATGGCCGCCGGTGCCGGGCAAGTGGTTCTCCCGCGACCCCGTGCCGATCTTGTTCACCCAGGGCAGCCGCGATGTCATCAACCCGCCGGGATGCAGCGTGAAAATGTACCGAGATGATCCGAGCAAGGTTCGGTTCTACCTCGATCTGCTCGGCGCCGCCCACACCGAGCCTTACTGGGGCATCAACCGCTACGAGAAGGTCACCGTGCGGGTCACGCTCGCCTTCTTCGACCGCTATGTGCTCGGCCAGGACAGGGCGGGTCCGGATATGGGCAAGGAAGGCAACAAGGTCCACCTGGCCGCCCTCTACCGGGCCGGCGGCGGCAACCTGGCGCTCACGCCGTGCCCGTGACCTGCCACACTCGCTAACTAACTGACTCCTCCGAGGAGGGGGAAAGTATTGCGCCCGATGCCAGAAGACTGGGAATCGGCGGTCGCCGTCGTCGCCCATCCCGACGACCTTGAGTACGGGGCCGCGTCCGCGGTCGCGCGGTGGACCAGGCAGGGCAAGCAGGTGAGCTACCTGCTCGCCACCAGAGGCGAGGCCGGCATCGCGGGGATGCCGCCGGCCCAGGTCGGGCCGCTGCGAGTGGCCGAGCAGCAGGCGAGTGCGGCCGTCGTCGGGGTGACGGACGTGCAGTTCCTCGACTTCGCCGACGGGCTGGTGGAGTACGGAATCCCGTTGCGGCGCGAACTCGCGGCCGCGTTCCGCCGAGTGCGTCCCGACGTGGTGATCACCGGGAGCTTCGATCTCACCTGGGGTGAGGAAGGGCCGGTCAACCACGCCGATCATCGCGCGATCGGGCTGGCCGTGCTCGACGCCTGCCGGGACGCCGCGAACGAGTGGGTGTTCACCGACGCCGGGCCGGCCTGCCCGCCGATCGAAGCCGCGTACGTGATCGGCAGCAACGAGCCGACGCATTTCGTCGACGTCACCGACACGATCGATCTGGGAGTTGCCTCGCTCAGCGAGCACAAGGCCTACATCGATGGCCTGGGCCGTGAATTCGACCCTGACCAGTTCCTGCGGGACATGGCCGGTTACGTCGGGCTCGGGGCCGGCTGCGACTACGCCGTGGGCATGCGCCGCTTCAACACTGGTTGAGACCGGCCCGCGCACCGACCGGCCTCTGGGGGCGACGTCCGAAACCAACGCAATTTGTTATGCATAAAAATTTGTGTTAGCTGAATCGTGCGCGAGGGGCTACACCATCCAGATGGCGTTTCGCCGATCCTCGAGCGAGGCCGGCCCGCTATGGCAGACTGGGGCCTGCATCGGCTCTCTGGGCCTGGTCATCAGCAAGCGGGGCAAAACTTGAACCCGATCTGGGTCGCAATCGGAGCGACAGCCGGACTGGTCGCTGGTTTAGCCCTGCGGGGCGAGGTCGCCAGGCTGTCGGTGCCCGCCGGTGAGCCGGAGGAGACGTCGTGTGGCCGGTGCGCCACTCCCCTGCCGCACCGGCCAGCGCCGCGCTGCGGGCACTGCGGCCACTGGCTCGGTCCCCCGCTGGCGATCGAAGTGGTGACCGCATCGGTCGTTGGCTTGCTGCTGGCCAGGTTCGGCGGCCAGCCGGCGGTCGCGGCCTTCGCTTACCTCGCGGTGGTAGGCGTTGCTCTCAGCCAGGTCGACAGCGCCGTCCAGCGACTGCCTGATCGGCTGACACTGCCGGCCTACCCGGCGCTAATCTTGCTGCTCGCCGCCGCCGCCGCGATCACTGGCGACTGGAGTGCGTTCGTCCGCGCCGTGCTTGGCGGGCTGGCCACCGCGACCGGCTACCTCGTCCTCGGGCTGGTGAGCCGGGGCCAAGTCGGCGGCGGAGACATCAAGCTGGCCGGCCTCATTGGCCTTGTGCTCGGCTGGCTGAGCTGGCACGCGCTTCTTGCCGGGGCGTTCGCCGGGTTCTTCCTGGCGGCGCTGGTCAGTGCCGGGCTCCTGGTCACCAGACGGATTACCCGGCACTCGCGGATCAGCTTCGGCCCCTACCTGCTTGGCGGAGCGCTGCTGGCGACGGTCGCCAGCAGCGCCGCTGCGCATTAAGCGCGACGGACTAGACGATCAATTCGCCCTCGATCCGCTTGAGGTTGTGCCGAGCCAGGGCCAGGTTTGCCTTGCTGCGGTCTAGCACCAGGTACAGGAATAGACCCTGGCTGTTGTCCGACCGCCGGAGCAGCCGGATGATGTGGTACTGCTTGCCCAGGGTGATCAGGATGTCCTCGATCACGTCGTCCAGGCGAAGGGCCTCCATGGTCCGCATCTTGGCCCGGACCACCTCGGTGTTCCCGGCAGAAGCCACTTCGAGGTCAAGGTACTTGCCACCGCCCTGCGTACCGAGCGACATGCCGCTGCCCCAGTCGACCAGCGAGACGCCGAGGGCGCCATCGATCGTCATCGCTTCCTTGAGGGCCGTCTCGATGTTCATCTGCTCGCCTTTCGTGCCAGTGCTCAGAAAGAACACCATAACCAGCCGCTCGAGAGTTCCTGATAGTTTCGCCTGAATATCGCTCTGGCGATCCGCTTGCCGTGAACTGCCACGCAAAGTAGCCTGCCGCATGATCACAGACGGGGAAGGCGATGTCCGTCCTAGATGATTCGATCCGCCAGATTCTGAGCGTCGAAGGCACCCGCGCCGCCGCGGTCATCGACGCGGGCACCGGCATGATCGTCTGCTCGGCTGGCGAACTCGACCCCGGTATCGGTGATGCGGCCGCCGCCATGGCGCAGGAGGCGCGGGCGGTCGGCTCGGATGAGTCCGGGTCCGCCCAGGGTGCGCTTGAGGAAATCGCGACGGTGTCTGACCGGTGGTGTCATCTGCTTGAGGTACTTGAGCTGCGCCGGGGCGAAGGACTGCTGCTGTACGTGGACGTGGACCGGTCGATGACCAACGTCGCCCTGGCCGGCCTGCAGGTGCGCAAGCTCATCCCCGGGCTGCTCGGCTAGACATGGAACCGACGGTTCAGGAAGCGCCTGCCCTGGGAGCCGGATATGACCTCATCGCTCGCACACTGCTAGCGTGCGAGGTTGAGCGCCTCTCAGGAGTGCTGAGGGTCACCGGCGAGCCCGGTGGCCTGATCCATCTCACCGACGGCAACGTGACCGCCATTGAGACGGCCGGAGCACCGGGACCGGATCTAGTCCTGGTCCGATCCGGCCGGATCAGCGAGACAAGCTGGGCGGGTGCCTTTACGGCCGCGGCGGCAGGCGGCCTGATGGGTTCCGAGCTGGTCAGGCGCGGGCTGATTGAGGAGGGCGAGCTTGAAGCAGTGCTTAGAATCGCTCTCGCTGATGCGATGTTCGCGGTCGCGGGCGGTCGGGTCCATGAAACCACGATCGAGCACGCGACGACCTTGACCCTGTTGCCGCTTGAGCAGCCCGCCGCTCCTGGCTGGCTGCTGTTCGAGACCTCCCGGCGGCTGCGGGTGCTTGCTTGCGCCGCCGGCCTGGTACGGCACGACCAAGACCGGGTTACCGCTGACCCAGCCGCGCCTGCGGCCGGAAGCGGGATCTTGCCTCCGGGCCAGGACGAGATCATCGCGCTGGCCAACGGACGGCGGACGGCTCGCGACATGGCGTTCATACTCGGCCGCGGCGTCTACTCCCTGAGCCTTGAGCTGACCAATATGCACGCGAACGGCCTGGTGAACATCACCTCGCGCCGTAACATCGGCCCCGCGCGGAAACAGCCGGCACCGCAACCCACCGCGGTACCGGCCACCAATGACCAACCGGCGGCCAAGGCGAGCGAGCTGCCTCGCCGACATCAGCCTGGCCGACAGCCGCGGTCAGCTCCAGCCGAGATCAGGCCGCCACCTAGCTCGGCACTGCTTCGCTTGCTCCGCCTGTTCCCCACCGGTGACCGCGCGGTGCTGGCCAGGGAGGTGGGCAGGGGGAGCAGCGGGCGGGACCCCCTATCAACCCCCGATTTCAGCGGCTCCGCTGACGCGGGGGCGGAGACGTGAGACCGGAACTGTAGCCGACATACAGGAGGGGGCCGAGATGGCCGGGGAGGCATTGCTCGCGGAGATGGAAGCGCTCAGGGACCGCGTGGCCGGGATCACCGATACCGCGCTGGCGACCCGGGATGGCCTGCTGATCAAGGCCGATACTGTCGATGTCGATCCTGACAACATTGCGGCGATGGCCGCGGCGATGATCGGACTAGCGCGGCGAATGGCGGCCGAGGCCGGGCGGGGCACCCTTTACGAGGCGGTCGCCCAGGGCAGCGGCGGCTATGTGGCGACGTACGCGGTCGGCACGTCGGCCCTGCTGGTGGTCGTGGGGGACGCGGGCCTGGATGTGACGCAGCTGTACCGGGAGTCCAGGCAGACCGTGGAGAATCTCGACCAGCTGATGACCGGCACCGCTGTTCGCCGACCAGGGAGTGACACCCGGAACTTACGGCTTACGGCCGACGCCACCGGCTGCTCACAATGGCGATCATATCGGAGAACGGGTCTGCCATTGGGCGATCCCTACCGGCCGCTAACCATGCCGCTGACCAGGTCAAAGGCGGTTGCCTAGGGCACCGGCCAGCAGGGCCGCGGCCTAAGCCGCCCTGGCGCCCAGAAGATAAGGCATACGCCCGATGCGGTAGCGGTGGTCTTACGACGATTCTGGATATTGCCGGACCAGGACTGGCCCGGATACTCAGGAGGTTGTAATGCACCCGGAATTGGCCCACCAGCTGGCCGTCCAGCATGTCAACGACATGCGGGCATCAGCAGCCGTCGCGCGGCGTGCTCGCCAGGCACGCCGCGCCCGGCGCGGCCCGAGCCCGGTAATCACCGTCGCTCGCCAGCCGCAGCCGTGCCCGCAGCCGCCCTGCACCGACTTGCTGACAGCTTAGAAGAATCAAGAAGAGTCAGAGGCCGCCGCGATAAGCAATCGCGGCGGCCTCAGTCCTACTGGCAGCCTTCAGCTTCGCGAGGATGTTGGAGACATGGACGCTGGCCGTCTTCGGCGAGATGAACAACTCGGTGCCGATCTCCCTGTTGCTGTGACCGGCGGCCAGCAGCTTCAGCACCTCAAGCTCCCGCTCGGTAAGGCAGGACAGCGGGCTGCCACCCGCACTGACACCGGAACCAGGCTGACCGTGCCCGTCGCCTTCCTGACCCGCGATCCTCGCCCGGCGTCCCAGGTCGGCCAGCGCCGCCAGCAGCGGCCCGGCCCTGAGATTCTTCGCGACCGCAGTAGCCAGCAGCAACTCCTCGCGAGCCGCCGTCCGGTCACCAGCCTCGGCCAGCGCTTCGGCGAGCCGCCAGCGCGATCTGGCGGTCTCGTACACAAACCCCGGCGCGAATACTTCGAGCACCGCCCGCCAGGCCGCCGGGTCGTTTGCTCCGTTGGCTCGGCCCCATTCGGCTTCGGCCCTGGCCAGCCAACCTCGGCCCTCGACACCCAGCGCGAACCCCTGCGAAAGGCGCCAGGCGGCGCCATCCCGGGCGATAGCGATCAAGCCGTCCGCCTCGCCGGTCGCCCTGACCAAGGTCACGCTGTCGCCGGTCGCCCTGGCCTGCACCGCCTGATCGGCTAGTGTACTGACCCCGACCGCGGCGACCCTGATGGCCTCGGGGCCCAATTCGCCGTCACCGAACGCCTTTATCACCCGGATCGTGGCCTGCACTTCCTCGACGGCGGTGGCGGTATCACCACGCCAGAGCGCCTGCTCCGCGATCAGCCCGCGGGTGATGTACTCGACGAACGAGTCCCGCCTGAACATGGGCTCAAGCCAGCGCCGCCGCTCCTGCACCGACGACAAGCCGCGCGCGACCGCGACGAACAACGCCATCGCGGACAAGCGGGCCTCGCCCGGGTTGGTGACCCGCACCGCGAAGCCGTCGGCGATCTGCTGGGCGTGGTCCCACCGGCCATCAGCGAAGTGCGCCAGGTAGTGGATGTACTGCAGGTCGATGCCGTACTGGGCCAGGCCAAGGCCAGCGCCCTGGGCGGTCGCCGTGCCCTCGTGCGCCCGCCGGGCCGCGGCGGCCAGGTCACCTTGCTCAAGCTGCAGCCGGGCGAGCTGGAACGTGGCCCGCAGTTGAACCCCGAGCACCTTCGCTTCGATCGCCTGCTCGTGAGCGGTGGTGAGCTGCTCGGCCGCGGCTTCGATCTTTCCTGACCGCTCGCTGATCAACCCGAGCGTGACCAGCGCGTCCGCTTCGACCCACGGGGCCGCGGCCGCTCTGGCGGCCTTCCGCGCCTGCTCGGCGCGCACCTGGGCCGACTCGGTATTCGACCGGGACAGCAAGGCCCGCGCCTGGGTCGCCAGTGCCCTGGCGTACTCCCAGGTCGGCGGGTCGGGGGGCAGCGCGTCCACGGCAGCCTGAGCGGCTTGGGCCGCCGCGTCATCCTCACCGAGATCGATGAGGAAATAGCTGAGCCGTTCCGAGACCCGGCTCAGCAGGATCTGGTCACCGCTGCGGGTGATGTAGCCGAGCGTGCGGCGCAATTGGGCGGCCGCGCGCCCGAGGTCGCCGCCGTCGGCGGCGCTAATCGCCGAGCGGTAAGCCAGTTTGCCTCGCCCGATGCCGCCGAGTTGCTCAGGATCGCTTACCCGCTCCCACAGCGAGAGCGCCAGGTCGTAGTGCCGGTGCGCTTCGGCCGGCGCGGCCAGCTTCTCGGCCTCCCGGCCGGCGCGGATCGAGGCGGTGAACGCCGTCGGGATGTCATGGCTGGCCAGCGCGTGGTGCGCTAGTTCGGCCGCCGTCCCTGGAACGTCGGCGAGCCGTTGATCGTCGGCCAGCAGCTCGGCCAGCCGGGCGTGCAGCCTGGTGCGCTCACCGGGCAGCAGGTCGGCGTAGACGGCCTCGCGGAGCAGGGCGTGCCGGAACGAATAGCCCTGCTCGCCGTCGGGTACCAGCAGCTGATTGGCGACCGCTTCCCTGACCGCGTTGTCGTAGACCGGCCCGTCGAGCCCGGAGGCGCGCCTGACCAGCTCGTCGTCGACCCGGCGGCCGGTTACCGCGGCCGTGCGCAACACCTGCTGGGCCTCAGGGGACAACCGTTCCACCCGGGCCAGCAGGAGGTCGGCTAGGCCAGCCGGCAACTGCGAACCGCTGGACGACGCCTCAAGCAGCTCTTCGGCGTAGTAGGCGTTGCCCTCGGCCCGCGCGATCATCTGATCGATCGCCCGCGCTTCGATCGGCTTGGCGGACAGGCCAGACAGCAGCGTCGCCATGGCTGAGGAACTGAGCGGCCCGAGCTCGATCGAGGTCACGTCGGGCAGCCGCTGCAGTTCAGCGATCAGCGGCCGGAGCGGGTGCCGTCGATGCAGGTCGTCGGTGCGGTAGGTAGCGACCAAGGCGAGACGCTCGTTGTGCAGCATCCGGCTGAGGAAGGTGACCAGGTCACGGGTGGACTGGTCGGCCCAGTGCAGGTCTTCTAGTACCAGCAGCACCGGCGCGGCAGCGGCCAGCTCGGTCAGCAGCCCGAGCACGGCTCCGAACAACTGCTGCTGTACCAGGCCAGGAAGATCCCCGCCGGCGGGCTGGCTGTCGTCCCGGTCTGGGAGCAGGCGCGACAGCACCGGGCGAGCGGCGAGCGCGTCAAGCAAGGCCCCGCCCGGCGACGGTCGATTCGTCGCGTCCCGCAGCGCGTCCGCCAACGGAAGATAAGGCACCGCGTCGCCAAGTTCGGCACACCGGCCGGACAGCACGGTGAAACCTCGGTCACGCGCCCGTGCGGCCAACTCTGTGACCAGACGGGTCTTGCCCACGCCAGCGTCCCCGCTGATGAGCGTGACGACAGGCTGCCCGGCCGCGGCTGTATCCAGCAGCTTGAGCAGCTGGCTGAGCTCGGCGTCTCTGCCGACCAGCCGGTTACCTGTCACGGGAAGCACCACTCCAGTATCACAGCAAGCACTGACACGCAGACCGTACGAAGCGGCCCGGTGAGGGTCGATTGGGGAGATCCTGGCCGACGCGCCAGGCAGCCCGGACACGGTACGCCGGCCCGGCCCGCCGACACAACGTATTTCCTGCCAACGCGGCGTCTATCGGCTGACCGCCCGGCACGCCAGCGGCGAGCAGAAGGGTGATGTACCGACGATTCCATACCTTTGCCCGCAAAAAGGATTACCACTGGCGGATCGCGGTGGACTACGACAGCGACGAGAACGCCTCTGCCACCGCCGGAGACTTCGCTTTGGCGGAGGCCATGGACGACGGTTAGCGTCGAAGGCGACCGGGCTGAGCTGGACTGACTGAGTAGCCTGACAGTGGCGGCTGGCAGAATGCCGGATGTGCCGCGTTCTACTCCGGGGATTTACCGTGGGCTGCCGCGCGAGGTAGCGATCCTCAGCGCGATCTCGTTCACGGTCGCACTTGGCTACGGGATCGTCGCGCCGAGCATCCCGGCGTTCGCCCGTCAGTTCGGCGTCAGCGCCGCCGCGGCGGCCAGCGTGATCAGCGCGTTCGCGTTGATGCGAGTAGTGGGAGCGCTGCCCGCCGGGCGACTGGCTGACCGGTTCGGCGAGCGGCGGACGATGGCCGTCGGAATCGGGATCGTCGCCGTCAGTAGCCTGCTGGCCGGGTTCTCGCACTCCTTCGTCCAGCTCATCGTGCTGCGCGGGGTAGGCGGGCTGGGTTCGGCGATGTTCGGGGTCAGCGCGCAGACCTTGTTGCTGCGGACGGTGCGGTCGGAGCAGCGGGGCCGGGCCAGCGGCCTTTACTCAGGCGGCTTCCTGCTCGGCAGCATCAGCGGCCCGGCGATCGGCGGGCTGGTGGCGGCGTGGTCGCTGCGGGCGCCGTTCTTCATCTACGGCGTCATGCTGGCCGTTCCGACTG
>WNEY01002541.1_pt1 | contig 13397 bp, 13 predicted proteins | sample 5400531 | NCBI WGS metagenome assembly WNEY01 (sample SAMN13153338, study PRJNA577476) | soil metagenome | isolation source: 200 cm saprolite under Douglas fir tree site 1 | place: USA:California | collected 2015-04-18
CGCTGATCAGGATGTTCAGCTTGCCCTTGACGCACGCCGCGAGGAACTGCGCGGCCTTCGGGGTCAGCGTGCCGAACGAGATCAGGTCGTTCATCGTGTACGGATCGCGCGCGAACTTCCGGATCGTCAGCGTCGGCCCTCTGAGGGAAAGCGGCGGGATGATCGCGTTCACACGCGAGCCGTCGGGGAGACGTGCGTCGACCATCGGCGACGCCTCGTCGACGCGGCGCCCGACCTGCGACACGATCTTGTCGATGATGCGCAGGAGGTGCGCGTTGTCGGCAAAGGCCGCCTGCGTCCGCTCGATCTTCCCGAGCCGCTCGACGAAGATCCGGTCGAAGTTGTTGACCATGACCTCCGTCACGGAGTCGTCGCGAAGGAACGGCTCCAGCGGCCCGTAGCCGAGGATGTCGTCGGTGATCTCGCGGATGACCTGGCGCCGCTCCTCGCGAGTCAGCGGCGTGCGATCGAGCACGAGCTGCTCGGTGACCGCGCGCGTGACGCGCTCGGAGATGTCTTCCGTCGATTCCCGCTTGAACAGCTCTGCACCGAGCGTCGCGATGCAGGCGTGGTGGATCCGTGTCTTCAGCTCGGCATACGGATCGACGGCGGCCTGCGGCGCGGACTTGTGCACCGGGGTGCCGAGCGCCTCCGCCGTCGCGGTGACGCTCGACCCGTTCGTACTCTTCAGCCGGTCGTGGAGACCCATGGCTACGACCTCGCGAACGCCGGCAGGAGCCGCCGCTGCTTCTTGACGGCCTCCTCGACCGGGAAGAGGTTCTTCGCCATCTGCCGGATCGCGCGCGACACGTCCGCCCCCTCTTCGTCGAGGACGACGGGCTTGCCGCGGTTGACCGCGAGCGGCACGGCACGGTCGGACGGAACCTCGAAGCGCACCTTCATCCCCAGCGCGTTCTCGACCTCGTTCTGCTTCATCCCGACCTTCGAGTTGGCCCGGTTGAGGACGATGCGAATGCGCTGCTTCGGGAACGAGAGCAGCTCGAGAGTCTGCAGAGCCAGGCGCAAATTCTTCAGCGTCGGCACGTCGAGCGAGCAGAGCAGGAGCAGCTCATCGGTGCGGTCGAGCGTCGCCAGCATCGGCCCGTGGAAGAACGGCGACGTGTCGACGACGATGACGTCGTATGACTCGCGCGCGACCTCCAGCAGGCGGCCGAGCTTGGCTTCCGTGACGAGCTCCGCATCCTCCGGGCGCAGCGGCGCCGGCAGGAGCTCGAGCCCGGACACGTGCTTGGTCGTGTAGCCCGCGAGCTTCTCGGAGTCGAGCTCTCCCGGGGCGACGACCAGGTCGTAGATCGTCTTGTCCGGCTCGACGCCCATCATGATCGCGGCGTCGCCGAACTGCAGATCGAGGTCGAGGAGCAACGTCTTCTTCCCCTCGAACTTCGCGAGCGCTGCCGCGAGGTTCGTCGCGGTGACGGTCTTGCCCGTCCCGCCCTTCGGCGAGAAGACGGTGACGATCCGTCCGTGACGATCGCCTCCTGCAACGTGCGCATGACGTGTCGTGTGCGTCGCCTTGCGAATTGCGAAGACGACGTTGTCCACGAGCTGCGGGAGCAGCAGGACGTCGGCGACGTCGGCGTCGAGCGCCTCCTCGAGCATCCGCGGGGAGCCGCTGGACGCGACGATGAGGACCGGAGCGCGAGTGTGCTCTCGGATGGCTGCAAGCTCGTCCGCGGGCAGACTCGCGCTCCGCGTCGCATGGAGGACGGCGTCCAGGTGGCCGCCCGCCAACGCCGCAGCTCCGTCGGCGACATGCGCGCTCGCGCCGACGAGCTCGATCTCACGGTGATTGCCGAGCGACTCGCGGAGCTTCTCGAAGCCCTCGCAGGCTCCGGTCGCGTACACCCGCACGCGCTCGCGTTCAGTTGTCTGTGGGGTGCTCATCGGGGCCCCCTGACTCCCGCCTTGTCACCCAACATCGTGCTGTCCGTCTCGTAGGTGTTCGGACTGTCGGCGGAGTTCGCCGGCGGGCGCAGCTCGAGATGGAACTTGAGTCCCTCGCCGTATTCGTTGATCCACTTCAGCTTCTGCGACTGAGCGTCCGTGAGGCGCAGCTGTACGGAGAAGCCCTGATTGCCCGGCGATCCGAGACCGCCGCTCTTCGGCGGTGCGGTCGGCGCTCCCAAGACGAGGAGGTCACGAAGCATGACCCGGCTCACTTCGACGCCGTTCGCCTTCCAGGCTCCGACGACGTCGACATGATCGCCGACCTTGAGCGTCCCGGCGAGGAGCTGGTTCGGATCTCCCGCGAGTTGGAAGGCGCGCTCGGCCCCGCGCAACTGGGCGCGGATGCCAAGCTCGGTGGCGGTTCCGAAGGCACGCGTCGTCACCTGCTCCCCGCGAAAGACCTGCTGCGTGACGACGAGGTTGTTTAGCTGATCGGAGTTCGAGACGGCGCCGGGCACGACCGTGCGCCGTGGAACGGTCTCCGTACTGAGATAGTGCTGCCCGACGACCTCCGCACCGGTTGTCCCGGCAGGAATATCGCGAGCGGCCACGAGCACGCTGACTTTGCTCTCCCCGTGCTGGACGTGACGCTTGTACTGAGTCACGTAGAAGATCGTCAGCAGGCCCGCAAACGCGGCCAGAACGACCGCGATTCCGATGTTCTTGACACGGTAGGTCATCGATATCTCTTCCTTACGTGTTGGGCCTTATTGGATGAGTTGGATGGACTTCACGCCGTAGTTCACGGATCCGTTGTTGCCGTTGCCGTTTCCGTTGCCGGAGCCGGCGAGGATCCCCTGCGCGATGTACGTCGTGAAGTAGCCGGTCAACGTTGCGTTGTTGCCTTTCATCTTGTAACCGGTGAGGTAGAACCCGATCCAGCCGATGATCACGTACTGCGCGTTCTGCCCCGTGCCGTTCAACTTGCTATAGACCGGGAAGAGCAGAATCGAGTTCAGCCGCGCCTGCAACGCCGATTGGATGTCGTTCGATGAGAACTTCGCCCCGGGGTCGGAGTTGTAGAGCCCGAGCGGGAGATACCTGTTGTAACCCGTCAGGATCCACGCGGCCTCGACCGAGGTGCCCTGCGTTCCGGTGCTGCCGTTGAGATTGATCATCCCGAACGAGCCGGGAGCGCCGAGGTTGCCGTACGTCAGTGTCGTCGGCACGAAGAACTGCGGGAGTTTGTTGCCGTTGCTGCAGTTCTTGATCAGGGTGTGGCTGCAGTTCACGACCATCGGCGCGACGTGCAGTGCCTGTACAGGCACGCCGACGAGCGCCTTTGCCCGCGCTCGGACGTCCACGACATTAACGCCGAAGATCCTCGCGAAGAACCCAGGTTGGTTCTTGTGCGCGACGACGAAGATCGTGTCGTTGCCCCCGTTCGTGCTGCTGATCACGACGTCGCTGCCGAGCACTCCGCCGCCGTTCTGGCCGGCGTAGCTGAGGGCAAGCGAGGTCGCATTTCCCGGGCTGTCGGGAAGCGCCTGCGCGCCTGCGAGTGCAGCTGAATCGGCGCTCGCCTGCAGCTGGCGTTTTTCGCGGAACCAACTTCCCACATCGAGGACAAGCGCTGTCATTCCGAGCAGCACCGTCAACGCAAAGACGGTCAAGACGAACACCTGCCCGCGTTCATCTTTCGGGCTGGTCATTCGAGTCTCTCCTTCATCACGCTCTTCAGCGTCCCGGTTGCAACCGGAATACCGAAGAGATTGATGCTGTATGGGTAGTCGACCTCGACTTGCACGGTCGTTCCCGGCTGCATCGAGGAGTCGTACGTGCACTTCACCTTGAAGCCGGGATCGCTCTGATTGAGGTTGCCGGAAGCCGCTAGGACGGCGTTCGTGCAGCTGCCGACCGGGTTGCCGGCCTGGCGAGAGACCGCCGCCGTACGCGCACCGGCGCGCGCGGCGTCGGTGACGGTCACGTAGTTGTTGAACGCGATCCCGAACTGGATGAGCCCGAACAGGAGCACGACCATGATCGGCAGGACGAGAGCGAACTCCGTCATCGTCTGCCCCTGCTCGCTTCTGATGTTTGTTCTCTTCCTCACGTCGGCTCCCAGTTGGTTCCCGGGAGCCCTCGCCGCTCGAGGAGGGCTCCCGGGGTATGGCCAAGCTGCTTACGGCAGCAGCCTCGCCACGTTGATCAAGCCGTTCGCTAGTTGGCCTGAAAGGCCGTTGACGAGAAAAACGGATGTGCCGCTGATCGCGCACAGGACGAGCGCGTATTCGCTTGTCGTCTGGGCCCGTTCGAGCTTCAGGCGGTCTTTCAGCTCGTTGATCAGCTTGTTGAACCTCATCCGTCTCTCACCTCACCTTCCTTTCCGATCTGTCGGTTTTCGGTCTAGAGATAGGCGATGACCGAATCGATGGCGTTGGAAATCGCCGTGGAGAGCAGACCGAGCGCGATGACCACGAGCAACGTGATCACTGCCAGGACAACGCCGTACTCGGCCATCGTCTGGCCCTCCTCGCGGTTGAAGCGCGCGTTGAAGTACGCGATCCAATCCGAGAACGAGAACGTCATGGAATTCACCTCCTTCCCGATCTCACGTGCGCATCCGGCGACGCGCGGAACAAAGTGCGAAACCGTTAGGGATGTTGAGAACCGATGGAACTCTTTGGCAGAGCTGTTGGACACGCCGTGCATTCCTTCCTCGAAGGCGTGCCGCTCGCCTTGTGTTCCGATCTGGACTTCTGATCGTTCCGATCGAACCGAGAGCTAATCCCTCGACTCGGTGATTCGTGTGAACTACAGCGCAGTGATCGGGGTGATGATCGCGCTCGAAATCGCGGTCGAGAGCAGGCCGAATGCGCTGATGACGATGAGCGAGATGACCCCGAGCACGACGGCGTACTCAGCCATCGTCTGGCCTTTGGTGGCCTGGAGCCTCGATTTGACGAGCGCGAGCGAATCGGAAAACGAGAACGTCCACAAAGTCATGTGACCTCCTCTCGAAGCGGAGGCGCGCCGCAACGTCCCCATTTGTGCGATTGATCTCACTCGTCATCGCTCGCGGCGCGCGAGTTGGGAATCCCTCAGAACGGTGATCGACACCTGCGTTCCCCAAAACGGGGGAGCAGCTGCGCCGACGCAACGGCGATACCTCTCGCACCGTAAGCGGCTGCGGATGTGAACCAGGAATCCGCGCCTGTGTGGCGGCCACGGCGCTCGAGTCAAGGAGCAACCGAGCACATGCCACACTGGAGACTCTTCAAGACCGACAGCTGGGAATACGGTCACGACACGCGCGCGCACGAGGAGCCGCTCGAGGCACCGAAGAAGCGGCGGTTGATGACCACGGTCGCGTTCGCGGTGATGTTCTTCGCGGGCGCGGCGTTCGCCGCCGTCGCCGGCGACCAGATTGCGCAACAGGTGGCGACCGGTGATTCCGTCGCGACGGAGGCTGCGTCGACCGATACGTCGACGGCCGCAACCACCGAAGACGCAACCACGACGCCTGACACGGCCGCGCCCAGCGCGGATGCGCAGGCGACCCAGGCCGCTCCGGCCGCAGCGCCGGCGGCCGATCCCGCAACTGCCGGCGCGTCCGCAACTCCGTCGACGGACACCGTGGCGAGCGCCGAGCCCGACGCCGTCGCGCCGACGCCCACGGCCTCCGCGTCTGCCGCAGCACCGGCGGCCTCCGTCTCTGCCTCCGCAGCGACTGGGCCGAACGGACCGACGCGCCGCGCGCCGAAGAGCACTTCGTGGCGCGAGGCCACGCGCGCAGTCCTGTTGCCGAAGCGCCGGCCGGCGCCGCCGCCCGAGATCGAAGGCCCGGCGGCGAACGCCACGATCTGGCTGAACAATCCGCTGCCGGATCCGACGCCGCCCGCAAAGCGGCTGTCGAAGCGGTTCGCGCGCAATCTGCAGAGCGCCTCGCACGAGGCCGGCGTCGACTGGTCGCTCGTGCTCGGCGTCCTGCGCGCGAAAGGCCTGACGGGGCATACGCCTGCCGACAAGGGAACAGTGCTTGCGCTGGCGAAGCGCCTTGCATCGCTCGGCAAGGACGGCGCCAACGACTGGGCGATCGCGCTCGGGTACGACGGGAGTCCGGACTTTGCCGACAAGGCGCAGGCGCTCGCGCGCTACGACCGCGCGGTCGGCCTCGGTGCGCTCGTCAACGGGCTCGAGAGTGTCAAGAAGTCACTCGGCCAGCGGCTGCTCGACGATCCCGCGATTTCGATCTATCCCGGGGGCCGCGACGACATCGCGAACAACAAGGTGGACGTCCGAGTACTCGGGCTCATCTCGTACCTGCACCAGGCGTTCGGAGACGTGACGGTCTCGTGCCTGATCTCCGGCCATCGCCTCTACGCACGGCCGGGCGTGATCTCCGCGCACATCTACGGTCGCGCGGTCGACATCGCGGCGCTCGGCGGCACGTCGGTCCTCGGTCACCAGCAGCCCGGCGGCCTGACGCAGGAGGCCGTGAAGGACATCCTGCTGCTGCCGACCGAAGTGATGCCGAAGCAGGTGATCTCGCTGCTCGGGCTCGGCGGACCGTCGTTCCCGCTCGCGGATCACTACAACCACATCCACGTGGGGTACTAGCCATTGCAGGTCGCGCTCCGGCTCGAGAACGGGAACGCTGTGTGCGAGCGCTGTGTCCTTGCGGACACGGCGCTCGCGCGCATGCGGGGCTTGCTGGGCCGGAAGTCGTTGCCGAGCGGCGAGGGGATCCTGCTACGACCCGCCGGATCGGTGCACACGGCGTTCATGCGCTTTCCGATCGACGCCGTCTTCCTCGATCGCGATAACCGCATCACCAAGATCGCGGCGAACCTTCGTCCGTGGCGGACAACCGGAGCGCGGGGCGCCAAGACCGTGATCGAGCTGACGGCCGGGGAATGCGACCGGCGCAAGCTGAGGGTCGGCGACAAGATCGTCGAGCCGACGGCCGAGACAGAGCCCCGGCGCCGCCGGCGCCTGCCGTGGAAGCGTGCGGGCGCAGACTTCCTGCTCGCAGCGCTCTGGCTGTCGTTCGCAGCGGCGAACCTTCAACAGTGGCACGTGAAACATCGGCCCGTAGGCCTCGGCGTGATGGTTCTCCAGCTCATGTTTGCGGTGCTCTTCCTTGTCCGCCGCAAACCCTGGGTGACGAGCCGCGAGCCGCTGGCTTGGGCGTCAACGGGAGTGGGCGCTTTCGGAATGCTCGCCGCGCGGCCTGCGTACGATCCCGTGTTCAATGTGGAGCCGGTGTACGTCGGGCTCCAGGTCGGCGGCGCCGTCGCAGCGGCGTGCGCGCTCGCCGCGCTCGGTCGTTCCTTCGGGCTCGTCGCCGCGAACCGTGGCGTTCAAACGAGCGGGCCGTACGGGATCGTTCGTCATCCAATCTACGTCTGTTACGCAGTCGCCGACCTCGGCTACGTGCTCGAAAACCCGGCTGTCAGGAACATCTTGCTCGCAATCTGTGTGCAGGTCTTCCAGATCGTTCGAATTCGGACCGAAGAACACTGCCTACGGTCGGATCCGAGGTACGTTCGTTACTGCGAACACGTGCGCTACCGACTCGTGCCCCTTGTCTGGTAAGCGCACCCGATCCCGACGTCTGACCGCGGCCATCCGTCTGTGGACGCTGATCATGACCTTGCGGGCCGCTCGGACGTCGTCGTGATCGAATCCGTCGCTCCCTCCGCGACCGTTCAGGCCGACCTCGGACTGCTTGCCTGGATTCGGCGCAACGCGCACGCCTGTATCGCAGGCGCGATCTACGCCTGTGCACTCCTCGTCGCGAGTGCGCACGAGTTCGTACAGGACAGCTGGCTGTCGATCGTCGGCGGGCGCGACGTCGCGCGGCACGGCCTTCCATGGCACGAACGCCTGACGGTCTTGAACCACGGCACGCACTGGGTCGACCAGCAATGGCTCGGCAAGCTGTTTTTGTACGGGACGACGGTTGCGGGCGGCCTGCGGCTGCTCCTAGCCGTGCACGTCCTCTTCGTGCTCGCGGGTTTCGTCGGCGCGATGGTGGTCGCGCGCCGGCGCGGCGCCTCGGACAGGGCGGTCTTCTGGGTTGCCGCAGCGACGATCCCAACCGCGCCGTGGGCGTGGCAGCTACGTGCTCAGAGCCTCTCGTATGTGTTGTTCGTCGCCGTGCTCGCTTTGCTCGCGGCCGACAGCGCGCGGCCCTCCCGGCGCGTGTGGCTCGTCCTACCGCTCCTCGCTCTGTGGGCAAACGTGCACGGATCCGTCACGCTCGGCGTTGCGTTGGCGGTTGCTGCGGGGGTCATCCAGATCTTCCGGCGGCGGCCGCGCGGGATTGCGCTCTGTGTTGGAGGCGCCGCGTGCCTCTTCGCGTCCCCGTACGGTTTCACGCTCGCGCACTACTACCGCAGCCTGCTCTTCAATCCCTTGATGGGACGCTTCGTCGGCGAGTGGCGGGCGCCGGCCTACCCCGCTGCGGTCCCGTTCTTCGCGCTCGTGGTGGCGGTCGCGTGGCTGCTGGGGCGCCACTGGAAGACACTCAGCGCGTTCGAACGGCTGGCGCTCCTCATCACCGCGGGCGCCGGCTTCACCGCGATCCGCGGGATCGTCTGGTTCTTGCTCGCGGTCGTCGTACTCGTCCCGCAGGTGCTCGACGGAGAGCTTGCCGGCGGTCGCCGCGCAGCTCGGCTCGTCGTCGGAGTCGCCGCCGTCTGCAGCGCAATTGCAGTCGTCGCCGGGGCCGTAGCCGTCACAGACCTCCCGCGGAAGGTGGCCGCCGACTTCCCGGACGCCGCAGCCGCAACGGTTACGCACGAGACCGCCGCACATCCGTCCATGACCGTCTTCGCCAGCGAACGGTACGCCGACTGGTTGCTGTGGAAGGATCCCGCGCTCTCCGGCCGCCTCGTCTACGACATTCGGTTCGAGCTTTTCGACCGAAGACTGTTCGACGAGCTCCTTGCGTTCCACGAGCGCACGGGAGCGGACTGGAAGCGGATGCTCCACGGCGCGAGACTCGTCGTGCTCGATCGGAACACCGACGGCCGTCCGACGCGCGCGCTGAAGAGCGAACCAGGCGCGCGCGTGCTCTACGAGGACCGCCAGATCGTCGTCATCCTGCGCGCCCCGCGGACGGGCATGCGCTGACACCCGAAGCAGCACGATGAGAACACGCGCCGCTCAACTTGCCAGCGCCGCCTTCGCCGTCGTCGAGCGCGAAAGCATGCTCATCGTGATCCTTGGGGCCTACACGGGTGGGCTGCTCGCGCGCCTCCCCGATCAGCTTCGGCAGGACGGTTGGCTTGCACTCGTGAGCGGTCGATTCGTCGCGCACGCCGGTCTTCCGAGCACGGACTCGCTCACGGCCTGGACCGCGGGTGCGCGATGGATCGACCAGCAGTGGTTGGCGCAGTTGATTCTCTTCCGGCTCTTCGTCCTCGGACACTTGCGCCTCGTCATGCTCGCGCATGTTGCGCTGCTCGCCGTGGCGCTGGCGTCGGCCATCGCGGCTGCGCGTTGGCGAGGCGGCTCTGTTCGGAGCGTCGCGATCGTCGCGACCGTCGCGCTCGCGACGATCCTGATGTCCGCGCAACTGAGGGCGCAAAGCTTTGCCTACGCGCTCTTCGTCTGGCTCGCGTGGCTGCTGATTGCAGACGTCCGCGCCCCTTCGCGGCGCGTGTTCCTCGTTTTTCCGCTTCTCATCGCGTGGGCAAACCTGCACGGTTCCGTCATCCTCGGCGCCGGACTCGTCGGCCTCCGCGGTGCGCTCCTCCTCTTCGAACGCAGGCGTCTCCGCGGGGCCGTTTTGACCTTGGCGCCCGTTGCATGCTTGTTCGCCTCGCCGTACGGGCTCTCGCTGCTCGGTTACTACCGCGACACAGCGCTCAATCCGTCGTTCAGCCGGATCGTCACCGAGTGGCAGCGGTCGACTCCGTCACTCCTGACCGCATCGTTCTATGCACTTGCGTTCGTCGGCATGTGGCTCGTTGGCCGGCACGGAGGCCGGATCACGCGCTACGAGAAGCTGGCCCTCCTGCTGACGCTCATCGCCGGGATGCTCGCGCTTCGCAACATGGTCTGGTTCTGTTATCTGGCCCTGATCGTTCTGCCGACACCGCTGCGTGACACGCTTGCGGAGCGCCCGGCAGGGGAACGTCCTCGCTTCAAGTCGGCGATCGCTCTCGCAGCCTGCGTTGCGCTCATCGGGGTTTCAGCGACGACGGCGGCACGCCCGAACTCGTGGTACGCGGGAAAGACGTATCCGGACGCCGCCGCGCGCGCCGTCGCCGACGTGGCGGCCTCCGAACCGTCGGCTCGCATCTTCGCCGACCTTCCGTATGCGGATTGGCTGCTGTGGAAGCAGCCGGCGCTCGCGGGACGTGTGGCCTACGACGCGCGCCTGGAACTGCTTCGTCGGGCACGCCTCCAGCAGTTGTATGACTGGACCAACCGCTCCGGACCGCGGTGGGAGACGGCGATTCAGGGCAGCCGGGTGCTCGTGCTCGACCGGCGCAACGTGACGTCGGCGTTCAGCGCCGGCGATCATGCACGGCGGCTCTACCTGGCCAGGAAGTTCGCGGTGTTCGTGCTCAGCTATGACGATCGATGAACGCCAGCACACGGTTCCACGCGTCCTCTGACGCTGACGCGAACTCTTCCTGCTTGCGATCGAAGAAGCTATGCGGCGCGCTGTCGTACGTGATCAGCTCGTGCTCGACACCCGCTTCGGTCAGCGCGCGGCCGAAAGCTGCGTTCTGATCCGCCGTGATGTTCTGGTCCGCGCCGGCCTGCAGGGCGAGGATCGGGGCCTCAATCTCGGACGCGCGCTGCGTCGGGCCCGGTCGCCCATCGCGACTGACATCCGGCATCCCGTAGAAGCCGATCGCGCCCGCGAGTCCGTTACCTCCCGTCGCTGCCAACCACGAGTTGCGACCGCCGAAGCAAAACCCGACAGTGAAGATCGATTTGCAGGATCTCCGCAAATGTTCCACAGCGGCGGCGATGTCGGTCTGGAGTCCTTCCGCCGACGTCTGTTGAACGTGGGGCATGTACTCGAAGTCGTCTCCGCGCTTCTCGGCGCCGGCGGTGCGGCCGAAGTAATCGATCGCCACTGCGGTGGACCCGCGCTCGGCAAAGCGAAGCGCGAGCTCCTCGTAGAAGCGGTAGAGCCCGCGAACGTCCGGGAGGATGACGATGCCGACACCCTTCCCCTCATCAGGTGTTGCGAGGAACGCGGCTAATCGGTTGCCGTCGGACGCCTCGAGCACGAGCTCGTGGTGCGAAACCGCTGCGCCCGAAATGACCGGAATCGGCGGGAGAGAGTCGACCTCGAAGCACATCGCGCGCAACCCTAAAGCGTTAGAGGCGCCGACCAGAATCGAACTGGTGTACGAGGCTTTGCAGGCCTCTGCCTAGCCACTCGGCCACGGCGCCGCGCCGTCCATCGTAGCTTCGCCTACTTCAGGACTTCGTCCAGGAACGCAACCGCCCGCTCGAACGTTTCCACCCGGTTCTCGAGCTTGCCGATTGCATGGCCCTCGTCCTCGTGGACGACGAGCTCGCAGCGGATCCCTTTCTCCGTCAGCACGCGATGGATCTGCCGCGTCTCGCTCAGCGGAACGCGCGGGTCGTTTGCTCCGTGCTGGATGAAGAGCGGCGCACGGATGTGGTCGACGTGCGTGATCGGCGAGGCCTCGAGCAGGAACTCGCGATCGTGCTCGAGCGTTCCGTACTCGCGCTCGCGCATCACACGCCGCCACGGCGCCGTGTTCTCGAGGAACGTGACGAAGCTCGAGATCCCGACCATCTCGATCCCCGCGGCCCAGCGCTCGGGCTGGAACGCGAGTCCCGCCAGCGTCATGTAGCCGCCGTACGACCGGCCGTACAGAACCGCGCGGGACGTATCGATCTGCGGTTGCGTCCCGAGCCAGTCGTGGAGCGACCCGAGGTCGCGGACCGAGTCGAGCCGCAGCCTCACGTCGTCGAGATGCTCGTAGCGCTTGCCGTACCCGGTCGAGCCGCGCACGTTCGGCGCAGCGACCGCATAGCCGCGGGAGACGAGATGCTGCGTCAGCGGCGTGAAGCTGGACAGGAAGGCGGGACGGAACTGCGACTCCGGTCCTCCGTGCACCATCACGACGACGGGGAAGGGACCGTCGCCGTCCGGCTCCCACAGGAATACCGGCACCTGCTCGCCGTCGAAGGATTCGAAGCGATTCAGCGTTGGCTCGCGTAGCTCGGCAAGCGAAATCGCGCGCGGCAGCTGCGTCGCACGAGGCAGCTCGCGAGCGTTGCAGTCGTAGATCCACACGTCGCCGGGATCGACGGGCGAGCTGAACCGGAACGCGAAGCAAGCGCCGTCGGGGGAGAACACGAGCTCCTCGACGACGCCCTCCCCGGGCAGCTGTACCTCGTCGACCGGCTGGATCGTTGCCGCGTCGTACAGCGTCAGCCGGCTGTAGCCATCCTCGTTCGCTTCGACGAGCAGCCAGCGCCCTGCATCGTCGCCGTGGCACGCGAGATCCCAGTGTGACTCGATCACGAACTGCCAGCTTCGTGCCGCGACGTCGTAGCGGGCGACAGCGCACGTGTCGCGACCCTCGTCCGTCGCCGCGAAGAAGGCGCTGCCGTCGGGGCGCCAGACCGGTTCGCCGTAGAACGCCTCTCCCTCATGCGGCGAAACGTGGTCGATGTCGCCCGTTGCAAGGTCGACGAGATAGAGATCGAAGTCGCCGCTGCGGATGCCGTCTCGGATCACGGAGAGCACCTTGCCGTCCGGCGAGAAGCCGGCGGGCGCGTTCGTTCCTTCGGGCGCGATCACGCACTGCTCGTTTTTTGTACGAAGCGATCGCACATAGATCGCCCACTCGACGCCGTTGTCGCGGTTCGTCGCGTACGCGAGCAGCGTGCCGTCGTGGGAGAGCTTCGGCTCGCGATGGGCAAAACGCGGATCGTGGACGAGCGGCTGCCGCTGCGCTCCGGGACGCGCGTCCAGCAGCGACAGCTGCGTCAGCTCGTTGCCCGCATCGTCGTGCTCGAGCAGGATGCGGCCGGTTCCCGGAACGAACTGCCCTTCGACGGGATCGCGGAACTCAGTCAGCTGCTCGAGCTCTCCGCCACTCTGCAGCGGCACGCGGAACAGCTGCATCGTGCCGGGAAGGTCGCACCGCAGCAGGAGCGTCCCGCCGTCGATGTCCGCAGGTGCAGCCGTGCACAGCTCGTGCAGCGCACGCAAGTCGACCGTTTCCCTTACGGCACCCATGTCTCCAAGGCCGGCGTGAGCTGCAGCTCGTGTGTCCCCGCGCGCGGGCTCTGGGCATGTAGGTACGCAACGGCGCGCGCGACCTCGTCCATCGATGCCGACTTCTCCGGCGGATCTCCTTTCAACCAGTCCGCGGTCTTGTCGCTCTCGATCACGGCGTCGACGATCAGCAGCGCAACGTGGACGTTGCGGTCGCGGAGCTCGGCGGCGATCGACTGCGTCAGCGCGCGCGTTG
>WNEY01006868.1_pt1 | contig 13394 bp, 11 predicted proteins | sample 5400531 | NCBI WGS metagenome assembly WNEY01 (sample SAMN13153338, study PRJNA577476) | soil metagenome | isolation source: 200 cm saprolite under Douglas fir tree site 1 | place: USA:California | collected 2015-04-18
CCAGCGAGAGCAGCGTTCCCGAAAGCGCGATCGCCAGCGTGCGGGCGCAGGCCGCGGCCACCACGCCGAGAAAGGCGGGCGAGACGTCAGGCGGAAAGAGCGATCGCGCGAACGACGCCGCGGCGCGCGCATCGATGAGCCGCAGGCCGGCGAGCTGCCACGAGAGCACCAGCGCCGTGGCCAGCGCCGCGCTTCCCACGAGCCGGCCCGCGGCTCGCAGCGAGGAGTCAGCCGAGCGCACGCGGCTCCCGTTCGTAGAGCGCCTCGAGGAGCCGCGGCGTCACCTCCCCGGCGGGGAGATCGAACTGGACGCGGCCTTCGCAGATGCCGACGATGCGCGGGAAAACCCGCAGCGCCAGCGCGACGTCGTGCAGCGCGGCGATCAAGGTCCGGCCCTTCGCCGCCACCTCGAAGAGGAGCGTGGAGAGGCTCGCGATGAGACCGGGATCGAGCGAGGCGAACGGCTCGTCGGCGAGCAGCGCTTCCGGCTCCTGGAGAAGCACGCGCGCGATCGCCACGCGCTGCTGCTGGCCGCCCGACAGTTCGGAGGCGCGCGCTTCTCCGCGCCCCGCGAGCCCGACCGCTTCCAGCGCCTGCAGCGCCCGCGAGAGTTCCGCTTCGCTGGGCGAGAGGAACTGCCGCGCCGATTCCCACAGGGTCCAGCGCGGCACGCGCCCGCAGAGCGCGTTCTGCAGCGCGGTCAGGGAAGGCACCAGCGGCGGAAGCTGGAACACCGTCCCGATGCGCCGCCGCAGCGCGCGCAATTCCGCCGCGGACTGCGCGGCCACGTCGCGGCCGTCGGCGAGAACGCGCCCTTCGCTGGCGCGGAGCGTCGCGTTGAAGAGCCGCAGGACGGTGGTCTTTCCCGCTCCCGATGGCCCGAGCACCGCCACCCGCTCGCCGCCGCGGACCTGCAGCGACACTCCCGAGAGCGCGCGCACGCCGCTGGCGTACACCGCGCCTGCGCTCTCGAGCGCGAAGTTCACTTGAGCAGCCCCGCGACGGTGGCAGCCTCGCGCAGCTTGTCGTAATCGCCGTCGCTGGCGCGGACGTATTTCGTCGCGCTGAAGAGGGCGAGGATGGGATTGTCCCCCTGCAGCTCGAGGAACGCCTGCCCAACCGCCTCGGCGATCTTCGGGTCCAGTCCCTTGCGCGCTACCCAGACATAGTCGAAGAACGGCGGCGTGATATAGAAAACCCGCACTTTCGCGGCATCGACCTTGCCTTCGCCGATCAGGCGGGCGAGGACCTGCTCGTCGAGCGCACCCGCATCGACCTTGCCGTTGACCACCGCCAGCAGCGTGGCGTCGTGGCCGCCGGTGTAGAGCGCCTTCGAGATCACATCCGGATCGACCCTCTGCCGCATGTAGTACTCGGGCATCAGGTGTCCCGAGGTGGAGTTCACGTCGCCGAAGGCGAACGACTTTCCCGAGAGATCGTCGAGCGATTTTATCGCCGAATCGGGCTGCGTGACGAAGACGCTGTGGAACTGCTGATCGCGGTCGCGCTGCACGAGCGGCACCACGCCTGCGCGCTTGCGCGCCTGCAGGTAGGTGAAGCCGCCCAGGTGCGCGATGTCGAGCTGATCGTTGACCAGCGCCTCGACCACCGCGGCGTAGTTGGTGGGAATGGTGAGCTGCACCTTTGCGCCGGTGCGCTGCGAGAGGTAATCCACCAGCGGCTGGTTCTCGCGGAGCATCTTGCCCGGATCGGTGGTCGGAATGAGGCTCACGCGCAGCGGCTGGGCGGCCGGCTTGCTGCAGGCGAAAAGCGCGGCGATGAGCAGGAGCCGCATCATGGGGCGGACATCCTCGCACGGCTCGCGTATCGTGACGACAAGGAGGTAGCCATGGCCACGACGAGAAGATCCCTGCTGGTGGGTGCAGGCGCTGCGGCGGCAGCAGCGCTGCTGGATAAGGGAGAAGCGCACGCCGCGCAACCGAAGCCTTTGCGCGGGCTCACGCTCGCCAATCTGAAGACCGGATTGGGCGTGAAGCTGGGCGACCGCGTCCTCGACGTGGCGCGCGCGGCGAAGAAGATGGGCAAGAAGGTTCCCGCGACTACCGACGAGGTCATCCTCGGCAGGAACGTCGAGGGGCTGCTGGCGGTCGCCGCGGCGGCGCCCAAGGAATTCCTCATCGGCGAGGCGGCCGCGCAGTTCGGACCCTGCATCAGCAATCCCGAGAAGATCATGATGCTGGGCTTCAACTACCGGAAGCACGCCATGGAGGCGGGCGTGCCCATCCCCACCGCGCCGGTGCTCTTCAACAAGTACAACAACGCGCTCAACAGCCACGGCGGCAACATCAAGCTGCCGGTCAAGGCGGCGAAGAAGTTCGACTACGAGGTGGAGCTGCAGGTCATCATCGGGAAGACGGCGCGCGACGTCCCCGAGGCGGAAGCGCTCGATCACGTCTTCGGCTACGCCACCGGCAACGATTTCTCCGCGCGCGACCTGCAGTACCGGGACGGGAAGACCTCGCAGTTCATGATCGGCAAGACCAGCGACGGCTTCATGCCGGTGGGCCCGTGGCTGGTGGGCGCCGAGGTGGTGGGCGATCCCGGGAAGCTGGCCATCGAGTGCCGCGTCAACGGCGAGCAGCGGCAGTCGTCCAACACCAGCGACATGATCTTCAGCGTGGCGCAGATCATCGCCTACGTCTCCACCATCATGACGCTCAAGCCCGGAGACCTCATCTCCACCGGAACGCCGGAAGGCGTGATCAACGGCAAGCCGCCCGACAAGCAGGTGTGGCTCAAGGCGGGCGACAAGGTGGCCTGCAGCGTGGAGAAGCTGGGCGAGCTGCGCTTCGAGCTGACCTGATCTTGCTTCCCGCAGCGCGCATCGTCCGCGCCTCCGATCTCATCGGCTGGAGCGCGGTGCGGCCCGACTACATCGCGGGGCTGCGCGCGGCGACGGCGACCATCGTTCCCCTGGTGGTGGGCGAGGCGACGGGGCGGCCGCAGCTCAGCTGGATGGCGCTGGGCGGGTGGCTGGCGACGTTCGCCGATCCGGGCGGGCCGTATCCGCTGCGCGCCTCGGCGCTCGGGGGATTCGTGGTCGCGGGCGGCCTCTCGGTGCTGGCCGGCAGCCTCTCCGGCGCACAAGCATGGCTCGCGGTCGCAGTGCTGTTCGTCTGGGCCGCCGCCTGCGCCCTGCTGCGCGTGTACGGCGAGGTGGCGGGAACCGTGGGCTCGATGGCGCTCATCGCCTTCGCCATCGCGCAGGGCTCGGCCGCGCCGGCAGAGATCGATGCGATGCACGCGCTCCTCTTCGCTTCTGGCGGGCTCTGGGCGGCCGCGCTGGCGCTGGCGCTCTGGCCCCTGCACCCCTACAAGCCGGTCCGCGCGGCGGTGGCCGAATGCCACGCAGCCATCGCCTCGCACCTGCGCGAGCTGGCCGGATCGCCGCCCTCGTGGGCGCAGGGCGAGAAGTCGATGCGCAACCGCAGCGCGATCCGGCGTTCGCTGGAGAAGGCCCGCGGCGTGCTGGCGTCGGTGCGCGGCGCCCGGCGCGGCGAGACCCGGCGCGGCGAATTGCTGGTGGCGATGTACGAAGCCGCGGAGCTGGCGATGGGCGACATCGCGGCGCTGTCGGAGGCGCTGCAGTGGCGCGAGACCATCCCGGACTGGCTCTCGCGCGCGCTCCTGGCCGCGGCGGACGCTCTCGATGCCGCCGCGCGCGCGGCCGGCGAAGAGCCCGCTCCCATGCCCGCGCTCGATCCGCCGCTGGGAGACGGCGAGCTGGGCGGGCTGGCGCGGCGGCTCATCTCCCATGCGCGCCTTGCCGTCGAAGCTGCGTCGGCGCTGCACGGCGGCGGGCCCGGGCCACAGGGCGCGTTCGCGCTCGATATCTCCGCGGCGCGCCGCTCCCTGCGCGACGCCTTGTCGCTGCGTTCGCTCGAGCTGCGCCACGCGCTGCGCGTGGCCTGCACCGCGGCGGCCGGCGCGCTGGTCGGCATTCTCATGCACCGGCCGCGCTGGTACTGGATCGTGGTCACCGCCGTCATCGTGCTGCAGCCTCATTCGGGAGCGACGCTGCGCAAGGCGGCGCAGCGCATCGGTGGCACAGTCGCGGGCGCCGTGCTGGCCGCGCTCCTGGCGCCGGTCACGCACACCCCCGGGCGGGCGGCGCTGGTGCTCTTCGCGCTGGCCATCGTGGCGGTAGCGCTGCGGCGGCAGAACCACGCCATCTACGCTACGCTGATGACGCCCCTCTTCCTGCTGATGGCGGAATCGACGTCGGGCGACTGGCACCTGACCTGGACGCGCATCTCCGCGACGCTGCTCGGCGGCGCGGTCGCGCTGGTGGGCGCGTACGCCTTCTGGCCGGCGCGCGAGCGCGAGCTGCTTCCCGCGCAGATGGCCGCGCTCCTGCGCAAGGTGCGCGCATATCTGCGGACGCGAACGGAGCAGACGCGGCGCGAGGCGGGCGTTGCGCTGGCCAACGCGGACGTGTCGTTCGAAAGATTTCTAGACGAGCCGCACAGCGACGACGAGGTGGAAGCGCTGATGGCGCTGCGATCCGCGGCGCGCAGGCTGGTGGGCGCCATCGCCTCCGCGCACGGAGACCTGGGGGAGGTGGGCGAGCGCATCGAGGGCGCGCTCGAATCGCTCGCCGCCGCGACCGAGTCGCGCAAGCCGCCGCCGCTCCCGGAGCTGCCGCGCACGCCGCAGACGGAGCGGCTGGTGCGGCCCGTGGAGGTGATCCACTCCGCGCTCTCGCGCCTCGCCGCCGCCTGACGCATGGCGCGTGCGGCCGCGCTCTGCTAACCAGCGCCCCGTGATCCCCTTCTCCGAATACGCGAGCCGCGATGCGCTCGGTCTCGCCGCGCTGGTGCGCAAGGGCGACGTCTCGTCTCTGGAGCTGGTGGAGGCCGCCATCGCGCGCGCGGAAGCGGTCAACGGCCGCATCAACGCCGTGGTGCAGAAGAGCTACGACCGCGCCCGCAAGCTGGCGCAGAACGGCGCCGGAGAGGGCCCTTTCGCGGGGGTGCCCTTCCTGCTCAAGGACCTCTTCGCTTTCGAGGAGGGCGTGGTCACCACGCACGGCAGCCGCTTCTTCAAGGACGCCATGGTCGATCACGACGCCGAGCTGGTGGTGCGCCACAAGGCGGCGGGCCTGGTCATCTTCGGCAAGACGGCGGCGTCCGAGCTGGGCATCCTGCCTTTCACCGAGACCGCTCTCTTCGGGGCGACGCGCAATCCCTGGGCTCACGATCGCACACCGGGCGGATCGAGCGGCGGCGCGGCCGCAGCGGTGGCCGCGGGCATCGTGCCGCTGGCGCACGGCAGCGACGGCGGCGGGTCGATCCGCATCCCCGCCTCCTGCTGCGGATTGTTTGGGCTCAAACCATCTCGCGGGCGCAATCCCTTCGGGCCCGACTTCGGCGAGGGCTGGCACGGGATCGCGCAGGAGCACTGCGTGAGCAGGAGCGTGCGCGACAGCGCGGCACTCCTCGACGCGACGGCCGGGCCGGACACGGGCGCGCCTTATTTTGCGCCGCCACCCGAGCGGCCCTGGCGGCAGGAAGTGGATCGCGCGCCGGGCAAGCTGCGCATCGCCTTCACCACCCGCTCGATGCTCGGGCGTGAGGTGCATCCGGAATGCGTGGAGGCGGTGAAGCGCTCGGCGAAGCTCTGCGAGGAGCTGGGCCACTCCGTCGAGGAGGCCGCGCCGCGGATCGACGGGGAGGCGACTTCGTACGCCTTCCTCGTCCTCGGCTCGGCGGAGATGGCCGCGGCCATCGAGGAGGCCGGGCGCTGGATGAAGCGCAAGCCAACGCCGGCGGAGTTCGAGCCGGGCACCTGGTTCTTCGCCCAGGCCGGCCGCGCGCACACCGCCGCCGAGCTGGCCGAAGCGGTCCATCACGGCCACGCGCTCGGCCGGGAAATTGCGCGCTGGTTCCAGCGCTACGACGTCCTGCTCACGCCTACGCTCTCGCAGCCGCCGGTGCGCATCGGCGAGCTCGGGCCCCGGCCGTGGGAGCTTGCGGCGCTGGCCGCGCTGCGCACCGTCCCTTCTCGCACCGCGCTGCGCTTCGCCCTGCGCCAGCTCGCCGAGCGCGCCTTCGAGTACGCCGCCTTCACGCCTGTCTTCAACCTCACCGGCTCGCCGGCCATGAGCGTGCCTCTGCACTGGAGCGCCCAGGGGCTGCCCATCGGGGCGCACTTCGTCGCCGCGACGAATCAGGAAGCGCTGCTCTTCCGTCTCGCCGCGCAGCTCGAACAGGCGCAGCCCTGGTTCGACAAGCTCCCGTCGTTGTAGCTGAGACGGCTGCAAATCTTAAAATCACACCGCGAAGTCGCGAAGTCGCGAAGTTTCTTTTTGTTTCGGAGTCACCTCGGGCGCCCGAGGCGACTCCCAACCAAAATGATCTTCGCGTCTTCGCGCCTTCGCGGTGAGATTTAAGACTTGGAGCTTTCTACAGCCGTTTGCGGAGGAAATCGCTCATCGCGCGCAGGGTCTCCTCGGGCTTGTCGCGATGCGGAGAATGCCCGCAGCCGGGCAGGAGGACGGTCTCGACGGGCCCGGCGGCGCCGCTGCGGATGGCGTCGATCTGCTTCTGCGTCCCGTACTCGTCGTCCTCGCCCTGCACGACGAGGATGGGCGCGCGGATGCGCGGCAGCGACTCTTCGATATTCCATTTGCGGAATTCCGGATTGAGCCACGGGCCGTTCCAGCCCCAGAACGCGGAGTCCACGTCCTGGTGCCAGCGCGCGAGGCGGTCGCGCAATCCCCCGCGCAGGTAGGCGTCGCGCGCAGCCTCGATGCTGCGCAGGCCTTCGTGCTCGGCGAAGACGTGCGGCGCCTCGAGAATGAGCGCGCGCGCCGGCCCGCCGGCGCCGGCGTAGAGGATGGCGATGGATGCGCCGTCGCTGTGTCCGACGAGGATGGGATCGGCGACCCCCGCGGCGCGGAGCACTTCGGGAAGCAGTTCGGCCTCGTCGTGCATGTAGGTCACCGGCCGCGGCAGAGGGACTGCATCGGACTTGCCGTACCCGGCGCGGCTGTAGACGAAGGCGCCCAGGCCGGTCGCCTGCTTGAGCTTCTCGGGAAAGCCGCGCCACAGGCCGGCGCTGCCGAGGCCCTCGTGGAGGAAGACCAGCACCGGCCCGGTGCGCGGCCCATGCCATTCGCTCTCCAGCTCGAGCCCGCGGACTTCGATCATCGCGTCGCCCACGATACACTTCGCGCATGACGCTGCGCACGCCGCTCTGCGATCTGCTCGGTATCGAGGTTCCCGTCCTCCAATCCGGAATGAACCGCATCGCCGGCCCCGACCTGGTGGCGCAGGTCTGCGAGGCGGGCGGGCTGGGAATTCTCGCCGCGCTCGGGCTCGCGCCCGACACTCTCCGCGGCCAGATCCGCCAGGTGCGCGCGCTGACCAGGCGGCCTTTCGGAGTGAACCTCTGGCTGGTGGAGCCCGGGAACGCGCTGCCCGGTGACGACGCGTTGCGAGGCGCGCAGAAGCAGCTCGACGTGTTCCGCTCGCGCCTCGGCGCGCCGGCGAAGAGCGCGCTGCCGGCCGTTCCGCCGCTCAACGTGCCGCAGAACATCGAGGTGATTCTCGAGGAGCGCGTGCCGGTGTTCAGCACCGCGCTGGGCGATCCCGGGGCGGAGATCGTCTCGCGCTGCCATTCCCGGGGAGTGAAAGTCGTCTCGATGGTCGCCTCTATCGACGAGGCGTTGCAGGTCGAGCGCAGCGGGGTGGACGCCGTGGTCGCGCAGGGATTCGAGGCGGGCGGACATCGATCGAGCTGGACCGGCTCGGAGCCGGTGGGCCTCTTCGCGCTGGTCCCGCGCGTGGTCGACGCGATCAAGGCTCCGGTGATCGCCTCGGGCGGCATCGGCGACGGCCGCGGCTTCGCTGCGGCGCTCGCGCTCGGCGCGCAGGGGGTGCTGCTCGGCACCCGCTTCCTCGCGACCAGAGAATCCGCCGCGCCTGAATTCTGGAAGAAGGCCGTGCAGGCGGGGCGGGAGTCGTCGCTCACCAAAGTGCTCACCGGCCTTCCCGCGCGCGCGATGCGCAACGCGTTCGTGCGCGAGTACGAGGCGAGCGGCGCCCCGGTGCTGCCGCCTTTCATGCAGCGCGCCGCGGCCCAGGACGTCTACGACGCGGCCACCGCGCGCGGCGATGGGGAGCTTGCGGCCCTCTTCGCCGGGCAGAGCGCGGGATTGATCCACGATCTGCCGGGCGCCGGAGAGGTGGTGCGCGCGCTCGCCGCGGAAGCGGAGGCGGCGCTCAGGCGGGCCATGTCCGCGACAGGATCGCGCTGACGTCGATCCCCGCCGGCAGCGTCCCGAAGGCGTAGCCGTGATCGCCGCCCAGCCGGGTGGCGCAGAAAGCGTCGGCCAGGGCGGGGATGGAGTGGCGCACCACCAGCGTCCCCTGCAGCGCGAGCGCCAGCGACTCCACCAGCCTGCGCGCCTGCGCCTCCTCGGGCCGCATGAGCTGCGCTTCTGCATGGTCGAGCGCCGCGTCGAGCCGGCGGTCCGCGCCGCGGCCAAGTCGCAGCTCGGAAACGAGCGCGTCCCGCGCCTGCGGTTCCTTGCCCAGCGCGCGCAAGACATCCAGGCAGATGACGTTGCCCGATCCTTCCCAGATGGAATTGAGCGGCGCCTCGCGATAGACGCGCGGCAGGATGCTCTCCTCGACGTAGCCGTTGCCGCCCAGGCACTCGAGCGCCTCGGCGGCGTGGGGCGCGGCGCGCTTGCACACCCAGTATTTGGCGATCGCGGTGGCGATGCGGCGGAAGGGAGCCTTCTCGTCGTAGGCGCGCGCGAGCCGCATCATGAGAACGGTGGCCGCTTCCGATTCGACGGCCAGGTCAGCAAGCACGCCGCGCATCAGCGGCTGCTCGACGAGCTTCTTGCCGAACGCCGCGCGGTGCCGGCAGTGATGCATCGCCTGCGCGAGCCCCTGCCGCATCATCGCGGACGAGCTTGTCCTTCAGCCGCTGCAGATGAAAGCGGTTGCGCGCGCCCTCCGGCGTCCAGCGCGGCAAGAGGAAGCAGGAGAGGCCGCGGTCCGCCTGCGCCAGCACGAGGAATGCGTCGCACATCGGCGCGGAGCAGAACCATTTGTGTCCGGTGAGCGCGTACTCGCCCTTGCCCAGGGAGACGGCGCGGGTGGTGTTGGCGCGCACGTCGGAGCCGCCCTGCTTCTCGGTCATTCCCATGCCGATGAGCGCGCCGCTTTTCTCCGCGGCGGGCAAGGAGCGCGGATCGTATTCCAGCGAGACGATGCGCGGCGCCCACTGCTCGAGCAGGTCCGGCTGCCGCTGCAGCGCGGGGAAGGCGGAGTAGGTCATCGAGATGGGGCAGCCGTGCCCGAACTCGTTCTCCGCGCCGAGCATCATCATCGCCGCCCGCGCCACGTGCGCGCCGGGTTTGGGATCGCGCCACGGGGCCGCGTGCACGCCGTTGGCCACCGAGAGCCGCATCAGCTCGTGCCACGCCGGGTGGAACTCGACCTCGTCGATGCGCTGGCCGAAGCGGTCGTGCGTCCTGAGCTGCGGCGGGTTCTCGTTGGCCTGGAAACCCCAGGCGATGGCCTGCCTCGAGGCGGTGCGGCGGCCGAACTGCGACACCTCCGGGAAGGCCCACTCAGCGCCCTCGCGCCGCAGCGCTTCGGAGAGGGCGCCATCGAGCGCAAGCGGGTCATAGTCCTCGAGCGGCGGCGGCTGATTGAGCACTTCATGGCTAGGCATGGAGACAGTGTAGAACGCCTGGCTCCAACTCTTAAAATCTCACCGCGAAGGCGCGAAGACGCGAAGAAAATCTTTTGGTTTTGGTGTCGGATCGAGCACCTGTACCCAATTTGGCACCAGAGAAAATGATCTTCGCGTCTTCGCGGCTTCGCGGTGAGATTTGAGAAGTGGAGCTTAGAATTCACTCTCGATGCGAAAACCGCTTCTCATCGCCGCCGTCGCTGCAGGCGTCCTCGCGTTGGCGGGTGGCGTCTTTCTGCTGGTGGTGGCGCTTGGCTGCCCGCCTGTCGAGACGCTGCGCGACTATCGCCCGCCGCAGGCCAGCCTCGTGCTCGACAAGGACGGGAAGCTCCTCGCGCGCCTCGCGCCGGAGGAGCGCATCGTGGTGCCCCTCGCCGCCATGTCGCCGCTGCTGGTGCGCGCCTTCCTCTCCGTCGAGGACCACCGCTTCTACCAGCACCACGGCATCGACTGGCGGCGGGTGGGCGGCGCGTTCCTGCACGACCTGCGCACGCTCTCGTTCCGCGAGGGATCGAGCACCATCTCCATGCAGCTCGCGCGCAATGTCTTCCCCGACCGGCTCACCAGGGCGCGCACGCTGCGGCGCAAGATCGCCGAGATGATCGTCGCGCGGCGCATCGAGAAGACGTTCTCGAAAGATCAGATTCTCGAGATGTACCTGAACCAGATCTACCTGGGGAACGGCTACTACGGAGTGGAGGCCGCGGCGCAAGGATATTTCGACCGGCCCGCGAAAGATTTGTCCCCCGCACAGGCGGCGCTCCTGGCGGCGCTGCCCAAGGCGCCCACGAATTACGACCCGCGCCGCTTCCCCGAGGCCGCGCTCAAGCGGCGCAATCTGGTCCTCGGCGAGATGGCGCGCGCCGGGGTGATCACCGCGAAAGACGCCGCCGCTGCGGTCAAGCAGAAATTGCAGCTCCGGCCGGCGGAGCAGGAAGGCGGAGCGCCCTGGTTCGTGGCGGCGGTGCGGCGCTCGCTGCACGACCGCTTCGGCACCGAGGCGGAGACCGCGGGCCTGCGCGTGCGGACTACTCTCGATGCGGCGCTCCAGCACGCCGCGGAGCGCGAGATGGTGAAGCAGATTCGGGCAGTCGAGGCCGGCAAGCTGGGCCGCTTCTCGGGAAAGAAATGCCGCGGCGACGCCGAGGATTGCCTGGAGGGACTCTTCGTCGCCCTCGACGCAAAGAGCGGCGATGTCCTCGCGCTGGTGGGCGGCCGCGACTACCAGCTGAGCGAGTTCGACCGCGTCACCCAGGCGCACCGGCAGGCCGGCTCGACGTTCAAGGCTTTCGTCTGGGCGGCGGCGCTGCAGGCCGGCGTTCCCGTCTCCGCGCTGCTCGACACCTCGAAGGCGCCCGGCGACTACGTGCCTGCCGATGGCCAGACGCCGGTCGATCATCCGCTCAACCTGCGCGAGGCGCTGCGCCTCTCCTCCAATCGCGCGGCGGTGGCGCTGGGAGATCGCGTGGGGCTGCAGCCGGTCATCGCGGCGGCGCGCGCCTGCGGAATCATTTCGCCGATTCCGCCCTGGCCCGCGAGCTTTCTCGGCGCGGCGGAGGTCACGCCGCTCGAGCTGGTGGCGGCGTTCGCGCCCTTCGCCAACGGCGGGCTGCGGGTCACGCCGCGCTTCATCGACGAGGTGCGCAGCGCGACCGGGGACGTGCTCTGGCGCGAGCCCATCGAGCTGGCTCCGGCGCTGCCGCCGGGCGTCGCGGCCCTGATGGCGAATCTGCTCAGCGACGCCATCGACCACGGCACCGGCGCCGCCGCCCGCGCCGCGCTTCCCGCCGATCTGCCCGCGCTGGGAAAGACGGGGACGACCAACAGCTCGCAGGACGTCTGGTTCATCGGCGCCACGCCCGATCTGGTCGCCGGCGTCTGGCTCGGCTTCGACAAGCCGCGCCCGCTCGGCCCCAAGGCGACCGGAGGCCGCCTGGCTGCGCCGGCGTGGGGACGCATCATGGCCGCCTTCCAGCGCGGCAAGCCGCCGCCCCCGCCGTGGACGCTGGAAGGCCTCGAGCCGCACGACGTGGACACGCGCACCGGCGGACTTGCCACCTCGGGCTGCCCCAGCGAGCAGGTGGCGCGCGAATGGTTCCTCCCCGGCACGGCGCCCGCGGCCGACTGCTCCGAGCACGCCGGCGGCGTGGCCGGGTTTCTCCAGCGCACATTGGGCAAAATCTTCCATTGACTGCTGGCGAACCGTGGGTAGATACGCCCATGGGGCTCTCGCGGACCATCTCGCTCGGCATGACGCGCGCCAAGGACGCGGGCTGGCCGGAGCTGCTCGCTGCCGCGCTCGCCAAAGGCCTGGGCAGCTCTGTTCTGGCCACCATGGCGGAGGACTACGATCAGTTGCTTCAGCAAGTGATCGCCGGCGGGGTCGACGTGGCCTGGCTCCCGCCGCTGCTGCACGCGCGCGCCGCCGAGCAGGGGGCGCGCCTGGTGGCGCTGCCGCAGCGGGGCGGCTGGCTGACGTTCCGCAGCGCGCTCCTGGTGCGCAAGGACGATCCGGTCAAGAACATCGCCGCGCTGCGCGGAGTGCGCGCGGCATGGCGCGATCGCTCCTCCGCCTCCGGATATCTCTTTCCCCGTCTGGAGCTGGCGGCGCGCGGCGCCCCGCCGGAGAAGGCCTTCTCGAGCGAGAAATTCTACGGCTCGGTCATGGACGCGGCCCTGGCGGTGGTCAACGGCGAGGCCGATCTCTGCACCTGCTTCGTCAGCGACGCCGCGCGCGATCCGGCGCGGGCCGCGGGCGAGGTGCGCACCGCGCTGGGCGAAGCAGCCGCGAAGCTCCGCGTGCTGCATGTGACCGATCCCATTCCGCCCGACGGATTCGTGGTTGCCCCCCGCGTCTCCGACGAGGAGCGCGCCGCCATCACCACCGCCCTGCTCGGCATGCACGGCACCGCCGAAGGCCGCAAGGCGCTGGAGGTGGTTCTCCAGGCCGATCGCCTCGCGCCGGTGAACGACGCGCTCCTGCGCTCGCTCAAGTCCTGGGCCGAAGCCGCCGCGGCGCGCGCTTAAGCCGCTTCTTTTTGCTTCCGCTTCGCCCCCTCCGGGCGCGTCGGGTCGGGCGTCTCGACCGGTCCCTCCGGCCGGTACTCGGTCTGGTAGATGCGGATGAGCGAGAGCAGGATGGCCACCGCCACCGGACCGAGCACGAGGCCGAGAATGCCGAACGCCTCGATGCCGCCGAAGATGGCGATGAACACCAGCAGGTCGTTCATCCTGATCCTCGTCTTCACCAGCTTGGGCCGCAGGATGTAGTCGGCGACGAACACCACCACCAGGAGGCTCCAGGCGGCGACGCCGATGCCCTTGCCGAGGTGCCCGGTGGCCATCAACACGACCGACACCGGCACCCAGATGAGCGCGGTGCCGACGGCGGGAAGGATCGACGCCACTCCCGTCAGCGCCGCCCACACCAGCGGGCTGTCGACGCCGAAGATCCAGTAGCCGATGCCGCTGGTGACACCCTGGTAGACGGTCATCACCCCGGTGCTGACGAGCATGGCGCGGGTCACGTCGCGCACGTCGCGCACCACCTGCGCCACCTGCCAGTCGGGAAGCGGAAGCATCTGCACCAGCCAGGAGGTGCCCTCGCTGCCTTCCTTGAGCAGGTAGTAGCTGGTGAGCGCGGTGAAGATGAAGACGAA
>WNEY01002544.1_pt1 | contig 13393 bp, 12 predicted proteins | sample 5400531 | NCBI WGS metagenome assembly WNEY01 (sample SAMN13153338, study PRJNA577476) | soil metagenome | isolation source: 200 cm saprolite under Douglas fir tree site 1 | place: USA:California | collected 2015-04-18
GACCGAGGATACCAATCCCGACGTGTTCAAGAACACGCACATCGCGCTCGAGCCGGCGGGGCCGGGGGGCAAGCGCGTCAGCGTGTCGGCCGCCAACGTCTACATGATCTGGAAGTTCTCCAAGAACCAGCAGGCGGCCAAGGAGTTCTTGAGCCACTTCATGGACAGCGGCAAGGAGGGTATGACCCAGAGCCGCGGCTACAACATGCCCTACCTGCTCGCGGACGCCCAGAAGCCGATGCCGGTCATCGGCACCGATCCGAAGATGCAGATCCTGCAGGACTTCCCGAAGATCGTCGCGTTCTACGGCTACCCGGGGCCCTTCACGACCCCGATTCAGGAGGTCGTCAACCTGTTCGTCCTGCCCGACATGTTCACGCGGGTGGCGCGTGGGCAGAACGTCGAAGACGTGGTGAAGTGGGGTATGGGGGAGTACCGCCGGATCTTCGCCAAGCACAAGAGGGCATGACGACAGCTTCCCTGAGCGGCGGCCCGGAGCCAACGGCCCGGGCCGCTGTTGTTTCTCTCCCATCCGTGACGGTGGCGGCGCGCCGGTGGTGGCGGGGCCACAGCGCGCAGCGCATGATCTTCGGCTACACGCTGCTGGCCCCGGCCGCGCTCTACGTGCTGCTGCTCGTGGGGGCGCCGTTTCTGTTCTCGCTCTGGCTCGCGGTGAGCGACGCCAACGTCGGCGATCCGGTGGCCCGCTTCGTCGGTCTCGAGAACTTCCGGGCCGCGTGGGAGATGGACACCTTCTGGATCGCCATGCAGAACAGCGTGGTGTTCCTGGTGGTGGCGGCGATCTTCAAGAGCCTGCTCGGCACGTCGCTGGCGTTCCTGCTGCTCCAGAATTTTCGCGGAAAGAAGCTCATCCGTGGTCTCGTGGTGATCCCGTTCACGCTGCCTATCGCCATCAGCGTGCTGAGCTGGAAGTGGATGTACGACTCGCAGTTCAGCGTGATCAACTGGGTGCTCTACCACGTGGGACTGATCGGCGGTTACGGCTCGGAGAGCTGGCCCATCTGGCTCGGCCAGCCGCACCTCGCCCTGGCCGCCTGCATCGCCGTGAACGTTTGGCGGACCTTCCCGTTCTCGGCGATCGTGCTGCTCGCGGGGTTTACCTCGGTGCCGCTGGAGGTGCTCGACGCGGCCAAGGTGGACGGCTGCACGTTCTTCCAGCGCTTCCGCCACGTGGTCGTGCCGATGATCTTTCCGATCCTCATGATCGGGCTCCTCTTCGACACCGTCTTCACCCTGTCGGACCTGAGTGTCGTGTACCTCCTGACCCAGGGCGGCCCCGGCAACGCGAGCAAGATCCTCCCGGTGCTCGCGTATCAGATCGGTATCCAGGCGGGGAACCTGGGCCGTGGCGCGGCGATCGCGCTCTTCCTCGTGCCGCTGCTGCTGCCCGCCCTCTTCCTGGTGCTCCGGAACCTGAAGCGCAGGGAGTATTGAGGGCGGAGATGGCCACCCCGCGGACCACGCGCCAGAAGGAGAGCCGGCGTCACCTGCTGATCTATGCGGGCCTGACGCCCTTCATCCTAATCGCGGTCTTCCCCATCTACTGGATGTTGATCACCGCCTTCAAGCAGGAGCCCGACCTCTACCGGATGGGCAACATCCCGTTCTGGTTCAACCTGCCGCCCACGCTGAAGAATTTTCAGATCCTGTTCTATCAGACGCACTATGGGGACTGGATCGTCAACACCATGACGATCTCCGCCTGGGTGGCGCTCATCACCCTTCTCACCGCCGTGCCCGCGGGGTACGCGCTCGCGCGTCTCCGGCTGCCCGGCGCCGAGAATATGGGCATCACCATCTTCATGAGTTATCTGGTCCCGGGCATCATCCTCTTTCTCCCGCTCTCGCGCGTCGTGGCGACGCTCGGATTGCAAGATTCCTGGTGGGCGCTGGTGGTCGTCTATCCGACCTTCACGATCCCGTTTTGCACTTGGCTCATGATGGGCTTCTTCAAGACCGTGCCGATGGAGATGGAGGAGGCTGCGCGCGTCGACGGCTGTGGCCAGTTCGGTGCTTTCCTGCGCGTCGTGCTTCCCGTGAGCCTGCCCGGGGTCCTGACGTCGGTGATCTTCGCCTTCACGCTCTCGATGCAGGACTTCCTGTACGGGCTCGCGTTCGTCTCCCCGGGTGATCAGAAGCCGGTGCCGGTGGGCGTGCCGACGGAACTGATCCGCGGCGACGTGTACTTCTGGGGCTCGCTGATGGGCGCGGCGCTGCTCGTGGGCCTGCCCGTTGCGGTCCTCTACAACTTCTTCCTCGACAGGTTCATCCAGGGGATCACGGGCGGTGTCGTGAAGTAGACGGACTCCCGTTGACGTTCACACTCTTCGGAAGGGGTGGCTCTATGCTCGCCAAAGTGTTGCTCGCCCTCATCACGCTGCTGCTGATCGGCCTGCCCGCCAACGCCCAGGACTCGCAGGACTCGAAGGAGCCGAGAGGGGCCACGGTCAAGGGCCTCGTCACCTCGCTCGGAGGCTTTTCGGCCAGCGTCAACGCGCCGCTGCTCATCTCGGGCGGGACGGTTGCTCTGGAGCCGGGCGGCCAGACCGGACGCCAGCAGTTCAGGGTGCCGACCTACATCTACGTCATCGAGGGAGTCCTCACCACTTTCTACGAGGCGGGGCCCGTCGGCATCCAGGGTGCCCAGTACCACGCCGCCGGACAGTCCTTCATGGACAACGGTGGCTGGTGGCACAACCACGCGAACAGGAGCGACAAGCCGCTCAAATACCTCATGCTCCACATCGGCTATCCAGGCCGGCCGGATCCGATCCAGAGGCCGGAATCCGAATAGCACTGGACGGGTCTTCCGCCACGCTTCCCTCGTCAAGGCTGGCGACCTTCGCCCTCGCGATTGTCGTCGGCTTCACGAGTAGCTCCGCCCCGCCGGTAGGAGCCGCCGACGTCCAGCTCCGGCCCGGGCTTCGGATCGAGGTCGTGGCCACCGGCATTCCGAGACCTGCCCAACTGGCGTTCACGGCTTCTGGACGCCTCGTCGTCTTGAGCCACGGGGGCGATTCCGCCGGCGAGATCTTCTGGCTCGATCCCGCCAGCGCCATGCCCGTCAATGGCGCGCTCGCGCCCAGGCTCGTGATCCCCTTCGCGGAGGGACCGCGCAAGGCCACCCTGGGAAGCCTCGCCGTGGATCCCAGGTCGGGAGATCTCTTTCTCGGAGAGGAAAACGGTAACCGCATCTACCGGCTCACGGCCGACAAGCGCCTGGCGCCGGTGGCCGTCGGTCTCAACCATCTGCTCGGCGGCTCGAGCATCGCGACCGACTCGCAGGGCCGGCTGATCGTGCTCGACTATGCGAGCTTCGAGAGCCAGCTTCGCTCCGAGGCTCCGCCGCTGCCGTCGCTGGATTGGCTCGCCGCCGAGGCCTATACAGGGCCGCTCGTCTTCCGCATCGATCCCGACGAGGATCTGCCGTTGCCGAGGCGACTGGAGTTCGCCGCTCCGATCTTCCCCCGGCGGCCCGAGCGAAGGGTGTCCGGCGAGCCGTTGCACCGGTTCATCGCTTTGGTGCCGAAGGCGGGAGGCGAGATCGCGCTGCTCAACTCTGTCGGCGAGGTTCTCATTCTGTCCTCGAACGGTGACCTTCGACGTCTGACCCGGCTTCCCTCCGGGCACTTTCACCGGACCAGCCTGGCGGTCGCGCCCGACGGCAGCGTGCTCGTGAGCGCCGGGTTCCACATTCGCGAGGTGTATCGCGTCTCTCCCGACGGTGTCGTGAGCAGCGTGGCCCACGACCTCGGCGATCCCCAGGGGATCGCGGTGGATCCCTCGGGCGCGCTTTACATCGCCGAGACGTCCCTCCACCGGATCATCCGAATCGTCCCGAACGCTCCCTGACCGCTCAGGCCCCTTCGATCATGGCTGCGGTCAGCCCGCGCACGTAGCCGCGGGCGAAGACGGCACAGATCAGGACCACCGGGATCGCGATCACGTTGATACCGGCCACGGCCGCCAACTCGTCGAGGGCGACCTCCATGGTGCCGAGGCCGGCCGGGATCGTCTGATTGTGCGCGCTCAGGAGGAAGAGGGACGCGAGCATGAAATCGCTGGCGATCGTCCCCAGGGCGAAGATGCCGGCGGCCGCGATGACCGGGCGGCTCATGGGCAGAGTGATTTTCAAGAACGCCGTGGTCCGGCTGGCACCCTCGATCAGCGCCGCCTCCTCGACCGCACGGGGGAGGTGCTGGAAGTGCGCTGAGAGGATCCAGACGCAGAAGGGAAGCGCCAATGTCGGATAGATGAGGAGCAGGGCCAGGAGGTTGTCGTCCAGATGGAGCCGGATGATCACCTGGTAGAGAGGGACGAAGAGGATCGTATGCGGGATCACGTAGGTTGCGAAGATGACGCGGCGCCACCAGCGGAACCCCGGGGGACGTAGCCGTCCAATGGCGTAGGCCGCCAGAATGCTGGCAGCCAGGGTCAACGTCACGGAGCCGGCAAAGACGAGGAGGGTGTTCTCCAGCCAGTCGAGGAACGGGTACGAGCGTCGAAGGGCGCGTCCGACGAAGCCGCGCACCTCCCCCTTCCGCTCGAACAACTCTTCGAAGTTCTCGAGCGTCGGGTTCATCACGATGAGCGGGTTGCCGAAGACGTCCTCCTGCGCGGTCTTCAGCGACTGCACGAGCATGAAGTAGATCGGGAAGACGCAATAGATCGTGGCCAGAACGAGCAGGCTCCCGTGCCCGAGCTTTTGCCACCGGGGCCGGCGGCTCATGAGCGCGAAGCCTCCGGGGGATCGAACATCCGAAACAAGACGAGCAGGGCCGCCAGCAGCACGGGAACCAGCATCAGGGAGAGCGCGGCGGCCGGGCCGAACTGTCCCGCTTTGATGGCCAGCCAATACGCTTGAGTGCCCACCACCGGGAAGGCGATGCGCCCGGCCGTCAGCATCCAGACGTTGGCCAGATCGGCGAACGCGGTGGTGAGGGAGAGAAAGACGGCGAGGGCGATGAAAGGCAGGAGGAGCGGGACCGTCACCAGCCTGAAGCGGCGCCAGCGACTCTTCGACTCGAGCAGCGCGCACTCGAACAATTCGGACGGAATGGCGTTGATGCCGGCCAGGAGAAATACTCCGATGAACGAGCTGCCCCGCCAGACATTGAACAGGGTCACGCTCAGGAAGGCCCAGGCCCCGCTGCCGAACGCTCCATCGACGGCGTACTTCATGGTCCCCATGAAGACGCTGTAGGCGGTGGGAATCGGAGGGCTCAGGGTCCAGTACCAACCGATCACGCTGACGCTGGCCGGGTAGGCCCAGGGGAGAAAGATCGCGAGGAAGACGAGCGCCCGCCCCCGGAACGGCCGGGCCAGCAGGAGGGCAAATCCGATCCCGAGGATCAACTTGACCACGCTCGTGACAGCGGCGTACACGACCGTCACCGTGGCCGCACGCCAGAACTCCTCGGTGGCGAGCAGATGCCGGTAGTTCGCCAGGCCGACGAATGTCGGCGGGCCGTCGTTGAGCGGCGAGAAATCGGTCAGGCTGGTCCAGACCTCCCACCCGAGCGGATAGGCCAGCACCAGCAGCAGGAGGAGCAGGGTGGGAGAGAGGAGCAGGTACGCCAGCCGAATTTCATGGCGCCGGGTCGCCCGGAATCTGCTCTCGACAGGGAGCAGTGGAGGAACGGCGCCGGCAACGGACATGGTCAGCCGATCGAGCGGGAGGCTACCGAGGGGGCCATCGGGCCCCGCCGATCAGATCGCCACCTCGCTCTTCTTGTCGAAGAAGTGCAGTCGCTCGGCGTTCAGCGCAAGGCGAATGGGCTCGTGCACTTTCACGCGCACCGTGGGATCGACGCGCGCCACCATGCTGCTGGCGCCGACCTTGACGTCGAGCAGGATCTCGGAGCCGAGGGGCTCGACCACCTCGACGACGGCGTCGAAGGTAGAATCCGCGGCATCACCGCCGGTGGCCAGGTGCAGGTCTTCGGGCCGGATGCCGACCGTCACGGGCTGGCCGACGTAGGACTTCAGACGATCGAAGCGGTTGGCCGGTACCTTCACGCGAAAGCCGGCGGTGTCCGCCCACAACGCCCCGCCGTCCTTGATACCGACTTCGATGAAGTTCATGGCCGGCGAGCCGATGAAACCAGCCACGAAGCGGTTGGCCGGGTGGCCGTAGAGCTCGAGGGGCTCGCCCACCTGCTGCACCCACCCGTCCTTCATGACGACGACCCGATCGCCCAGCGTCATGGCCTCGACCTGATCGTGGGTGACGTAGATGGCGGTCGTCTCCAGCCGGTCGTGCAGCCGCTTGAGCTCGACGCGCATCTGCACCCGCAGCTTGGCGTCCAGGTTGGACAGCGGCTCGTCGAAGAGGAAGACCTGGGGATGGCGGACGATGGCGCGCCCGACGGCCACGCGCTGGCGCTGGCCGCCCGAGAGCTGGCGCGGCTTGCGCTTGAGCAGCTCCTGGATGCCGAGGATCTCGGCCGCGTCCTGCACCCGCTTCTGGATCTCCGCCTTCGGGAACTTGCGCATCTTGAGACCGAACGCCATGTTGTCGTACACCGTCATGTGCGGGTACAGCGCGTAGTTCTGGAACACCATCGCGATGTCCCGGTCCTTCGGCGGTAGATCGTTGACCACGCGGTCGCCGATCGAGATCTCCCCGGCGGTGATCTCCTCGAGACCGGCCACCATGCGCAGGGTGGTCGACTTGCCGCACCCGGAGGGGCCGACCAGGACGACGAACTCCTTGTCGCGGATGTGCAGGTTCACGTCCTTCACGGCGTGGACTTCGTCGTACTTCTTGTTCAGGTCTTTCATGAGGACCTGCGCCATCGCGATCTCCTTTTAGCCTTTGACGGAGCCGGTGAGCCCCGTCACGTAATACTCCACGAAGAAGGAATAGACGAGCGCGACCGGAATCGAGCCGAGCAGCGCTCCCGCCATCAACTGGCCCCAGAAGTAGATGTCGCCGCGGATCAGCTCCGACACCACGCCCACCGGAACGGTCTTCCGCTCGGGGGACGAGAGGAAGATCAGCGCATAGATGAACTCGTTCCAGGACAGCGTGAACGCGAAGATGCCGGCCGACAGGATGCCCGGCACCGCGATCGGGAAGATGATGCGCACCATGGCGCCGAACCGGGTGGCGCCGTCGATGCGTGCGCACTCCTCCAGCTCCTTGGGAATGGTCTTGAAGTAGCCCATGAGGAGCCAGGTGCAGAAGGGCACCAGGAACGTCGGATACGTCAGGATCAGCGCCCACGGCGTGTTGCCGAGCTGGAAGTTCCGGATGATGTCGGCGAGCGGGATGAAGAGGAGCGTGGGCGGCACCAGGTAGGTCACGAAGATCGAGGTACCGAGGGTGCCGGCCATGGGGAACTTCAGGCGGGCCAGCGCGTAGCCGGCCAGGAGCCCGCAGAAGAGCGAGATGATCGTCGACACGATGGCGATGAAGAAGGTGTTCCAGAGCCAGACCGGGAACGTGGTCTTGGCCATCAGGTCCTGGAAGTGCTCGAGCGTGGGATGCAGCGTCCAGAACGGCGCGTTGTTGACGGCTCGCCACGAGCGATACAGCTCGGAGTCGGGCCGCACGGCCGTCACGAACATCCAGTAGAAGGGAAAGAGCGTGCCGATGACGAAGACGGTGAGGGGGATGTAGAAGAACACCCACTTCTTCCACCGGCGCTCGATGAGCATGATTTACCTGGGCACGGGCACCCGGGCTATCGCCACGCCCGTGCCCCTCCGCAACCACGGTTTACGGTCTCTCTGCCTCGCGATCAGAGTCGCGACTTTTCTGGACGCAGTCCCGGCGCCCGACATCATGCGCCCTCGAGGCGCCGCAAGTAGCGGAGCTGGAGCCAGACGACGACGAAGAGCACCGGCAGCATGAAGAGCGAGATGGCGGCGCCCTCGCCGAGGAGCCCGGTGGCCACGCCGATCTGATACGCGTAGGTCGCCAGCAGGTGGGTGGCGTTGGCGGGCCCGCCGCCGGTCAGCACGTAGATGAGCTGGAAGTCGGAGAAGGTCTGGATCACCGAGAAGACCACCACGACCAGCGTGACCGGCTTGAGCAGCGGCCAGGTGACGCTCCAGAAGCGCTGCCAGCCGTTGGCGCCGTCCAGCGAGGCCGCCTCGTGAAGATCCGGGTTGATCGTTTGCAGTCCGGCCAGGAGTGTGATGGCGAAGAACGGCATGCCGCGCCAGGTGTTGACCGTGATGGCGCACCACATGCCGTAAGTGCCGTCGGACAGGAAGGGCAGCTTGGTGACGATGAACCCACTCTGGTAGAGGAGCCAGTTCAGCACGCTGAAGGTCGGATCGAACATCCAGCGCCAGGCGAAGGTCGAGAGCACGGTGGGCACGATGAACGGCAGCAGCATGGATGCGCGCACGATGCGCTTGCCCCGGAAGCTCCGGTTGAGGAGCAGGGCCAGCCACATGCCGAGCGACAGCTTGAAGATCGTGGCCCAGAACGTGTACACGAACGTGTTCCGGAACGCGGTCTGGAAGATCGAGTCGTTCCAGGCCTTGACGAAGTTCTTCACGCCGACGAACTCCCCGATGTTGCCCACGCTCGTGTTCGACAGCGACAGCCAGACGCCCATGACGAAAGGATAGGCGATGAACGTCCCGAGGAGGAGGACCGTCGGCGACAACAGCGCGAAGGCGAGGAGGCGCTCGTTTTCCAGGACGCGACCACTCGTCTGGGGTCGAGCGGCGCGCGGATGGGGGAGGGCCACCTCCAGACCGGCGGCGCCTCCCGACCCCCCGGCGATCGGCTTTTTCATCCTACCCGTAGATCTTCTGCAGCTCGCCGGCCGCCCACTTGACGGCGTCCTCGGCCTTCATGCCCTGCGCAGCCTTGGCGTACATGTCGGTGATGATGTACTTCGAGTAGACCTCGCTGGCCTTGGCGTTGGGTGGCCCCGCGTAGCCGACCATGCGCGAGGCCTGGGCGGCCGTGCGGTAGAGCTTCATGGCGGGATCGAGCTTCTCCCACATGGGCGAGCGCTCCCAGTGCTTCGTCGAACCGACCGAGAACCCCTCCGCCACCTCGAACCACCGCCCGAACTGCTCCTTGGCGTGCAGCCACTTGAGGAAGTCCTTGGCCAGCTTCTGATTCTTCGAATACTTCATGACCATGTGCGAGAAGGGAATGTGGTACCCCCAGGACCCAGCGGGGCCGCTGGGAATCGGGAAGTGGTCGATGTCCCGCACCATGGGCTCGCCTTTGTCGTCCTTGATCTTCTCCTGCCCGCGCTTCGCCGCGATGTAGATGGAGGCGCCGTTCAGCGTGGCGCTGATCTCGCCGGACAGGAAGGCGCGGTTGTTATTGGTGTCGTCCCAGGCGAATCCGCCCTCGTCGCAGGCGTCCTTCCAGAACGACGTCATCCACTTCACCGAATCGACCGTCTTCTTGTTGTCGAGCACGCTTTTGCCGGCCTTGTCCGTCTCCGCCGTGCCGAAGTTCCAGAGCATCGGATAGGACCAGGCGGGGGCGTCGCCGAAGGTGTGGCCGAGGGTCTGGCCGATGGGGTGGCCCTTCTTCTTCAGCTTCATGCCGAGCTCGCGGTACTCCTCCAGTGTTTTGGGCGGCGCGGAGGCGCCCACCTCGGCGAACCACGACTTGCGATACGCGATGAGGAGCCCGGAGATGCTCCAGGGCAGGGCGAGGAAGCGCTTGCCGTCCTTCACGGCCTGCTCGGACTGCTGGTAGAAGCCGCTCTGATCCTTGGCCTGCCACTCCGCGACGTCGGTCATGTCCACGGCGCCGCTCTGGTAGAGGTGCGGCCAGTTGTGCAGGGTCATGATGATGTCGGCGCCGTTGCCGGACTGGATGGCCGCGGTGATGCGCGGCTGCAGGTCGTTGGCGTTGATGGTCTCGAGCTGGATCTCCGCGCCAAGGGCCTTGACGGCCTCGGGCAGGAGCTTCTCGCGCAGCGTCACGTCACACGCCGGGATGAAGTCGTTCCAGCGCAGGAGGTGGAGCTTGGTGCCCTGCGCGAACGCGGGTGCCCGGCCGGCGGCCAGGATTCCCGCGACTCCCGTGCTCTTGAGGAAGCCTCTCCGGTCCATTGCGCCCTCCCGGGCTGACTACGCTTCGTAGATCTTCTTCAGCTCGGTCTCGGCCCACTTCACGGCGTCCTCGGCCTTCATGCCCTGGACGGCCTTGGCGTACATGTCGGTGATGATGTACTTGGTGAAGCCCTCGGTGGCCTTGGCCGTGGACGGCCCGGCGTACCCGAACAGCCGCGTGTTGCGGGCGGCCGTGCGGAACATCTTGAGCGGCTCGTCGAGCTTGCCCCACATGGGGTCGTTCTCCCACTTCTTGGTGGACCCGACGCTGTAGCCTTCCTGCGTCGTGAACCACTTGCCGTAGTTCTCGGGCTTGTGCAGCCAGCGCAGGAAGTCCTTGGCGAGCTTCTGGTTCTTGCCGTACTTCATCACCGCGTGCGACTGGTTGAGGAAGAGCAGGTATGCGCCGGCGGGGCCGGCCGGGAGCGGGGCATGGTCGATGTCCTGGAACAGCGGCTCGCCTTTGTCGTCCTTGATCTTTTCCTTCTGGCGCTTGGCCACGAGATAGATCGACGCGCCGTTCAGCGTCGCGCTGATCTCACCGGCGTGGAACGCCCGGTTGTTATTGGTGTCATCCCAGGCCAGCCCGCCCTCGTCGCAGCACTCCTTCCAGAACGCCTGCATGAACTTCACCGACTCGACCGCGCCCTTGCCGTCGATCACGACCTTCTTGCCGGCCTTGTCGGTCTCGGCCCCTCCGAACGCCCACAACATCGTGTACGTGAACGTCGGCGCGTCGCCGAAGGTGTGGCCGAGCGTCTGGCCGTACGGCTTGCCCTTCTTCTTGAGGGGAGCGAAGACCTTGCGCGCGTCCTCCCACGTCTTCGGGAACTGGGTGACCCCGACCTCCTTGAGCCACGACCGGCGATAGGCGACGGCGTTGCCGACGATCGAGTGCGGCACCGAGAGCCACTTGCCGTTGACCTGGCACGACGGCGCCCACACGTCGTAGAGTCCACCCTCGGCCTTGGCGACGTCGTTGACGACGTCGCTCACGTCGACGACGCCGTTCTGGTAGAGGTGCGGCCAGTTGTACTGGAAGTTGAAGATGTCCGCCCCGGACCCCGACTGGATGGCGGCCGTGATGCGCGGCTGCAGATCGTTGGCGTTGATCGTCTCCAGCGTGACGTCGGCGCCGAGGGCCTTGGACGCCTCGGCCATCGAGCGCTTCAGCTCCACGTCCGACTCGGGAATGAAGTCCACCCAGCGCACCCAGTGCAGCTTGGTCCCCTGCGCGAAGGCCGGGGCGCGGCCCGCGGCCAGGATGCCGGCGATGCCGCCCGACACCCGGAGAAATTCACGCCGATCGAACGGGCTCTGACTCATGCGGGAGGCTCCTCCCTGGACGACCGCTCCAGCGGTCGTGCGCTGCGTCGTAAATGATGGCCAAACATCGAGAAAAGTGACCGAGTGATACCATCCCGGCGCCCGGGGTGTCAACCGCCGCCGGCTATCCCGGCGGCACGGCCGGCTCGTCGGTGAGTTGTCCGTCCATGAAGAGCACGGCCAGCGCCGTGGCCGCGAAGCCGCCGGTCACGCCGCCCATCACGTCGGTCAACCAGTGGGCGTTGACGTACAGTCGACTGTACGCCACGCCGATCGTCAACAGCGCGAAGCCGACGGCGGCGCCTGCTCGCCACCCGCGGCCGACGGCGAACACCCAGAGGAGGTACAGAAGAACGCCCGAGAGGACGAGCGTGCCCAGCACGTGGCCACTGGGGAACCCATACGTTGTGAGGTTGGGGCGCGGTCGACCGATGAGCCATTTCAGAACGGCGACGGCGACGACGGTCGCGGCCGAGACCACGACCACGGAGCGGGCCAGGCGGCGATGGCGCCGCCACACCCCCGCACAGATCACCGCGGCCAGCGGGAGCTGCACGTATCCCGAGCCCAGTCGCGTCAGCGTCTGCATCGACGGACCGAGCAGAGGGTGCCGTCCCGATCGCACCACGGTCTTGGTTCCGTCGTCGAGGGCGGTGACGGCCGGATCCGTCGCGGCGATCAGGAGGGCCAGGAACGCGACGATCGCCACCCCGGCGATGATCCACAGCTCCCGGCGCTGCTGGGACGTCATGCGCCGCAACGGCGCCGGCGCGGCGGGGCCGGTCAGCGTGGAACCGCTGCGACTCGAAGCAGACGCGGGGGCCGGAATGTGAGGGCCAAGCCGCCGGCCATCACGCCGATGGCGGCCGACGACAGGTAGAGCCAGGCATAGCTGCCGAGATGGTCGTAGATCCACCCGCCGGCGAAGGAGCCGAGCCCCATGCCGAGCGTGGAGACGAGGAACACGCCGCCGTAGGCCGAACCCATCACTTTCTCGCCGAAGTATTCGCGCGTGACCAGTGCGTAGAGCGGCATCACGCCGCCGTAGGCGACGCCGAAGACGAGCGCCAGCAGATAGAACGAGCCGGCGTCGTGGGCGAAGAGGTAGAGCGCGACGACGGCGGCCTGCACGCCGAGCCCGGCCACCAGCGCCGGCTTGGCGCCGACGCGGTCGGCGATCATCCCCGTCCCGATGCGGCCCGCCACGGAGGCGAGGCCGGACAAGCTCAGCACGGTGGCCGCCGTCATCGTGGCCACGCCTTGATCCATGGCGTGTGTGACCATGTGGAAGATCGGGCCGGAGTGGGCGGCGCAGCAGGCGAAGTGCGTGAGCGCGATGACCCAGAACTGCGGCGTGCGGAAGACCTCGGCCGGCGTGTAGTCCCGCTGGCGTGACGCGAGACCGCCGCGCGCGACGGCGCCGAGGTCGCCGGGCTGCTCGCGAATCAGGAGGGCGGCCGGAATGACGACGAGCCAGGCGAGGTCGCCGAGGACCAGCATGGCGATCCGCCAGTCGAAGGCCGTCGTCAGCGCGCGCGCGAGCGGTGAGATCAACAGGACGCCGAGGCCGATGCCGGCGGAGACGATCGCCACGGCCAGTCCGCGGTTCGCGGTGAACCACTTCGTGGCCGTCGCGGTCAGCGGCGCGTAGAACGCGCCGACGCCGAGCCCCACCATCACGCCGAACGTGATGTTGAGCTGCCAGAGCGCCTGGACCTGGCTCGAGAGCACGAGACCGAGGCCGAGGAGCGCGCCGCCGGCGAGGACGACCGCGCGCGTACCGAAGCGGTCGGAGAGCGTGCCCCACAGGAACGAGCCCACGCCCATGAAGATCCAGTTCAGCAGGGCGATGGTCGAGATGCCGGTGCGGCTCCAGCCCATCGAAGCCTCGATCGGCTTGAGGAAGATGCCGAGCGAGAACAACGTCCCCATGCCGATGCAGGTGATGAGCGCGGCGGCGCCGAGAACGATCCAGCCGTAGAAGAATCCGCGGGGAGTCACG